>Ga0105047_10011188_pt1 | contig 14582 bp, 5 predicted proteins | sample MAT04_FD_78384 | JGI IMG/M metagenome (GOLD analysis project Ga0105047, IMG submission 78384) | Freshwater microbial communities from Lake Fryxell liftoff mats and glacier meltwater in Antarctica - MAT-04 (megahit assembly) | ecosystem: Environmental > Aquatic > Freshwater > Ice > Liftoff... | reverse complement strand
GAAATGTCGACATCGAGCATATTCCCTTTTGCCTGGCTCTTGATGGATATTTTTTGTGAACCAGCCTGGACTTCCCAAATTTCCAAGGCCTGATTCTCCAATGATAACGCTGTTACGCTGCCATCATTCAAGAAGTCTTCTGAAATTGTTCTTGGCCCTCGTGATATATGACAAAAATATTTCGCATTTGTTTCTTCATGAAGAATTCCGTTTACAGATCCTGCGGCCAGGAACTGCCCATCATCGCGATAAAATACGCGGCATCCCCCTTCATATTTTACAGGGGTACTCGGGATTAATTCCTTGCCTGAAAAAACTGACCAGTACTTAAGAATACCATTTGTAAATACTGCTATTATTTTATCATCCAATAAATAATTTACCGTTCCCCTTGGAGGAACCGTATAAAGGGTATATAACAAAGCAGGTGTTTCAGATTTGACAGAGTATAACAATAAGGTATCGTTTTGTTGGATTACAAGGAATTCATTATTTGATGAGAATGGATAGCCTCGCGGTAGAGACCCATCCAGACTTGTAATTTGTTTATGGTTCTCTATTGACCATAATTCTACAGATGAAGCCCCAACCTGGTATGCCATCATTTTATTGTCTGCCGAAACACTTATCCGTTGAACAGAACCATTGTCCAGTTTTCTGGATACGAGTAAACTTTTCAGGTTAATATCCCAGACATTGATTAAATTATCGTCAGACAAGGTGACAAATCTGACCCCATCATCCGAAATTGAAATCGACTTAAGGGAATTTATTTCAATTGTTTTTCCATCCTTATCCTGCCTGGGCGTTTCCCATATTGAAGTTCCATTGATATTCCAGACCCGAGCAATCCCATTTTCCGAGCCAGATACCAACAAGGAATTGCTGGGGAGAAATTTAATAATTTTGAAGGCATCAACTATTTTTCCATCTTCAAAGGTTTTCCTGATTTGGCCGTCCTTATAATTCCTGACCTCAATTGTGGAATTATTCAAAGCCAGGGCCAGCGTGATGCCATCGGGTGAAATTGAGATATCGTTGATTTTTTGTCCAGTGGGGTATTTTATAGGTTTGCCATTGGCTACATCCCAGAATATTAACTGGAAATCATCCCCGCCAGAAATTAAATATTTACCATCCGGTGAAAATAATATCTTGTTCACCCGTAAATCATGTCCCCTGAGAGAAAGTTTCGGTTGCTTTTGGTTAAAATCCCAAACCGAAATAATTTTATTATCACTGACGGCAGCGACAAGGGTTTTATCGGGTGAAATTGCCAGTGAGATGATTTCTCCTGGTTGGCCTTCGAAACTGGCAATTTCCTTGCCATCCACAATATTCCAGACCGTTACGCTGCCATTTTTAGCCCCGGTGGCAACCCAGGTACCATCATCAGAAACGCTAAATGTTGACAACCAGCCATTTGTTTCAAAAAAATATTTGAGCGATAAATCTGTTGAATTGTAAAAATAAACGCCTGCGCTTGTAGCTGCGAGGATCATTTGAGAATTATCGATAAAACTGATGGCGTTAATTTTTGGGCTGCCCCATCTACCCAGTTCGGAGATATCCTTGACATTCCTTTTTTCAAGGGGCGCACTGACTTCGGGAATTTCTGCTCCCGCGATAACTGGAATGAGCGGTAATGAGTAGACCAGCTCGGCAAATTTTTCAACTGATGTGCTTGGAACCGGTACATTCGCCAGGTTTTTGGATGCTTGCATGCGCTGTTGCGGGAGATCCCACACGGTGATGAGATTATCGCTCGATAATGTGGCAATTTGGGTGCCATCATCAGAAATTGAGAGTGATTTTAGAGAATTATTTTTAGTATTTTTTTCGGATATTTGCCAGATGAGATTCCCACTGATATTCCAAATGCGAACCATCCCCTCTGCAGAACCAGTTGCGAACAGGGAATTGTTCGGCAGGAATTTTGAAAACTTGTAAGCGTCAATAATTTTCCAATCTTGAAAAGTTTTCTTAATTTGGCCATCGCTATAGTCTCTGATTTCAATGGTCGCATTATTCAATGCCAGTGCCATCGTTGTATTATCTGGAGAAATTGTAATATCATTAATTTTTTGTGTGGATGAATATTTCTTTTCAAACTCGCCGCTTTTCACATTCCAGAACATGGCTTGAAAATCATCTCCGCCAGAAATCACGTGCTGCCCATCGTGGGAAAACTGGACTTTATTAACGGGAAATGCATGTTTTTGAAAAATAAATAACGATTTCTTTTCGTTGATATCCCACAGGTAAACTGTAGTTCCTGATGCGGAAACCAATTTCGTTTTATCAGGCGAAATATCAAGGGAGACAAGCGCGCCGGAGTGTCCTTCAAACCTGGCAATTTCCGTTCCATCCTGTAAATTCCAAACAGCCACGTTTCCATTTTGATCCCCGGTGGCAATCCAAGCACCATCCGTAGAAGTGGCAATGGCAGATACCGGGCCTTTAGTGTCAAGAAAATACTTGAGCGTCAAATCAGAAGTATTGTAAAAATAAAGGCCAATACTGGTACCAGCAATGATCATGCGTCCATTATCTATAAAGCTGACCGTATTTATGGTTGTGTTTTCACGCCGTGAAGTTGATGAATCGTTAACGGCAATCCCTGGGTTCAGGCCTGCATCAGACTGAGCCTGAACTGTCGGTTTTACTGTGAGAACTGATGCAGCCTGAGTGGTGGCTGTTTGGACTAACTTGCTTTTCGATGTAGAAGTAGGGCTTATCAGTGAAGATGATGCAGTATCAACCAGGCTAGTGGGGGTGGCTGGCTCAGAAGATGCTGGCGTCTGCGTAAATTTCCAGATCGAAAAACCCGAGATGGCAATAATGATCAGCAAAGATGCCATCACCATGGCCCACCTTGTTCCGACTGTGAAACGAGCGCTTTGTTTTGTTTTTTCCAGCGGTGCCCCGGATAAAGCTGCCTGGAGTGCATTCGAAAACTCCTGCATTGATTGGTATCTTTTTTCTATATCCTTGGAGAGGGCGGTTAAAATGATTATTTCAATCGAATTTGGCAGTGAAGGGACAATACTTTTGGGCCGCGGTGGTTCGCTGGCAACGTGCTGGATCACTATCTCCATGCTGTTGCCGTTAAAGAAAGGTTTCTGACCGGTCACCATTTCATAAAAAATAACGCCTAGGGAATAAATGTCCGATCGGAAATCGGCAGGCAAGCCCTTTCCCTGTTCGGGAGAAATGTAAGCGGGCGACCCCAGGCCGACTTTCGTACCGGTCATATCCCTGGTCTCTTCATTTTCAATAATTTTTACGAGGCTAAAATCATTCAAGATCAAGCGCCCATCATCAGTTACAGTAATATTTTCTGGCTTGAGGTCGCGGTGTATCACGCCCTTAGAATGGGCATAATTCAATGCATCTGTGAGTGGTAATAATATTTCCGCAGCACGCTGCCAATTCATCGGACCGGTCATTAATGTGGACAGGGGTACGCCTGGAATGTACTCACTGATTAAATATAAATTTTTATTCTCAAAACCAAAATCCAGCACTTTGGCGATATTGGGATGAACCAATTTAGCCAGGGTTCTGGATTCATTGAGAAAGTATTCAACCGCTTCTTCGGAATAATTTATCGAATGAAGGACTAATTTAATAATGACATTACGTTCTAATTTTGTATCATACGCCTTAAAATAACCGATCAGTTCCGTCTTATCAAGACATTCCAAAAGTTCATAACGGTTAATTTTTGTGCCAACCAGTGCATCATCCATTTTTATTCTCCGTTATGGCAATGTCCAGATATGAATGGACCCATATTTTGATCCCAGGGCAAATATTTTTTGGGTTGGCAGGAAAGCCGCTTGATAAGCATAATCATCCTGCCCAGAAATAGTGCCATAAGATGCACCTGAAATATTTTTTACAAACAATGAATTACCAGAGACACTTGCATATATGCCGCTTTCCTGATTGGCCGCAAGGAATACATCGCCTGGGCTGGGATAAATGAAGCGTGGGTCAAGTTTAGATATATCTGTTGAAATAAAATCATAAGCCCAAACCCTGCCATCGCCCAAAACAAACATCATTTTCCTCTGTTTTTTAAAATAATATACAAATGTGGTGCCCTTAGGTTTTGTTCCACACATATTTGCATCTGTTGGTGAATAAGTGAAGAGAATCCCCACCGAAGATATTACCGACAGCCTGTTGTTTTCAGGGGTATAGAATTGCCCACAACCTGCGTTAGGCTCTCCCCGCGCGCTTACTTTTTCCCAAGTTGATACATCCCAGATTGTCGCTTTTTGAGATATTCCCGTAACCAATATCTTGGTATCATCTGAAAATTGTAAGAAGAAGTTTGATCCATAGCCCAGCAGTTCCCGTACAACTGTTCCGCTGCTTAGTTCGACAATTTGAATCTTTGCCAGGTCCCAGGTGTTTTTTGGGGTTTGTATGACTGCGAGAAACCGGCCATCTGGTGAGAATGGTTCGCCTTTGGGCAGGTAACCATCAAACCGGTAGGCTTCCCTGGCTGCCTGTACATCCCAAATACGAACAACATTGCCTTCGTGAACACTTGCCAGCCAGGATGCTTCCGGGGAGAATTCCAGCCGTTTGATTGCAGACATGCTCTGGTCGGTGGTCTTGACATTGTCGCCGGTTTTTGCGTCCCAAATTTTCAAACCATCATCCCAGTTGCCTGTGGCGATCAGCGATTGAGTTGGGGAAAATGCAATACTCTGTAGCTTGCTTGTAGATGCGTCGATTATCAAGATCGGAATCATTGTCTTTGAATAATCTTTTATTTCAGGTTTGGTAAAGACTCTGATCTGACCATTATCCAGCCCGATGGCAATCAAACTGGCATCAGCAATAAAATCCATTTCGGTTACATGTCCACCCAGGTTGACAAAACTATTCACCAATCGTCGTTCGGTAAGATCCCATAGGTAGGCGGTGGTACCATCTCCCGCAGCAAGCAGAAACTGGCGGTCTGCTGAAATGGCAAGTTTATTGACGGGAGCCTTGTTTTCGAGGGCCAAATCAGCCACTTGTTTTTGAGTTCCAATATCCCACACGAAAATAGTCGTGGTGTTATTACTTACGTATAAAAATCTTTCATCTCCACTAGATAGAACACTCTTTGCTGACGGGTACAGATTTCTGGACATGGAAGCTTTGTCTTGATCCAATGGGTTAATAATAAAATCCCCATTGTCATACCCAATAATGATGTTCTTCTTATTTTTGGAAAATGAAATGGAGTTAACCATTGATGAATTTTTTGAATAGTTGCGGATATATTCGCCAGTTTTTGAATACCAGGCTTTTACCTGTCCATCCAGAGAACCAGCGATTATCTGCGAACCCTCCGGACTGAAAGTTAACGCGATTACATTAAAGCCAGCGTTTATGAAATGCTTAAGCTCTTTGGTTTGCGAATCATATAAAAAGATACCGCTTGTCGTTCCAACAGCGATTGTATCTCCGTTGGGGGACCACCTTACTTTATTAACACCACCGATTCCCCAACGCGCAATTTCGACGAAACCCGAGCCCCCCACCTTTGATATTGGCGTTCCCAACAATGTAACATCATCAGACTGGCTTTGTGCTGGTGCCATTGTGCTGGTTGGGGTAGGTAAAGGGTTATTCGCTGGTAAGGGTGTAGCCTCAATTACAGGCTTGGGTGTTGCAGAAATCATGATTGCTTCGCCAGGCCTAACGGTTGTTGTTATGTATATTTTTAGCACCACTGGTACCGCAGTTTGTTTAGGTAATAGAGAAATGCCAGTTAAACCATAAAATGATCCATTAATTTCGTTTGAATTTGCCATAACCAAAAAGAACGCAAGTCCAGCTAGAACAAGAACTGATAACATCACAAACAGAGTTATTCTGGTTCTGCGTTTTTTATTACGAGTCAATGAAAGGATCTTTTTTTCAGGAGCATGTTCACCCAGGGCAATCAATTCCAAAACATCCGCAAACTGATCCATGCTGGTATAACGATCTTCAGGGTTCTTTTGAACAGCCCGCAGAATTGCACTCTCGACAAATTTTGGAATATTATGATTGGTTTTGCTGGGCAATGGAATTTCTTCCGTAACATGCTTGATCACAACAGCCATGGGTGTATCTGCGACAAAAGGTTTTACGCCAGTTACCATTTCATAAAATACCACACCTAGGGAATAAATGTCAGCTCTAAAATCTACATCCTTGCCCATTCCCTGTTCCGGGGACATGTAATCAGGCGTACCAACCCCCACGCCAATGGCGGCGGCATTCTCGCCTTCTTTGGCTTCCAATAATTTCACAACGCCAAAATCTGAAAGCATCGGACGAAATTCTTCATCCAGTAGGATATTGGATGGTTTTATATCTTGATGGACGATATTTTGTTGGTGAACATAATCCAATGCGCGAGCAATAGGGGCAAGAATTTCGGCTGACTTTTGCCAAGGTAAGATACCTGTCATGGCATCCTTTAAGGTGCCACCTTGAATAAAATCCATTACAAGATAGGGCTGTCCTTCATCGGTACCATAATTTAATACTTTAACAATATTTGTGTGTGTTAAATTCGCTAAAGCTTTGGCCTCGCGGTCAAATTGCTGCAAGAATACTTGCGAGCTAAGCTTGTTGGGCAATATCACCTTGATGGCAACATTTTTTTCAACACGCTCATCGAGCGCGTTGTAAACCTTGGCCATCCCGCCTTCACCAAGCTGCTCCAACAACACATATTGCCCTAACTTTTTTCCGAAAATATCGCTCATTGGAATTCCCTGTTTAGAAATGCTTACGGAATGCCCCAGATGCGGATGGTTCCATCCAGAGATGATGATAGTAATAATGTTCCATCAGGTGAAAATTGAAGATCGGTTATCGCATTATCAGGGCCAAATAATTGCATTATTTTCTTTTTGGTTGTTCTGTCCCATATACCAATAGAATGATCATCAAAGGCGACCGCCAGTAAGGTATTTTCTGAATTATTCGCCACTTTTTCGAAATTAATGCGATTCACGCCATCCATATCGTAAAATTCGCCCAATGAACCCGCAACTCCAAGTTTGCTATTGCCGGCATATGCAATAATAGAATTTGACTCGTTGATTGAGACTGCTTTCATCCAAGCAACTTTTTGAAAAGCGCAGAAAGAAACAAGCTCAATATCTTTGGGAATATAGTTATATGTTGTAATGTGTAAAAGTGGGGTGCCGTTGAGAGCTTTTACGGCAGTACAACCAGTCCCATCCAATTCATTGTTCGTTTGTATTTTTTGGCCACTGATCATCGACCAAATCCCAACCTGTGTGCTATTTCCAACAGCCAGGAATCTATCATTTTGAACAAACTGAATGGCTTGTATGTTTTGCAGACTGTTGAATGTGAAGACTTCCTTGCTACTTGTTGTTTCAAAAACTTTTACAGTTGTTGGATTGGCTTGCACTGCAAAATATTCATCGTTCAGCGAAAACACCCCCCCTTGTTTCATTGTTCCGGTGACTTGGAAAAGCAATTTGCCACTATGCACGTCCCACATTTTTAGCTGACCATAGTTATTTTGCGTTAGTACGAAATTACTGTTGTGTGAAATGACGAGTTTATCAGCGCGAATATTTAATGAGTCGTTTTTTTTGATTTCATTACCGGTAAGCGCGTCGTATACTCGAATTGTTCCATTGCGCAAACCGGAAATAATTGTTTTTCCGTTTGGACTGAATACTAGAGTATGATTTACCCCAAGTACATTACCGGACGGTGTAAATCCTTCAACCCGTGTTGGCACTTCCCAAAGCCATGTGCCACTTTTACTCCAGGCTACAATTCCGCCAAAAATATCTGAAGCAACAATTTCTGACCCATCGGGTGATATAGTAATATATGATAATGCGTTTTTCAATCCGACGAATGGTCTCGATTTTTCTAATGTGTCAATATCAACAAGCGTCACGTTTCGGTCTGCGCCGCCGATCACCAGAGTACTGGTATCGTGAACTATTTTTATGTCAACCACTTTCGATGAATGTGTGATCGGTTTGAGCAGACTGAGATTGGCGGCATTCCACAAGTTAATCTTGGCATCGTTTCCCCCCGTGATGATTTTTGTACCATCCGATGAATAATCAAGACTCGTAAGTTCATTGACGGGTACCGAAATAGATTCACCGGTGGCGCTCCATTTAATCAATTTATTATCTGCAGCAATTGAGACTAGAGCAGAACCATCGGGTGAAAACGCCAGATCAAGAATTCCAGCCTTGTGACCGCTATGATTTTCAACTACATTCCAGGAAGCCGTGTCCCATACAGTTATTAGCCCATCTCGATCGCCAATGGCCAATCTCTTTCCATCAGGAGAGAACTCCACTACGCTTACCCATGAACTGGTATCAAGATATTTTTGAAGGGTAACACCGGTAGAGTTATAAAGGAACACCCCAACAGGTGATGCGACTGCAAACATACTACCGTCCGGAGAAATGGCTAGGCGGTTAAGTTCTCCAATTCCCCAGCGGCTAAGGGTTATCAACCTGACCGAGTTCTCCGGGGAAATCTTGGGGAGTGATCCTGGTAACATTGTTCCTTCCAACACTGGGTAATTAATTCTATTAGGTACCTGGATTTTTATTATAACTTCGGTGGCCGTGGGCTGGATGGGAGTTGAAACAGGAGTGGATGTAAAAGTAATTATTTTCTTGGTCGGACTGGCAACAGGGCTGACCAACGGTAAAGAATTAATTTGGGGGGATGCCGGTTTTGCGATATTTGCGATTCCGAAAATTGCTACGATAGATGTCAAGGTGATCAATAAAATCAAAATCATTCGCCAACGATTGGGCGATGTTGCAACCTGGGTGGTCAAAGGTTTTTCCACCATTTCTTTGGTGATATTAATATCCAGTGCGCCGCGGGCCAACAAAACACTCAATTCCTGTATGGATTGATAGCGATCTTCAGGGTTTGATGCAATACATTTTTCAATCACATTCCTTATTTCCGGGATGGCAACTTTTGTCAGGTTCAAAACATTGTCTGGTGATGTCTTACGTTTATACAAGGTTCCCAGGGCTGTTTCTTCCAAGAAAATGATTTCTCCGGTCATCCATTCATATAAGATCAGGCCGATTGCATAAACATCGCTGCGCTCATCAATTGCAAAACCAATGAGCTGTTCAGGTGAACAATAGGCATAATCAGAATTATTGATCCACGATCCTGGCAGGGAAGAAATTAAATAATTCTGGATGATTTGTTCAAAGCCAAAGTCAAATAAGTAGGGGTTTTTATTCTCATCTAGGATGATGTTTGCCGGGCTGAGAAATCCGTGAACAACTCCCTTTTCATGGGCATAAGCAACTGCCTGAGTAATTGCTACCAGGTTTTGCGCTGAGTCTCGCCAGGAAAATTTCTGATTAAACAGCCGATGTAAAGGTTGAAAAGGGGAGAAGTTGTAAACAAAATATGGGATACCATCAAACATGCCAGAATCAATCACAACTGCAATATTAGATTGAATTAACCTGGCATTTTGATTCGCTTGTGCTTTTAAAAGGTCAAATAATTCAGAATAATCAATATTTTCTTCTAATTTGACAACTTCCAAAGCAAGGTTTCGCTTGTTTTTCGTGTCATAAACTTTAAATAATATTCTGGTTCCGATTTCCCGAATCTTCAGTAGAATTTGATATTGATTTATTGTCTTGCCAATTAAATTTTTCATAGGATCAGCCCAGGGCTTACTTGTTAGGAAAGACACCAAACAAACGCACAGTTCCATCAAAACCAGCAGTAGCAACGATATTACCGTCGCCTGTGAAAGTAATGGCCTGCAATGAACCATAATTACCGGTTATTTTATATAAAAAATTGCCAGTCTTTCCATCAAGAAAAGTTAATTTTCCTTCCGGATCCCCAATCGCAATTATTGAACCATCCGGGGAAATTGCTATCACCGAAATCGCATCATAATCGTTGTTCGTCCATAAATTCTTGTTGGATATCGTGTCATATGCTTCGAGCCAGCCATTATTTTTTGTATACGCCATCAAATTCAGGTTATTCGATATAGCCAATAAATTTCCCTGCTGACTCCGTAAGCAAATATTACGTGATTGATCTGTCAAATCCATGGTCAAATCCAGAAATGCACCAACCTTCGATACTACCTGAAAAATTTTGGCATCGTTTGCTGATGCAGTTATAAGACAATTATATTTTTTATTGGAGAAAGATTCAGTTTCATAGCCGCTTTCATAATCCCACACTTTTGATTGCGTCAACGAACCGGAAATGAAGAGTTTGCCATCATTCGAATAACTGACAATACCATTTGGGATTGTTTCGGAAAGATCTTCTTTTTTACCTGGGCTTGTCAAGCTCATCCATCGAAATATATTTATCGTGACTTGCTCATTTCCTCTCGAGGGAGAAGTAATAGTGGTAGGCACAATCACGGCGATCGATGAACTATCTGGCGAAATCGGTTGTCCCAAGGGCAGTTCCATAATATCTCTGAATATTATCCGGTTATTGTCAACATCCCATACACTGGTTATGCCCCTTTTTCCTTGAGCCGCGACGATTTTCCCATCTTGTGAAAAAACCAGGTGATCAAGATTGTCAAAAAATGGCGATGATAGTTCCTTGCCGCGGCTAACAACTTGCCCATTCCAAAGGATGGAGACTTTATCTGTTCCATTTCCAAAGGTGTCAGAATAGGATTCGGCTTGAAAATCTAATCCTAGGCTTTTGATCAAAGCGACATCCACCGGAGGAATTTTGAAATTGAGTGACACTCCTTCGTATTTTTGCCGTGATGCCAGGTAGGTTCTTGTTTCACCATCATCCAGCGCAGCAAACAAGGTTTTATCGTTGTCGATATATTTAATATTCCAGATTCTCTTTTTGACCGGGATGGGGTCTGTTCGCGGTTGTTTTGATCGTACAATCCACTGACGTATATAGCCATCATCACCACCAGCGGCGACATACTCTCCATCAGATGAAATTGCCACGGCCAGCACTTTTCCCGGAAATGGAAAGTCCCATACTGGTTTTAGGGAAGATGTCGACAAATCCCAGATGTGAATTATCTTATCACCTGCCCCAGTTACCAGGGTGCGCTCATCATCAGAAATTGCAATGTCTTCCACAGGTACAGAATGGGCAAGGATTTTTCTGATCTCTTTTTGTCCTTTTATATCCCACATGATTACATTCTGATCATTTGAAGCAGAGAACAGATGGCGGCTGTTCTTGGAAAATATTAACCTGGTAACCTTTGCTGAATGGCCAGTAAGCAGAAAACTTTTTTCTTCCTTTTGCCAATCCCACACCTGAATTTCACCACTCTTGAGTCCAATTGCCAGGGAACTACCATCCGGCGAAAATTGAACGCTGCTTGCCCAACCGCCGGGATCCAGCCATTTCAGGAAGCTGTTGTTTGCAAAAAGAAACACGCCACCAGATGTGGCCACCGCAAAGTGATTGGAGTCGGATGAAACGTCTACGTCTTCTGGTTTGCCATATCCAAGACGGCTAAATTCCTTCAGGTACTTAAGATTGTCCAGTGAAATATTTTCCAAAGGAAGTGACGACGACTGACCTTCTAACGCAGGTTTGATAAACAAAGGTGTCTGGGGGGCGGTTGGTGCAGATGATGATGGAATTTCGGTTGGAAAATTTGTCGCCTGAACAGTTGGCTGATCAGGTACGATCACAACCATTGTGTTTGTCGCTGTTGCCACTGGGGTAAGCGCTTGTGTCAACCCGACTGCCAGCGTGTTTTTCTTGAAAGTGGGTAAATAATAAAAGGCAGTTAATCCAACCAATATTAAGCTGATGATGACTGCATAGGTCCAGTTTCTTTGCGGGGCTTTCTTCACTACTACTTTGGTTTCATCAAAGTCGTCAACTGTTTTGTCAAAATCGCTTTCAGGAAGCGATTGATTTACTTGTGCATTGTTCGGTGAGAATTCGGATGGAGATTTGATTGAAGGTTTTTCAGGTAGTTTCCCTACAATAAGCCTGGTTTTCCTTTTACTATTGAGTAGATGCTCTACTATTTTAATGATTTCTTGAAAACTTTCGAATCGCTTCTCAGGTTGGCTTATAAGAGAATTTTTGATCAAATTCAATGCTTCTCTGGATAAAATCTTTGAAACCCTCTTGATCCAGGATGGATTATTTTCGATATGAAGAACAGCTGTTTCCGGGGCACCTTTTCCTTCAAATGGCAACTCGCCGAAAAGTCCGAAATAAAACAGGAGACCGTATGAATAAATATCAGATTGTCGGATTGGATTCCCGCCTGACAAAAGCTCAGGGGCGGTGTATTTCACATTTGACAATGACAAAAATGCGAAATTATTTTCCACTTTTTCAATTAATACTTTTTTTAGAATCTCACTGAGCCCAGGATCAAATATTTTTGGGTTGCCCATTTCATCAACAAGGATGGTTTCTGGACTAAGCATGCCATGCACAATTTCTTGCCTATGCAAGTAATCCATGGCTTCTGCTATTTTATGGAATTGGTTCAGAAAATCGGTTTGATCAAGTCGGTGGGGCTGGCTCTGCGAATAAAAAATAAAAGGGTGGTATGGATAAACAACATAAGGCGCGCTTTGATATTTCCCAAAATCTTCTATAGCAAGCAGGTTATCATGCTCGATAAACTTCAGGTAACCGATTCGGTCAAAAAATTCGTTTAAGAATTCTTCCGCCCATTTCAGTTTTGGAAAATAAATTTTCATCAATACGATGTTTTTAGAATCCTGCCCAACCGCTTTCAACAGCGTCCATTCAGGTATCTCTTGAATTACTTCAAGGATTTGATATGTATCGATTGACTGTATTTGCTGGTTTTCCATAAACAGCCTTTTGAATTGAACTAATGATGAGTTTAGTAATTACATGCTTTATTTGCTGGCGCGTAGTTGATGCTTCACAAAACTCTTTATACAAAAGGGTTTGATTTATGTTTTTTACATCCAAATCAATTTTTTAATAAAGGGCGTTAAAAAAACTTAGCATCCTGATTGTCAGCCTTAGGATTTCCGCAGCATTGTGCAGATAAGCCTGAGTTTGTGCGATTACCTGAAATACTATTCCCAATCGCACTCAACCCGTCAAGTGAAATACCATTAATACTGTTGCTTATTATAAGAAACATTGATTGAAAAACTCAAGTGACAAACATCACCTTTTATTACAGGGGGACTTACCAAATTTGATAAACAGGCACTATTCTCACATTATTATGTATAGATTGGATCAGCCTGCGGCTGCGACCTTCTTCCACCAAGCTGTTCGCCAATATAGGTGCCAATCCACGGTCTCCTTGTCGGTGGTGAAGCGGGCATCCGCAATCGCTAATAGTTATCAGGTCTCCTACTCTTTTATTTTCCTCTTGAGTAGATAGCGAACAGAGAACAATGTCAAAACCATTTTCATCACTCCAGAAAAACTCATCCCCAAAATGCTCCACAAATGCTCCACGCACAAAATTTGGAATAAAGTATCCTTGCACTATCAGCGCGCACTGATGTGGATGAAATAAAGCGAGCGCATTGAGTGAAATGCAAAACCGATTTCACCGCAGACCTACCCATGATCGACTGGAATATTTTCAACGCCTGGGCGCAGATTTACCGGCAGTAGGTTGTGAAAATAGTATCTAAATTCGATACCGCTCGCGTCAAAATGCTCCACAAATGTTCCACGCACAAAAGCCGCAATCAGTTATCCTTCCCTTATCAATGCGCATTGATTACGCTTTGTTTTTGATGAACGCAAGACAAGCTGATTTTGTGATCAAAACTTAGCCCTAAAAATAATGTCGCTGGCGGCCAAATCCCACCCGACTGCCAGCCGCGATCAACGTTGTTACGATTTTCTTTATGTTTCAAGTCGACTTGGAACTCCACGAGGAGTTCTGCATGGCAACCCAAAAAGATTCTCAAGTCCCGCCTTCGCCCAAGGTGGATAGGCTGATGGAAATGATCATCATGATTCTGAAAAGAGGAGCAGTTTCCAAGAAATAATTTTGCAGTCAGAAATAACCCAATAAAGTAAACCGCGCCTGGGTTTTTGTCCCAGGCGCGGCCTCCTTCTTTCAACTTTTAGACGATCCATCGATTACCTGAATAACACTTCGTATTCCACCTTCGATAGGACAGGCCCAATCTCTCCAGTCTCAAAATCAAACGCTACCTGCTTCAAGATAATCTTGCACAGTTCCTGCTTCTCTTCCATTATCGCATCGCGCCAGGCCAGTTGTAGATTTGCCAGCACCAGACCTGCCTGGCGGACTTCGTGCGGTGTGAGCTGCTCAAGCGCATCCAACTGCATCCAACTGCATCTGCAGACCCTCGATTTCGCGCCAGAAGGTATGTTCGTCATTTTCGTACAGGCCGCGTTTGTATGCCTCACGCATCCGGCGGACTTCACTATTGATGCGCGCTTTATCTTTCTGTGGGTCGATTTCATCCTTCTTGGTAGCCAGGATTTCCTGGAGAGCTGTTTGCCAATTTACTGGCAGCACCAGACTCTCCCTGAGTTCGGAAATCTCAGTTTCCACCACT
>Ga0105047_10011187_pt1 | contig 14582 bp, 14 predicted proteins | sample MAT04_FD_78384 | JGI IMG/M metagenome (GOLD analysis project Ga0105047, IMG submission 78384) | Freshwater microbial communities from Lake Fryxell liftoff mats and glacier meltwater in Antarctica - MAT-04 (megahit assembly) | ecosystem: Environmental > Aquatic > Freshwater > Ice > Liftoff... | reverse complement strand
TGTATCAAAACTGGCGTTCGGAAATCGAAAGCTGTTCCCGCAACGGCTCGAATTTCGCCGGTCGGTATCAGATCTGGCTGCACGGGAATGTAGTGATCGGCCACTACCGTCAGTTCATGGCCCAGGATATCGCCGCTGCCTGCCAGATTGAAATACGCGTGGTTCACGATATTCACCACGGTCGCGGCTGTTGTGCGCGCGGTCATGGTGATATGGAACCGGCATTCGGTATCCCACTCATAAGTCGCGGTCATCTGCAGCTTGCCCGGGTAGCCCATGTCACCAGCCGGCGAGCTGGCCGAAAAGACCACCTTGCCCGCGTGATGAGACTCCACCGCCCAGAGAATCTGGTCGAACCCAAGACGCCCGCCGTGCAGGTGGTTTGCGCCCTCGTTCCGGTCCAGTTGCACTTCGGTGCCGTCGAGCGTGAACCGACCCCCGGCAATGCGGTTGGCATAGCGCCCGCAGGTCGCGCCGAAATACCAATTCCTGTAGTCTTCCAACCGGTCATGGCCGAGCACAATATCTGCGCTGTGACCGTCGCGATCCGGCGCATCCAGACCGACCAGACGCGCCCCAAAGGCGCAAAGCCGCGCCTCTTGGCCGGATGGCGATGTGATGGTCAGCAGTGGCACCGGCTTGCCATCCAGTTGCCCGAAGTCTTGCGTAGTCCCGTTGTCCGGCATGTCTTACCCTTTGCGATTACACGCCCGGATCCTCGGGCAGTTCGGCGGCGGTGGCGATCAGTGCATAAAGCAGTGTCGCGGCGACCGGATCAACCCCTGGCGCATCGGTGAACAGACGGAGCGTGCTCGCCAGAACGCCGTCGCGTCCGACCCTGCGGCGCGCGATCAATGCGGCGGGCTTGTGCACCCAACCGACGACCAGCCCCGACATGACCGGCCCGTCAAACTCCCAGGTGCGGAACCCGGTCAGCACATGATGCGGCACGACCCGGTCATAGGTGATATGTCGAGGAGCGGCCCGCCCGGCAGCGCCGCGAACGCGCCCACCCGCCCGATCCACGAGAAGCCCGCGATCCAGTCGCCGCGCCACATCGTGCCATGCCGCGCCTGCAGCGCCATGTTCGGCAGTTGCGAGTCCTGGCCGGCCGGAATGCCAAGACCGCCATCCGTCCAGGGCAGCATCGGCGGTTCTCGCCGCACCTCGTTGCTGCGCAACGTCGGCCCACCAGTGCCATCGGCCAGCAGCAGGTATTTCGCCCCGCCCTGCAGGGCCTTCACATCCTGCGGTGTCAAGACCTGCGCCAGCACAAGGCCCGCCTTGTCAGGCGCAGCCAGGGTCAAATTCATAGCCGCCAATCAGGGACGCAGCGCTTCGGGCGCCGAAACACTGGGAAGACCTTTGGCGTCAACGTGCCGGTAGAGCGCGATTTCAACCTGGTTCATCGCCACCACCTTGCCGCCAACGTGGGCGGAAAGGCGCAGAAGCATCATCCGGCTCGGCCCCAGCGCGGGCAGCACCAACCGCAGGCCAGAGGTGTCTGCGACGGACAGCGCCGGCGCGGCGGGCACCGGGATTCTGCCACTTTGACCTTCAACCTCCCAATGAACCTCGCCGCCTGCCAGGCTGTGTCCGCCGGTCGCAAGCGACAGGCCGATCGTCAATGTCTCACCAGCAAAACCGGCACAACGCTTCAGCTTCGGCACAATCATTACATCGGCGTTGATCTTGGCGAAGGCTTAGTGGAAGGACCGGGGATTTCGGTTCATGTCCAGAAGGCCGTTGCTCTCCCAATGCACATCGGTGAATTCGGTGATCACATAGCCCTGGATCGACGCTTCGGCGCGCATCGATTCAATCTGATACTTCAGATTGGCGAATTGGTAGCCTTGAACGGCGGCGATGAAGGCATCAAAGCTGCCAAAGGTCGCCTCAAGCCGCAGGTCGGCAAACCGCTGCTCGATCCCGTGCGGATAGGCGCAGCCGTCGCCCCAGCTTGCGCCGGTGCCCATCCACCACGGCTCTGCCCCGGCGATGCGGACCTGGCTGGGATCAGGCAGGCCCCAGACCCCGAATTCCGACACCACCAGCGGCTCGTCCCCCCGCCGCTGCGCATCGCCGTGGGGCGAGAAAGTCCAGGCCGGGCGCACGGCGAATTCCGCTGTCAGCGCGTCCCATTCGGATCGGCGTTCGGGGATGGACCGGTAATAGTGGAAGTCGTCGATATCGGTCTTGATGTGGAAATTGGTGTGGCAGGGCGAGTTGTCGACGACAAGCCGCGACGGATCGAGGGCTTTCAGCCAATCGTACATCGAGGCAAGCCAGGCGCGGTGGCTGGCGTCTTCGGCAAGCCGCGTGCCCCAGTCTTCGTTGATCAGCGTCCAGATCACGATGCAGGGGTGGTTGCCGTCGCGGGCGAGGATGCCCTCCATCGTCCGTTTCAGGCGCCGGGCAGAAGCCTCGGTCAGGTGCGCGACGTTGGGGATCTCGGTCCAGATCAGCAGGCCCATCCGGTCCGCGACCTCGTAATAGCGCGGGTCGGGCACCTTGATGTGGCAGCACAGCATATTCAGACCAAGTGCGCGCGCTTTGGTGAACTGGTCTTCAAGGTAAGCCTCGGACGGCGGGGTGCAGATCGTTTCGGGGTAGTAGTCCTGATCGAGGGCCGCGCGCATGTAGAAGGGCTGGCCGTTCAGGAAGAACTTGCCGCCGCGCGCTTCAAACCGGCGAAAGCCGAAGCGGTGCTGGGTGATGTCGCGCCCGAGCTTGACGGTCACTGTGTAGAGTGTGGGGTTGTCGGGGGACCAAAGCTGCGGCCTGGGCGCCGTGATGGGCGCTGGCATTGCTTCGCCAGTGAGCAGAACCTGCGCCTCGGCCACCACCCGCCCGTCGGGGGGCGGCGACGGACAGATGCGCCTCGCCGTGTCCCTTGGCATGCAGAACCACATCCATCCGGCCCGTCATGTCGGCACGGATATCAATCCGCGCCAAATGCGCCTTGGCGCGGATTTCCAGCACGACCGACTGCCAGATGCCGCCGATAGGGCCATATCAGCTTTGCTCGCCATGCGGGATTTCGGCGAAATCTTCGGACCCGTCGGGCAGGTGACACTCAACCTCGACCCAGTTTTCCGGGCCAAGCAACCCTTCCGGCAGCAGGCAGTCGAACGGAAGATAGCCGCCCTCGTGTTGGCCCACCTGCTCCCCGTTCACCCGCACCACCGCCCGTTCACCGACCGCGCCGAAATGCAGGACCGCGACGTCGTCCTGGCTAAGGTCGGGCGCTGCAAAGCTGCGGGCGTAGGTCGCCCGGCCCATCGCGCTGCGCAGGTCGGGGAACTGGGCCTGCCAGGGGCCGGGCACCTGCGCCTGACCCGAAACGCCGCTTTCGTGGCGGAAGTCCCTAGGCCCGTCCAGCGAGACTTGCTGGCGGGAGTCGCCTGCGAATCGTGTCACCATGTTCCCCTTTGCCCGCGCTTTCCGGTCATGACTTCATTGCCCCGTGGGGCCCGTGGTTTGCCCCACTTCACATCGCAAGGGCGAAGGCCGGGGTGTGTGATATCGCGCGATAACACGCGTGTTATCGCGTATAACCATTTGAATATACAAGATTTTTAGCGTGGAATTTACGCGGCGTTAACTTTAGCGGGCCAACATTACGCACCCTTTTGCGCCATATCGCTGATCGCCCAAAGCCGCGACATCGCCTCTGACACTTGAGCCGCCGCCGCCTTTGGGTCGCTTGCAGCGAGCGCGTTCAGGGGCGCGTTGAAGGGTTCGGTCACCACCGGGCCGTCATAGCCGATCCGGGCCAGCGCGCGCATGAAGCCTTCGAGGTCGATCCCGCCGCCAGCCAACGGCAGATGGCGCGCGTTGTCCATCAGGGTGTCCACGGCTGCGCCCTTGGGCGCGTCGTTGATGTGGACAACCACGATCTGAGACGGCGTCAGAGGCGCGAGGTCCGCCAGCGTCCCGCCCGAGGTGTGAAGGTGCCAGGCGTCGAGCAGCAGGCCGACATTCGGGCCGATCTCGGCCGCCATGTCCAGCATCGCGCCCATAGTCGAGATGAACCCGAAGGTGTGCCCGTCGCGCAGGGTTTTCGGCCCCAGAAACTCCAAGCCCAGCGAGATGCCATGCCGCGCCAGAACGGCGGCGGCGGGGCGAAGCTGGGTGATGTGATAGGCGCGGTTTTCGGCCAGATCGCGGCTGTCATTCCAGGACGGAACCCAGGTTGCGCAGCGGGTGGTGCCAAGCCTGGCGGCGAGGGCGGCCATATCGTTCAGCGCAGCAAGGTCGATGTTCCAGTCGGATTGCGCGCCTTCCACCGGCAGGCCGAAGGTGGCGGCCTTGACCCCTGCCCCGTCGAAGATCGCCTTCAGCGCGGCGGGCGAAGTGGCTTTGGCGAGGGCCGCTGCCTCGCGGATGTTGTAATCGATGCCGATGTAACCGGTGGCTTTGGCGAGGGCGACAACCTCGGCCAGGGGCTTGTCCTTGATGCCGATCGCGGGGGCGTTGAGGGTCTTGAACATGGAAGTCTCCGGTTGGGGTCAGGCCCAGGGGTTTAGCAGGATCTTGCCCGGCTGGCGCGAGGAGCGCGCCTTCAAACGCGCCTTTCTATCGGACATCGGAACGCGGCGAGCCTCACGAGTGACCCTTCTACAGCGCAACGACGTGACCAGTGCGGATGCTTTCGTCCGCGGCAAGGCAAATTCGCAGGGACTGGACCGCGTCTTGCATGTGCCGGGTCAGGTCGATGTCTTCGGAAATGCTGCGCAACAAATAGGACTGTTCAAGGTTGCACAGGCCCTGATGGCCGGGGTCGTCGGGCAGGTCGATCGAGGTATCGCCGCTGGGTTTGTGCAAGAGGATGCCGCCGACCTTGGTGTGGCCGTCGATATCCGCCGAAGCCTTGGGGGCGTCGATGATGGAAACCGCGCCGTTGGGGCTGATGATGTCTTTCACGAAGAAGGCAGTTTCGGACATCATCGGGCCCCAGCCTGCCTCGTACCAGCCGACCGAGCCGTCGGCGAAGACGACTTGGAGTTGGCCGTAGTTGTACATGTCGGGCGCGATTTCGGGTGACAGGCGCAGGCCGATGCCCTGGACGCGGACCGGGGCGGCGTCGGTGATCTGGCACATCACGTCGACATAATGGACGCCGCAATCGACGAGGGGAGAGGTGGTGCGCATCAGGGCCTTGTGAATTTCCCAATCGGCGCCGGTCGATTGCTGGTTCAGGTTCATGCGGAAGACGTAAGGGCCGCCAAGCGCGCGCGCCTCGGCGATCAGGCGGGTCCAGGACGGGTGGTGGCGCAGGATGTAGCCTACGACCAGTTTGCGGTTCAGGCGGGTGGCGGCGGCGACAACTCGTTCGGCATCCTGAACGGTGGCGGCGAGAGGCTTTTCGACGAAGACATGCGCCCCGGCCTCCATCGCGCGGATGGCGAGGTCGGCGTGGCTGTCGGTATAGGTGGCGATGACGACGATGTCGGGGCGGAGGGCGAGGCCTGCGTCGAAGGTGACTTGCGGGAGGGCGGCCAGGGGTTCGGGAAGGGAAACGGGGGAGCGGATGACGAGGCCGATGATTTCGGAGCCCGCATGCAGGTGGGCGAGGGCGTGGCTGCGGCCCATGTTGCCAAGGCCGACGATGAGGACGCGGGCCATGGGCTATGCCACCAGTGCGAGGGTGCGCTTTTGCTGCGCGGACAGGGCGGCGGTATCGACGATGCGCTGGCCGATGAGGCTGGTGTCGGGGTGGAGCGGGCCGGTGACAGGCTCGCCGCGCTGGATGCAGCCGAGAACATAGTCGAAGCCGTTGCGCTGGCCTTCGGGGAGGGGCTTTGCAGGGATCAGGGCAGGTTCGGGATGGGCGCGGGTTTGCAGGGTGACGTGGGGTGCGTAGTCGGGGCTGGCGATGGTGCCTTCGGTGCCGACGAAAACGAAGCCGCAGGTGGGCGCGGGCTGGATGGTCCAGGGGTCGCTGATCGTGCCCCAGCGCGTTTCCATTTTCGACAGGCCGTGGGCATAGCGGCAAATGGTGATCGAGTGCTGGTCCACCTCGATCCCCGGGGTGTCGTCCACGACCGAGGTCACGTCTAGGGGCGCCTCGCCATTCATGTACCAGGTGCCAAGGGTCGCACCATAGCCGAGGTAATCGAGCAGACTGCCGCCGCCCGAAGCGCGCTTGTACCACCAGGAGTGGGGCTTGAGGCGTTCAACCTCTGCGGGGGAGACCTCGACCTTGTCGGCGAGGTGATAGAGGGGGCCGCGGTTGCCGTCGTTGAAATGCACCTCGCGCAGGGTGCCGATGGTGCCTTGATCGATCAGGCGTTTGGCGGTGACATGGGAGGGGACCCAGGCCAGCGGCCAGTTGATCGCCAGCAGTTTGCCGGTGGGCTGCATGGCGGCGATCATGGCGCGGGCGTCGGCGGCGGTGGCGGCGAAGGGCTTTTCGACGAAGACATGCACGCCGTAAGCCGCCAGCCTTGCGGTGTAGCGGGCGTGATCGGCAGGCGCGGCACAGAGGATGGCCATGTCGGGACGCGCGGCGGTCATGCAGGCGTCGAAGTCGGTGAAAACGCGGTCTGCCGGGATGGCGAAGGTGGCGGCGGCACTCGCCATGCGGACGGGATCGGGGTCGAAGATGCCGGCAATCTCGGCATTGGGGTGGCTGGCCACCATGCGAAGCAAATCGCCCATGTGCATGTGGTCAAAACTGATGCCGACGACGCGCAGCTTGGCCATGACTTGCCCCCCTCAGGTGTTGTCGGTCAGGCGGACGAACAGCGCGGTTACCGCCAGCACGATCAGCCCGAACAGGATGCGCCGCCCGCCTTCTGGCATCTGCATCAGCGTCAGCATGGTACCCAGCACGGTCAGGATCAGCGCGCCGATGATGGTGCCGCCGAAGCCGCCACGGCCGCCGAAGATCGAGGTGCCGCCGATCACCGCCGCTGCGACCGAAGGCAGCAGCAAGGGCACCGCAAGCGACAGCGAGGCTTGCTTGATCATGCCGAGATACAAAAGGCCGGTGATCCCGGCGATCAGCCCGGACAGGACGTAAAGCGCCATCAGCACCTGCCAGCCGCGCACGCCCGACAGCCGCGCCGCCTTTTCGTTCGAGCCCATCGCGTAAAGGAGCCGCCCGAAGCCGCTGCGCTTTTGCGCCCACAGGATCAGCGCGGCGAAGGGGACGAACAGCACGATCGAGTTCGGCAGGCCAAGGGTGCGGCCGATGCCAAGCCATTGCAGAAAATCGGGAATCTTCGAGCCGGTTGCAATGACATAGCGCTGATAGACCTGCATCAGGCCGGTGGCGACGAGGCCGGTGCCGAGGGTCATGATCAGCGGATGGACGCGGCAGACTGCGACCCCGAAGCCGTTGAGCAGGCCGAGGAGGAGGGCGAGCACCAGTGAAACCGCGACTGCTGACGGCACTCCGACCAAGGGGGAGAGCGTGCCGGTCACGAAGGCGGCCACGGTGGCGATGATGCCGACGGACAGGTCGATCCCGCCGGTCAGCATGGTCAGGGTCTGGCAGGCGGCGAGCATCGCCAGCGGGATGGCGACCTTGATCGTGTTGGCCAGCCAGCGGCTGTTGATGATGCCGGGTTGGAGGATCTCCAGCAGGATCACCAGCGCCGCCAGCAAAAGGCCAAGAGGCAGCATCGGATAATCCCGCATCAGCCGCAGGGCGCGGGAGAAGGGGGGTATGGTTTCCGTGACGCTCATGTCCGCTGCCCCCGCAAAGCCAGAACCCCGCCCAGCATCACCACGCCGATCATGATGACGCCTTCGATGATGACCGTCACATTCGGGTCCACCGCCAGCAGCGTCAGATCAAGCCGCACCAGCCGCAGGATGAACACCGCCAGCACCGGCCCCAACAGGCCGCCCTTGCCGCCGGTCAGCGAGACGCCGCCCAAGACCACGGCGGCGACGGAGGCCAGAAGATACGGCCCCGGGATCGGCTCGCCAATGCCGGTGGACATCGTGACGGCCATGCCGCCGAACGCCGCGAACAGGCCGGCGATGGCGTAAGAAGCGATCTTGGTGGTCTTGACCGGCACGCCGGAGCGGAACGCCGCCTGGGCGTCGCTGCCAAGCGCGTAAAGCATCAGCCCGAGTTTCGACCGCCGGATCGGCAGCCAGACCCCGAGGGCCACGACCGCGAGGAAGATGAAGGACTTGGGGACAACGCCGCCAACGATCAGGCCCCGCAGCCAGTCCGCCGCGCCGCCGCCCGGTGCGTTCAGGATCAACAGCGCGGTACCGTCCCAAACGAACATCATCGCCAGCGTCACCACGATATCGGGCACGCGGCTGACCACGATCAGCGAGCCATTCACCGCGCCAAGGCAGGCACCGAGGACCAAGACGCCTAGCACGATCGGCACCGCCGCAACTTCACCGCGCCCGTCCATCAGGACCGCTGCCGTGACGCTGCACACCGCCATCAACGAGGCGAGCGACAGATCAATGCCGCCCGCGATCACCACCACCGCCATGCCGAGGGTTGCCAGGGCGAAGGGCAACGAGGCGCGGCCAAGACTGTCCAGCCCGGAAAGGCCGAAATCCGGCTGGATCAGCTTGGTGACGATCAGCAGCAGCCCCAGAAGCACCGCCAGCCCGATGGTCCAGCCGTTCTGCACCACAAACCGCTTCATGCCGGAACCCCGGCCAGACCATAGGCGAGGCGCATCAGCGTTGGCTCGTCAGCATCTGCCGCGTCGATGGCCCCGACCACCTTGCCGCCGAAGATCACCACCACGCGGTCGCAGGCGAGGCGCACTTCGGCCAGTTCGGACGTGTAGTAAAGAACGGAGGCGCCTTGCGCCGCCAGTTCGCGCACGAGGGGGTAGATCTGCCGCTTGGTGCGGACATCGATGCCGCGCGTTGGGTCGAACAGCAGCAAGGTATCGACGCCGCTGGCGATCCAGCGGGCGATTGTCACCTTCTGCTGGTTGCCACCGGACAGCCGGCGCACCTCGCCCTGTGCGCGGGTGTCGATCTGCAGGCGGGCGATGGCACCCGCCACGCGCTCGGCTTCCTCGCGCATTGCAATCGCGCCCCAGTGCGACGGGTGGGCGATCAGCGGCAGGGCGATGTTTTCGCGCACCGAGCGCGACATGAGCAAGGCCCCGGCGCGGTTGCCGGGCACCAGATTCAGGCCCGCCGCTATTGCATCGGCAGGGTGGCGGAAGGACATCGGCGCGCCCTTGACTTCGACCATTCCGCCGGTGGCTTTGCGCGCCCCGGCCAGCACGTCGAACAATTCGTCCTGACCCTGGCCTTCCAAGGCCACCACGCCCAGAACCTCTCCCTTGTGCAGATCGAAGGACACGTCGGTCAGCTTGGGGCCGGAGGCGAGGCGCTTGACGCGGATCTGCGGGGTGCCCGCAGCGGCAGCGGCAGCGCGGGCGCGGGTGATGGAGGTCAGGTCCATCGCCTGACCGAGCATCAATTCGACGACCTTTTCTTCAACGCCCGGCGCGATCTTCAGATCGCCGACCGTCACGCCGTCCCGCAGCACGCTGGCGCGGTCGCAAAGGGCGGAAACCTCGGTGAAACGGTGCGAGATGTAGATGACCGACCGACCGCCGTCCGCCTCGGCCCGCATCACGCGCAGCACGCGTTCGACAAGATCGGTGGGCAGGGCGGCGGTCATTTCGTCCAGCAGCACCACCGCCGGATCAGCGGCGAGGGCGCGGGCGAGATCGACGATGCGAAGGGTGGCGAGCGGCAGGTCGCGGATCAGCGCGTCGAGCCGCAGATCGGGGATGCCAAGCTGATCGACCCGGTCGCGGAAGGCCGCAACAGGCGTGTCGCCAAGGCGCAGGTTGTCGGAGACGTCTAGGTCGGGGATCAGCGAAGGTTCTTGATAGACCGGGACGAGGCCGGAGCGCCGCGCTTCGGCGGGCGAGCCGACGCGGGCTTCGCGGCCACGGATGCGGACATGGCCGCTGTCAGGACGCAGGGCGCCGGTCAGGATTTTCACGAAGGTGGATTTGCCGGCACCGTTTGCGCCCATCAGGGCCACCACCTCGCCCTTCATCAGGCGCAAGGAGGCGTCGCGCAGGGCGATGACCGAGCCAAAGCGTTTGGAAACGCCGGAAGCGTCAAGGATGGGTGCGTCCAGAACGGGCGCATCGGCCCCTTGGTCTGTCATGGGTGTTCCGTGTTGAAGGCTGGCCCCCGGCGCGGTGCCGGGGGCCAATTCAGATCATTCGCGCGTCAAATCACTCGCCGGGGCCTTTGCAGGCGATGATCTGGTCCTGCGTGTAGGTGGTCCAGCCGGGGATCGAGACAGACACCGGCCAATCGGGGTTCAGATTGGGATTCGCCGCCGCCACCAGCATGGCCTTGCCTGCGTCGGTGGTGTTGTCCCACAGCACCGGGTCGACCAGAACGGTCTGCGCCGCCGGTTTCTTGCCGCCGAGGATTTGCAGCGCCAAGGCCACGCCCGCCCCGCCGATGGAGCCTGGGTTGGTAACGGCAGCGCCCTTGAGGCCCGCAACCGTGCTGAGCTGGCCGACAAAGCCCGCGTTGTCAGCGCCGACGACCGGCACCATCGGCGCACCGGATTCCACCAGCGCATCGACGATCACGTTGTCGATGCCGCTGGTCCAGATCCCGTCGAACTTCATGCCCGAAGCGATGATGTCGTTGATCTGCTGCTTGGCTTGGTCTTGCTGCCAGCCGGTGAAGACTTCCTGCGCAACGGTCACGCCCGGGAATTCAGCCAGCGCCTTCCTGAAGCCGACATCGCGGTCATTGTCGGCGCCAGCACCGGCCGCGCCGCGCATGTAGACGACAGAGCCCTTGCCGCCGATGGTCTCGAACAGCCATTTCGCGCCGAAATAGGCATATTCGGTCTGGTTGTTGGACACGATATAGGCCGAAGGTTCGGTCACGGCCTGGTCCACCGCCACGACGACGATGCCCTTGTCGGTAGCTTCCTTGATCGCGGCATTGATGCCTTCGGCATTGGAAGGATTGACCACGATGGCGTTGACGCCGGCCTGGATCAGGTTGCGGATATCTTCCAGCTGGCCCGCCGCGTCGGTGTTGCGGTGCGCGATGTTCAGGCTGGCAACTTCGCCCGAGGCCAGCGCCTGCGCTTTCATCGCGCAGATCATTTGCTCACGCCAGCCATTGCCCTGCACGGTGTTGGAAATGCCGATCTTGTAGCCTTCGGCCATTGCCGATCCGGCAAAGCCCAGCGCCAGCATGGCGGTGCCCAGAAGCAGTTTCTTCATTCGGTAGTCCTCCCATTAAACTTTTGTCGTCCCAAGCCAATTCTGGCGCTTACTTCACGAATGGACGCAAGACATCCCGCGCCAGCAGGAACCCGCGTTTCACTTTGTCCTCCGTTCCCTCGAAACGGCGGTCTTCGTGTTCGATGATGATTGGGCCATCATAGCCCGCATGGGTCAAGGCGGAAAACAGCTTTGCCCAGTTCAGATCGCCAAGACCCGGCATTCGGGGGATTTGCCAGCCGATGCCAAGCGACATGATGCCGTTGTCGTACAGGCCGTCGCGATCGATCATCAAGTCCTTGGCGTGGACATGGACGATGTGCGCGCCGAATTCGCGGATGAAGCGGAGGGGGTCGATCATCTGCCAGACGAGGTGGCTGGGGTCGTAGTTCATGCCCACCTCGGGCCAGGTTTCGAAGATGCGGCGCCAGATGATGGGGGAATAGGCAATGTTGTGGCCGCCAGGCCATTCGTCGCGGGAAAAGATCATCGGGCAGTTCTCGAATGCCAGCGTGACGCCGCTGGCTTTGGCGTGGGCGGTTATGGCGGGGAAGATGTGCAGGGCGCGGGTCCAGTTTTCGTCCGGGGTCAGGGTGCGGTCGCCGCCCATGAAGGTGTTGACGATGGGGACGCGCATCAGTTTGGCGGCGGTGATGACCTGTTTGAGGTGGGCGATCACGCGGTCGCGGTGGGCGGCGTCGGCGTGCAGCGGGTTGGGGTAGTAGCCGAGCGCGGAAATGCTGATGCCCTTGGCGGTCAGGGCGGCGACGGTGTCGTCCGCCTTGCCTTGCGTCATTCCGGCGATGTCCAGATGGGCGGTGCCGGCGTAGCGGCGCGCCTCGCCACTGATCCGGGGCCAGCAGGCGATTTCAAGGGCTTCGAAGCCGACCGAAGCGGCCCAGTCGGCGACGGACACGAGGTCATTGTCGGGGAAGGCTGCGGTCAGAAATCCCAGTTTCATTCTATGCTCCTACCTTGGCCCAAGTGCCGGTGCGCGCGCTTTGCAGCGCGGCGTCACACAGCAGCATCTCGAAATGTCCATCGTCAAAGCTGGCCCAAGCCGAGCCGGGCTGACGTCCGCCCGCCCGCACATCGGCATAGACCGAAGTGAACAGGGCGTGGAACGTATCGGCAAAACCTTCGACATGGCCGCCGGGCAGGCGGGCGGCGGCGGCGCCTTGGGCGTTCATCAGGCCGGGGTCGCGTTGCAGGATCTGGTTGGGCGCGCCGCGATGGCCGATCCACAGGTGATCGGGGGTTTCGGCGCCCCAGGCGGCGGCGGCTTTGGAACCGGCGATTTCCCAGGCCATCGCGTTCTTGCGGCCAAAGCTGACCTGAGAGGTGGTCAGCGACCCCCGCGCGCCGTTCGGATAGCGCAGCAGGATCATCGCGGCGTCGTCGGTGGCGATCGTCTTGGTTTCGGTCGCGCCGGTGGTTTGCGCGAAGGTTTCGACCGGGCCGGTGGGCTTTTGGCGCTGGGGGATGAAGGTGGCGAGGTCGGCCAGCACCTCCACCGGTTTGAGGCCGGTGATGTGGCTGGTCAGGTCCAGCCAATGCGTGCCGATATCGCCGACCGAGCGCAGAACGCCGCCCTCGCTCGCGTCGAGCCGCCAGTTCCAGTCGGTGTCATGGGCGAGCCAATCCTGGTGATACTGGCCGGTGACAAGGCGGATGTCCCCGATCTCGCCTGCCGCGACCATGCCGCGCATCTGCTGGTTCAGGGGGTAGAAGCGGGTGTTGTAGCAGACGGCGGCGATCTTGCCCGAGGCTTTGGCGAGGGCCACCATTTCGGCGGATTCGGCGGAGGTCATGGCGAGGGGTTTTTCGCAAATGACATGCTTGCCTGCGGCGAGGATGGCTTTGACCTGCGGGCAATGCAGCGCGTTGGGCGAGGTGACATGGACGACCTGCACCGACGGGTCGCCCAGCAGTTCGTCCAGGCTGGCATAGGCTTTGGTCACGCCCAAGTCCTTGGCCCGTGCCGCGCCGCGTGGGCCGGTGGAACCGAGAACGCCGCAGACGGGCACGCCCAGCCGCCGCAGCGCGCCGATATGGACAGTGCCGATGAAGCCGGTGCCGATGACGGCTGCGCCTAATTCAGACAACGGAATATCCCCCGTCTATGGCAAGGCAGGTGCCGGTCATGAACCCGGCGGCGGGGGAGGCGAGAAAGAGGACGGGGCCAGCGATATCGTCCGGCTCGCCCCAGCGGCCAAGCGGGGTGCGGGCGTTGACGGATGCGACATGCGCTGGGTCGGTGCGGCTGCGGGCGGATTGCTGGGTGACGATGAAACCGGGGGCGACGGCGTTCACTCGGATGCCGTCGGGGGCCCAGGCGATGGCGAGCGACTTGGTCAATTGCACCACCGCCGCCTTGCTGGCGCCGTAGGCCGGGTTTTTCGGGCTGCCGAACATCGCGTACATCGAGGCGATGTTGATGAGGACGCCACTTGCGGCTTTCAGGTGGGGATGGAAGGCTTCCGCCATGCGGAAGGTGCCGTGCAGGTTCACCGAGACGACTTTTTCGAAGAAATCCGGAGCCATTTCTTCGCCGCGCGCAGTGATGGCGGCGCAGTTCACCAGGATGTCGAGGCGCGGGGTGCTGGCCGCGAAGGCGCGGATCGCGCTGCCATCGGTCACGTCAAGCTGGGTATAGGTGAAGCGGGCGCGGTCTTCCTCGGCGGGTTCGGGTTCAGCGCCGGTGATGCCGACGGTCGCCCCCGCAGACTGAAACGCCCGCGCAATCGCCGCGCCGATGCCGGCACGGCTTGCGCCGACCACCAGCACATGCGCGCCATCAAAATCGAAATTGCAGGTCCAGCCCATCGATGTCTTCCCCCCGATGCCATCGTTTCCTGCGCGGCGATTCGATGCAACAGAATTTTCATTGTTCGGTCCATTGGGGATTTCGTTTCAAGAGCCGGGCGGCGCTGTGCCCAGCTTGCGGCCCAAAGCCATGATGATCGACTGCGCGACCACCATCGCGGGAACCTGGCTGCGGAAGTGACCGAGCCGCGCTTCGTTGACGAACAACAGATGCGCGGCAAGCCCTGCCACCGGGCTGAGGCCGTTGTCGGTGATCGCCAGCACGCGGCGGCCTGCGGCATGGGCCAGATGGGCCACTTCCACCGTTTCGGGCGTGTAATCGTCGAAGGTCATCACCAAAAGCACGTCGCGCGGCCCCATCGCTGCCACCTGCGCGCTGCGCATCGCGCCCAGATTGTCGATCAGATGCGCCCGCTTGCCAATGCTGGCGAGGCCGAAAACCGTATAGGCACCAAGCCCGAACGCGCCGCGCGCTGCTGCGACATGCACCGCCTCTGCCGCCGCAAGATCATCGACGAAATGGGCGAGTTGCTT
>Ga0105047_10011185_pt1 | contig 14584 bp, 13 predicted proteins | sample MAT04_FD_78384 | JGI IMG/M metagenome (GOLD analysis project Ga0105047, IMG submission 78384) | Freshwater microbial communities from Lake Fryxell liftoff mats and glacier meltwater in Antarctica - MAT-04 (megahit assembly) | ecosystem: Environmental > Aquatic > Freshwater > Ice > Liftoff... | reverse complement strand
GCCGCCGGTGAGCTGAATACTTTTTGTGTCCACGCCCATCCATGCGGAGTGGAGACGCATGTTGAGAAACTGGCCTTCGAGAAGCGAGCGGATGCGGAGGGCGGGAGTCGGCTCTTCCACGAAGTTGGTGACGGGGCGGTCGAAATCGTGACGGGGTGTGATTTCCGCTCCGTAAAAGGGGAGGGTGAGGTTACTGGCTGCGGAGCCGATCGTTTCCGAGAGGGCGTCTTTCTCGAAGGCGGACCAATCGACAGCGAGATCATCGCGCAGGGCTTCGCGGGCGAGCGAGCCGTTGCGGAAACAGATGAGGGACATGAAGCCGCCGGCGGGATTTCCGAAGACGTGGCCGAAGCCCTGGGGATCGGTCTTGGCATCCGGCATGGCGGCGAAAAAGGTGTCGCTAGTGCCGAGTGAGATGACAACCTGGCCGGGAGTCGTCGCGCCCATGCCGACGAGAGAGGCGGGATTGTCTCCGGTGAAAGGGCAGATTTTACAACTACTGGAGAGGCAGTACTTCGAGACGAAATACGAAGAAGCCGTGCCCTGCGGCTCCAGGCAGGAGGCGGCGGGAAGGAGTTTTTCCGAGAGTTCGGGAGCGGTGGCTTCCAGGAGTCCCGCGTCCCATTTCAGATCGGCGAGATTGAGCAGGTTCATCCCCGCACCGTCGCCGAAGTCGATGGAAATCGATTTCCCGGCGAGGACTGACGCAATGAAGGAGCTGACCAGGTGAATACGGACGGTTGCTTTGTATCCATCGGGATCATTTTTAGAAAACCGTCGGATCTGCGGGCCGGTGAAGCGCTCGATGGCGACAGAGCCCGAGCGGGCACAGACTTCCGCTGATCCGCCAAGAGCAGCGGAGATCTCCGCGCACTCGGCTCCGGTGGAGGTGTCCATCCAGATCGGCGAGGTCGCGCGGGAGAGGGTCGGGGAAAGCTGTGAAGAAAGGGATTTTCCCGGATCCAGTGTTCCGAGAGTTTTCTCGAAATCCGCGTTGAGATAGACGGAGCCGTGCTGCTGGCCGGAGCCGGCGATATGGGTTACTTTAGAGAGATCCGTATCCGCGGAGATTTTTCCGAAAAGAAGATCGAGCGCATCCAACCACATGAGAGGATTGGCGTGGACCTCACCAGACACTCCACCAGGAATAAAGCCACTGGGAGCTTCGTATTTCGGCAAATCATTGCCGAAATTCACCGAATGGCTGGAGAGAATTTTCCCGGACGCAGGATCAAGCAGAACCGCACTGAGAGATTGGGTGGAGGAATCAAGACCGAGATACATGGGCGGAGTTTTCCGGCATTCACCGGACGTTCAAGCATGAAACAAAAAAAGAGCGGTTGCCGAAGCAACCGCTCTCAGGGAATTCAGATCGTGAACTTCAGATTAGAAGCTGACGGAAAGAAGGGTGCCTGCGACAAGTTCGTTGTCGGAGGTGTAGTTGCGTGTTTCGCCGAGACCCCACGAGTGAGCAACGAAAGGCGAGAGAGTCGCGGTTTCGGTGAACGCCCAGTCAAGGGAGACCTTGGCGGTGAGATGTGCGAGGTCACCTTCTTCGACGAAGTAAGCGAGGATTGCGCCGGTGTTGAGGGTAAGGCATGGGCTGAGCTCGAAGCCTTTGCTGGCTGCGAATTCGGAGTAGCCATCGTTGTCGGTTTCGATGTCCCAGAAATAGGTGAGGGACATGTCGAGACCGAAATACGATTTGGCGATGGAGAAGTAAGCCTCCTGCGCGTCGTCAATCGGGTTGCCGAGCTTGTTCGCGAAACCTTGGGGATTGTAATAGTAGATGTAACCAACGGCTGCAGTGACGAATCCAAGGTCTTTGGAAACTTCACCGTAGATGTCGAGTTCGTCCTGGTTGGAGTCGAAGCCGCCTGGAACCGGAGAAGGGGAAAGGAAGCTGCCGTACCAAGCGCCAGCGCTCAGGCCGAGGCCGTTGAATTCGGCAGCCACGTCAACACCGGCTTCGATGAGATCGTCTCCGAGGTCTTGCCCGCGGAAAAGATACATGCTGGAGTATCCGGTGTGGATTTCGTATTCGACTTCAGCCGAGGCGTTGCCAGCCACGAGGGCGGAGGCAGCGGCCAGGGCGCCAATTGTTTTGCAGTAGTTTTGCATAGTGTTGTTGTTGTTTTCGGTTGCTGGTAGCGTCCCTGACTGAGCCGTTAGGAACTCAGAAAAGGGTGTTTGTTTGGTGACGTGCCGCAGTCCGAACGTGAGCCGGGAGCGTTCCGTCGGGGTTTATTTAACAAACCTGAAGGAATTGTCCAGCCAAATTTTGACGCGCGGCGTTTCTCCGCACGGCGCTGATGTATGAATGGCGCTTCCGGCTTGCAAGACAAATTTTCAGGAAATCGTCCCGTCATGGAAAACAGGTCATCGCTGGCAGCCGGGACTCCACAGGCTGAATGATAATTTGGCACGGGGTATGCTTTTGGGAGCCGTGCTGCACCCTTGGCGAAGCATCCCCAAGGATCAGGCAGCGGAACATCCGACAACCCCGACCAATATGACCAGACGACATCCAACGACATTGCGAGCACTTGCCCTTGCGGCAGTCGCTTGCCTCGCATTACCTCTCATGCCATCGACCGCCTACGGTCAGGACGAGGCCGCCCCAGCTCAAACCGAAGAGGTGACACCGGGTCCCGAAGCCGCGCCGCCTGCGGAAGAGGCTCCCGCGTTCGCCACCTATGATGATTTCATGGCCAGCCCGGAGGCGGCGATGTTCACGGTGAACAACCTCTGGATTCTTCTCTCAGCGGCGCTCGTCTTCATCATGCACCTCGGTTTCTGCTCCGTGGAGTCCGGCATGTGTCAGAAGAAGAACACGGTCAACATCCTCTTCAAGAACGTCTTCATCGTCTGTATCGGCGCGCTCGGCTACATGGCCTGGGGCTTCAACGCGATGTATCCGGGATGGGAAGCGGGTGTTTCGAAAGATTTCTTCGCGATGGGAAGCCCGTTGATGAATGGATTCGGTGGTGACGAAGCGGTGCGCGTGGCAAATGTCACCTCCGCCTATGCTGGGGCAAACTACACCATTTGGGCAGATTTCATCTTCCAAGCCATGTTCGCAGCCACCGCCGCGACCATCGTCTCCGGTGCCGTCGCCGAGCGTGTGAAGCTCACCAGCTTCATGATCTACGCCGCGATTCTCGTAACCTTCCTCTACCCGATCACCGGTTCCTGGAAATGGGGATACGGCTGGCTCAACACCATGGGCTTCATGGATTTCGCCGGTTCCACCCTCGTCCATGCCTTCGGCGGATTCGCATCCCTCGCGGCGATCCTCGTCCTCGGCCCCCGCAACGGCAAGTTCACCAAGGAAGGGACCAAGCCAATCCTCCCTCACAACCTGCCACTTGCGAACATCGGTGTGTTCATGCTCTTCCTCGGCTGGTTCGGATTCAACGGCGGCTCCGTGCTAAGCGCCAATCCTGAGAGTGTCTCCCGCGTGTTCGTGACCACGGCCATGTCCGGCTTCTCTGGCGGTATCGCCGCGATCTTCGCCTCCTGGATTCTCCTCAAGAAACCCGATCTCTCGATGGCGCTCAACGGCATCCTCGCAGGTCTGGTCGGAATTACCGCAGGTGCGGATGTCATCAGCCCATGGGCCTCGGTTCTCGTCGGCCTGATCTCCGGTGCTCTCGTGGTCTGCTCCGTCCTCTTCTTCGACAAGATCCGCATCGACGATCCGGTCGGCGCGGTCTCCGTCCACGGTATCTGCGGCGTCTTCGGAACTCTCGCGGTCGCCATCTTCGGCACCGGGAAGCTCATGCCGCAACTTGTCGGAACGCTTTCCATCTCCGCCTTCGCGTTCATCACCTCCTTCGCTCTCTTTTACATTATCAAGATCGTCATGGGAGTGCGTGTCAGCCCCCAGGAGGAGCAGGAAGGTCTCGATATCGCCGAGCACGGCTCCCCGGCCTACAGCGACGGCCACTAATCACACTCGACTGAGTTTTCACAAAACGGGCGGCCTTTCGCGAGGCCGCCCGTTTTCGTTTGCCGGGACCCCAGGTTCGGATACTAAGGGGGGCGCTTATGAAACGTCAGTTGATCCGCTTTTCCCTGGCCCTGCTCCTGGTGCTGCTCACCGCGCTGGCGGCCTGGATGTGGTCGATGGAATACGATGGCAAGCCCGATCCCAAATCCCGTTTCGAGATCGAGGCAGTGCAGGTGAAGCGCGACCGGGGATATTACTGGCTGGAGGCGCATTTGAAAAGATCCGGCGCAAAGGATCACGATATGCTCCAGCCTGTCAGACTTGTCCTCGCGGATGGTCGAGAACTTGAGCCTGCGGACACGACCTTCGCAGGCAGCCCGGAAAAAGGTTCCACCGAGATCTGGTTCAAATTCTGGCTGGAGGGGAAGGATCTCGAAGGGCCCCTCAAACTCCTGCTCAATGGCGGCAGCCTGCGCGTCAAAACCAACCCGGAAGCACCCGGCATGGACCGCAAGGGCGAGGCCGTTTTCAAATCCGCGGACTGGAGGAAATCATGGCTTGGCTTTTGATCGACAACTCGAACTCCCGCACCAAGCTCCGCCTCGCCGACTCAAACGGTCTGCTTGAATGGCGGGCGACTGTCCCGACTTCCGGACTGTCGCCGGAGACGCTTGAGGAGACATTGGCCGGTGTGGATTTCTCAGGAGTGGTCCTGGCATCCGTCGTCCCGGAGAAAGCGGAAATGATCTCGCGTTATTTCGACGGAGTCCGTGATTTCCACGCTCTCAGTCACCGCAGCCCGCTAGGTTACGGCTTCGATCTCGATCATCCTGAGCAGATCGGGAACGACAGGCTGTCCAATGTCCTGGCTCTGAAATCCATCCACGGGGTGCCGGGCATCGCCATCGACTTCGGCACCGCCGTCACATTCAGCGTGCTTTCCGCCGAAGGAAATTTTGCCGGGGGAGTGATCGCGCCGGGCATGGCCGCGATGACGCAATACCTCGCCACCCGCACCGCTCAGCTCCCGGAAATTTCTCCTGAAGAACCCGCCAACGCGATCGGTAGAACCACGGTCGAGGCCATGCGGGCCGGCGCGGTCATCGGCCAGCGGGGGATGGTCAGGGAAATCCTCCGGGAGCTGGTCCGCGAGACCGGCGGCAGGCCAAGGATCGTCGCTACCGGGGGAGGAGCGGAATTCGCATCCAAAGGTTTGCCGGAAATCGACATCCTCCACCCCGATCTCACGCTAGAGGGCCTGCGTCTCCTCGCCGCGAGGGTTTTCCAATAAATCCGTGTTGCCTCCGTTTTATGTGGAAATTCCCCGGATATCCGAATAGGCAGGTTGCATATATGAGAAACAGTCCTTTGGCAATCGGCATCGACTTCGGCGGCACCAGCGTGAAAGCGGGTGTCGTGCGGGGCTGTGAAATCATCGACCACGCCCCTCCCATCGCCACCCAGGACTTCGGAAGCCCGGAGGAACTCCTCCCAACCATGGTGCGCGCGGTGGAGGATCTCCGCTCCCGGCACTCGGAGGTCAAGGCCATCGGGATCGGGATGCCCGGTTTCGTGGATTTTGAAAAAGGCGTGGTGCTCGACCTCACCAACGTCCGTGGTTGGCAGGACGTACCGCTCAAGGACATACTCGAGGAAAAGCTCTCCCTTCCTGTCACCGCCGATAACGACGCGAACTGCATGGCCTTCGCCGAGTGGAAGCTGGGCGCGGGAAAAGGCTACCGCCACCTTGTCTGCGCGGCGCTGGGCACCGGAGTCGGCGGCGCGGTCATCGCCAACGGACAGATGGTTCGCGGGGCGAAATTCGGTGCCGGCGAGATCGGCCAGACCTCCATCGACTTCCAGGGCCGCACCGGGCACTACGGGAATCTCGGCGCTCTGGAAGACTACGTGGGGAATCGTGAAATCGCCCGCGACGCGAAGTCCGCCTACGAATCCGCCGGTATCACCAAGGACATCGAGGCCTGCACTCCCGCCGCTCTCGCGGAGGCGGCGAGGCACGGGGACGAGATCGCCATGGGCTGTTGGAATATCATCGGGCGCATGCTCGCCACCGCCATGATGAATGCATGCTGGCTGCTCAATCCCGAGGCTCTCGTCATCGGTGGCGGAGTCGCCCGCGCCGGTGATCTGCTTTTCACCCCTTTCCGCGAGCACCTGCTGCGTCAGCTTTCCCCCTCATTCAAGGACAACCTCGCCATCCTTCCCGCCGCCTTCGGGCATGAGGCCGGGACGGTCGGAGCCGGTGCCCTGGCACTGCATGAGGCCGGGCTTTGATTCATTTCACCCCGAGGATCTCAAACGGCGGAGCATCCAGCGAGTCACCTGCCCGCAGTCCTAACAGATTCTGGTAAAGCGGACTGTCCGGGCTGAGGAGCGTGATCTCGTTTCCCTTGTACAATACCTCCAGCCCTCCCGAAGCGGGAGCGAGTAGGAAATGGCTTTTCTCCTTCCCACCTTTCCGCAGAGCTTCCACCAAAGCCCCGGCGTCGATCTCATCGTCTTTTTTAAAATCCATGAGCTTCAGATTTTCGAAAGCCCGTATCGTTTGCGACAGTTCTTTGACGTGACGCGCCTGCCCGGTCGCAAGATAGGATTCCTCCAGGCTGCGGGTGTCATACTTGCTCTCCGCCTTCGAACCGGGATCCGTCGCGGCCTCATGCGCGGCCAGCGCCGCCTTGGCCAGGCGTTCCATCCGGCCCCGCAGCTCGGCGAGTATCAGTTCCACAAGATCGGCTTTCATTTCAAGAAAATGGAGTATGCGCCGCAACGTCACTAGCGCGACAGAGAAATTTCAGCATCTCAGTTTTTCAGCATTTCAGCTTTTACCCATGAAGTGACTTGACCGGAACCCCGCCCCTATGCAGTTTGGCCGCCCCGTCGTTGCCTTGGTGGCATTCCGGCGGCACACACGAACTCACAAATCGATTAGGTATGGCTGCGAAGATTTACACAAACAAGGACGCGAATCTCACTTCGCTCAAGAAGAAGACGCTCGCCGTGATCGGCTTCGGCTCGCAAGGCCACGCCCACGCGCTGAACCTCAAGGACAGCGGACTCAAGGTCATCATCGGTCTCTACAAGAAATCGAAATCCCGCGAGGTCGCCCAGAAGCTCGGCTTCGAGGTCATGGACACAGCGGATGCCGTGAAAGCCGCCGATGTTATCTTTGTCGCCACGCCGGACACCGTGATTCCTTCCGTTTTCAACAAGGACATCGCCCCGCACCTCACCAAGGGCAAGACCCTGCTTTTCTCCCACGGCTTCGCCGTCCACTTCAAGACCATCGAGGTCCCTGCCAATGTGGATGTGATCCTTGTCGCACCGAAAGGCCCTGGGCACACCGTCCGCTCGCAGTTCGTGGATGGCAAAGGCGTTCCCGGCCTCATCGCCGTGCATCAGGACGTTTCCGGAAAAGCGAAAGCCACCGCGCTCGCATGGGCACGCGGCGTCGGCTGCACCCGCGCCGGTGTGTTTGAAACGAACTTCCGCGAGGAAACCGTCACCGACCTCTTCGGCGAGCAGGTCGTCCTCTGCGGCGGTGCCTCCGCCCTCGTCAAGGCAGGCTTCGAGGTTCTCGTCGAGGCTGGCTACCAGCCGGAGATGGCCTACTTCGAGTGCCTTCACGAGCTCAAGCTCATCGTTGACCTAATGAACGAGTCCGGCATCGCCGGGATGCGTTTCTCCATCTCCGAGACCGCCGAATACGGCGACGTCTCCGTCGGGCCGAAAATCATCGACGCCTCCGTCAAGAAACGCATGGAGAAGCAGCTCAAGATCATCGAGAGTGGCAAGTTCGCCAAAGAGTGGACCGACGAATACCTGTCCGGTTCCAAGAATTTCAACGCCCTCCGCAAGGAAGGCGAGCAGCACCAGATCGAAAAAGTCGGCGCGAAACTCCGCTCCACCATGAGCTGGATCAAGCAGACCAAACTCAAGAAAGGCGCAAGCCAAGCGAGCTACGTCTCCTCTTCCAAATAATCATCCGATTTCCCGAAACGCCCGGTTCCCGCAAGGTGGCCGGGCGTTTCTATTTTTGACTACCGCGTCGCCGCAGGGAGCCAGGCTCTCGCCCCTGCGCTGCGGCGTTCGCTTTCTTTGAAAAATCCTATGAGTCCCCGGCGGCTTTCCAGATCCTCGATGGCCTCGGCGGCTTTGGCATAGCGCCAGCGGAAGCCGGCCTGTTTCATCCGCAGGGGATAGGCCCAACGGCTTTTGAGAACTAGCTCCGTTTCCGACCCCATGAAGGCCGCGCCGATTCTCAGCATCCACTTCGCCGCCGGCAGACCGATGGGCATTCCCACGGTTTCGCGGAAATAGCGCATCCAGTCGCGGTTGGCCGGGAAGTCCGGAGCCGTGAGGTTCACGATCCCGTCGAAGAACGGATCGCGGGCGATGAACTCGATGGCGCGCAGGAAATCATCCATGTGAATCCAACTGATGCGCTGGTTCCCATCGCCCATCGTTCCGCCGAGGGCGCGGTTGGTCAGGCCGGTCAGGACATCGTAAACCGTGCCCGGCTCGTTTGCCAGAACCATGCCGGTGCGCAAGGCCACTTTGCGGGTTTCCGCAGGGATCTTCGCTTCGAAAAAAGCGTCCTCCCATGCCTGCGCGATCTCGCACGAGAAACCTTTGCCCCCCTCCCCGTTCCACTCGTCCTGCGGCTTGTCCTCCGCGTGGCGGTACCAGGTAGCGGTGCTCGAGTTCAGCCAGAGCTTGGGCGGCACCCGGCATTCGGCGATGGCCTTGCCGATGATCGCGGTAGATGCCACGCGGCTGCGCAGGATTTCCTCGCGGTTTTCCGCATCGTAACGGCAGTTCACGCTGCGCCCGGCGAGGTTGATGACCAGCTCCGCGCCTTCCAGAGCGTATGCCCAGGGGCCGAGGTTTTTCCCGTCCCATTCAAGAAACATCCCGTCCCCGCTCCAGCCCTTCCGGCTCCGCGCGATGGCGACAACCTCCCGGCCGTTGCGTGCGAAATGACGGCACAGGTAACGCCCGAGAAAGCCGTTCGCGCCGATGATGACTACTGTCGTGTTCATGGGAAATTTCAGTTTAAAGGTTCAGCCAAGCAGCTTGCCCGCGAGCTGGATCGCAAGGCCGTGTTTCATGGAGGATACGCGGTCCGACATTTTTGATGCGAAGCCCACGAACTCCTCCAGTTTCCTCACCTGTTGGTAAAAAGCCTTCGCCTCCACGCCCTTGAGATCCTTGGTCTCCTCCGCGCACTTGTTCAGGAGTGCCAGTGCGGGCTCGATCTCACGGCGCTTCCTCTCGCGTGCGATGATTGTGAAAATCTGCCACACGTCCTTCTCCGCCTCATAAAAATCCCTGCGGTCACCTCTCACCACGATCATGCGCACCAACCCCCAGTTGACGAGTTCCTTGAGATTTGTGTGGGCGTTGCCACGGCTGACTTCAAGTTTTTCCATCACATCATCCGTGCACATCGCGTCGGACGAGGTCATCAGCAGCGCATGGATCTGCGCCATCGTGCGGTTGATCCCCCACTGGGTCCCCAGCGCTCCCCACTGGGCTACGAAATCCTCCCTCGTCTGATTCAGCTTGTCCGTCGCAACCTTCATATGTTTCATTAAATACTGAAAGTTCGGAAGTTCAAGCGGTTTTTTGAAAAATTCCGAAACAAGCCTTCCACGGTCCCCGGATCGGGCGCAAAAAAACCGCTTTCCCAGGGGGAGGAAAGCGGTTGAGGGATGTGGCAGGTGCCGGAACTCAGAGCGAAGCCTTGAGAGCCTCGAACTTGGTGCGCTTGCCGCCAAGCTCGCGCTCAAGTTGCTCGATTTCCGAACCGAGGGTGAGCATGGTGCTCAGTTTGTTCTGCATGCTGCCTTTGGCACCGCTGGACGAATTACGACCGGACATGCCGGCGTTCTTCAACCATGCCGCGATGGTCAGTTGGGAGATGCCGAACTTGCTTGCGGCGGAGCTTTGTCCGCCACGTCCGTTCGCCGCGTTATAATCCGCCACGTAAGAGATGACTTTGTCTTTCTCCTCTTGCGTGTAGCGTTTGCCACGCACGATGTCTTTCTTGTTTGATGTACTCATTGCGAGTCAAAAATACGTTGCCGAGTCCGCGAAGCAAGAGAAATTGTTATTAATGAAAAAAATGCGAGACTTAGGCATTCAGAAATGAGGAAATGACTTCCGAATCTTGGAAATCCCTGAGCCATAGATCCGCCCCGCGCATGACTTTTTCACGCCCTACCACACCACCGAAGCCGACCATGAGATCGACATCGGGCTTGGTCTCAAGATCGGAAATACCATCTCCTATCATCACGGTCCGGCATGGCAGCATGGCGTTTTTCCACTCGCGGATGATCTCGTTTTTCCCGAGGTTGCGGGTCGTCGGATAGTCCTCGCCGTAGCCCGCGTATTCTCCTGACTCGTTGAAACCGAGTGGGACAGCCTCGACATGACGTATGCCCAGCCGCTCTGCCAGAGGTCTGATGATGGGTGCGAAACCTCCGGAAAGAATGACAGGAAGCCATCCCCGCACGATGGCGATCGAGATCATTTGCGCCGCGCCTGGAACGATGGTTTCGAGATATTTCAAGCTCACTTCATCCACCATTCTCCGGTTAGGCCGTATGATTTCCATCCTCCGTCTGAACACGTCACCCAATGGCACTTCCCCGTTCATGGCGGCATGGGTCAGTTCTTCCACTTCTGCAAATATTGCAGGATTCAAGAGGCGTGCAAGTTCATCGATCCCCTCAATCGAGGACAAGGTGGAATCACAATCGAGAAATAACAGTTTCCCTTTGGGTTCGGTTAGAGGGCTGATGAATATCTCCGCCCCGTTTTCGACGCGGTCGAAAAGTTCGGCCATGTCGGCATTGGCCATGCGGATGCAGCCGTGGCTGGAGGGCGTGCCGAGGAGATCCTCGCGGTTCGTGCCATGGATATAGATGTAGCGGGAAAGGGTGTTCCGGTTTTCCGGATCCAGGCCATCCAGCCGGATGATGCGGGTGAGGATGAGATCATCCCCACTGGTGTCCCGGGTATCCCATGTGCCGACCGGAACCCTTGCCTGGAAAATCGTATTGAGTGGCTCACCGGCTCCGATTTTTTCCGAGATGACAAAGCGGCCTGTCGGGGTTCGGAAACTTCCTTCGGTGAAGCCCATGCCTTTTTCCCCGGTGGATATGGCATACTGGCGGACCGGCTCCTTGTCGCAAAACAGAACGAGCGTTTGCTTGTCCATGGAGATTTCCAGGCGGGTGTGTGTGTTCATGATCGGGTATGGAAAACTGCGAGAGCATTGTGTCCGCCCATGCCATGGGCAAGTTTGAAGACAGGCCCGGCGCAAGCTACCGGTGTGATCGGAGCCGTGAATTTTCCCATCATGGAGGTGCCGGGAAGATTGGGCGGGAGCATGGAATCGTTGAGGAAACGCAGCAGGATCGCGCTTTCCAGCAAGCCGCTCGCCCCGATGGTGTGGCCGATGAAGGGCTTGAGAAGATGGAGGGACGGCCCGTCATCGGGAAAGGATTTTTGGAAAATGGTCCGCTCGGCCATCGCCTGGACCGCAGTTCCCGTCGCATGAGGGCAGATGGCGGCGGGTGTTCCGAATTCACGGACCGCGTGTTCCAAAAGCAGATGCGTCCGGCCACCGTCCCTGGGCACGCCGACGGGATCGGCCCCGTCGGAGTTGTTGGAAAAATGATCCAGCGTGGCTTTTCCCGGCTGCTCCGAGCAAAGCGCGATCGCGGCAGCGCCTTCTCCGGGGATGAAGCCGTCCGCATGGAAGCCGTAGGGATCGAGCTCTTCAGAAGCCGTGAGCAGACCGGAGTCCGCGTAGTTTTTCAAAAGGATGGGCACCAGGGGAAGATCGACGGCCACGACCAGCACCCGCTTCGCCTGAGCGGAATCGAGCAGCATTTTTCCAAGACCCAGGGCGTCGAGACCGGCCGAACAGCCGCTGGCGACGACATGGTTGGGCCCGAGTATGCCCATCTCGATGGAGATCGCGGTGGCCGGCTCGCTGTGGATCGTGTTGCTGGCGGCCATCAGCTTGAAGGGGCGGCGTCCCGGCCACGGACCAAGCCATCCGGCGGCGTTGCCCCGGCTGGTGCCTATAATAAGAGCCGTTTCCTCAAGCTCCGCCGCCGTCCAGCCGGACATTTCCACGGCCTCCTGCGCGACGCGGAGAGCGGCCATGGATGCGGGACTCCATTTCCTATGCGTGAGAAGTGAGCGCGGCGCAATCCATGCGCCGGGCAGATTGGCGTACGGGCTGTCGGTTCCCAACAGTTCCCCTATGGTCCGGATCCCAGTGCGGCCTGCGGAAACTGCTTGGAAATGCGCTTCCATATCATGCCCCAGGGACGAGAGCGCTCCGATGCCAACGATGTATTGCGAACAGCCGATACCTCTCCGGTATCAAGCTGGCCGCGAACCGCAAGCCCGTATCCCGAAAATCCGTGACTTTCCGGCTTTGCCACGCGGGTCATCCTGCCCCATAAGCGGGGCGACGATGAAGTCCGTTCTGGAAACGATCAACGGGGGTGCGCAATACCTGGAAAAGCGCGGGGTCGAGGACGCGCGCCGGAACATGGAGCACCTGCTCGCCCACCGGCTCGGTTGTACGCGGATGCAACTCTACACCCAGTTCGACAAGCCGCTGGAGGAGGAACAGCTCGCGCCGCTCCGGGACGCGTTGAAGAAGCGCGGCGAGGGCGTGCCGCTCCAGCACCTGCTTGGCGAGGTGCATTTCCATGGGCGTGATTTCATCTGCGATGGCCGTGGCCTCATCCCCCGCCCCGAGACCGAGGAGCTCGTGGAAATGATTCTCAAGGAACTGCGCCCCGGCTCGTTGGAAATACTCGACATGGGTTGCGGCTCCGGCGTCCTTGGCCTGAGCCTCGCCGCCGAGAGACCGGATTGCAAAGTCACACTGGCCGACATTTCCCCGGAGGCCATCGCTCTGACGAGGGAGAACGCCGTAAAGCTCGGCCTCACCAACGTCGAGATCGTCGAGAGCCACCTTTTCCAAAACACGCCCGGGAAATACGATCTCATCGCCGCGAACCTCCCCTATGTCCCCAGCGGCGAGCGGCCGGAAATGGCCCGCGAGCTTTCCCACGATCCCGCGCTCGCTCTATTTTCAGGCGCCGAGGGGCTGGATCTCTTGCGGCAGTTCATCCCCCACGCGTCGGACCATTTAAAGCCCCACGGATTCATCGCCCTTGAAATTGGGCACGATCAGGCTTCACAGGTCGCTTCCTGTTTGGAAAACTGCGGCTTCACGCGGATCGAGATCCGCACGGATCTTTCGGGCATCCCCCGTTTTCCTTTCGCCAGCCTTTCATCATAGACACACATCATGGATAAACTCGTCGTCCACGGCGGCTCCGTTCTCAAAGGAGCCATCAACATCTCCGGCTCGAAAAACGCCTCCCTGCCCATCCTCGCCGCCGCCATCCTCACGGGGGAGGACTGCATCATCCGGCGTGTTCCGGACGTTTCCGACACGAATTACATGATCCAGATCCTCTCCGCACTCGGCGCGGATGTGGAGCGCTCGTCCGGCACCGTCCGCATCACCTGCGCGGACATCGCGGACGAGGCTACCTACGAGCTGGTCCGACGGATGCGCGCGTCGATCTGCGTGATGGGTCCGCTTCTCGCGAGAAAAGGCAGGGCCGTGGTCTCCCTCCCCGGCGGCTGCGTCATCGGCGACAGGCCGGTGGATCTCCACTTGAAAGGCATGGCTGCGCTCGGTGCGAAAATCGAGTTCGAGGGCGGCAACATCACCCTCACCGCTCCGGACGGACTGAAAGGCGCGGAAATGGATCTGCGCGGGGAAAGCGGCCCCACCGTCCTCGGCACCGACAACGTCATGATGGCCGCGACCCTTGCCGAGGGCATCACCGTCATCGAGTCCGCCGCCGCTGAGCCGGAGGTGCTGGACCTCGCGAATTTTCTCAACGCCATGGGCGCGAAGATCACCGGTGCGGGTACTAGACGCATAGTAATTGAGGGAGTGAAAGAGCTGAAAGGTGTCGAACACACCGTCATCCCGGACCGCATCGAAGCAGGCACCTTCATGGCCGCCGCCGCCATTGCCGGCGAGGGCGTCACCCTGAACCGGATCAACCGCGAGCATCTGAAAGCCATCACCGAGGCTATCGTGAAATCCGGCCACCGCGTCGATTTCAACGCGGCCGGTGACTCATGCTTCATCGAGCGCGGGGAAATCCTCATCGGTGTGGATCTCAAAACCGCCCCCTACCCCGGCTACCCCACGGACATGCAGGCGCAGATGACCGCCCTGCTCGCCACCACTCCCGGGATCAGCGTGATCAAGGACACCATTTTCCCGCAGCGCTTCATGCACTGCGCCGAGCTGAAGCGGATGGGCGCGGACATCAAGGTCGATAACGGCAGCGCCATCGTCAATGGAGTCGAGCAGCTCTCCGCCGCGCCCGTGATGGCCAGCGATCTCCGCGCCTCCGCCGCCCTAGTCCTTGCCGCACTGCGCGCGAAAGGCACCACGGAAATCTCCCGCCTCTACCACATCGACCGTGGCTACGAGCACATCGATGAAAAGCTCCTCACCCTCGGCGCGAAGGTCGAGCGGGTGCGGGT
>Ga0105047_10011183_pt1 | contig 14586 bp, 12 predicted proteins | sample MAT04_FD_78384 | JGI IMG/M metagenome (GOLD analysis project Ga0105047, IMG submission 78384) | Freshwater microbial communities from Lake Fryxell liftoff mats and glacier meltwater in Antarctica - MAT-04 (megahit assembly) | ecosystem: Environmental > Aquatic > Freshwater > Ice > Liftoff... | reverse complement strand
CGGCGTCCTCGTGGTAGCCGGCGGCCATGATGTTGACGTGGATATTGCCGTCGCCCGCATGGCCGAAGCAGGCGATGGGGTAGCCGTATTTCTTGCGCAGCTTTTCGGCGAAGTCGGCGAGGTCGGTGAGGCGGCCGCGGGGGACGACGATGTCCTCATTCAGCTTGATCAGGCCGGTGGCTTTGAGGGATTGCGAAAAGGCGCGGCGCAGGTTCCAAAGTTCCTCGCAGGCGGCTTCGCCGAGGGCGGTCTGCGCGCCGATGGCTTTCAGCGTCGTGAGCAGGGCGGCGAGCGCTTTCACCTCGCTCTCGACGCTCGCGGGCTGGCCGTCGAGATCCACGAGCAAGTGCGCGCTGCCGGGAGGCGCGAGGCGTTTACCGAGATGCTCGCCCGCGGCGGCGAGGGTAAAGGCGTCGGCGATTTCCAAAGCGGACGGGAGAAAGCCGGCGGCGAAGATGGCCTGCACGGCGTTCGCCGCCTGGCGGAAGGTGCGGAAACTCGCGGAGAGCGTGGCGCGCGCGGGCGGCAGGGGGAGGAGGCGCAGCGTGGCTTCGGTGACGATGCCGAGCAGGCCCTCGCTGCCGACAAACATGCCGATGAGATCGAAGCCGGTTTTGTTCTTGTGCGTGCGCCCGCCGGTGCGGAGGACGCGGCCGTCGGCGAGCACGACTTCGAGGCCGAGGACGTAGTGGCGGGTGACGCCGTATTTCAGGCAGCGCGGGCCGCCGGCGGTGGTGGCGATGTTCCCGCCGAGGCTGCATTCCTTCATGCTCGCGGGGTCGGGCGGGTAGAAAAGTTTCCGCTTTCGCGCAGCGGCCGCGAGCACGCCGGTGATGACGCCCGGCTCGACCACGGCGACGGCATCGGCGAAGTCGATCTCCTTGATTCGGTTCATGCGAGCGAGCGAAAGCGCGATGCCGCCGCGCATCGGCACGCATCCGCCGACGTAGCCCACGCCCGCGCCGCGCGGCGTGACGGGGATGCGGTGGCGCGTAGCGAATTTCATTAGCTTGCTCACGTCCGCCGTCGATTCGGCGAAGACCACGGCTTCCGGCGGGCGGCTCGCGAACCATTTGTCCGTCCCGTGCGTGGCGAGCGTCGGCGCATCGGTGGCCACGCGGTCTTTCCCGAGCAGCCGCGTGAGCTGGCCGGCGAGGGTCATTCCCCGGATGTCTTCCGCTCTTTTCCGGAGAAAATCCGGTTGAAAAGGTTGCGCCTTTTGGGAGGCGGAGTGGCCACGGGCTCGACTGGCTCCGCCACCATCACCGGCATGGGCGTCGCGGGGATTCGCGGTTCAGCCGCCACGGAGGCGGGTGGGCGCAGCCTCTCCTCGGGTCGCGGCGTGGTGGGTCGTGGCGTGCCGGGTCGTGGCGCAGCCAGGGGCAATGGGGGAGGCGGCTCGGCGGCGAAGCCCTCGTGCGAGACGACGGTTCCTCTGCCGGCGCTGATCACGAGCTGGCCGAGTTCCTTTCCCGCTTCGTCCAGGCAGGTGACATTCCACAGCGGCGCGGCGGCGGCCCCGTGCTTTTTTAGCGCGTACTGCATGGTCGCGACGGACATGTTGTTCGCGAGGGCGTACTGCTGCGCGAGCTGCGCGGCGCGGTCGGAATTGACCTTCAGCCCGGCGCTTCCGATCACGTCCTCCGCCCGCAGGCTTTCGGCAAATTGCGACACATCGCGAGACGCCACGACCTCTCCACCGGCCACGACGTACTCATGCACGCCGGTCTCCGCTTTCGGATCATGCACGATGAAATACCGCCGCTCCGGCACCGGCGTGCCGTCCCTCGCCTCGATGCGAGCCAGGCGCTTGGCTTCGCCGCGCGGGAGCAGCTTCAGGGCGCCGAGGGCCGAGCTGGCAGGCTCGGTTTGCGCGAAAATATCCGCGCACATGAGGATCAGGAAAACTGGAGCAAGAGGAGACAAACGCATGGCCGGATGGTCGGCGCGGACTCTAGCGCAAACGAATTCCTTTCCAAGTGAATGTCCGGCGCGCGGTAGAGCGAGGAATAGCTTTACGCATCCGGAGGGGACGCCCAAATTTTTCCCCATGATCATCAAGCCAAAGATTCGCGGATTCATTTGCACGACGGCCCACCCGGAGGGCTGTGCGGCGCATGTGCAGGAGCAGATCGCCTACGTGCGCGGCCAGGGCGCGATCGCCGGGATGGCGAAGCGGGTGCTGGTCATCGGCGCATCGACGGGCTACGGGCTTTCGAGCCGCATCGTGGCAGCTTTTGCGGGCGGTGCGGCGACGCTCGGCGTGTTTTTTGAAAAGGCCGGTGAGGAAGGCCGCTCCGGGAGCGCGGGCTGGTATAACTCGGTGGCCTTTGAGAAGGCCGCTCGCGCCGAAGGGCTCTACGCGAAGAGCATCAATGGCGACGCTTTCTCCGACGCGATCAAGGAGCAGGTCGTCGCCGCGATCAAAGCCGATCTCGGCCAGGTGGATGCCGTCATCTACAGTCTCGCGTCGCCGCGGCGCACGCATCCGCGCACTGGCGTCACGCACAATTCCACGCTCAAGCCGGTCGGCGCGCCCTTCACGGCGAAGACTGTGAACACGGACAAAGGCACCGTGACCGACATCACCATCGAGCCCGCCAGCGAGCAGGAAATCGCCGACACCACCGCGGTCATGGGCGGCGAGGATTGGGAGCTGTGGATCGACGCGCTGGAGAGCGCGGGCGTGCTGGCCGACGGCGCGCTCACCGTGGCCTACAGCTACATCGGGCCGGACCTGACGTGGGCGATCTATCGGAATGGCACCATTGGCCGCGCGAAGGAAGATCTCGAAGCCACGGCCGGACGGCTCCAGAAGCGGCTCGGCGCGAAAGGCGGGCGCGCTTTCGTGTCGGTGAACAAGGCGCTCGTCACGCAGGCCAGCTCCGCCATTCCCGTCGTGCCGCTCTACATTTCCATGCTCTACAAAGTGATGAAAGCGCACGGCCTGCACGAAGGGTGCATCGAGCAGATTTACCGGCTCTGCGCCGCTGCCGGCGCGGTGGATGACGCGCACCGCGTGCGCATGGACGACTGGGAAATGCGCCCCGAGATCCAGGCGGAGGTCGCCGCCGTCTGGCCCCTGGCCACGACGGAAAATCTCGAATCCCTCACCGACATCGCCGGCTACCGCACCGAGTTCCTGAAGCTTTTTGGCTTCGGCCTGCCCGGCGTGGACTACGACGCCGAGACCGATCCCGTCGCGCCGCTGCCTTCGGCGTAAAGGCCTCGCCCGATGAGCCGGGACTTCGCCGAACTCGATTTCCGATCCACCCCGCTCGGCGATCTCTCTCTGCGCCGCCGCCGCGTGGGCGCGCTCGATGACCTCGAAGTCTTCGAGGTGAAACTCGGCGACGACTTCCTCATGTCGAGCCTCTTCCACGAGGTCGAAGTGGCGCTCGCCGACCTCGGTCTCGCCGCGCTCGACGGCGGCGAATGGGATGTCGTCGTGGGCGGACTTGGGCTCGGTTACACGGCGGTTGCCGCGCTGAAAAATCCCGCCGTGCGCGAGTTGATCGTCGTCGATGCGCTCGCCGCCGTGATCGATTGGCACCGGCGCGGTCTCGTCCCGCTCGGCCCGCGACTGACTGGCGATCCGCGCTGCCGTTTCGTGCATGCGGATTTCTTCGCCCTCGCCGCGTCCGCTGAGGGCTTCGACCCCGGGGCCTCCGGCCGCCGCTTCCACGCCATCCTCCTCGACATCGACCACTCCCCGCGCAACCTCCTCCACCCGCGTCACGGCACCTTTTACTCCCCCGCCGGCCTCCGCGCCGTCGCCGCGCATCTGGAGCGCGGCGGTGTTTTCGCGCTCTGGTCCGACGACCCGCCCGACGACGATTTCCTCAGATCTCTCCGCGCCGTCTTCGCCACCGCCCACGCGCACGTCGTCACCTTCGCCAATCCTCTCCTCGACCGCGAATCCGCCAGCACCGTGTACGTCGCGCGCATCGCAGCGGACCGGTAGGCGCGCAAAACGAACCCATCTCCGCGAACCTCCGCGCTGCGCTGCCTCATGCCTCCCGCTGCTCCGCCGACTCATCGTTCTGCCGTCCTCCTGCTGCTCGCAGCGGCGGTGATGTGGAGTCTCGGCGGGGTGCTGATCAAGAGCCTGGACTGGCCCTCGATGGCCAAGGCCGGCGGACGGAGTGCCATCGCGTGCGTGATCCTGTGGGCCTGGCTGCGCCGACCCCATTTCTCGTGGCGCCCCGGACAAATCGGAGCGGCGCTGGCTTATGCCGCCACCGTTTCACTCTTCGTGGTTTCCACTGACCGGACGACAGCGGCGAACGCGATCTTTCTCCAGTACACCGGACCGATCTACGTGGCGCTGCTCAGTCCGTGGCTGCTCGGCGAGCGGACCCGGCGCGCGGACTGGCTCTGCATGGGCATCGCGCTCGCGGGCATCGGGCTTTTCTTCGGGGATCAGTTCAGCGCACGCGGCCTGTCGGGAGTCCTGTGCGCGCTCGGCAGCGGCTGCAGCTTTGGCGTGATGGTGGTCTTGCTGCGCAAAGAACGCGACGCCTCGCCTGGCAGCGCGCTGCTGCTGGGCAATCTGCTCACCGCGGCCATCGGGTTGCCATTCGCATTCGGGCATCCGCTTCCCGCCGCGCAGATCGGCGCGCTCGCGGTGCTGGGCGTGGTGCAGTTGGGAATCCCGTACATTCTTTACAGCATGGCAATCCGGCGAGTGACGGCGCTGGAGGCAATCCTGATTCCGATGCTGGAACCGATCCTGAATCCCCTTTGGGTGGCGCTCGCCCGAGGCGAGCGGCCCGGCCCGTGGAGTCTCGCAGGCGGGGCGCTGGTCTTGGGAGCGGTGGTGGCGCGGGGATTTGCGCAAGTCGGGGGAAAGGACACGCCGGACCCGCAGAGTTCCTAAAACGGCTGGCGTCGGCCCCCTCGCTACCTCCCGATTTTGTCCGCGCTGGGGCAGATGGCGCGGAGTTCACAGCCGGGGCAATCGGGCCAGCGGGCGGTGCAGCGGCGGCGACCGTGCCAGATGAGCCAGTGGCTGAAGAGCGCCCATTGCTCACGTGGGATGAGTCGCATGAGGTCCAGCTCGATTTTTTCGGGCGTCGTTTGTTTGGTCAGGCCGAGGCGCTGCGAGAGCCGCAGGACATGGGTGTCCACGACGACGCCGACATTGATGCCGAACGCATTGCCGAGGACGACGTTCGCCGTTTTGCGACCGACTCCGGCGAGCGCGGTGAGGGCTTCCATGGTGCGGGGGACTTCGCCCCCGTGGCGCTCTGCGAGCGCGGCGCAGCAGGCGCGGATGTTCTTCGCTTTCGCCCGGAAGAAGCCGGTGGACTGGATCAACTCCTCAAGCTGCTCGGCGGGCAACGCGACGTAATCGGCGGCGAGACGGCAGACGCGAAAGAGGGGCGGGGTGACGAGGTTGACGCGCTTGTCGGTGCATTGCGCGGAGAGGATTGTCGCGACGAGGAGTTCGAGCGGTGTGGTGTAATCCAGCTCGCAATGCGCATGCGGGTAGGTGGTGGCGAGCGCGGAGAGGACGGCGGCAGCGCGCTCGGGCCGGGTCACTTCTTTTTCGGAGCGGGCGTGGCCGTGGGCGGGCCGAGTTGCTGGAGCCGTTCCTTGGCTTTCGGCGCAAATTCGGAGTCGGGATACTTTGTGGACAGATCCTGATAAGCCTTGATCGCCATGTTTTTCTGCCGGACGCGGAATTCCTTCACCTTTTCCGCCTGTTCCTCCGCCTTGGTTTTTTTGTGTTTGCAGGCGGTCGCTCCGGTGGCCAGAGCAGCGGCGAGGAGGAGCAGGACAAATCGGTTCAGCATGAGTGGAAAAAAAGCGGGGTGATCTATTTCTTCACCGGTGCCGCGTCGGGCTTGACCTTGGGCACAACCTTTGGAGCCGGGGGCGGGGTAGGCATGGGAATTTTGCCATCGGCCTGCCGTTCGAGCAGTTGCGCGCCCCGCCAGAGACCTTCGGCGGCCGATTTCTGGATCGTGCTGTAGAAGACGGAAATTTTTACGTAGTTGTCGATCGCCTCGGAAAAGCGGCCGTTGTCCTCGTGGATTTTGCCGAGGAGGAGCATCGCTTTCGCGCGCAGTTCGGCGGACGCACTCTGCGCCTTGATGACTTTGTAGATCCGCTCGATCGCTTCGTCGTCCTGCTTCTTCTCATGCAGGTCGAGCGCGATGCCGTAGTTGACCTCGAGCATTTTCGGCGACCAGCCGTAGAGCTTTTCCAGCTCGGCGAATTTCTTCCCGCCGCCGTCCTTGTCGCCCTTTTCCTGCATGGCCTTGCCGAGCCCCGCGAGCACGATGGCCTGCGCCTCCTGCACGTCGCGGGGTCCGGTGCCGGAGGGCGAAAGAGGATAGTCTTTCTCGAGCTTCTCATAGACCGCGATGGCTTCGTCATACTTCTTCGCCTCGATGAGCGCCTGGCCGTAAAGGTCGAGGTCTTCGGGCGCAAACTTGAGGTCGGGCTTGTAGGCGCCGCCCATCTGCTGCACGGCCTTGGCCTTGTCCTTTTCAAAGGTGAAAGCGGCGAGCGTGAAAACGATCTTGGCCTTGGTCCCTGGGTTGCCCGCGAATTTCCCCGCGAGCGTCTCGAAATACTTCTCCACATCGGCCTCGGTCTTGAGCTTCACAGCCTGCTGCAACCGCTGCACGTCGAGCAGGTTTTTCAGCGCCAGCGCCACGGCCGGGCTGTCGGGAAATTCCGTGAGGATGCGCTCGGCCGCAGCCGTGCTCTTTTCCACGCCTTTTCGCCAGTCCACGCGCTTGCCCTCCTCGATCGCCAGATACGGCCCCTGAGAGTCGGTGAAACCTTTCCAGAGCGTGCTGAGCTTGAGCAGCGCTTCGGCGGCACTCGGGTCTTTCGGATGCTTTTCCACGAACTCCTCATAGGTCGCCAGCGCGTCCTGGCCTTTGCTCTGGCTGGTCTGAATCTGCGCGACGAAATCGTAGGCCTGAAATAGCGCCGGGTTCTGCGGGTAGTTCTTGATGAACTCGCGCATCACGCTGAGGCACTCGTCGAATTTCTGATTGGCCGACAAGATCTTTGCGCGCTCGAAAAATCCGTAAGGCGCCGGTTCGCTCGCCGGATATTTCGCCGCGAGGTCTTTGAAAGTGGCGAGCGCAGCGTCCTTTTGGCCGGTCGAGTTCTGCGCGTTGCCGAGCGCGAAAATCGCCGCAGGCACGAGCGGGCTGTTGGGAAACTTGGCGATGAATGCCTGCAGTTCGCCGATCGCCGCCTTCGCCTCCGTGCCACTCAGAAGCTGGCCCACTTGAAAGTGCGATTGCTCGGCCTGCGGCGTGCCGGGATAGGTGTCGCGCACCTTCTTGTAGCCGGTGATCGCCTCCGCCGTCTTTCCCGTGTTGGCATACACCGCCGAGCGGAAAAACTCCGCATCGACCGCCAAATCCTTCGACGGATTTTTCGCGAGCGTCTCGTTGAGCACCTTCAGCGCCTCGTCATAGCGCTTCAGCGCGATCATCGCCTGCGCCTGCATGAGCACGCCCGCGGAGGCGGCCTTGGTGCCGGGGTAAAGCTGGGCCGCTTCCGCGAAATACTTTGTCGCCTTGTCGGGGTCCTTCAGCTTCGGATCCTCTCGCAAATACATCGCGCCGATGAGCAGCGGCAGATCCTGCGCGATGGGGTCGCCTTTATACGCGGCCTGAAATGCATCGTATTTCTCCACCGCCTTTGCCGCCAGAAACTGGAGCGCGTAACTTCGCGCGATGTGGTAGAGCACGAGCTTCTTCTGCTCGGCCTCCGTCGCCAGCCCCGCCTGGTCGATGTAGTTCATCACCATCCGCGTCTCATCGGGCTTGCCGAGCTGGGCGAAAATCTGGCCGGATTTGATTTTCGCCGTCACCGTCTCGTCACCACGCTCCTGGAATTGCGCGAGCTTTTCCTGCTCCTTTTCCACCACCCGCTTGAGCTTCTTGAGGTTCACCAGATCGGCCTTCTGGCCGGCTTCGATCTGCGCCTTTTTGAAATACTCGACCCGCTGCTGCTGCGCCTGCACCACATACTCCTTGGTCTGCACCGTGCGGTAAGCATCGAGCGCGCGGCCAAACACGGCTCCCTGCTTTTCCTTGTCCGCGATCGTTCCACCGCGGGCGAGCAGCAGTTCGCCCACCTGAAACTGCGCGTCATTGGCGAGCGCGAGGTTCTGCCGCTTGGTGATGATGTCGCGCAGGAGCTTTTCCGCTTCGTCGTACTGAGCGTCCGCGGCCTTGTTCTCACCGGTCGCATTTTGCATCGCCACGTTGGCAATGGTGCCGAGGGTCAGCGCCAGGAGATACTGGCTGTCCTGCACCGTCGGGCTCGCCGGAAACTTCTGCATGTTCGTCTTCAGCGCCGTGGCCGCGTCGTCGTATTTGGCGAGTTGGTAAAGCGCGAGCGCCTTCCCGTAATTTCCAGCCTCCACCTCGTCGCTGGCTGGAAATTTAACGAGGAAAAGGTCGAACTGTTTCACCGCCTCCTCGAGCGCCTTGTTCCGGCCCGGATCCTGGGCCGGCAGCTTCGCGGCCTTGGCCGCGAGCACCTGCGGAGTGAGGCTTAAAGCGAGCTCGGCCAGTTCCGGCGGCGACTTTTTGTCATCCAGCACCTTTTTGAAAGACACCACCGCCGCATCGAAATTGCCCGCGTTGTATTGGGCATAACCGCCGCGGAAATTCGCCTCGGGCACGAAGGGCGACGCCCCATACTTTTTCACCAGCTCCTCATAAATCGCCGCGGCTTCGGCATGCTTGCCTTCATCCGAGAGCTTTTCGGCTCTCAGCATCATCTGCGCGTCCAGCGTGAGGGGGGCGGGAGCCTGGGCCAGAGCGGTGGGCCCGGCGCACATCGCACCGGCGGAGCAGACGAGGGCAGCGATGGGAGTGCGGCGATCGAAAAGCATAGGAAGGGTGGGTGCGAGGCTGCGGGAACATAGCGAGGCGGTTTTCGGCTGACTACCCATTTTCTCCGAGCCACGCGGATAGGTGGATTGATCGATGGCGGAATGATTGGATGCACGCTCGCGGTGGTTCCCGACCCTCGTCCTTTCATCCTTTCCCTCACTCTCCACCCGCCATGTTCGCCGTCACCTTCGCCCTTCCGCAGGAGAGCCAGGATTTTCGCCATGCCCTGCGGCATGCCAGCGCGGTGGGCGGCGACGCCGGGAGCTTTCTGCTCGGGAACATCGGGAGCGAAGAAGTACTGCTCGGTCATACCGGCGTCGGTCCCGCCGCGGCGGCACAGAATGTCGCGGCGCTGCTCGCGTGGCATCGTCCGCGCCTGCTCATCAGCACGGGCTTCGCCGGCGGACTCGATCCACGACTGGCGACCGGAGACCTGCTGATTGCCACGAATTTCTCCGCGCCCGACCCCGTCGCGAAAAGCCGCGCGCACCTGGATGGCGACCGGCACGCCTGCTTCGGCACGCTGACCAGCCAGCCGCGTCCCGCCGAGACCGTCGCTGACAAAGCTGCGCTCGCCCACGCGACCGGAGCGCTCGCCGTGGATATGGAAACCGCGTCCGTCGCCCACGCCTGCGCTCGCGCCCGAGTGCCGCTGCTCGCGGTCCGAGCGATTAGCGACACCGCGCTCGAGCCCCTGCCTGTGCCCTTCGCCGACTGGTTCGACGTCGCCGCGCAGCGCCCCCGCCCCCTCGCGCTCATCCGCTATCTTGCCCACCACCCCGCCCAGATCAGCCCCTTCGCCCGCTTCGTCCACGGCCTCACCCCCGCCCGCCGCGCCTTCACTCGCTTCATCACCGAATTCATCGCCCGCGCGTAGTTTCCAACCCAGTTTCGACCGCTCGCGGCGCTGTTGCGCCGCACGCTAAAGCGCTCGCCTCGCGGTGCTGCCCCGTTAGCCTCGCGCGATGCGCAAAGTGTCCGCCTGGCTCCGCTCGCATCCGCTGACCACGATCTTCCTCGCGATCGTGGGCTTTGCCTTGGGCATGCACTTTTTCGCGAACTGGCGCGCGGAAGTCCGCTGGCAGCGCTACGCCGCCGAGGCCCGCGCCCGCGGGGTGAAGCTGACGCTCGCGGAGTTCGCGCCGCCGGAGATACCGGATGCGGAAAACTTCGCCGCGCTGCCGATGTTCCGCGCGATCTTCAGCGGCGGCGTGCAGCGTCCGATGGAGCTGCCAGTCGCGCCGGGCGGAAAGCCACCGGCTTTTGGCGACGCGGTAAAAGGCGAGCGCATCGACTGGAAGGCGTGGCAGAAGTACTGCGCTGACCTGAAGTGGATTTCGGAGACGACGGAGGAGCCTGCGAGCGATGTCCTGCGCGGGTTGGAGCACTACGCGCCGCAGTTCGCGGAATGGCGCGAGTGGCGCACGCGTCCGCGCTGCCGCTTCCCGCTGGAACTCGCCAAGGGCATTGCGCTGCCGCTGCCGCACCTCGGGACATTCCAAGACGCGGCCAGGCTGTTTTCCCTGCGGATGCGCGCGCATCTCGCGCTCGGTGATTCGGCGGCGGCGTACGCGGATTTTGAGGATGGTTTTCAAGCCTACCGGGCACTGCAAGAGGAGCCGACGCTGATCTCCGGGCTGGTTCAAATCGCGGCGGTCGCCTTGCTCCGCAATGCGATCGGCGAAGGGCTGGGCAATCATGCGTGGGCGGAGCCGGAACTGCGCAAGCTGGAGGCCGACATGGCGAAAACGCGCGTCTGGGAGGACTACAAAAGAGGGTTTGAAAGTGAGCGCGGTTTTGGCAACTGGCTGGGCGATTCGCTCGCGGATTCCTCACCGGCCAAGCGCACGGCACTCTTCGCGGGCATGGGGCCGCCTACAGCCGGCATTTCCGGGGCGGCTTTCATGCTCATCCCGAAGCGCATCTACCGCGACAACCAGCTCCGACAGAATCACTACATGGATGAAGTGCTCGCGCGCGCCAGCGAGGACGGGAAGTCTTTTGACCCCGACTCGCCTGTCCCGTCCGGCCCGGAGAATCTGACGGGCATTTTTGACATCTACTATTTCTTCCTCTTCCGCATGTCCGTCCCGGTCTTTTCCACAGTGGGAGAGCGCTTCGTCCATCTCAAGACGCAGCTCGACGAGGCGCGCGTGGCGTGCGCGCTGGAGCGGTTCCGGCTGGCGCGCGGCGCTTTCCCGGAGACGCTGGCGGAGCTGGCGCCGGAGTTCATGGCGGAGGTGCCGGTGGACACGTATTCGCGGCAGCCGCTGATCTATCGCCGCGGGGAAGGCGGGACGTTTCAACTCTACGGCGTGGGGAATGACCGCAAGGACGACGGCGGCGCGGTCGATGCGAAACGCAGCGAAAACAAGCAGCGTGACGACATCTGGCTCTACGCGCCGCCGCCCGCTCCGTAGCGGGAAGCTACAGCGCTCGCCTGACTGGCCTCCGCCTTGACGGTCTGCGCGCGGTCGGGGAAGGTGCGCGCCCGTTTCGGAAGCAAATCCTAAATGCCAAATCCTAAATCCTAAATGCCCCCGCCCCGCATCCTCTCCGGCATCAAGCCGACCGGCCAGCCGCACATCGGCAATTACTTTGGCATGATGCGCCCGGCCATCGAATGGCAGGAGCGCGGGGAGGCGTTTTATTTCATCGCGGACTATCACGCGCTGACTTCGGTCTTCGATCCGGTGAAGCTGCGGGAATATGTGCGCGGGGTGGCGCTGGACTTTCTCGCCTGCGGGTTGGATCCGGCGAAGGCGGTGCTTTTCCGCCAGAGTGACGTGCCGCAGCACACCGAACTGGCCTGGCTGCTGAGCTGCCAGACGCCGATGCCGATGCTGGAAAACTGTCATGCGTACAAGGATCATCTCGCCAAGGAAAAGACGCCCTCGCACGGTCTCTTCGCGTATCCGGTGCTGATGGCGGCGGACATCCTGATCTACGACTCGAACATCGTGCCCGTGGGCCGCGACCAGAAGCAGCACGTGGAGGTCACGCGTGATCTTGCGCACAAGATGAATGCGCTTTACGGCCCGATCTTCACGGTGCCGGAGGCGAGCATTTTGCCCGCGCTGGCGACGATCCCCGGCCTCGACGGGCAGAAGATGAGCAAGAGCTACGGGAACACCATCGAGCTTTTCCCGGAGGAAAAGGCGCTGCGCAAAAAGATCATGGGCATCGTCACCGACTCGACGCCCGTGGAGGCGGCGAAAGACCCGGCGGACTCGTCGATCCTGGCGCTGTATCGGCTCTTCGCATCGGAGGCGGAGGTGACGCAGATGGACGCGGATTTCCGCGCGGGCGGAGTAGGCTACGGCGATTTCAAAAAGCGGCTGTTCGGCGCGATTTGGGAATTTTTCGCACCACAGCGCGCCCGCCGTGCCGAACTGGAGGCCGATCCTGGCTATGTGGATCGCGTGCTCGCCGATGGCGCGCAACGGGCCGGATCGCTGGCCGAGCAAGTGATGAAGCGGGTTCGCAGCGCCGTGGGTCTGCGCGGGGCAGCTTGGCGAAATGTGTGAATTGAATCATCGGCAGTATGTAGAATTGCCAACCTTCTTATTGCGCCGCAGGCCTTTTTGCCTACCCTCATGGCCCTCTCGCCAGCCCGTGTTGGGCTTGGCGAAACAAGACAGTAACTATGATGAATGATAATCCAGGAGAGAGAATGGGGTCTGATCCGATTGCGTCCGAGAAGGTCGCGAACGAGCGGAAAATATTCTTTCTCGACCTCAAAGAAAACCAGCGTGGGCGTTTCTTGAAGATCACGGAAGACGTGGGTGGCCGGCGTGACACGATCATGCTCCCGGCCGCGGCGTTTAAGGACTTCTTGGAAGCGCTCCAGCGTCTGGTCGAGTTCGAGGCCAAGCTCTAACCCGGCGCGGTTTCACTCGACTCCTTCACCAGCGCCCGGGAATGGAACCCGGGTGGGTGCTGGCGGAGGGTTGAAGACTTTGAGCCGCTTCTCCCCCATAAGAGGCGGCTCTTGTCGTGTACGGGTGGGACGGCCGCGTCGCGCGCCGGGGGCCAGCGCTACGCTACGCCGGGCGGAGTTCGGCAAAGAAGAGGCGTCCGGCGGTCGTCTGCAGCGTGCTCGCGACGACGATGGGCACGGTTTTCCCGATCTGCGAACGGGCGTGATTGACTACGACCATGGTGCCGTCTGGCAGATAGCCGACGGCCTGGTGCGCATCGCGGCCTTCCTTCACGAGTGCGAGTTCGAGATGCTCGCCGGCAGCGAGAGTGGGGCGCAGAGCGCGGGAGAGATCGTGCAAATTGAGGACGGCGACGTTCTGCAGCCGCGCGATCGAACACAGGTTGCTGTCATTGGTCAGCAGCCGCGCGTCGAGAAGTTGCGCAAGTTGGACGAGCTTGGTGTCCACGGGAATGCGATCGTCATCTTCGCTCTCGTGAATGCTCACGGTGAGCGCCGGATCGCGCTGCATTTGTGTCAGGCGGTCCAGCGCCGCGCGGCCCCGCTCGCGTTTCAGCGCATCGCCCGAATCAGCCAGGCGCTGGAGTTCGTCGAGCACGAAGCGCGGGACCACCAGCGCGCCGCTCAGGAAACCCGTCGCACAAAGCCCGGCGATGCGGCCATCGATGATGATATTCGAATCGATGAGCAGCGGCGCGTCCTGAACCGTGGCCTGGCGGAAGCGCACGTAGGGAATGATCAGCGCGAACTCATCGCGGTTGCTGCGGATGGCGAGCATCATGCCGAGATAGCTGAAAGTGGCGTAGATGATCAGCCCGCAGACCCACTGCGTCTGCGGCGAAGCGACTGCGAGGATCTTGGAGGAGAGCAGCAGCCGCGCGAAAATGAACCCGACCAGCAGGCCGAAAGTGGCGGAGGAAAAAATGCGCAGCGAGATGCCTTTGACCAGCTTGTCGCCGAGGACGATCAGCAGGCCAAACGCCGTGCCCGCCGCCACCCCTGCCCAGGCGGATCCCAGCATATCGTCCCCGATCATCAGGCCCACGCAACCCGCGAGCGTCACGAAGAGTGCGCGCAGGAGATTGATGGTGAGGAGGGGCGTCATTGCTCGGGAATCAGCGTGGTGAAAACGTAAACCTTTCCCGTCCTAAGCAGACCGCGAACCAATCCCCCCCGAGATCGGCCTTTTACCTCTGTCGCGACCTCGGAGGCGGAGTGGAGACCTCCGGCGAAGGGAGCGGGCGATCCTTGTAAAAGAGCACGCCCGAGCGGCGCAGGTTCGCGATCAGCGTTTTGAGATTCTCAGCCGCCTGCTTGTCGGAAATCAGCGTGCCGAGCGTGCCCTCGCCGGTCGTGGCCTTGCGGACCAGCGTGTTGGCGGAGTCGGCCACCTTGCGGAAATCTCCGATCGCCAGGCGCACATCGGCCGCCGCGGTGTCCACGGTCTTGAGCGTGACCTTGGCGGAATCCACCGCCTCGCTGGTCTTCGCCACCACCTCGTCGAGGTCTTTGGAAATCTCCGCAAACTCCGCGGTGGTCACCTTGAGACTGGTGAAAGTTTCCTCGATATTTTTAAGGTTTTTCTCGTTCAAAAGCTTCGAATTGATGCTCCGGGTCGCGATCGCGATTTCATCCAGTTCCATGTTGATCTTGCGGAGCACCTCTTCATTGAGCGTGTCCATCATCTGTCCGCCCTTGGCGGTCAGGTCATCCAGTCCGCTCGCGCGTGATCCGACGATGGTCTCGCCTGGCCCGATGACATCCGCG
>Ga0105047_10011181_pt1 | contig 14589 bp, 10 predicted proteins | sample MAT04_FD_78384 | JGI IMG/M metagenome (GOLD analysis project Ga0105047, IMG submission 78384) | Freshwater microbial communities from Lake Fryxell liftoff mats and glacier meltwater in Antarctica - MAT-04 (megahit assembly) | ecosystem: Environmental > Aquatic > Freshwater > Ice > Liftoff... | reverse complement strand
TGCAGGGTAAGTTGGTAAAGCAAAATCCTAAAGACGAACCTGCCAGCGAATTGCTGAAAAGGATAAAAGCTGAAAAGGAAAAGCTGATTGCAGAAAAGAAAATAAAAAAGGAGAAAGAATTACCGCCATTAAAACCAGGAGAAATACCTTTTGATATTCCGGGGAATTGGGTGTGGTGCAGGTTGGAATTTATAGCAGAAATTGGAACTGGTGGTACTCCATTAACTTCAAATTCAGAGTATTATGCTAATGGAAATATCCCTTGGATTACTAGTTCAGCTACTAACAATCTTTTTGTTGAAGATCCTGAATTATTTATTACTGAGAAGGCATTAAAAGAAACAAATTGCAAAGTTTACCCCCAAGGTACATTAGTAGTAGCGATGTATGGACAGGGTAAAACTAGGGGTCAAATAACCGAATTGAATTTTGCGGCAGCGACAAATCAAGCTTGTGCTACTATTTCGCTTTATCTTAACGATTTATGTCTTAGGAAATTTCTAAAGATATATTTTCAAAAGATATATTTAGAAATAAGAGAATTAGCACAGGGGGGAGCACAACCAAACCTTAATATGGGAAAAATAAAAAGCACACTAATTCCCATTCCACCCTTAACCGAACAAATCCGCATCGTTCAAAAATTAGATGAATTGATGCAATATTGCAATGAGTTGGAGGCAAGCATTCAACAAAGTGCTAAACAAAATGAAAAACTATTGCAGCAGGTTTTGAGAGAGGCATTGCAATCTGATAAGAATTAGCCAATGTATCATTTATGATGGTAATCTTAAGGTACTTAAAATAGAGTTTCGCATAGATACTCACAAAACACTATTAATGCAAACAGATGACAATAACGTTTTCAAAATCCTCACGATAGACGGCGGAGGTATTAAAGGACTCTACAGTGCATCTATACTTGCTAGAATAGAGGAAAAGACCGGCAAGAAAATAGGCGATCATTTTGACATGATTTGCGGAACATCCACGGGGGGAATAATTGCTTTGGCGATCAGTAAAGGAATTTCTGCTCAGGAAGTTGCTAATATGTATTTTAATAGAGGACGAGAAATATTTCCGGTTTCCGAATATAAGCCGTTCCGTTTTATACAGAGAAAATGGCAATTTGTCAAACAGCTTTTATGGAGAGGTAAATTTTCTGCAGAGCCTTTAAAAAAAATCTTAGAGGATATGCTTGGTGAAACTACGATGGGAGAGGCAAAAAATTTGTTATGCATTCCAAGTTACAATCTCATTACGGGAATGCCTAGGATGTTTAAATTCCCCCATAAGGAGGGCAACTTTTTCATGGAACGAGATATTAAAATGGTCGATGTGGCCCTTGCTACATCTGCTGCACCAACTTATCTCCCAATACATGAACATAGAAACATTTTATATGCCGATGGTGGATTATGGGCAAATAACCCATCGCTTTGCGGTCTGCTGGAAGCTTTAGTTTTTTTTGTTGGACCTCAAAAGCAATTTTCAACATTCAAAATCCTATCTGTGTCTAGCGTAACCCAGCCAAGCGGATGGCCTTCTACTTCTAAGCGAAACAGATCGTTCAGGCACTGGGGAAATAAACTTTTTCAAGCTTCGATGGATGGCCAAGCTTATTTCAACGACTTTTTTCTCACTAATATAATTGGGCATATACAACCATCAGGCACTTACTACCGAATACCTGCTCCACAGCTTTCAAAAGAGCATTTAGGTTTGATTGATATGGATATTGCTCACAGCAGTGCTTTGAAAACTTTAAAAGCAATGGGTGATCAAGCCGGGTATCATTCTGCGGTTCAACCGGAGGTGCTTTCATTTTTTGATCAGGTAAAAATTTATAACACAAACGCTTAGACATGAATTTCACTGAACAACAACTAACAACTTGGTCTAAACCGGTAAGTACCTCAGAAGATCAAAAATGTCAAAATGCAATTAATCAGGTTACCGCTGCTTTGAAAGCGAAATTTGGCAGTAAAATTTCAATTTTTCTTCAAGGATCTTATAGAAATAATACAAATGTCAGACAGAATAGTGATGTAGATATTGTCATGAGATATGATAATGCCTATTATTCAGATTTGCAAAGATTGTCCGAAGATGACAAGGTTGCATATAATGCTCAAAAAACTTCTGGGGGATATAATTTTAATGAATTAAAAGACGATACTCAAGCCGCTTTAGAGGCAGTTTTCACTACAGATGTTGAAAGGAAAAATAAATGCATTCAAATAAACGGAAATACTTACCGTGTTACGGCAGATGTTATACCATGCTTTGTTTTGAAAAGGTTTAAAACGCTGCAAACAATTGAAGCAGAAGGCATCAAATTTTATTCAGACGACAATAATGAAATTATCAGCTTCCCTAACCAACACTATTCCAATGGAACAGCAAAGACTGAACAGACATTCCGTTTGTATAAGCGTATGGTCAGGATTTTAAAAGTAATAAACTATCGACTTATTGACAATGGAACCATCTCTGATAAGTTAGCCTCATCTTTTTTTATCGAATGCTTGGTATATAATGTGCCGAATGTAAACTTCATATCAGGGAATTACACTCAGACGTTAAGAAATGTGATTGTAAAAATATATGAGGATATGAAAAGCAATGCAGATTATACAGAAATCAATCAGTTGTTATGGCTTTTTAGTAATAAAAATCCCAGAACTCGCAACAATGCACTTGACTTTATGCAACACAATTGGGATTATTTGGGTTATTGACAATAGGGATCAATGAAGTTCTGCGCAAATTGCGTTATTTATAATTTTTCAAGAATTTTAGTATTCTTTCTTGCTATGGAGATAAGCGCTCGCAGCGCTAAAATTGTTGCGTCGCTGGTGCGGCTTAGTAAGGTTGGAAGAACACTAACAACGGGCAAAAAGTAGTCTTTTGTTGCTAAGTTAAGACACTATTCTAGCCAAAATTACAGCCGTAATTATGTTTTATGCAAGTCAGGCTTCACATTGTGACATCAGCTAATTGCGAAGCCCTGCTTTAGTTTCGGCAGCAGAATAGCCATCAGCTTTTGTACGTAACTTCATTAATATTTTTCAATCAGCACCATGGTATTTGCAGAAGGAATGCAAATACCCAATAAACCCGAGCCTCTTGTGTGCAATCCACGGACAGGGCTTTATTAACCCTTTAAATTATTTCTTTATGACCGTATATAACACTTTCGAAGAAGTCGCAAAAAAAATTACTGAAAGCATACCCCCAGTGATTTATAAATTTAGGGACTGGGAAAAAGAATTTCATAAATCTATACTTACAAAGAGAGAGCTTTATTTTGCACAACCACACACATTAAACGACCCCTATGACGTCAGACCGCCTTACAATTTTATAGTTCCCGAAATAGATGTCGAAGCCGCTCGTAAAAGAATTTGGGAAGCTGGTAGATATTTTGAGCCTGATATGCCTGAAGAACTATTGAAAGAAGAAGTTGAATATAGACTCAAATCAATATTAAGCGATCCAGTTAAATATTTTAAGGCAAATAGAATGAACTATGTTCTTGATAGCTCAAGATATGATACTATAGGTGTTTTAAGTTTTTGTTTAGCATTTGACAATGAGCCGATGTGGGCTCATTATGGAAACAATTCTAATGGATTTGCAATTGGATTCAATACAGTAAAATTAGCAAGGGCTTTAAACTGTACAGTTGGACTTGTAGAATACAATGATGAACCGTTGGACTTTTACATCATGCGTGAAAACCCTGGAATGTTGGAAAAAGAACTTTTTAGAAAATCCAATAAATGGAAGTCTGAGCAAGAGGTACGATTTTTAACTCTTGGAGTTGGATTGTATAGAGAAAGAACAAATATTTTTCCTGCTGAGGCAGTTGAAGAAATCGTTTTCGGAATAAACACGACAGCAGGTGTACAAAAAGAAATTATTGTCGCCGTGAGTAAGACTATGCCTGCTATTTCTATTTATAAGCTTGTCGTCAAAGCAGACTCCTTTGGTTTTGACAAAGAGAAAATAAAATGATCATAAAACTGCACACACTAATGTGTTTGTATCTATGCTCACAAGCCAATGATTCATCTTCTTTGATGCCAAAGCCCAGAAAATGCTGACCTTAAAACGGACTTTATTGAAAAAAGGAATAAACCAGGAATTGCAGGATATTTTAAATGAAATAATGGAGCAGGCAGAAGCGAGGTATAGGGGGTGGTGGGGAGAGGAGAGGGCGTAAAAAATAAATCAATTAAAAAACAAGATTATGCAATTTAGAATTACTACAAAAGAAGAACCGATCAGATCAATTATTGAAAGTGGGGTCCGAACATTTTACGACGAAATCTCACGTTATATGCTGCATAATAACGATTATGAAGTTTTACAATATTCAAATGAACAGACTCTAGCGGCTATGTTTGTTTACGGATTGATCAGAAACAGCGGTGACCGGCAGATAACTGCCTTACAGGAATACGGAGCTGAATTCGAAACTGGGAGCTATGGCCGCCCTGATATTTTTTTAAGGGTAGATGATTTGGCAATGTTTATCGAATGTAAATACGATAAGACAAAAAGTTTTCGTGGCGATCATTGGAATATTGATAAATGGCTTGCATGGGACAAGGAAGCAATATTTAATCAATGTTTAAATTATTATACTGCCGAGAAATTAAATGAAACTTACGTTGGTGGACATTATGTCTCAACAATGGTTTTTAAGCTAATTAGTCGAAAGGAACATACGTCTGAAGTCGAAGCGAAGATGATTCTAGCGGAAATTGTGCAGGCAGATCGGGATTGGTATTATGCTTACAAGGAATTTACCGAAAGTGAGAAATATTCTGGGTTAGAAGTGTATGGAACGTTCAAGAGAATGAATTCTTAAATAGAGCTGCAACCGATCCAGTTAATTGTGTGGGATTTACAATAGAAAATTAATAATACAATGATAGAGCTAGATCAAAAATTTCACCCAACCGATTTTAAAGAGTTGGATAAAGAATTTTCCCGAAAGCATGAAAAGTTTTTGTCACAAGAAAAGTGTTTGATAAAAAAGTATTTTGGCGAGGGAATAGGACTCGCTACTGCACTTAAAAAACTTTCGGAGGAAAAACTGATAACGGATGCGAAAGACTTCCAGGGAATATATGTTTTTAGCACGAACGACACTCCTTTTTATGTTGGCATTTCTCAGCATGTTATCGAAAGGATAGGTCAACATGTTAAAGGTAAAAACCACTTTTCATCTTCATTCTGTTACCGGTTAGGCGCAAATGTTTACTTGAAGGAACATGGCGTTTGTCATGAGGGAGGCCGAAAGGGTTTGGATTTTCTAAAGTATGTGGAGCCAACTAAGATACAGTTGATGAATTGTGAAGTGGCTTTTTATGAAGTAGAGGATTGCTTAGAACTTTATTTGTTTGAAGTATACTTAGCAATGGAACTTGGCACGCTTTACTATAACACGTTCAAAACACATTAAACTCACTAAATACAGGGTTAGTCAGGAATTTAATTTGAGAAAATAAATTCACGCTAGTGTATTTCAATTGTTAGGGAGCTTCTTAAACAACTAAAGTAAACATGAGCATAATTCCAAAAGAAACAATCATAAAACAACTAGAAGATTACTTCCATGTCAAGCTTCAGCAAGTAAAGTGCAAGCAAATTATTTATGAGGGAATGCTGAGTAACAATATGCGAATGGTAGTATGTACTCCAAAGTCTAAAATGTATCCCAGGGGATTTGGATGGGTGGATCTCACGACAGTCCAACTAGAAGCGTTTGATAAGTACACCTATCAGATCCTTGCCATAAGGATGGAAGGTGGTAGCCTGTATTATTTACATGTTCAAACGCTTACACCCTATCTTACTATCGAATCTAGAAAATATAATACAAGAGAAGGAAACCATTGGAAACTGTATCTCTATCCGGATCATATTAGAATAACAGGAAACAAAGAACTTTATATGATCGAGCCAAACAATCTAAACAATTTATAACCTAACGCTATGGGCAAGTACACTGATTTCTGGAAAAAAAGGATAAAAGAAATTATAAGTAAAGTAAATGGGCAGGCAGCAGAATTTGAACTGCCTGTTCCGGAATTACAGCAATCCATTGGCAGCAGGGATAGTACAGGATATAATGGCAAACTGGAGTTATTTGCAGGAGCAGTAGTACATTATAAAGACAGCGCAGTGTTTAGGGATTTGAAAGCCTATATTGAAGAAAGTGTAGCGGTAAGAAAAGAACTACCTGGATATTTTAAAGTGGAAATTAATTCCAACACGATATTAAAAGTTACATATCTCCCTTTAACCCTGGAAGTAATCATCGAAAGATATAAGGCCATTCCTGAAGAACGGAAATTGATGGAAGTGTATAAATGGAGATTGATAAAGAAATTCCAGGAAGAATGGAATGTCTACAGTTCAGGGGCTACTTCTTTTCAGGAATTCTTTTTGAACATTGATTTTAGAAATTTGGTTTATCCAATTGGTGCCGCTGTATTAAAAGACGCCGCCAGGGAACGGCCAGCCGATTTTGAAAAAATACTATTGGCACTATTTGATGAATCGATCCCCCTGCAACAAAGGGTTCCTGACTTTGTAGAAAACTTCGACAATTTATATTTCCAATTGGAAAAACATGGGAAAAACAGTTTCCTCGAGGAGCGAACCATTGCCACTTTATTAACTTTCCGCTATCCGGAGAAGTACACTATTTATAAGGATGATTTTTACAGCAGGGGATCCAAAGGACTGGGGTTAAAGCCAAAACCAAAAGGCGAAAAGATATTTCATTATTACACAATTATTGAAGAGCTAATAACTGCATTGGCAAACCATCCGGAAGTGATTAATGAGAAAAACAACCGGCTGGATGAAAGCTGTTACCCGGACACCAACAACCTGATATTAGCACAGGATATTTTATATTTAGTGTTAACAGCAAAAACTGAAATAGAACCTTCGTTAGAAGTATCGGAACAGGAGGTAAATTATGACCAACGAAAATACTGGATCATCGCTCCGGGTGAAGGAGCTAAAAAATGGGATGAATTTCAAGAGCAAGGTATCATTGCAATAGATTGGGATAAGATTGACGATTTAAAGCAATATTTAAATACCGAACAAATATTGAATGACCTCGCAGACTTATATCCTGATGTTGGTGCCAACCAAACTAACAATTCGTTATGTCTATGGGAGTTTGCCAATGTGATCAACGTAGGTGATATTGTAATTGCTAAAAAAGGATTGCGTGAATATTTAGGTTACGGCATTGTGGAAGGGGAGTATGAATACTTGCCGGATAAGCCAGATTTCAAACATACACGGAAGATATCGTGGAAAAAAACAGGAAGCTGGCCTGAGTTGGCAGGATCAATCGTAACTAAAACTTTAACGGACATAACAAAGTATCCTGATTATGTTGATCGCCTGAGGAAAACAATTGGTATTGAGCAGGAGGCAAGCATTGACATTAATAAAGTAGCTTATTACTGGCTCAACGCAAATCCGAAGATGTGGCGCATTGAAGATTTCCAGGTAGGAGATGAACAATTTTATACAACGCATAACGACAAAGGCAATAAGAGAAATAAGCAAGAACATTATGATAAGATAAAACCTGGTGACCTGGTGATTGGTTATGAAACGACTCCTACAAGAAAGGTAGTTGCAATCTTTGAAGTCACCAGTGGAAAGTATATTGATGAGGATGACGGGGTTGAAAAAATTTCATTTGTTATACAGAAATTCCTACCCATCCCAATTACATACGAGCATTTGAAAAGGATGCCGGAAATGGTTAATGCAGAGCCATTAAATAGTGCGCAGGGAACGCTTTTTAAATTAACAAAGGCGGAGTTTGAAGCAATCATAAATCAGGAAGAAAATATAGAAGGCATTTTTAAATCATATACAAAGGCAGACGCCCTAGCAGAAATATTTTTGGATGAAGAAGGCATCAATGAAATTCTCGAAACCTTAGCGTACAAAAAGAACATCATTTTGCAAGGTGCGCCCGGAGTTGGTAAAACGTTTATGGCAAAACGCCTGGCGTATCTTATGATGGGTGTAAAGGATCAATCACGTGTAGAGATGATTCAATTTCATCAAAGTTATTCCTACGAGGACTTCATCCAGGGGTTCAGACCTAAAGAAGATAAATCTTTCCGATTAGAAAATGGTGTGTTTTACAGAATATGCAAACGGGCAGCTGTAGATCCTAACAATGATTATTTCTTTATTATAGATGAGATCAACCGGGGTAACCTAAGCAAGATATTCGGTGAATTAATGTTACTGATTGAAGCCGATAAAAGGGGAGAGGAACATGCAGTTTCATTAACGTATTCTACATCCAATGAAAATAAATTTAGCATTCCGACAAATCTCTACATCATTGGAACGATGAATACAGCGGATCGATCACTTGCCGTAGTGGATTATGCTTTACGAAGGAGATTTGGGTTTATTAATGTTAAACCTTGCTTTGGTGAAAAATTAAAGATTCACCTTAGAAGTATTCAGGTTGCGGAGGAAATGATCAATAGGATTTGTGATAAAATCGATAATCTTAATGAGTCAATCAGTAAAGATAAAGACCTGGGCAATGGTTTTCGAATCGGTCATAGTTATTTCTGTATGAAGGGAAAAAGCGTGTTAGATGAAAACTGGTATAATGGGATATTAAAAACCGAGATTAAACCACTGCTCGAGGAGTATTGGTTTGACAATGAAGAAAAATGTAAACGTTACCTGGCTGAACTGGAACTTTAATGGAGATACCTGTAAAAAATATCTACTACCTGCTGTGTTACGCCTGGAATAAACTCGATGAGGGTGACATCCGGACTGTAGCAGATTCAGACTATAATGACCTTCTTGAACTTTTTACAAAAGTGTTATTAAATGGCTGCACCCATTTATTTAAAATAGGACTTGAGCATAAATATCTTGAAAAAAAAGAATCTTATGCAGGTATAAAGGGCAAGCTAAACTTTGGCGAATCACTCAAGACTAATTCATTTGAACGGGGATTTGCAGTTTGTGAATTTGATGAATTTGTGGTGGACACACTCCACAACCAGCTATTGAAAGCCACTATTAGACGGTTATATAAAACTGAAGGTATGGATGTGGAATTGCTACACAACCTACGTTCAACATACTATCGATTCGCCGGCGTTACTGATATCGAATTGAACCGGCGATGCTTTTCACAAATTAAAATGCACCGGAATAATGCCTACTATGATTTCTTATTAAAACTTTGTCTCCTGATTTTTGAAAATACAGTTTTAAACGAGGAGTCAGGTAACTATAAGTTCAAGGATTTTCTTCGTGATGATAAAAAAATGGCGGCCTTATTTGAAGAGTTTATCAGGAATTTTTATAAGAAACATTTAGATGGCACTTACCATGTGTCGGCGCCGAAAATATCGTGGGCTGCTGAGTCTTTTGGGAAAAGCAATATGGCATTGCTCCCCCAAATGTGGACGGATGTTGTATTGGAATCAAAAGAGAGAAAAATTATCATTGATGCAAAGTATTATAGAGAAGCACTGAAATCTAATTTCGATAAGGCAACGTTTAATTCCCCTAACCTATATCAACTATATTCTTATTTACGAAATATAGAGGAAGATTTCTCAAATCACCTAAATGCCATTTGCGAAGGAATCTTATTGTATCCGGTGGTCGAATATTATTTGTCGGAAACATTTTTAATTGGTGGTCATAAATTTTCAATTAAAACAGTAGATTTAGCGAAAGAGTGGAAGGAGGTACATGAGGAATTGATGATGGTTATTCAGTAATTATATAGCCTTTTCCCAAGTCTCCGTCATTCTTATTCTTCCATCATCATAATGTCACAACCATCGCTGTTATTATCGCATCATATGATTTGTCGGCGTTTTCGATTTTTCTTTATCAGCCGCTGTTCCCACCGAATTTACTCCTCCATATCAGAAAACAAAGCCCACTTTATTGTATAATACTATGAAAGGTTTAAAAAGCAAGGAATAATAGTTTAAAAAAATCTGAATCAAAATCAATTTGTCAAGATCCTTTTTGGAAGAATTTTAAAAATAACTCTTTAGTGTTTTCATTCATTACTTTGTGTATTTCAACAAACATCCTTGAGCCATTGTGGGGATTCGTAGTATATAATCTAAAATATGCTTCTGGATATTGATAAGCATCACTTGGTAAAAAATGCGAAAATGGACAGGACATGTCAATAGTAAAATATTCATTCCTAAATTTTACCTTGTAGGTGATACACAATATTTTATACGAATCGCCATATTGCGAATCAAATTCAAAAGTTTTTGGAAGTAGTTTTCAAAAACACGCCAACCATACTGCAACGCAATTTGTGTATTAGATAAAAGGATTAGCTGTTCTGAAAGTTCGTCATAGTCTTCAGACAAATTATATGGTCTGTTAGAAACATACTCAAAAAAAATTTTTTTTCCGGCAACGTTTCCCGCATTAAATAAGTTCGACTTAATTGGTACCTTGATTAAGGACCGACATTGACCCGGCTTCTTTAAAACGCAATTTGCGGAAATTTAAAAAAAGAGAAAAGTTTGGTGGCTTTCAATGATTGTAATGCAGGTAAAAATTCCAAAACCTTTCGGGGCATTGGCGTGTGCTGGTTAACCTGTGGCCCCACAAAAGAAAATATTAAAACAAAAAAATATATAGTTTTTAATATTCTCGATTTTATACACTATTTTCGATCATGCCCAAACCACTACACTTTAATATTCTACTATTTTTTCTGTTTTATTGTATAAGTTCATTCGCTCAGTCTTCTATTTGTCCAGGTAATAGTGCTACATTCTCCACTTTGACAGCCGGAAGTAGTTTTAAATGGGAGATAGATTCTGGTTCGGGTTTTAAACCGATAGTTAACAGCATAATACTTCAAGGAGCAACAACCAGTTCGCTCACAATAGTATCTCCCCCTACTTCCTGGAGTCATTTTTCTTTCAGATGTTTAGTGGATAACGAGTACGATGAGATTGGAAAATTGACTTTTGTCAATAGGTGGGTAAGCGGAGCTGTAGGGAATTTTTCAAATAGTTCCGCATGGTCTTGTAACGCTGTACCGGACGGAAATACCGACGTTATAATTGAAAGTGACACGGTTTTTATTGATTCTGATGTTAACATTAGAAGTATTACTTTATTAAACAATGGATATGCAAAAGTTCTTGCGGGCTTCTCCCTGACATTAAATGGTAAAAAAGTAAATACAATAGATTTTAATTTATCAAGCAGCGACTTAGATTTTTTAGATTCAATTTCGGCACCAATCCCCCCTTTTATATCCTTCAGGAGAAGCACTTCTGTAATTAGTAAAAAGAATTTATTGCTTTCTACGATGCTTGAAAAAATAAATGCATTGTGTACTGAGAAAACAAATAGGACATACAGTTCAGACACGGGTTCAGTTGATCTTTTAACTTATAATGGTATAGCTTACAGCTTTGGCAGCAACCAGGTTGAAAGCGCTGCATTACCAGAATCTGGTGACGACTTACATAGGAGTTATAGTGTTAATGGAATAGATTGTTCCGGTCTGATGGTTTACCTGATTAATCATGCTGGCATTCAAATGCCAGATGCTGGTTCGGTTGAATTTGAAAATGTTTTGCGAACTAAGTTGAACTCTTCATCTCCCACTCCTTATCCGCAGATACGAATTCTGAACCTAGCTAATCTAAAAGAAGAGGAAACCAAAAGAGGTGACTATATTGTATGGTATGTAAAGAGGCATATTGGTATTCTCGAAAACACTGGTGCAGGCTTTCAAAAAACTATTTTACAATCAAATGGAAATCAATCACCACTTACGCTCCAGGGGAAGCTTCCAAGTGGTGTTAAGAGAACTCCACATGAAGAACAATTTACTAATTGGGGAGCCACCAGAGGTATCAATCCAAAAAGTTTTTCGAAGGCAATTAAACCATCTCCAAACTGGGATAAAAAATATAATATTTTAAGGCTGTACGAATTTTACAACATGAATAATACCCAGGCTTTTACTACTAATTTATTTACTTGCGTAGGTATAGGTAAAGGAGGGTATATCTGGGCAGGTACCCCGCAGCAAGGTCTTTATAGATTTGATGGAACATCATGGATTAAATCAACGGCTCTTACCACCCATACGATAAATGATATAAAAACTGATAAAGACAGTTCAATTTGGATTGCCCAATCGGGTGGGCCTGCTTCTAATGGAAATACAAATATTAATGGCGGCGTAAATTACTTTATCAATCCATCCGATGTTAACACTTATTATGGGACAACAGCTGGTTTACCTAGCCGAAATACCCGAAGTATATTTATAGATACGACTAGATTTAATAACGGCAATCTTCCAATGGTCTGGTCGGGCCATATGGGTAATAATACTGGTGGTATTGCATCGAGTGGTGGTGTCGGTAAAGGTTTAAATGCCACATCTCCTTTTTTTAATACAATAAGAACTGGCCTTGAGTTAACAAATGGCTTAGGTGCAGTAAATATTTTAGGAGGTAGTAAGTTTGAAATATGGGCCTTTGCTCCTAACAATTTTGGCCGAAATCAAATTCTCATATACGATGCTGCTTCTGGCGCCCAAATTGGTTCAGCTGATTTCAACAATGCCGGATCTGCTTACCTCCCTTCCAATTTTAATTGTAGAGCAATTTTTATAGACAAGAGAAATACCAAATGGATAGGAATGTTAAGTGGCGGTATAACGTACAAAGATGGAGCTTGGGGTAAAATTGAATTTCCCGAACTTTTTACAGCTACTACTGCGATAAATAATAATGCTATTACAGGTAATGATAAAGGAGAAATATTTATTGGTACAACTACTGGACTAATCATCTACAATGGTACAGGCCCTATTAATGATCTTAAGTCGTATAAGAAATTGAGCATAGAGCAAGGATTGCCCTCTAACAACATTAGGGGAATATGCTATGATGAAAATCTTAAACGTTTAATATTAGCCACTGATGCGGGTGTAGCGATTATTGAATATTAATTTATTGTAACCCCCTCTGCCGCCAGTCTTCAATCGCAGATTGTTGAGTCCTAGCGGGGTTTTAGCAGCACAATTCAACTATTTGAAAGTAAGTTTCTGCGAAACCCTGCCTACCGGACAGGCAGGCCCTATGCAAAGCATAGACCTCAACTGCTGCATCGTAATGCTATAAATCTTTAAAGTGATTTGGAATAAAATCCACCTCCGCCTCGTGTGTCGTTAGTTTTCAGCGGCTGAATCCTGACTGTCTTTTTCGGTCCGATCGGATTTGTCTGGTTTCGCTGGGTTGTGACCCGGTGCTTCTGCAGATTTATCCATTTCTGCATCTGCGGTCACGTCCCGATCCATATCTGCATTCTCTATTCCACTGCTTCCCGGACCGGTGCCAACTGGTGGTGGTTGATTTTTTTTCTGATTATCCATTTGTATATTATTTGCTTAAAGTGTTTCCTAAATTATGCCAAAGTTGTAGCGAATGGTGAAGTTTATTTTCTTTTTTTATATGGGGTGTTCCTTGTTTTACCGCCCGGTGGTCTTCCATCATCACAAAGTTGCCGCCGCAGGTGTTAATCGCTACGCTCAATAAGACAGCTAATTTTCAGCAGTTGTGCTAATGTCCACCCTCGCTGTCATCCCGACGCAGGAGGGATCTGTTAGGCAAATCGTTACGATTATTAAAAAGTGCCAAAAATAAAGGGAGCATCTCCCGGCAGATACATTCGCTCCGCTCAGTAAGACAGCTGGTTTTCAGCAGCAGTACTAATGCGCATCCTCGCTGTCATCCCGACGCAGGAGGGACCTGCTGGGTAATTTATTACGATTATAAAAAGTAGCATTAAATAAAAGAAGCATCTCCCGGCAGATACATTCGCTCCGCTCAGTAAGACAGCTAATGCTCAACTGCAGCTGTCATCCCGACGCAGGAGGGACCTGTTTGGCAATGATAAAAGGAGCATCACCCGGCAGATACATTCGCTTCACTCAGTAAGACAGCGATTCTTCAGCAATGGAGCAAACCCCAACATTTACATTCGCTCCGCTTAGGAAGACAGCTGGTTTCTCCGCCGTTGGGTGTGTCACGAATGAAAGGAATGGATAGTTCTTTTCAATGCTGAATAAAAGATGGTAGCAGGCCTACCGCATACGCTGTGCAGACAGAGTATGCAAACCACTTGAAGGTGCCCGTCCGACCATGTCATCCGGGCGGGCTGTGTTCAAAAGGCATGGTGCTTTTGCCGTGGTCGGCAAGAACTTGCCGTGGCCTCGGCTTTGACGAGCCACGCAGCAGACGAACCCCACTAAAGGCGAAGTCGTCTAAACGCTGCAGCCTAGTAAGGTTGGAAGAACAGCAACAAAGGAGAGCGCACCTACAAAATCTGGCAGTTCCTTCTCAATAAAAAACCGGCACATTTTTAAAAGAACCCTCTGTTATTGCTATAGAGCTTGGAGCGCCATAAGTGTAAGGAATCCTGCTTCCATCTATCACCGGTGTGAGCAATGCGGTAAAGTTTCCGCTGATGTAG
>Ga0105047_10011180_pt1 | contig 14590 bp, 13 predicted proteins | sample MAT04_FD_78384 | JGI IMG/M metagenome (GOLD analysis project Ga0105047, IMG submission 78384) | Freshwater microbial communities from Lake Fryxell liftoff mats and glacier meltwater in Antarctica - MAT-04 (megahit assembly) | ecosystem: Environmental > Aquatic > Freshwater > Ice > Liftoff... | reverse complement strand
CGCTGTGGGTGCTCCTGCTGGTGCAGGGCTCCACGGTCGACCGGGTCGTCGCCGAGCGCGACGCGGCGCAGGATGCCGGTGCCGCCACGGGGCCGACCGCCGCCGGCAACTAGGCTGACCGGGTGACCACCGAACGCTCCCTCGTCCTCGTCAAGCCCGACGGATTCGCCCGCGGCCTCACCGGAGAGGTGCTGCGCCGGATCGAGGCGAAGGGCTACCGGCTTGTCGCGCTGCAGGTGCTCACCGCCGACCTCGAACGCCTCCACACGCACTACGAGGAGCACGTCGGCAAACCGTTCTTCGAGCCGCTGTGCGAGTTCATGTCGTCCGGCCCGGTCACCGCCGTCGTGATCGAGGGCGAACGCTGCGTCGAGGGCTTCCGGGCGCTGGCCGGCGCGACCGACCCGACGGCGGCCCTGCCGGGCACCATCCGCGGCGACCTCGGCCGCGACTGGGGCGCCCCGGTACAGCAGAACGTCGTGCACGGGTCCGACTCCCCGGCTTCCGCCGACCGCGAGATCGGTATCTGGTTCCCCGGGCTCTGAGCGCACGCGAGACCCGACGCGGGTCCGGCTCGGGTCCGGCTCGGCGCAGCACCCGGACCCCCGGACCCACTCGACCTAGCCTGCTGGCTCGAGCGGCTGGGCGTCGGGGTGGGTGCGGGGCAGGGACCTCGCGATCGACCTCGGCACGCAACACCGTCATCTACGCGCGGGGCCGCGGCGTCGTGCTCGACGAGCCGTCGGTGGTGGCGGTGCGAGCCGGCACCAGCCAGCTCGTCGCCGCGGGGCACCGGGCCAAGGAGATGCTCGGCCGCACGCCCGAGTCGGTCACCGCCATCCGCCCCCTGCGCGACGGCGTCATCGCGGATGCCGAGGTGACCGAGCGGATGATCCGCTGGTCGTCGAGCAGGTCCCGCCCTCACGGCTGGTCCGGCCTCGCGTCGTGGTGTGCGTGCCGAGCGACATCACCAGCGTGGAGCGGCGGGTGCTCGAGGACGCCACCCTGCGGTCCGGCGCCCGGCGGGTCTTCGTCATCGAGGAGACGATGGCCGCGGCGATCGGTGCGGGCCTGCCGGTCGAGGAGACCCGCGCCTCGATGGTCGTCGACGCCTACGACTCGTGGCGGGCCCGGGGCGGGTTCGCCACGACCAGCGACGCGCGGGTCCCCTTCGTCATCACGACCACCGGTCTCGGGCTGGGTCACCGGCACCGGCATCGACCGGCCCGGCAAGACGCCGGGCCGCGTCCCCGACCGCACCTGGAAGCGGGCCACCTGGGAGGCGACCGAGGCCGACTCCTGTCGTCGGGCGCGCACCGGGTACCCCGACGTCACCGACGCGACGCAGGCCGCCCACCTCACGGCGATCGCCGTCGAGAACTGCGAGAGCGGCTACCTGCTGGGCCCGGTGACGCCGCGAACTTCTCCGTCGGTCAGGGTGGCGTCGCGGTCACGCCGCTGCAGATGGCCGTGATGTACGCCGCCATCGCCAACGGTGGCACCGTGCTCACCCCCGCGGTCGATGCCTACCTGCAGGCCGCCCTGCGTGATGCCGTCACGGCGGGCAGCGTGAGCCGTCAGTACGCCGGGATGCCCGGGTGGCCGGTCGCGGGCAAGACCGGCGTGGGCGAGGTGGCCGGCAAGCGTGACACCTCGTGGTTCGTCTCGTACGCCCCGGCGAACGCCCCGAGATGGGTCGTCTCGGTGGTCGTCGCCCAGGGCCGCCCCGGTGCGCACACGGCGACACCGGTGGCCCGGGCGGTGCACGAGACCCTCCGCGGGCTCGGGTGAGAGGCACGGGCAGCGGCGGATAGGCTGGCGCCATGTCTGACTTCGACGTCGTGGTGCTCGGTGCTGGTCCCGGTGGGTACGTCGCGGCGATCCGCGCCGCACAGCTGGGGAAGAAGGTCGCCGTCGTCGAGAAGAAGTACTGGGGCGGGGTCTGCCTCAACGTCGGCTGCATCCCGAGCAAGGCCCTGATCAGAAGTGCCGAGATCTCGCACCTGCTGACCCACGACAAGGCCAAGTACGGCATCGAGGGCGACGCCACGATGTCCTACGCCCCGACGTTCAAGCGCTCGCGCCAGGTGTCCGACGGCATCGTGCGCGGCGTGCACTTCCTCATGAAGAAGAACACGATCCAGGAGATCGACGGCTGGGGCACGCTCACCGGCCCGGCCTCGATGGACGTCGCCCTCAACGACGGGTCCACCCGCCAGCTGACCTTCGACACCCTGATCCTCGCCACCGGTGCCGTGACCCGGATGCTTCCGGGCGTCGAGGTGTCGGCCAACGTCGTGACCTACGAGGAGCAGATCCTCGACGAGTTCCTGCCGGGGTCGATCATCATCGCGGGCTCCGGGGCCATCGGTGTCGAGTTCGCCTACGTCCTGAAGAACTTCGGCGTCGACGTGACGATCGTCGAGTTCCTCGACCGGATGGTGCCCACCGAGGACGCCGACATCTCCAAGGAGCTCGCCAAGCACTACAAGAAGCTCGGCGTGAAGGTGCTGCTCGGCACCAAGGTCGAGGGCGTCGAGGACACCGGTTCGGGGGTGCGGGTCACCGTGTCACCCGCGGCGGGCGGCGACCAGCAGGTGCTCGAAGCCGACAAGTTCATGTCCGCCATCGGGTTCGCACCGCGCACGCAGGGCTACGGGCTGGAGTCGACGGGTGTGCAGCTCACCGACCGCGGCGCGATCGCGATCGACGACTTCTGCCGCACCAACGTGCCCAACGTCTACTCCGTCGGCGACTGCACGGCCAAGCTGATGCTGGCCCACGTGGCCGAGGCGATGGGCATCGTCGCCGCCGAGACCATCGCCGGGGCCGACACGATGCCGGTCGACTACGACTTCGTCCCGCGCGCCACCTACTGCCACCCGCAGATCGGCTCGTTCGGCTACTCCGAGGCCCAGGCCAAGGAGAAGGGCTACGACGTCAAGACCGCCACGTTCCCGTTCACCGCCAACGGCAAGGCAATGGGCCTCGGGGATGCCGTCGGCTTCGTCAAGGTCGTCGCCGACGCGAAGCACAACGAGATCCTCGGGGCGCACATGATCGGCCCCGACGTCACCGAGCTGCTTCCCGTGCTGACCCTGGCCCAGAAGTGGGACCTCACCGCCGACGAGGTCGCCCGCAACGTGTTCGCCCACCCGACGCTCTCCGAGGCCGTCAAGGAGGCCGTCGAGGGCGTCGTCGGCCACATGATCAACTTCTGAGCACCGGCGGGCGGTATCACAGGGCACAGGCGTAGCGTCCATGGTGTGACCGAGCAGCAGCCGTACGAGGTTCTGGGGCAGCGCGACGGCTTCGAGCTGCGCCACTACCCGGCCCACGTCGTGGCCGAGGTCGAGCTCGACGGCTCGTTCGAGGACGCCGGCAACCGCGCCTTTCGCTCCCTGTTCAGGTACATCACCGGCAGCAACCGGTCGCAGGCGACGATCGCCATGACCGCGCCGGTGGTGCAGCAGGCGACGGCGTCGCAGAAGATCGCCATGACCGCTCCGGTCGTGCAGGCCCCGGCTGCCCATGGTGGTTTCGTCGTCGCGTTCGTGCTGCCGGCCTCGATGACGCTCGAGACCGCGCCGCTGCCGACCGACCCCGACGTGCACGTGCGCGCCGTGTCCGAGCGGCTGGCCGCCGTGGTGCGCTACTCGGGCCGCTGGTCGCAGTCGTCCTACGAGCGCCACCTCGGCGAGCTCCTCGACGCCGTGGTCGCCGACGGGTTGGTTCCCACCGGAGCGCCCCGCTTCGCGCGGTTCGACCCGCCCTTCAAACCGTGGTTCCTCCGGCGCAACGAGGTCGTGCAGGACGTGCAACGGGCAGCCTCCGCCGACCGCTGAGGTCTGGCGCATCGGGGGCTCGCGAGTCATGATGGGTCATGGCCGAGGTGTCCCCGATCCCGATCCGTGGTGAGGTGGTCGTCGACGCCCGCGGGGGCGCACGAGCGATGCGCGTCTCGTGGCACCCGGACCAGGGGATGGTCGTGATGTCGATCTGGCGGGGGAACACCTGCGTCGGCACGGTGCAGGTCGAGTCTGCCGAGGTGCCGCACCTCGTCGACGTCCTGGTGCGCGGCCTGGCTGCCTGGCCCGCGCCCACGCCAGCGCTCGAGGACGCCGGCTGACGTCGTCCGGGTTCAGCCCCGCAGTGGGTCGGGCAGCGGCTCGGCGTGCACGACGGTGAGCTCGCTGACCGCGCGGGTGAGCACCACGTAGAGCCGGCGCAACCCACTGCGCTCGTCGGGTTCGGCGCGTTCGATGGCTGCCGGTTCGACGACCACGACCCGGTCGAACTCCAGGCCCTTGGCGATGCTCGCCGGCACGAGCTCGACCTGGGAGTCCTCGTCGTCGCCGTGGTCGGCGTCCAGCCTGCCGTGCGCCACGCCCGCGACCGTGAGGTCCGCGCTCAACCCGGCGATCCCGGCATCCGGTGCGATGACGCCGACGGATCCCGGGCGGCCGAGTGCGGCACGGACGGCCTCGGCCACGGCCGTGGGGCGCCCGCCGAGGTCGGTGGCCACCACGGTCAGCCGACCAGGGTTGTCGCGCACCGACGTCGGTGCCCCCAGCCCGGGCGCCATGTGCGGGAGCAGGCGGGCGGCGAACTCGATCACGAGGCCGGGCACCCGGAAGCCCCGGTCGAGCACCACGAGCTCGTGGGCCGGACGGCCGAGGTGGCTCATCGCGTCGTCCCACGACTCGGTGGCCCAGGGTGTGGTGCCCTGGGCGATGTCGCCGAGCACGGTGAGTGAGCCGGTCGACGCGCGGCGACCGACGGCGCGCAGCTGCATCGGCGAGAGGTCCTGCGCCTCGTCGAGCACGACGTGCCCCAGGCTCGGCGTGCGGTCGAGCAGGTCGGCGACCTCGTCGAGCAGCGCCAGGTCGGCACGGCTCCACCGCGCCGCACCCTTAGTGCGAGGGGGGCTGTGCCACAGCACCATCCGCTGTTCCTCCGCCGTGAGGATGCCGTCCGCCGCTTCGGTGAGGGCCACGGCATCCGAGAAGAGGCGGAAGAGCACCGCGGCCGGGTCGAGCACCGGCCAGACTCCGCGCACGTAGGCCTGGACCGGCGCCGAGCGGGAGACGGTGTGCTGCACCCGGTCGTCCGGGGAGTCGCCGGAGCGCTCGAGCTGGAGCAGCACGTGGTGCGCGAGGCGCTGGGGGAGGAGCTCGCGGGCAGCCGAGTAGCGCACGCCGCGGGCGAGCAGCGCCTCGATCTCGCCCTGGATCTCGTACGCCGGAACCCTCCAGCGGCGTGAGCCGCGAGGCACCACGAGCGCCTCGTCGGCGCGACCGACCTGCGACCAGACCGCTCGGCGCAGCACCTCGGCGAGGCGCGCGTCGCCCTTGAGGACGGCGACGTCGGTCGGGTCCTCGGCGCGGACGCGACCGTGCGCGAGCAGGGTGTCGATCGTCGCGTGGCCGACCTGCGCCTCGCCCAGCGAGGGCAGCACCGCGCCGATGTGGTCGAGGAAGGCCCGGTTGGGCCCGACGACGAGTACGCCGGAGCGGTCGAGCCGGGCGCGGAACGAGTAGAGCAGCCACGCGGCGCGGTGCAGGCCGACGGCCGTCTTCCCGGTGCCGGGGGCGCCCTGCACGCAGATGCTGGTGCCGATGTCGCTGCGCACGATCTCGTCCTGCTCGGGTTGGATCGTCGAGACGATGTCGCGCATCGGGCCGGAGCGGGGCCGCTCGATCTCGGCGGCGAGGATGCCGCTGCGCCCGGTGACGTCGCCGGCGGTGAGGCGCTCGTCCTCGTAGGCGGTGAGCCGGCCACGGTCGACGCCGAACCGGCGGCGCAGCTCGACGCCCACCGGGGCGGTGGGGGAGGCCCGGTAGAAGGCGGTCGAGATGGGGGCGCGCCAGTCGACGACGACCGGGTCGCCGCGGTCGTCCGACACGTGCCGGCGCCCGATGTGGAAGGTCTCCGCGCCGTGGTCGGTGCGGGTGTCGATCCGGCCGAAGAACAACGTGGTGCGGGGGTCGTCCTGCAGTGCGGCGACGCGGCGGGCGAGCACGCGCCCGAGCAGCTCGCTGGTGTACGCGTCGGTCGCTGTGGCGGCGTCGAGCCGGTCGGTGCTCTCGCGCATCCGGCGCAGCTGGTCGCGGGCGTGGTCGAGGTGGGCCTGCTCGCGGGCGAGCACGTCGTCGGTGGTGTGGGCGGAGTCGGCGGTCGGCGCGGGCACGGCGGATCCACCTCTCGAGTGGGGGTTGGTTCGCATACCGGCGAACCGACGATGGTAGCGCCGGGGAGGGGTGGCGCGAAAGCCGGGTCGGCCGGCGCGCAGACCCCCACTGTCTGTGGCACGCGGAACACTGCCGGGATGGACCGATCGACAATCCCCATCCAGGTCGTCTTCGACGCGTCGGACCCCGGCGCACTCGCCTCGTTCTGGGCGTCCGCGCTGGCCGAGCGGGGGTATGCCATACCTGCGCCCCCGGGCGACTACGCCGACTGGCCGGCGTTCCTCGCCGCGAATGGCGTGCCGCCGGAGCGGTGGAACGACGCCTCGGCCATCGAGGCGCCCGGTCATCCGCGGATCTTCTTCAGAAGGTGCCCGAGAGCAAGACCATCAAGAACCGCGTGCACATCGACCTCCTCGCCGGGGGAGGGCCGTCGGTGCCGCTCGACGAGCAGCGCGGGCGGGTCGCCGTGCAGGTGGCACGCCTGGGGGCCCTGGGCGCCACCCGGGTCGACGACCACGCCGGCCTCGGTGTGCACTGGGCGGTGATGCGCGACCCGGAGGGCAACGAGTTCTGCGTCTGAGGAACCCCACCCCGGCTCGCGCGTAGGCTGGCGCGGCAGAGGTGGAGGTGGGTGATGGGGGCTGAGGATGCCCGCATCCCGCCCGGTGGACCAGGCTGATCTGGGCGGTCATCGGAGCCGTCCTGCTCTGGCCGTTGGTTCCCCGCCCGGATCGGCCGAGCCACCGGCCGACCCTGGTGCACGAGCTGATGTGCGCCGCGCCGGCGCGGCGCCCGCCCGGCATCCACGTCAGGCTCGCCGACGACCTGCTCACCCAGCCGTCCGTCCACGGGACCGGGGTCTGACCCCGGTCCCGTGGACCTCTCTCGTGGCGGTGCTACGACCGCGGTCGCGACCCACCACGCAGGGCGTGCACCTGCACGTCGTCGAACTCGGCGGTGATCGGCGAGGTCACCTGGTCGGTGGCACCCATCGAGACCAGTCCGATCTGCGCGTCGGCCAGGCTGTGGGTCCACACTCCACCGCGCACCCACCTCCGGCCGTCCTGGCTCGTGTAGGCCGTGTAGCGCTCGCTGTCGCCGCCCGCCGCGCGCCGTTCGGCGCCGCTGAGGCGCTCCACGACGATGCGCAACCACGTCCAGTCGTCCCCGGGGGGTCCGACGACGGTGTTGCCGTACCGGCTCCAGCCCTCCGGCGCCGGGTTGAGCTCCTTGGCGAACTCGGTCTGGCGCGTCTCCCAGATCGAGATGTCGGTCAGCTTGACGAAGTTGTCGTCGTCGCCGTAGATCACCAGACCCGCCTGGGCGTAGTTGTAGCAGCAGCCCTGGTCGGGCAGCCCGGTGAGCCGAACCTTGGTGTCGACGACGTAGTCGCCCCTGGGTGCGTCACGCACGAGCACGGATGCCGTGTCGCTGTCCACGTAGAGGTCGGTGTGCTCGACCTCCCACCTCAGCAGGCCACCGGAGACGGTGGCGTCGCCCACCCGGCCCGCAGCCCAGGACCAGTCCCGGTCGACCGTGCTGCCACGGAAGGCGTCCCTGTCGAGCAGCCGACCGACCTTGTGCGGCTTCACGACCTTGACGACGTGGCGGCTGCGCTGGCCGTCCTGGGCAGCGGGCGCCGGCATCCGGCGGTCCGAGGCGCCGGCACCACCGTTGACGGTCGGCCACCCCTTGACCCAGTCGACCCGGTCGAGCAGGGCGGGCCGCTTCGTGAAGCCGGTGGCGAACGCGAAGAACGGGTCCCTCTGGTCGACCGCGTGGTAGGCGGTCCACCACTGGCCGGCCTCGTCGACGAACACCGAGTTGTGTCCGGTGCCCACCCAGCGGTTGCCGTTCATGGTGAGGAAGGGCGTACCACCCACGGCGGCGTCGAGGAGTGAGTTGCCCGCACGGTCGACGAACGGGCCGAACGGGCTGTGGGACCGCCCGACGAACACGCTGTAGCCGGTCAGGGCGCCGTTGCAGCAGTTCGTCGCCGACCCGAACAGGTAGTAGTAGCCGCCCTTGCGCACGACGTTGGCACCCTCGTAGCGGTTGCCGATGGTGATGCGGGTGTCGTCGGTGGTCGTCGTGGTCGCCGCAACGACCCCGTCCTCCTCGACGTCGACCTCGGTCGCGAAGATGCCCCCGTAGTAGGAGCCGTAGTAGAGGATGCCGTCGTCGGCGACGGTGTCACCGAGCACGTCGGGGTCGAAGGTCCACAGGTAGGAGCACTCGCCCCCGTCGGGGTCGAGGCGAGGCCGGACCACGGGCTCGTCCGACCAGGTCCAGGGCCCGGTGGCGTTGTCGCTGACAGCCACCCCGATCGCGCCGTCGCCGCGGCAGGTGTCGGAACCGCCTCCGGCCGCAGTGGTCTCGGTGACGGTGACGAGCAGGTAGTAGCGGTCGGTGGTGCTGGAGTAGACGACGTCAGGGGCCCAGAACGCGGCGGTGGGGTCGATCCACGCCGGCAAGGCGCCGCCACCCTGCGCGAAGGCGTCGCCGACGTAGGTCCAGTTCACTAGGTCGGTCGAGACCATCGTCGGGATGCGGCGGAACACCGGGTTGCCGTCGGCGTCGACGTCGTCGTCGTTCAACGGGTCGGTGGTGCAGTACATGTACCAGAGCTGCTTGCCCCGTTGCGTCTCCCCGTCCTGGCCCTTCAGCACCGTCGGGTCGGCGCAGCTGTCGACCGTGCCGTCTCCGGGAACGTCGGGTGCCAGGGGGTTCTGGTAGCTCGGCGTCGCCGGGCGGGGATGTCCCTTGGCGGGCGCCGCGGCGACCGGGCCCGCCAGGAGCAGCGACAGCGCCGCCACCAGGGGCACGAGCAGCCATCCCCTCCACCTCACGGCTCTCGCTGGAGGCACGGCCGGTCCGTTCTGCGTCATGGCTGCTTCCCTTCTGCGCGGTTTCTTTTCTGCGCGGTGCGCGCCCTGCGTCGTCATCAGTTGAACCGCCACTGCGTTGTCGAGTGGTAGGTGTGGTCGGGCTCGAGCACCGGCGACGGGAGCCACGAGCGGTTCGGGGCGTCGGGCAGTCGCTGCGTCTCCAGGGCGATGCCGTCGCCCTGTCGGTAGCGGCGGCCCGAGGTGCCGACGATGGAGCCGTCGAGGTCGTTGCCCGTGTACACCTGCAGCCCCGGCTGGTCGGAGTGCACCTCCAGCACCCGTCCGCTGCTCGGGTGCTCCAGGCGAGCGGCCCGACGCAGACCGTCCCCCCGCACCAGGAAGCAGTGGTCGAGACCGTGGGTGGTCGCCGTCTGCGCCTCGTCGAGGCGGGTGACCGCACCGATCTCGCGAGCGGTGCGCAGGTCGAGCGCGGTGCCGGCGACCGGGTCGGGACCGGCCAGCGGGATGGAGTGCTCGTCGATGGGCAGGTACTCGTCGGCGTCGAGAGTCAGCAGGTGGGTGTCCACGCTGCCGGCACCCTCGCCGGACAGGTTCCAGTAGGCGTGGTTGGTGACGTTGACCACCGTCGGCGCCGTGGTGGAGGCGGTGATGTCGATCTCCACGCTGCTCGGTGTGACGCGGTAGGTCACCGTGGTCGTCAGCTCGCCGGGAAAGCCCTGGTCCCCGTCGGGACTCACCAGCCGCAGGGTGAGGCTGTCGGGGCCGGCGTCCGTCACCGTCCAGACCCGGGTGTGGAACCCGCCGGGCCCACCGTGCAGGCAGTTGTCCCCCTCGTTCGCGGCCACCGTGTACGTCACGCCGTGCAGGTCGAACCGCGACCCCGCGATGCGGTTGGCGTAGCGGCCGACGACGGCTCCGAAGTAGGGCGTCGGCGTGGTCGTGTACCCCGCCAGGCCCGGGTGCCCGAGCACCACGTTCGGGCGGCCGCCCTGCGGGTCCGGCTCGAAGGCCCGCAGCGAGACCACCGTGGCTCCCAGGTCGAGCACGCGAAGCTGCGGGCGCTCCTCGCCGCCGAGGGTGTGGCAGTGCACCGCGACGCCGTCGGGCAGCTCGCCCCAAGCCTCGGGGGAAACGGGGTGCTGCGCGCCACCGGTCACGACAGGCCCCCGGCCGAGGGTGACACGGTGACACGACCGGCGCGGACCTCCAGGGACATCCGGTGCGGCCGCCGACGTTGCACCGAGGGGTCCCAGGCGTGGATGAAGAGGTGGTGCGCACCGTCGCTGCTCAGCAGGCTGCAGTGGCCCGGGCCGATGAGCCCGCTGCTGGCGCTGGTGACGACCGGGCCCTGGGCGACGTCCTCGTGCCACGGACCCTCCGGTGCCGGTGCCGCCGCCACCGCGACGCCGTAGCCGGGGGTCTGCCAGTTGCCGCCGGAGTAGAGCATGAGCAGCCCACCGTCCCCGTCGTCGAGGAGGGCCGGGCCCTCGAGGGTGTGCCAGTCGTGGACGCCGCCGTACATCTCCCGATCGGCCTGGTAGCGCTGCCAGTCGGCGGTGGCGCGCAGGACGATGTGCACGGGCCCGTCGAGGGCCGTCATGTCGCGCAGCCGCTGGACGGCGAGCACCGTCCCGGGGCGGTCGCCCTCTACCAGGTCGGTGGCGAAGAAGAGCCACCAGGTGCCCGCCGCGTCGCGGTAGGGGGAGGGGTCGATGGCGAACGGCAGGTCGGCGGTCAGCACGTCGCCCGTGTCGTGGAACGGGCCGGTCGCCTCGGTGGCGGCCGCGACGCGCAGCTGGTGGCCGGCATCCCCGAGGCCGCGGGAGTAGTACATCCAGTAGCGGCCGTCGGCGAAGGCCACCTCCGGCGCCCAGTACTGGGTGTCCGCCGACTCGGGACCGCCGACGACGAGGGCGCCGCCGGCATCCTCCCAGTGCTTGAGGTCGGGGCTGGTGAGCATCTGGAAGGCGCGCCCACCGGGGAGCGACGGGGTGGTGCCGTACATGATGTACGAGCCGTCGTGGCTGCGGATGACGAAGGGGTCGGCGCAGTAGCCGTCCCACAGTGCAGGTGACGGCCCCTGCGGGACAGGGGCTTCGGTGTGGTTCGGGCTGGGAGCGAGGTCGGCGGTGCTGTCCGTGGTCACGCGGGGCTCCTGGTGATGGCGCAGTCTGGCCGCCCGCCCGGGCGGGCGGCCAGACGGGTGTGGTGGCTCAGCCCTTGAGGCCACCGCGGGCGATGCCCTCGATGACGAAGCGCTGGCTGATGAGGAAGAGGATCAGCACCGGGATGCTGGCGATCGCACCGCCCGCGAGGATCGTGGCGTAGTCGGTGGTGTAGGCGCTCTGCAGCGTCGACAGACCCGGCTGGATGGTGAGGTTCTCCGGGCTGAAGAGCACGTACAGCGGCCACAGGAAGTCGTTCCAGTTCGAGAGGAACGTCAACAGCGCCAGGGTCGCCAGCGCCGGCCGGGACAACGGCACGATCACGGTGAGGAAGATCTTCCAGCGGCCGGCCCCGTCGAGCAGGGCTGCCTCCTCGAGCTCGATGGGCAGCGAGAGGAAGAACTGGCGCAGGAAGAACACGCCGAACGCGCCGGCGGCTCCCGGCACGATCACGGCCGCGAGGCTGTCGAGCCAGCCGAAGTTCGACACGATCACGTAGTTCGGGATCAGCAGCGAGATCGGCGGCACGAACAGGGTCGCCAGCACCAGGCCGGTGATGATCCGCTTGCCCGGGAACGACAGGCGGGCCAGGGCATACGCCGCCATGGTGGCGACGACGAGCACGAGGAGCGTCTGTGCGGTGGCGGCGATCATCGAGTTGAGGAACCACGTCGCCACCGGGGTCTGCGCGGCCCCGAGGATGGTGGAGTAGCCCTCCGTGGTCGGGTCCTGGGGCAGGAACGTCAGGTCCGCCTGCGAGACCTCGCTGGTGGACTTCAGCGACGTCGACGCCATCCACAGCAGCGGCGTGAGGAACAACAGCCCCAGCAACCCCAGGAACAGCGCGCGCCACGGGATGTGCCGCTGCTTCCCGGGCTCCGGAGGTGCGGCCGGCTGGTTCCGGGCCGGCGCGGTGGTCGTCGCGGCGCTCATGACGTCGCCTCCTTCTTCGTGGTCGCCTTGACCTTGCGCTCTCGAAGGAACGACAGGCTGAGCAGGCTGATCGCGAGCAGGGCGAGGGTGAACACGGTGCTCATCGCCGAGGCACTGCCCATGTTGAACTGGCGCAGGCCTTGTTCACCGATCTGCATGATGGCGCTGCGGGTCTCCTCACCGGGCTGGCCCTGGGTGATCAGGTAGGGCTGACCGAAGACGTTGGCCGAGGCGAGGATCGTGATCGTCAGGACGAAGATGGTGACCGGTCGCAGGCCGGGCAGCGTCACGTGGCGGAAGCGTTGCCAGGCGTTGGCGCCATCGAGCTCGGCGGCCTCGTAGAGCTCGGCCGAGATGTCCTGCAGTCCCGCGAGGAAGATGACCATGTTGTAGCCCGCGGTCCACCAGATCGTCGGTACGACGAGGGCCACCCAGACCCAGGGGGTGGCCGTGGTGAAGGGGATCCGGTCGAAGCCCAGCGCGTCGAGGTAGTAGTTGACGACACCGACGTTGGGGTCGAGCAGGTAGCGCCACAGCAGACCGATGACGGCGACCCCGAGGACGAACGGTGCGAAGAAGATGGCCCGCACCGCGTTGCGCCCCCAGAACTTCTTGTTCAGGGCCACGGCCAGAGCCAACGGCACCACCAGGAGGAGCGGCACGCTGAGCACCGTGAAGATCGCGGTCGCCCGCATCGACGACCAGAAGGGCTCCGAGGTCGTCGACCCCGGGGTGAGCAGGTCGACGTAGTTCTGCAGGCCGACGAACGGCTTGCCCGGGAGGAGGAAGTCCCACTGGTGCAGGCTGATCCACAGGCCGTAGGCGATCGGCGCGAGGACGAAGGTCCCGAAGAGCAGGAGGTAGGGCCCCACGAACATCAGGGCCGTGCCGAGCCCGGCCTTGGAGACGGCCGGGTCGGAGCTGGGGCCGCGGCCCCGGCCCCGGCCCCGGCGCTCCGCGAGCGGGGCGGCCGTGACCGGGGCTGGCGTGGTGACCGTCATGGTCAGGCCTGGTACTTCTTGCGGTTGGCCTCGAGGAGCGCGTCGGCCTTCTTGGCTGCGGCGTCGAGGGCGGCCTTGGTCTCCTTCTTGCCCAGGAGCACCTCGTTGACCGCGGTCTCCCAGGTCGGGCCCGTCACGTCACCGATGCCGGGCACCGACGGCGGGAACACGACGTTGGGCAGCTGCTCGGCCAGGGTCGACTGCACCTTGAGGGCCTTGAACTCCGCCGACTCACGGACGCTGTTGCGGGCCGGGATCTGCCCGGACTTGGCCCAGTCGATCGAGCGATCGGAGATGTAGGAGATGAACGCCCGCGACGCCGCCAGCTTGTTGGGGTCCTTGGTGGCCTGCGTTGTGACGACGAAGTTGTGCGAGCTGGCCCAGACAGCGGGCTTGTCACCGATCGTGGGCACGGGGGCCGCGGACCACTCGAGGGTTTCGACCTTCTCCCACTCGTTCATCATCCAGATGCCATCCCAGGTCAGGGAGTTGCGCCCCTGGCGGAAGGCGACGGCCTGGGCGTCGTTGGAGACGTTCTTCGGGCTGGCCCCGGAGGCGACGAAGCCCTTGAGCCACTCGAGCGACTCGACACCGGCCTCGGAGTTGAAGGTCGCCTTGGCGCCCTCTGCGTCGTAGATGCTGCCGCCGAACTGCGCGATCAGGGAGTTGAACATCAGGTGGGCGGGCCAGGTGGCGGTCACCCAGAACGGCGTCTCCACCCCGCCCTTGTCCTGCAGCGCCTTGACCGCGGCCTCGAACCCGGTGCGGTCGGTCGGCAGGGTGTCGAGCCCGGCCTTGGTCAGCTGGGCGGTGTTGGCGTAGAAGCCGAGCGGGTGGATGTCGAGCGGGATGCCGTACCGCTTGTCCTGGTAGACACCGGCGTTCCACACGATTGGGGCGAAGTCGTCCTCGGTGAGCTCCAGCCCGGACGCGATCTCGTCGAGCGGCACGATGACCCGGCGGGCGGCGTTGGTGGCCAGCTGGTCGATGTGCATGATGCCGACATCGGGCCCGGCGCCGGAGGCCACGGCGTTGGGCACCTTGGCGTAGTAGTCACCCCACTGGAGGGTGTTCATCGACACCGTGACGTTGGGGTTGGCCTTGTTGAACTCCTCGACCATCTGCTTCATGAACGGGCCGTCACCACCGGTGAAGCCGTTCCAGAAGGCGAGGGCGACCTTGGGTCCGGTGTAGGTGTCGCCCTTGCCGAAGGCGCCGCTGGACGGCCCGGCGCCCGGCGGGGTGCTCGAACCGGAACAGGCGGCGAGGGCGGCGCTGGCGCCTACGGCGCCGAACGACCCGAGGATGAGGCGACGGGACAGGTCGCGGGGGGCGGAGGTGTCGGACATGGGCGTGTACTCCTTCGAGGCCAGCGACGATGCGCTGCGATGGGTGTGCGGGAACAGGTGCTGCCTAACTGGTGCTGCGGAAACGGGTGCTGCAGGGCAAGG
>Ga0105047_10011178_pt1 | contig 14592 bp, 16 predicted proteins | sample MAT04_FD_78384 | JGI IMG/M metagenome (GOLD analysis project Ga0105047, IMG submission 78384) | Freshwater microbial communities from Lake Fryxell liftoff mats and glacier meltwater in Antarctica - MAT-04 (megahit assembly) | ecosystem: Environmental > Aquatic > Freshwater > Ice > Liftoff... | reverse complement strand
GCACGGCACTTTGTGACCACAGTCTCGATAACTATGCATTTTTTGACCCCAATTTGGGTTGTACTAAATTACACCATAATCCTGCGCCGTTTATCCGCGGTTTTATGCCCCTGACAACACATGAATAATTGAAGCGTTTTCATTAAGGTAAAATGGAATAATATCATCATTAAAATCACCATATTCTTCCAACGCTTCAAAAATCATAAATACCGGATGTAACCCTGTATTGGACAGGTTATCAGGAGAGGCTCCGGCTGCAACCAACTTACGCATTAGTTCTAAATCGCCTTTTTTGGTAGCCGTATGCAAGGCTGTAAGCCCCAAATCATTCAGGTTGCCAAATACAATTTGTTTGATATTCTCCTGACCTGCAATCTTACTTGCATGAGTTAAACATTCCATTACATCTTTAAAGATATGCTTGGAATTGGTTTCCACCGCATAAAATAAACATGAGCTTATTAAACTTACTTTAGTATTTAAATCCAGATCAAGTGGATAGCTTAAAAGCAGTAATTGCATTTTATGATTAGAATCGCGAACCAAATCAAATGGTGTTAACTCATCGTTATTCTTCTGATTAATATCAATACCCTGTTTTAATAAATATAATGCAGCCCAATAATACTTTTTACTCACAGCTGCATGTAATAAATTATTGCCATCGTCATCTTTTAATGACATATCGGCTTGGGAATAGGCATTAAGGCATTTCTCTTCCTTAATTGCAGTACCTTTACCTGTAAATTGAGCACAAGCAAGATTTAGAGCCACTTTATTAAGCTTATTTAAAAGAGCTTTAAACGATTGCATATTCTATTAAGTTTTTTTGGTGATCATAAAACAGTGATGGATGCGTGGATTTCGTTTAAAGTCCATATCAATTGTTTCCGCGCTGATGTTTTTAACAATATATTTTTCGCTAATCTCTGGCAGCATTTTAAACTGGCGGAAATTAGTGGAAAAATACAAAATCCCGTCTGGATTTAATAAATTCATTGCATCATCAATAAGCATGAGTTGATCACGCTGGACGTCAAGTGTGGTTTCCATCCGTTTGGAGTTAGAAAAACTCGGTGGATCAAGAAAAATTACGTCAAATTTATCTCGACAGATTTTTAGCCATTGCAGGCAATCAAACTGAATAAACTGATGACGTGCCAGATCAATATTATTTAATTTAAAGTTATCTTCAGCCCAATTCAAATAGGTTTTTGATAAATCCACATTCGTTGTATGCGCACCAGCCAAAGCTGCGTGTACGCTGGCACTGGCAGTATAACAAAAACAATTTAAAAAACGTGTGCGTGCCGTCAAGGTTCCAAAACGCATGCGTAATGGGCGGTGATCAAGGAAAAGGCCGGTATCCAGATAATCATATAAGTTAACAATTAATTTCGCAGCACCTTCATTAACAACCATGGTGCGTCGAGTTTCGCGTTCTTTTTGGTATTGCTGCGACCCTTTTTGTTGCTTGCGTTGTTTGATAATGAGCTTGTTGGGATCAATTCCCAGCGCTGTAGGCACTACTTGCATCACTTCCAGACTGCGTTTTTCTGCTTTATGCACAGCAATGCTGGCAGGCGCTGCATATTCTTGCAGTACTGCATAATCATTATATAAATCAATTGCATAAGCATATTCGGGTAAATCGGCATCATAGACACGATAACACTGAATATTTTCGCGTTTGGCCCATTTGCTGAGATGTTGATAGTTTTTTTGCAGACGATTGGCCAGCATTTGTGCGCCGGATGAAAAAGAAGCCCGATCAACATTATTTTTTAACTGATTTTCGCTATTTAAAGTCAGGCAATATAATTTGCATTCTAACTGACCATTAAAAAGAGCATATTGTTTGTTTGATCGTAAACCGGTGGCTTTGGCAAGCATCGGATTAGATGTTAAAAATGCTGCTTGCCAACCCTGGAAATACCCGTGAGCGGTTGTGCCCAATTGTTGGTAAAGCGGAATTAACTGGGTAGCATCACCCAGGCGTTCCCCGTAGGGTGGATTGGCAATAAGCAAGCCTTTTTCGGCAATTGGCCTGCTGTCCTTGACTTCCTGATGGACAAATTCAACCAGAGGCAAAACGCCAGCGCGTTCAGCATTTGCGCGGGCAATGGTGATTAGTTTGCTGGTTGTATCAGAACCCTGCAATTTAACGGCTGTCGGTTTTACCTGAGCAAGTGCTTGTGCACGTACTTTTTCCCAAAGCGTTGGTTGATGCTCTACCCAATAAATAACGGATTGATCATGACGTAATAATCCAGGTGCAATATGGCCGGCCATCATGGCTGCTTCAATAACTAATGTTCCAGCGCCACAAAATGGATCTTGCAACGCATAACCCTGCTCGGCTAATTGAGGCCAGTTTGCCCGAATAAGCATTGCTGCGGCAAGGGTTTCTTTCAGAGGGGCTTCGCCCGCCTGGGTGCGATAACCGCGTTGATGAAGACTGTAACCGGTCAGATCAAAGCTGATTGTGACCGTATCGTGTTTAAGATGTGCATGCAGTCTGATTTGGGGATTTTCCCGATCAATTGACGGACGAGTATTATTAAGTTTGCGAAAATGATCGACAATGGCGTCTTTAATAACCTGTGCGCCAAACATAGAGTTGCGGAATTGATCCGACGAACCATGAAATTCGATAGCCAGCGTTTTATCCGCTGTAAATACAGTTTGCCAATGAAACTGACTACAAAGCTGATACAGGTTTTGCTCATTATGCGCGTTACCGCTGAATAAAATGAGCTGCACTCGATTGGCAAGCCGTGACCACAGGCATAAGTGATAAAGCACAGCCAGGGTTGCTTCGCCATAAACTCCTTGATGACTAACTCGCTCAACATGCATTCCCAATGCACGCAACTCCGTTTCGAGCATGTATTCCAGACCTTTGGCACAACTTACAAATAACGAATAATTCATTATAAACATGACCTTAAAAAACGAAACAACGCCTTACTGGCGCCGACGGGTTTTCCCGAATTTTTTTCATCGACTGCTTTTTTAATCAATTGCTTTAATTGCTGCAAATCAGTTGGGTGATAGTGCTCAATAAACTCGGTAAGTGCTTCTTTACCTTCAGCAATCAAGCGATTACGCCATTGTTCAAGCTCATGAAAAGCCGCAGTTTGTGCACTGCCTTCTGCAATAATACTTTCATAGCCGGCAATAATAGCTTCCGCATCCGTAGAGCGCATCAGCTTGCCAATCAACTGCGCCTGCCGGCGTTTTGCACCATGACTTTTAATCGTTTTGGCCTGATCAATTGCCAGCCGCAGATTATCAGCTAAGGGTAAGCTATCAAGTTTATCTGACGACAGTTCAACCAATTGCACACCAATTTTTTGTAAACTGTCAGCATCCCGTTTTTTTTGTGTCTTACTAATAGGTTCTTCCATCAATCAACCTTGTTAACTTAAATTATTTCAGTTTAATCCGGCACCGTATTATTAGCAGGCAATAATCGCTCGGTTCGGGCGGGTCTATTATGCAGATAGGTACGGGTGATAGCGTATAAATTATAGATTAGAATCAAAAGCAGTAACGAATGTAACCATGTTATGGTCAGATGCGAGAAAATACTGATAGTTATGAATACCCCGATACAACCCGCGAGACTTAAAACAAATGTTTTTTTCAGGGGTATTTTTCCTTGCTGCAAAAATACCAGCGTCGTTAATGGCTGCTGCATTGCGCCTGCTGTTGTCATAATGGGAAAAGCAACGATAGGTGAAATATTTAATAGGAACAATACACCTTGTACCAGTACAAAAAGACCAATACCAACCGATGTTAATCCACCACAAAGTATCATTGCAAAGAAGCCGATGATTAACTTCCCGCCTTGTAGTTCAATGACATCACCGCCAGTAGGCATCAAGCGTAACTGATGGCAGACCAGCAAGGTAATAATGCCAACAAAGCAACACATCATTGCCAGACGAATGGCCTGTTTACTTAATTTACTGACTATTGCTCCGCCAATTAATCCGCCAATACAGGTGCCGATTACCAGTGTCAGCAATGTTGTAAGATCAACATCAACCATGGTCATAAAAAACAATGACTCAAAAACACCTGGAATGACTTGCGCACCATTATTCACGGCGGGTAACTCATCATCCGGAAAAGTATTTAATAATTTGGCAAGTGCAACATTAACAGCAAAGCTGCCTACGCCGAGGGTGTCGGCTATAAACGCAACAATCCCACTGCCAGATAATTTAATATAATCAAGCGTTGTCAGGTGGACAGGGGGCTGTTGACGCAGCTTATAAATCATTGCACCTACACAGATACAGCTGATTAAAATAATAACATACATGATTAAATTGAGGGCCATTACAAATCTCAGAACCAAAATTAGCGGAAAAACAATAGATTATACATCATATTGCACAGCCATGCCAACAACATTGTGCCTATTTGTAGGGCTTTGTGAATATATTTAAATCATTGTCTACACTTTAAGAAGGAAGAAATATTGGCAAGGACGTTCCATGATTATCACTATAGATCCGGTCAAGCTGAATAAAACTGAGTACGATATCTTGCTGGCATTATTTAAAAAAGATTCGACAACTGACGGATGGAGCCAAAAGCAGACTTATCCACTTGATTCAGGAGCTATTCCCAAGGATGAAAAAGGCTGGCTTGCTTTACAGTATGCTCAGGAAAATGATTATTCAACTTTGTTTACATTCCCCGTCAATGCAATGGCAGAGCTTAAAATTGAAGCGTCAGATATTATAAGAGATACAATAAAACGATTGAATGCGTTTAATTCAGAACAACGGTTTAAAACACATCAGGCGATTATAAATAAATTTTTTGCTGTTCGCATTATTCAGTTTCCGCCCAAACAGATGTTGAGCGAGCCAGGCAAATCGTCCAAATTTAAAATCGGGCGTTTAAAAAATTCCAAAAAGAAAGAAAAAGAAAAAAAGAAAAAACATACAGAGGAATCATCGAAAGGTTTTTTTGCCAGTAATTTTAATTTGTTCAAAAAAAATAGCGCAAAATTACCTGCTGAGCAAACTAAACACCATCCTCACCCACCGCTTGTAGAGAGTGAGGATCAGACAATCACTAAATCTTAAAAACGATTATTGCGAAAATCATCGACAGCCTGAAAAATTTCAGCTTGCGTGGACATTACAAAAGGGCCAAGACGAGCAATAGGTTCATGAAGTTTTTTTGCAGCAATTAGTAAAAAATGCGTATTGCTGGAAAGAGCTTCCATAGTGAGCGTATCACCAGCGGTGAGGATAGCCAGTTGGCCTGCCGGTATAGTTTGATTGTGAATCAGCAACATACCACTTAAAACAAAAATCATCGCTTGGTGCGTTTCGGCAATAGGCTGTTGTAATTGTTGGGAAAGAGGTAGTTTAATGTCTAAAAAAAGCGGTTCAGTCGCTATGCCATGTATTGGCGAAGACAATCCTCGCGCTGTAGTTCCTGCAATGACCTTAATTTCCAAACCGGAGTCGTGGTATTCAACAGGTAATTTTTCAGCAGCGAATTCCTGATAGTGAGGACTTGTCATTTTAGCGTCGGCAGGCAGATTTAACCACAGCTGCAAACCTTTCAGATTGCCGTTTAATTGTGCAGGCATTTCCGAATGAATCACCCCGCGTCCGGCTGTCATCCATTGGACATCACCAGGGCCAATAACACCTTGATGCCCTTGATTATCCTGGTGCATCATTTTGCCATCCAGCATATAGGTAATTGTTTCAAATCCCCGGTGTGGATGAGAAGGAAAGCCACCCATGTAGTCCATAGGTTCACTGCTATCAAAAAAATCAAATAATAAAACAGGCTCAAAATCATTGCTTCGATCAGCACCAATATATCGATGTAATTTTACACCAGCTCCTTCACGTACTAATTTCCCATCCAATATCTGCTTCACTTCTATAAGGCTCATGATTACTCCGTTATACTCATAATCTGATCATAGTTGAAAATAACTCTATTAGTAAAAAACCGTGATAGAATAAATAAATTTTTTTTGGATTTATCATCATGCGCGTGAGACTACTGTCAATCTGTTTTTTTGTCTTTGCTTTTTTTACAAGCGTGTATGCCGAACCCGTATTAATGACATTAAAAGGCGATAAAATTCCTTTTTCCAGCCTCAAGGGAAAATGGGTGTTAATAAATTATTGGGCAAGCTGGTGTAATCCTTGTCTGGATGAAATCAAAGCACTCAATCAATTTTACCAGGCAAGAAAATCGGATGTCGCTTTATTTGCTGTGAACTTTGATGGCCCGTCCTTGAAACAGCAAGAATATTTAACTAAAAAATTGAATATTAGTTATCCAAGTCTGATGGTTGATCCGGGCAGAGAATTGCAATTAGGCCACGTGCGTGGTGTTCCCGCTACGTTTGTTTTTGATCCGGACGGCAATATTAAAGATATCTTATATGGTGGCCAGACCCTTGCCAGCCTGAATGAAGCTACTTATTCAGAGTAGGGTGGATGAATTCCCTTCTCCACGTGGGGAGAAGGTGGCGCGTAGCGCCGGATGAGGGTGTTTATGCTGGCACGATATTGAGGCAATAAATAGCGAATTTTGAGTTAAGACCTATTCTAAACCGTGCTGCACTCAGCGCCCTCATCCGTCACTTCGTGACACCTTCTCCCGAAAAGCGGGAGAAGGGAGTTAATCGAGTTAGTTCGGTACGTTTTTCTGCCTATGACGAAATAATGCTTCGCGTTGTGCCTGAGTTAATTTTACTGTTAAATGCCAGCCGCCCTCATCATCCTGTTGTTCAGCAATCACCGCTTCAAGCTCATAGAGTTGAGCTCGCAGGCGCGCTTCAGAAACAGAAACAAAAATATCTTCTTTTATAACGGCGCCATGTAATGTCGTTGCGATAGCTTCTTGTAATAACTCAATCCCCTCACCAGTTTTCGCGGAGAGCCATACCTTGCAGACTTCTTCTTGCTGATCAAGACGTGGCTGCCAGCCTTCCTGTTGATCGATTTTATTAAAAACCAGAATCATAGGAATATCGCTTACGTCAATTTCCGCAAGAACCTTTTTAACGGCCGCAACATTGTCTCGCCAGTGTGAGTCAGAAATATCGATGACATGCAATAATAAATCTGCTTCCTGAGTTTCTTCCAGTGTTGCCCTGAATGCTTCAACAAGTTGATGGGGCAGATCGCGTATAAATCCCACTGTATCAGCCAGAATTGCGGAAGAAGAGCCGGGTAATTCCATCTTGCGCATGGTCGGATCTAATGTAGCGAATAATTGATCGGCAACATAAATATTATCGCCGGTTAATATATTAAATAAGGTGGATTTGCCAGCATTGGTATAGCCTACCAATGATACTGTTGGCATCGCTGCTTTACGGCGAGCGCGTCGATTCTGATCACGACTGCGACGAACTTTTTCCAGTCGTTTATGGATTGCTTTGATCCGTTCACGCAATAGACGACGATCGGTTTCAAGCTGCGTTTCACCTGGACCCCGCAAGCCGATACCACCCTTTTGCCGCTCCAAATGCGTCCAGCCGCGAATCAATCGCGTTGATAGATGTTCAAGCTGGGCAAGTTCGACTTGTAATTTACCTTCAAAAGTACGGGCGCGTTGGGCGAAAATATCAAGAATCAAACCACTTCGGCCTACAACCCTGCATTGAAAAAAACGCTCAAGATTACGTTCTTGCGATGGCGATAATTCATGATTAACTAATACCAGTTCTGCCTTATGAGCATCAACCAGTTCACGCACTTCTTCGGCTTTACCAAGACCAATATAATATTTGGCGTCGGGAGTAGCACGAGTGCCGGTCACGCAGCCGACCACTTCTGCCTGAGCAGAAATGGCCAGTTCTTCAAACTCGGCCAATGCTTTTACTGCATCGACTCCCGGAAGAGCCAACTGAACTAAAATGGCACGCTCACCACCCTGCGGACGATCAAACACTTATTAACCTGCGACAATAAACAAAGTTCGCTCAGTCTGCCACATTTTCATCGTCCTCACCAGCAGGCAATTTAACCAGTCTGGATGGAACAACAGTTGATATGGCATGTTTGTAGACCATTTGCGTCACCGAGTTTTTCAGCATAACTACATATTGATCAAATGAATCGACGACGCCATGTAATTTAATACCATTGACGAGAAAAACCGAAACAGGCACTTTCTCTTTTCGCAATTCATTTAAGAATGGATCTTGTAACAGATGATTTTTAGGCATTGCCCTCTCCTTGTTATTATTGTTTGAGGCAACAACATTATAAGTATAGCTAATTAATATAATTTATCCTCTCATCCTTGCGCATTGCATCATCTTTTTTTTTCGGTACCATATGCGAGCCTGCCAGGCGATAAACATTTTGTATTTTGTAATAGGCAGGTCTAAATTAAGGAGAATTAAATGGCGAAGTTTACTCTTGATCAAATTAAGGCCAAATTAGCATTATTTGATGAACACACGGATGCTGATTCAGTTGAGGCTGAAACGGCGGCTATTATTAAAATTGCTGGAACAGAATTAGAAGATAAAAATCTTTATGAGATTTTTTTAGGTGAACAAAATCTATTGCCTGAATATGAAGAAATTTTAGATGCGTTGACTATTCCAGAAAAAAAAGAGTTTGCATATCAAATCATACTTAATTGTCCCGATGATAAATTTAATAATTTAATCAATGACATTCAAAGTTTAACAAATTCAAAAAATTCTTGTCACGCTATATTATCTGAGGCTATGGCTCACGTAATCGGTGAGGAGTTTATACAAAATCCGTCAGAAGTATTAACTAAAACAGCATTGTGGGATACATTGAAAGGAGTGGGTTCATACCTTATTCCGCCTGAAAAAGAAGAAGAACAAAATATATTGGAAATATTAGACAGCGTTCCTGCCGAGAGCAGGGAGCTTATAGTGAAGAGATTAAACAAACTTATTACTAAACATAACTGTAACGCATATACTCACATTCACGCTACATTGCAGGAAAAATGGGCGCCAGAAGATGAATCGCAGCAAGAAGAATTATCTGTTTCACCTGATACCCCACGATTACAGGAAGCTGAGTTTGAAGAAACCAATTCAGCAGAGGAAATCTTTGAATTTGAACCCGAGTCTTCGCCCACATACCATTTAGAATCTGTCACAAAGGAAATAACACCACCATCTTCTCCAACATCCGAGCTTGTAGAAACCCGTTCAGAAGAAGTAATACCTAAACTTGAAAAAGTGCCTTCGCCCACAGACGATTTGGAATCTGCCACACAAGAAATAACTCCATCAGCTCCAATTAGGATATCACCCGATTCTCCAAAGAATAGATCCAATCCCCTTGGTGGTACCTGTGTAGCATCACCAAATTTTTCAGTTGTGACTAATGATTTGGAAGAGGTAACAACTATACCTCAGTCTGGAAATTCTGAGCTTACCATAAATGCTTCTACCGGCTCCACTATGTCTAACGCTAGAAATCCACACAGTTTTCTAGCCGCTCCGAAGACGGATAATAATAATGACGCAGCAGCAGAGTCAGGTCTAACTAAAGGGTCAGTTACGCCTTCTTTGTCTTCCTGTAACCCTTGTACAATTTTATAAATATACAGGTGGTTGGGGGGCTATTCAGCCCCCTTTTTAATAACCAGAGCAAACCGCAAGTATTTTGAGAAATCTCTTGGATCACGACGAGCGTTAGGCTTTACGCAAAATTTAAATTTTCAATTATAATTACGTCATAAGGGAAGACATGGATTGTCTGACAGGATGTCAAAAATCAGGGACTGGCACAAAGGATGTGCTCTGCCGTAAGGACACGGCTTTTTTACCTAATTACCTCACCAATTTCCAAATCGCCTTTACTCCTCATTATTTCTATATTTTTTCAAAATTTACTTATTAATTTACTATAATTAGATAATTGTAACTATAAGGAAATAACATGGACGCTACCAATAATAATACGCCTTACAATATTAAAGAAATCCGAAAGGAAGCATCACGAAGCATTGATGATGGTGCTGTTACAACCGATTATCCGCTTGATATTGATGAAGCCTGTAAACTATTAAATGATGCGTTGGCCACCGAGATCTTGTGTGTATTGCGATATCGCCATCATCAGATCATTGCCAAAGGCATCGATCGCATTCAAGTCGCTGCAGAATTCGAAGAGCATGCACTGGAAGAAGAACAACACATGCTGATGATTGCTGAGCGCATTAACCAATTAGGCCGTAACCCCGATTTTAACCCGGCAACAATTATGCAGCGAACTGCAACAGAATTTGGAACCGGTGAAGATTTACGCACTTTAATTAAAGAAGACTTAATTGCGGAACGTATAGCAATTATGGTCTATAGAAAGATGATAGACTGGTTTGGTGAAAGCGATCCCACAACTCGCCGTATGCTCGAGCACATTCTCGCAGAAGAAGAGGATCACGCAAACGATCTCGCTGATTTACTGGCGCACCAGTCCTAGGTAAAAGTAGCCATAGCGACGTGATCAGCGATAAGGACACGTCGCCAAACCACATATTGCATAAAGCCTCGACTACCATTACTCTTCGCGTTTAAAATCTTCCATAACAGAGATACCGTGAGAGAAATTCGTATTTATCAACCAGGTGATTATCAGATCAATGAATCACTAATCTTAAACAGTGAGGCAGGGCAACATGTAGGCGTTGTTTTGCGCATGCAAGCCGGTGACAAGCTGACTCTTTTTAAAGGTGATAATCAGGAATATGAGGCTCTTATCACTGATGTTCATAAAAAACGAGTTGAAGTAATGATTACAGCTCAGCAACTGATAAACCGTGAGTCGCCACGCGTGATTCATTTGGCACAGGCTATTTCCAAAGGCGATCGCATGGAAACAGTCGTACAAAAAGCGGTTGAGTTAGGTGTTACCAGCATTACTCCTTTAATTACAGAACGATGTGTAGTGAAACTCGATGCCGAGCGAATGGAAAAAAAGCGATTGCAGTGGCAAGCAATATCTATCGCGGCCTGTGAGCAGTCAGGTAGAAATCAAGTGCCGGAAATTTTGCCTGTATTAACGTTAGATAATTATATAAAAAAATTGTTATCCGATCTGAATTTTGTGCTTTATCCGGAAGCTGCAAAAAGCTGGCGGAACTATACGTTTGATAATCATCAAATCGGTTTATTGATTGGACCGGAGGGCGGCTTGAGTGATAATGAAATACGATTACTTTTTGCCAATAATTTTGTACCATTAAGCCTTGGTCCACGCATACTGCGTACCGAAACGGCGGCAATTACAGCACTAAGTGTATTGCAAGCCGTCTGTGGTGATCTATAATGGTCTACAGGCACTTTAAATTATTCGAGGTTTTAAAATGAGTGAACATATTAAAAATGTAACAGACGCCAGTTTCGAGCAAGATGTTTTAAATTCCAACAAGCCGGTTCTGGTAGATTTCTGGGCTGAATGGTGCGGACCTTGCCGTGCGTTGACTCCTGTATTAGAAGACGTTGCCAACAGTCACAGTGACACTATCAGCTTTGCTAAAATCAATATCGATGAAAACCCTCAGACACCATCAAAATATGGCGTAATGAGTATCCCAACGCTAATTTTATATAAAAATGGTCAGGTAGAAGCCATTAAAATGGGCTTGTTAACAAAATCTCAATTAATAGCTTTTGTTGAAAGCAATGTTTGATAATTGATCAAATATAGCCTTGATGTAGAGCAGTGCTGCATCAAGGCTGTTCTAATTTAGAAAAATCATACGCGTGCAAATGAATTTTTTTAAAAAGCTGGATTTGTATCAAAAGCTATGTTACGCTGAAAATTCAATGTGTGACTACTCCATACAGTTGGCAGTAATCGTTACACCAAACATCCTAATAATTATCTCGGAACGCCATTCGTTTAACCAATACATCAAGTGAGAAGTATGAATCTTAGAGAACTCAAGCAATTGCCTATTGCCGATCTGATTAACATTGCCAATGAAATGGGTGTTGAAAATGCATTTTCCAGACGTAAACCGGATTTGCTTTTTGCCATCCTTAAAGCCCATGCCAGTAAAGGCGAAGACATCCTCGGTGGAGGTGTTTTGGAAGTACTGCCTGACGGTTTTGGTTTCCTTCGGTCTGAAGATGACTCTTATGAGCCAGGTCCTGATGACACCTATGTTTCACCTAGTCAAATCCGCCGCTTCGGTTTACGTACCGGTGATACGGTATATGGTAAAATTCGTTCGCCTAAAGATTCAGAACGCTATTTTGCTTTATTAAAGGTTGATCAAATCAACTTTGATAATCCTGAAAGTGCGAAACGTAAAATTCTGTTTGAAAACCTTACTCCACTATTTGCTTCACAGCGCTTGATAATGGAGCAAGGAAATGGCAGCACAGAAGACTTGACTGCACGAGTAGTAGATTTGTGTGCTCCCTTTGGCCGCGGTCAACGTGGACTTATCGTTTCTCCGCCGAAAGCGGGTAAAACGTTAATGTTACAGAACATTGCCCATTCTATTGAACGAAGCTATCCAGACTGTCATCTCATCGTTTTATTAATCGACGAGCGGCCTGAGGAAGTGACTGAAATGCAGCGCTCTGTTAAAGGCGAAGTAGTTGCCAGTACGTTTGATGAACCAGCACATCGTCATGTTCAGGTTGCTGAAATGGTTATTGAAAAAGCCAAGCGACTGGTTGAACATAAACGAGACGTGGTTGTTCTGCTTGATTCGATTACTCGTCTTGCACGTGCTTATAACACTATTATCCCCTCCTCGGGCAAAGTGCTTACCGGTGGTGTGGATGCCAATGCATTACAACGTCCAAAGCGTTTGTATGGTGCTGCGCGAAATATCGAGGAAGGCGGCAGTCTGACTATTATTGCTACGGCATTGGTCGATACTGGTTCCAAAATGGACGAAGTTATTTACGAAGAGTTCAAGGGAACAGGTAATATGGAAATTCATCTTAGCCGTAATATCGCTGAGAGACGCGTATTCCCTGCGATTAATATTAATCGTTCCGGTACACGTCGTGAAGACTTGTTATTAAGTCCTGAAGATCTGCAGCGTACCTGGATTTTACGTAAAATTCTGCAGTCTATGGATGAGTGTGATGCAATCGAGTTCCTGATTGAGCGCATGAAAAACCATAAGACGAATGCTGAATTCTTTGAAGCAATGAAGCGTCAGGAATAATAATCATTCAGATAAAACAGCAAAGCCTACTGGCTTTGCTGTTCATCACTCCAATGCCCTGCTTGTTGAAGTAAAATCTCATCTCCCTGAGACACAATTAATTCACCATCGTCTGTTACCAGATAACGTATATTACCGTTGTAAAATTCATAGCCCAAAGAATGGCAAGGTGTTACACCATCTGCGCATAGTTTCATTAGTTGTTTACCCTGCAAATTAATTTTATTGCCCGTTTTTTTACTAATCCCTTCATAAATAGCACTATCACAGCCTACTTCATACTCCTTTTGCTGGCAGGTAATTGTAATTGTAAAGTCTGGCGTGTCTAATGTATGGCTATAACTATTGAGAGATAATAAAGCGAAAAAACCAGTTATTATGAATTTAAACATAGGTTATCTCCGGTAATTACTTAACCACATATTAACGGTCGCTTCAGTATGATCAATAACTGTCAATAATTGATGATACAAAGCGTCATCATGCTCAGTCTCACTGCCGTTTAAATAACTTTCAAGCATTTGACAGGCTTGTTGCAAACGTTTTGTACCGCAGTAAATTGCACCACTTTTTAATTTGTGCGACAAAGCATGTAATTTTTCGCGGTTATGTACGGCATAGATTTCAGCTAATTCTTTTTTACTATTGGGAATTTCTTCATTAATAAGAATAGCTAACATGTCGCTTAACACTTGCGGTGAACCTAGCATCGTAATACCGGCCTCATGATCGAGCAATGGGAATGCATCAAGGTTAAAAGCATCATTGACGAGTTTAGTCGTATGGCTTGTGTTTGTTAGCGAGGGCGTAGACAGGTCACTGATTAATTGTGTGAGCAACGTCATGGTTAATGGTTTTGCGACTACACAATTCATGCCTGCTTGCAGAGCGGTTTCACGTGCTTCATCTGTTGTATGAGCACTTAATCCGGCAATAGGTATGGGTCTTTTACCCGCCTCTTTTTCCCACGCGCGAATGTGCGCTGCGAGTTCGATGCCGGACATATCCGGTAAACCGATATCACTAAAGATCATATTAACATTATTTTGTTGTACGGCTTCAAAAGCACTTAAGCCATCCACAGCTGTTATATACGAGTAGCCTGCTTTTTTAAGTATTAATTCGGCAATGTGCAAGGCAATATGATTATCTTCTACTAATAATATGAGTGGAGAGTTATCGGATTTCTCATGATTGGAGGAGGCAGATGTTTCTGTGACGTTGCGTGTCGGTGTGCTTTGCGGATTTAATAGAACAGGTTGTTTGGGCGTATCATCGCACATTACCGGTAAAACAATGGTGATGGTCGTACCTTCCTGTGGCACGCTTGTTAACGCAATTTCGCCTTCCAAGGCGGTTACATATTGACTGACAATATGTAACCCCAGT
>Ga0105047_10011177_pt1 | contig 14592 bp, 11 predicted proteins | sample MAT04_FD_78384 | JGI IMG/M metagenome (GOLD analysis project Ga0105047, IMG submission 78384) | Freshwater microbial communities from Lake Fryxell liftoff mats and glacier meltwater in Antarctica - MAT-04 (megahit assembly) | ecosystem: Environmental > Aquatic > Freshwater > Ice > Liftoff... | reverse complement strand
CGGTCCACATGACGCTCTACGCGTACCCGGGGCAGATCTTCACGGGCGTCGTGGGGCGGATCTACCCCAAGGCGGACCCGGAGCGGCGGACGTTCGAGGTGGACGTGCTGATGAGCGGGCCGCTGGCGGAGGCGTCGCGGGCGCTGGCGGCGGGCGAGGCGCTGTTGCCGGGCGTGCCGGCGCTGGGCCGGATTGCGAACGTGCGGCGCGACCTGGCGCTGGCGCATTTCGGGTCGCGGCTGTTCGCGGCGGGGATGACCGGCGAGCTCGACTTCATCGTGCAGGAGAAGGCGTCGGCCGTCATCGTGCCGACGCAGGCGGTGCTGCACCTCCAGGAGGCGACGCAGGTCAATGAGGGGGAGGGCCGCGCGGCCGAGGCGTGGGTCGAGCGGGATGGGGTGATTCACCAGACGCCGGTGAAGGTGGGGCTGCGGAGCGTGGAGCGTACGGAGGTCATCGCGGGTCTGCGGCCGGGGGACAACGTCGTGATCAGCCCGCTGCTCAAGCCGCAGGACGGCCAGCGCGTCCGGCCGGTGAGCATGGACCCGAAGGCCGCCGCCGCACTGAACCGGCCGAAGGTGTCGGAGTTCAAGGGGTTTGCGGGGTGAGGTGAGAGGTCAGAGTTTAGAGTTTAGAGTTTAGGCCGTTTGCGGTGGGCGCTAGTTCTGATCGGCTGTTACTAACAACTAATAACTAATAACTAACAACTACCTCCTCCCTCCCCCCATGCGCTGGTTCATTTCCATCCGGTACTTCCTCGCCCACAAGCGGCAGTCGTTCGTGTGCATTGCGGGCGTGACGATCAGCGTGACGATGTTTATCGCGATGAGCTCGATGATGGATGGGTTTGCGGACAAGTTCATCATCGAGACGGTGGAGTCGTCGGGGCACATCATCGTCCACGACGAGCCGCGGCAGAAGGAGACGCCGATCCTCGAGCGGGTGTACACGGACCCCAATGCGCTGATTGACGTGCGCGGGGTCAAGCCGCGGGACGTGGTCCGCAAGATCAAGAACACCGAGGAGCTGATGCGGAAGATCCGGCAGCTCCCGGGGGTCGTGGCGGCCGCCCCGGAGGTGACGGGGGCGGTCATCGCGACGTACGGGACCAAGACGATCAACCTGTCGATCCTGGGCGTGGAGCCCGAGCAGCAGGTGAAGGTGACGACGATCGGCGAAAAGGTGACGCACGGCGACTTCTCGCGGCTGCGCAAGAGCGCCGGGGGCGTGATCCTGGGCAGGGGGGTGGCGGAGGTGCTGGGGGCGCGGCTGGACGACTCGATCACGCTGTCGTCGGAGACGGGCGGGCGCGCGACGGCCCGCGTCGTGGGGATCTTCGATACGGGCGTGACGCCGGTGGACTACACGCGGGCGTACATGCTGATCAACCCGGCCCAGACGCTGCTCGACAAGCGGAACGTGATCAACGAGATCATCGTCCGGACGACGGACTACATGCGGGCCGAGGCGTATGCCGCGCAGATCGAGGCGATCTGCGGGTACAAGACCGAGTCGTGGCAGGAGGCGAACGCCAACTTTCTCAAGATCTTCAAGATCCAGACGGTCATTACCAACGTCATCACCGGGGCGCTGCTGATCGTGGCGGCGTTCGGGGTGCTCAACATCCTGGTGATGGCGGTTCTGGAGCGGGTGAACGACATCGCGATCCTGAAGTCGTTCGGCTTCTCGCGGGCCGACATCACGCTCATCTACGTGTTCCAGGGCCTGGTGATCGGCCTGATCGGCGCGTCGCTGGGGCTGGTCCTGGGCAAGCTGACCATCGCGAGCCTGCGGCGCATCCCGGTGAGCGTCGAGGGGTTGGTCCGGTCGGAGGGGCTGCTGATGAGCGAGAGCACCGGGCAGTACGTGCAGGCGTTCGTCAGCGCGCTGGTGATCGTGATCCTGGCGGCGATGTACCCGGCGCGCCGCGCGGCCAAGTACGACCCGGTGGACGTGATTCGAGGGGCGCACTGAGCAATCACAACATATGGGGTCTGCTGGCGCGGGGGCATCATACCCTTTGCGTTTTTGGCCTTGGTCCGATAGTATCTTGCGTCGATGCGCTGCCCGTTCTGCGATGCAGACAAAGAGCATCTGAAGGTCATTGACTCGCGCACGTGCGAGGGTGGCCGGGCCGTGCGACGGCGGCGGGTTTGTGACCGATGTAACAAGCGGTTCACGACTTACGAGCGGATCGAGGAAAACGTCCGCATGTCGGTGGTGAAGAAGGACGGCAGCCGCGTCCCCTGGGACCGCAACAAGATCTTCATCGGGCTGGAGCGGGCCTGCTACAAGCGCCCGATCCAGGCGGCCGACCTGCAGCGGGTGGTGGATGAGGTTGAGGAAGAGATCTTCAAGACCTACGACAAAGAGGTTCCGTCCGTCGAAATCGGCGGGCTGGTGACGGAGCGGCTTCGTCACATCGACCAGGTCGCGTACGTCCGATTTGCGAGCGTTTACCGCCAGTTTAAGACGCTTGACGAGCTCGTGGCGGAGGCGAAGGCGGTGATCGATGCCCAACGGTACGAATCGCCAGGGCAGGGGCGGCTGTTCATCGAGCCGAAGCGGCCCGGGCCCAACGGGTCCAAGGGAGCCCAGGACACGGAGGAGCGGCCCAAGCGGCGGGCGAAGGCCGTCCGGGTGCCCGAGGAAAGCGGCGGGGGCGAAGCTGTATTGAACGATTGAGGCGATAAAGGATGGATGCAGCGCGAGTTAACGCTCGCGGGGGTGTGGTATTGCCCGGGCATTGTGGGAGAGGCATCCCGCCGACGGCGGGGCGCGAGTCGGTGGGTTCAAGCGTTGATTGCTGATCGTCCGATAACCCCAAGAGGCACACCAATGATTCACACCCCCCACGAGGATCGTCCTCGCCGTCGCCGTACGGGCGCTGGCGTGGCCGTCTGCGCCGCGATGGGCCTGCTGCTGGGCCTGGCCGGTTGCGAGTCGGACCCGAAGCCCAAGAGGGCGGCGAGCGGCTACGTCGTCATGGACCCGCGGGCGAACGTGCCCGTATACCTTCACGACACGATCTTTCACCTGGCGGACGTGCTCAACAAGGATCCGTACCCGGTGTCGGGGTACGGGTTGGTGGTGGGCCTGCCGGGCACGGGCGGGAACATCGGGGTGCCGGCGACGGTGCGGGAGTACATGCTCGACGAGATGTTCCGGCACGGGGTGGGGGTTGTCAGCGGCGACGAGCGGAACGCGCGGGTGAAGCCCGAGATGATGCTGGAGGACCTTGGGTCGTCGCTGGTCACGGTGATCGGGTACATCCCGCCGGGGGCACGGAAGGGGCAGCCGATCGACCTGCGCGTCGAGGCGCTGCCGGACACGACGACGACGAGCCTGGCGCGCGGGCGGCTGTGGCGCACGAATCTGCGCATCAACGGGGCGAACCCGATGAACCCGCGCGGCAACGTGAACATCTACGCGTTCGGGCAGGGGAACGTGTTCGTGAACCCGGCGCACGCGATCGCGACGACGCAGGCGAGCGGGACGGTGCGGGCGAGCCTGCGGAGCGGGACCGTCCTGGGCGGCGGGGCGGTGCTCGAGGACCGCACGCTCATGCTCCGGCTCCGACAGCCGCAACTGAGCCTGGCGCGGGCGATGCAGGAGCGCGTGCGACTGGCCTTTCCCAAGACGGACGACGACCCGGCGCTCAAGGCGCAGGCGCGGGACGAGGGGATCGTGGACCTGATCGTGCCGCTGTCGTTCAACGGGGACTGGGAGCACTACATCGAGGTCGTCAACCACCTGTTCCTCGACGCGACGACCGGTTTCGCGTCGGCGAAGGCGCAGCAACTCGTGGTGGCGGCGGAGCGGCCGGACGCGCCGTTGATGAACATCTCGTACGCGTGGGAGGGGCTGGGCAAGCCGGCGTTGGACTACATTCCGAAGCTGTACGCGCACCGGTCGCCGGACGTGTCGTTCGCGGCGGTGCGGGCGGGGGCGTGCCTGGGCGACTACGCGGCGCAGGAGGCGGTGCTGGCGATCGCGAAGAACGCGAAGCACCCGTTTCAGCTCAACGCGGTGCGGCTGCTGGGGGCGCTGGCGTTCACGCCGCGAACGCAGACGATGCTGGCCCAGTTGCTCGACAGCGACAACACGCTGGTGCGAATCGAGGCGTACCGGATCCTGACGGCCCGGCAGGACCAGACGCGCGTGCAGTCGCAGGTGGTGGCGAACAGTTTCATCCTGGACCTGGTGCCGTCGAGCGGCCCGCCGCTGGTTTACGCGTCGCGGCTGGGGACGCCGCGGATCGCGATCTTCGGGCGGTCAACGGCGCTGAACGTGCCGATCATGTTCTCGGCGTTCAACTCGAGGCTGACGATCTCGTCGGACGAGGGGAACCACAGCCGGGTGACGGTGGCGTACAGCGGGACGAACACGCGCAAGCTGGCGGTGGCGGAGTTGAAGAGCCCGGACGTGCGCGAGCTGGTGTTCCGGCTGGGCGGGGGCGTGGCGGCCGAGGACGAGGAGGCGGCGCTGCGGTTCAGCTACGCGGACGTGGTGGGCGTGCTGCAGGCGATGAGCGACCGGCGCGACATGTCGGCGGCGTTCGTCATGCAGGACCTGCCCAGGGTCCGGGATACGATCAACGACGCCAAGGTGATCCCGGACAAGGGGACGCCGCCGGCGGCGACGGCTGACGAGCCGCGCGTCAACGCCGCCGCTGAGTTGGGTGCGCGACCAAGGTGAGGAACGACGCCCCGCGCACGTACGAATCACGACGACCGCTCGCCGGGTCACGGAGGACCGTAGTCCCATGCGTTTGAAAAAACTGATCCTGCACGGGTTCAAGAGCTTCGCAGACCGGACCGAGTTCGCGTTCGACTCCCCGATCACGGGGATCGTCGGCCCGAACGGGTGCGGCAAGTCGAACGTGGTGGACGGGTTCAAGTGGGTGCTCGGCGAGCAGTCGGCCAAGAGCCTGCGCGGCGAGGCGATGCTCGACGTGATCTTCAACGGGGCGGCGGGGCGCAAGCCGTCGAACATGTCCGAGGTCGTGCTGGTATTCGACAACCCGAAGGGCGAGGACGGCGGGCGGATGCTGAACGTGGACGCCGACGAAGTGTCGGTGGGGCGGCGGCTATTCCGCGACGGGACGAGCGAGTACCACCTGAACAACCACGTCGCGCGCCTGAAGGACGTGCGCGAGATGTTCCTGGACACGGGCATCGGCGTGGATGCGTACAGCGTGATCGAGCAGGGGCGGGTCGCTGCCCTGCTGGAGGCCAACCCGGCGGAGCGGCGGCTGATCTTCGAGGAGGCGGCGGGCATCTCGAAGTACAAGGCGAAGAAGAAGGAAGCGCAGCGCAAGCTGGAGAAGGTGGACCAGAACCTGCTGCGAGTGCAGGACATCGTCGAGGAGGTCGAAAAGCGGCTGCGAAGCGTGAAGGTGCAGGCCGGGCGGGCGCGGACGTTCCAGGAGCACTCGGTGCGGCTGCGCGAGCTGCGGCTGACGTACGCGCTGCAGGAGTACCACACGCTGCATGCCCAGCAGGTGGAGCTGGCCGGGCGGCAGGCGGCGGCGGAGGCGCGGCTGGCCGAGGCGACGACGGCGCTGGACGAGAAGCAGATCGAGCTGGCGGCCCAGCGGGAACAGTACGACGCGCTGGGGCAGCAGAAGCAGCAGGGGGAGTACGAACTGGTGCAGACGCGGGCGGCGGTGCAGGCCGCGAAGCAGCAGCAACAGTACGCGCAGCAGCAGATCAAGCAGGCGAGCGAGCAGCTCGAGCAGTTGGAGCAGGACCGCGAGGGCGTCGAGGCGAAGCGGGGCGAGGTGGACGAGACGCTGGCGGCCGAGACGGAGCAGTTGAAGGAGTTGACGGAGGAGGTGTCGGCCCACCGCCGGCAGATCGAGCAGCTCCAGCAGGCTTTCCACGACGGGCAGTTGCAGCTCAACCAGGCGAACAAGGACCTGGAGCAGAACAAGAGCGCGGTGCTGGACCTGATGCGGCAGGGGGCCAACGTCAATAACCGGCTGGGGGCGATCGAGATCGAGCGGAAGAACATCAGCGCCCAGCAGTCGCGCCTCGGCGAGCGGCGGCAGATCGTCGTGGGCGAGCTCGAGGCGCTCGATGCGGCCCGCGTCGAGCTGGAGGCGGCGGTCGCAGAGGTCGTTGACGAGATCACCGAGTTACAGGGGCAGATCGAGGAGAGCAACGCCGAGGCGGCCAAGCTCGGCAAGCAGATTGCGACGACGAGCGAGCACCTGGGGTCGGCCCGCGAGCACCGGTCGGGGCTGGTGTCGCGGCAGAAGCTGCTGAGCGACCTGGAGGCCAAGCGCGAGGGCGTGAGCGAGGGCGTGAAGGCGGTCCTGCGGCAGCGGACGGAGAGGTTCCCGTTCATCCGCGGGCTGGTGGCCGACCTGCTGCGGGTGGACGTCGAGCACGCGCCGGTCATTGAGGCGGCGCTGGACGGCAAGGACCAGTTCCTCGTCACCGACGACCACGCGGCCGCCCTGGCGGCGCAGGGGGCGTTGGAAGACCTGGAAGGCCGGATCAACGTGCTTTGCACGGACCGGCTGTCGGCGGCGCTGGCGACGAAGGCGGGACGGGCGGCAATGGGGGAGGTCGTCCTGCCCGGACCGGCGCTCGCCCTGAACGTGGCGCCGACGACCCCGTCAACGACCCTTGAGACCGGCGCGGCCGTCGTCCCGCACGACGCCGCCGCCGTTGCGCTAGTGCCGTCGAAGCTCTTCGCGGCCGAAGACGTTTCTTTCTGCACGGATGCGGCGTTTGGCGGCATGGCCAACAGTGGCATGGGCGGCCCGCCCATGTTCGCCGAAGGCGAAACCGCGGCACCTGCGGCCGAAGCTGTCTTCGCCATTCCCGATGCCACCGCGACGACGCTCAACGCCACGCTGGGTTTCAACACGGCGACGCCCACGGACGGCGCGGGCGCCGCGCCGCTCCTGATCCCCCAGAACCTTTCCGACACCCCGACCAATGCCGCGACCCCGGCCGGCGCGGCGTGGTCGCGCCCGGCGCCGGAGCAACCGGCGCCCGAGCCCGCGCCGTACGACTGGACGCAACACCCGCAGCGCATCCGCCTCGCGATCGACCTCGTTCGTTTCGAGGAGGCCGATGCGACGCTCGCCGGCCACCTTTTGGGGCGGACGGTGATCGTCGAGACGCTGGCGGACGCGGCCGAGCTGTCGCGGACCGGGCCGGCCGGCTACCGGTACGTGACGAAGGACTGCCAGGTGATCGAGGCGGACGGCACGCTCCGCGCGGGGCCGCTGACGGCGGCGATGGGCATCCTGTCGCGGCGGTCCGAGCTCGAGGCGATCGAGCACCAGGTCGCCGACGTGGACCGCCGGATCGCCCACCTGGGGCAGGAGCTGTCGAGCGGCACGGCGGCGGCCAAGGCGATGCAGGAGCGGCAGAACACGCTGCGGAACGGGCTCTATCAGGCGAACACGCGCAAGGTCGAGGTGACGAGCAAGATCGCCCAGAACCAGGACAAGCAGTCGGTCCACCGGCGCGAGCTGCCGCTGCTGGAGCGCGAGCTGGCGAACCTGATGGAGCAGTTCGGGCGGCTGAAGAACGAGGAGGGGATCCTCCAGGAGAAGCGGCAGAAGATCGAGGCCGACCAGGCCGCGCGGCAGCACGCGATCGAGGAGCTGACGGTGCGGCAGGGCGAGCTGTCGGACGGTCTGCGGCGGAGCGGGGAGGCCCTGACGAGCAGCCGCGTGCTGCTGGGGCAGGTGCAGGAGAAGCAGCTCGGCAGCCAGCAGACCGTGCGGCGGCTGGAAGGCGCGCGCGGTGAATTGGCGCAGCAGGCCGAGCGGATTGCGCGGTCAATCGAGCAGTTCGTGGGCCGGCGGAAGAACGTCGAGGCCGAGCTGTTGAGCGCGCAGGCGTCGGAGGCGGCGCTGGCGAAGAAGCAGGAGGCGCTGGCGAGCGAGGTCGCGACGCTGGTCGAGCAGGTGAGGGCGGTCCAGCAGTCGGTCGAGGCGTTGTCGGCCGCCGTCGAGGAGATCGGGGAGGAGCACGCCGAGGTCGGGCAGACCGTCCACCAGCTCCAGCTCCAGACGGGCGAGTTGCGCGTGCGGCTGGAGGGGCTCGTGCAGCGCACGCTCGACGAGCTGCAGCTCGACATCCCCGCCCGCTACGCCGAGTTGGAGCAGGGCGAGGGGTACCAGCCGACCGACACCGACTGGGATGCGGTCGCCGGCGAGATCAAGGAGCTGAAGGAGAAGATCCAGCGGCTTGGGAACGTGAACCTCGACGCGATCAACGAGATGGAGGAGCTGGAGCAGCGGCAGGGTTTCCTGTCCGGCCAGGTGACGGACCTGACGACGAGCAAGGCCCAGCTCGAGGAGCTGATCGAGACGATCAACGCCGAGAGCAGCGTGCGGTTCGAGCAGACGTTCAACGCCGTCCGCGAGCACTTCCAGGGCCTGTTCCGCAAGCTCTTCGGCGGCGGCAAGGCCGACGTCTACCTGGAGACGGAGCTGCATGAAAGGGTGAAGCGCACGGGCGACGACGGGCAGACGCTGACCGAGGTGGTGACGCGGAAGGTGGACGTGCTGGAGGCGGGCATCGAGGTGATCGCGCGGCCGCCGGGCAAGCAGCCGGTGTCGATCAGCCAGCTCTCGGGCGGCGAGAAGACGATGACGTGCGTCGCGCTGCTGCTGTCGATCTTCAAGAGCAAGCCCAGCCCGTTCTGCATCCTGGACGAGGTGGACGCCGCCCTGGACGAGGCGAACAACCAGCGGTTCAACCTGATCGTGCAGGAGTTCCTGGAGCAGTCGCAGTTCATCATCATCACGCACTCGAAGCGGACGATGCAGATCGCCGACCTGCTCTACGGCGTGACGATGCAGGAGCAGGGCGTGAGCAAGCGGGTGGCCGTGAAGTTCGACCAGGTGGACAACCAGGGGCGGATCAGCGAGACGGCGGCGGCGTGACGCGGGGCTGCGGAGGCGACGCCATCACTCGCCGAGGTGTTCGAGGTCGGCCAGGTCCTGCGGCCGGGCCGCGGCCCTCTTCATGCGACGGAGCCACGGTAGCGACGCGTACCTGACGCCGTCGGCCGCCACAACGCTGTCGCGGATGAAGTCGGCCACGCTCGCATCGGGGCACCCCGGGACGTAGTCGAACACGTCGAGAAAGCCGTGGTCGGTGACCAGCATCATCAGGTGCGTTGCGCGGACGTACGCGGGCGAAACGGGGACGAGCCGCTCGAGGCCCGTCGCCGGGTCGATGGCGTTGCTGACCCAGCGCGCGTTGATGGCGGCGAGCGCCGCGAGGAGGCTCGATTCGCCGGCCTCGGACCGGTGCCACACCACGTCGACGTCTTCGGTGGCGCGCACGTGGCCGTGGAATACGACGGCATGCCCACCGACAACGACGACATCGACGCCGTGCCGGCCGAACGCGCGGAGCAGGTTACGCTGGGGCTGAAGGGTCATAGTGGGGCACGGCGCGTTTTCGCAGGTTGCGGCGCCAGAAGCGGTCGAAACCCTCGGGAGACTGGCTCAATCGCTCGAAGCACTCACGCTCCAGCACGTCCATCCGCGCCAAGCGCTCGTCGGGCGTGAGCGCCGCGGCCTCGCGGCGCATGAGGCGGTCGCGGGCGGCGAAGAGGGGTTGGTCGTCCGGGTCGGGCATGGGCGGGTCACGATGGGCGGAGCAGGTCGTCCCAGGACGTCGCCTCAAAGAGGCGATTGATCATCGCCTCAAGGCGATCGACATCGGTGACGGCGTCCAGCGCCGCCCGCCTTGCGGCGTCTGGCGGGCCGAATTTCTGCGTTCCCAAACCCACCAACGCGATCCGTTCGCCCAGCGCGCGACCTTCGGCCCGACCGCGCTGGAGCCCTTGCTCCACCCCCTCCTCAATGATGGCCTGATACGTCGAAGATTCCTTCATCTGTCGCACTCCCTTCAATACCTGCCGCACCAGTTCCGGCGGGTGCCGCAGGCCCATGAGGATGAACGTCGCCGTCCAAAGCTCCTTGGCCAGCGGCGGGTCTGCGTCGGCGTCCAGTCGCTTCTCCATGCGCCGCACGACATCGCCCAAGTGGTCGGGGGCCACGTCGCTCACCGGGGCGAGCGGCAATGTGCCGAGGCCGCCGGCCAGGAGCAGCTCGGGCGGCTGCTCCCACACGCGGAGCACGCGGTAGCGGAAGGTGAGCTCGGCGTCGTTCGCCACCGTCTGGCGGACGCTGCCCGTCACCCCGCCGGCCGCCTGCGGGCGCAGCAGCACGGCGACGCTTCGCACCGGCAGGTCGTGCCGCCACCCGGCCAGGACATTATACACCAGCACCCGCCGGTCGAACTTCGCGTCCGCGCCGGCCTGAAGCTCCAGGTGCGCCAGGTAGGGCGCCGGCCCGCCGACTCGGATGAGCTTGTCGGCGGCCGGGCCGACGCTCGACAGGTCGGCATCGACGACGCGGACGTCCTCGTGCAGCGGCAGCGACGCGTACGCCAGCCAGTCGCGCGGGTAACGCTCGATCAGGTGCTTGGTGGTTGCGTCGAAGGCCTTGGCCATCGGGCGTTCGTGTGGGAGGGCAGCGCCGTCAGATCTGCGACCCTGCCGCCGGGCGCAGCACGAGGTTGGTGATGGTCGATACCGTGTCCTTGTACGATTCGTCCTTGCTGAGCTTCTGCCAGTCCGGGTCGGCGCGGAAGCCGGCCCAGGCCTTGTCCATCGCTGCCTTGTCGTCGAAGGCGCACATGTAAGTCAGGTTGGGCAGCTTGGTCCCGGCGAGCGATTGGCCGAAAAAGACCCAGTTGAGGCCGACCTTGCGGAAGATCGCGATCTCGCCGCCCTTGGTGAACATCTCGATTTTCTTCAGGGCACGCTCCTGGGAATGGCTCTCGTAGATGCGGAGCTGGAACAGCCGCTCGTCTCCCTTGGCCGGGGCCTGGACGACCGGCGCGCCGTCGAACGCGAGCATGAGCTGCCCCTCGTAGCGGGCGAAGGCGGGGTCGGCCTTCGCGGCGGTGAGGGTCGCCTTGCCGGCCGTCTGGTAGGCGTCGTCGGCGGCGAGCTTCGTCTCGAGCGTCAGCATGGCCTCCATCGACTTGAACGGCAGGAGCACGTACAGCTCGGCCGGGTCCTCCTTGAATGCCTTGGCATTGTCGGCCTGCAGCAGCTTGAAGGCCCCGACCGGGCCGACGCCCGCGCGGCCGAGCGCGGGGATCATCGCGTCCTTGAGGAACGCCTCGAACGCCTTGAGCTTGTCGAGCGAGGCGAACGTGTAGTGGCGGAGTTCGAAGAGCTGGCGGTCGGCGGCCGGGTCGGCGGCGGCGGACGAGGCCGGGGCGGCGACGAGCGCCAGCCCGGTGGCGGCGGAGGCGGTGAGGAAATCGCGACGGTTCATTGGGGCGTCCTTTGGCGTTTGAGGGAAAGGGGCGCGGCGCGCCCGAACAGCGCACCGCCCGCGAGATTGTACTGACGAGTGGCGGGAATGTGTTGGCCGAGGAGACGCGATATGCGAGCGGTGCCGGGGATCGTGGCGGCGGTGGCGGTCTGGGCGGGCCTGATCAGCGCAGCGCGGGCTGCGGAGGGGGAGGTCATCTTCGACATGGAAACCGCCCGCCACAAGGCGGGTGAGATCACCAAGGAAAAGCAGAAGGTGCCCGCGGGGACGGTCGAGGTGGTTGACGGGAAGGTGGGGAAGGCGGTGAAGTTCACCTTCGTCGACGGGGCCCGCGGCGGGTTCGCCACGGCCGGCGTGAAGGGTGGCCCGGCGTGGGACGCGGCCGGGGGTTTCAGCTTCTGGGTCAAGGGCGACGGGTCGAGCGCGTTTGGCGGCATTGAGGTGATCGACCAGAGCGACTACAAGCTGCGCTACGGCTATTGCTTCCCGATCGAATCGACCGAGTGGACGAAGGTCGTCGTGCCGTGGGCCGACCTGGTGCCGGAGTTGGCCGGGCCGCTCGTCGAGGCGAAGGAGGGGTACAAGCCGTCCGGGTTCGGGAACTTCTGGTTCGGGAAGTGGTTCTACTGGCGCGACTATCCGGCCCACTCGTTCTCGATCGACCAGGTCGCACTGGAGCCCGCGGTGGAAGTGGCCCATGCGCCGGCGCCGGCCGGCGGGGCGCTGGCGCGCGTGCGGGCGAAGATCCGCGAGAAGAAGCCGCTGACGATCGTGACGATGGGCGATTCGCTCAGCGACAAGAACCACTGGGCCAACAAGCAGGTGCTCTGGTCAACGCTGCTCGCGCAGGAGTTGAAGGAGAAGCACGGCGTCGAGGCGAAGATCGTCAACCCGGCCATCGGCGGCACCACCCTCTCGCAGAACCTGATCCTGATGCCGCGGTGGCTCAAGGAGACGCCGTCGCCCGACCTCGTGATCGTCTGGTTCGGCTTCAACGACTGGGACAGCGGCGTGCGCGGCGAGCGGTTCGGCCAGTACGCGGCGCTGGCGGTGGACCGCATCCGCCGGATGACCCACGGGAGCGCCGACGTGTTGCTCCTCACCACCTGCCCGGCCCACGCGCGGTGGGAGACCGGGCGCGAATTGGAGGAGGCGACCAAGGCCGTTGCCGCGGCGAAAAAGGCGGGCCTGGGTGACGTCGCGGCCGAGTTCCGCAAGGCCGGCACGCCTGACGCGGCGATGAAGCAGACCTACTGGGCGTCGGACAAGGTTCACCTGGGCGCGAAGGGGCACGCGACCGCGAAGGACGTGGTGGTTCAGGCGCTCACGGGCGCGGGCGAATAACCGGTCCGCTGGAGCGGGCCCTGCGTTTGCAACGTTTGCGCTACAGGCTCCACCCCGCCCGGTACGGCGGGTTGACGAAGCGGTTGGCGTCCGGCGCGTTGGGGAACTGCATCTTCTCCGGGTCCCAGTCGAGCCGGGCGTTCATCCGGATGGCGATGTTCCCCAGGAGCACGACCTCGGCCAGGTGGGCGGCGTGGTCGGCGAAGTTGGCGCCGGCCGGCGCGCCGCCCTTGCACGCATCGACCCATTCCTTGTGGTGGCCGGGCGAGCGGGGGAGGGGCTGCGCGGGCCGCTTGTAATCCTTCATCCGCACGTCGGGGATGAGGCGGTGGCCGAGGATCTTGCCCTTGTCGCCAACGTAGAGGATGCCGTCGTCCACACCGAACTTGCGGTCGGGCTCGAACTCCTCCGGCCGCGGCGGGCGCATGCCGCCGTCGTACCAGACGATGTCCACGGCCGGGCGGTCGCCGGCGGCCGGAAACTTGTACCGCACCATCGACGCCAGCGGGGCGGTTTCGTCGCTGATCTCTTTGGGGCGCTGCCAGTTGGTCGAGCAGGCCTCAACGCTGGTCGGGTGGCCGAGCTTCAATGCCTTGAACGCGGTCGAGAGCTGGTGGCAGCCGATGTCGCCGAGCACGCCGGTGCCGAAATCCCACCACCCGCGCCACGCGAAGGGGAGGTAGGTCGGGTGGTACGGGCGCTCCGCAGCCGGCCCGAGCCACAGGTCCCAGTTCAGGTGGGCGGGGACGGGCGGCGTGTCCTTGGGGCGGGCGACGCCGCGGGTGGAGATGTCGGGGTTGCGGTTCGACCAGGCGTGGATCTCGCGCACCGGGCCGATCGTCCCGCCCGCGATCATCTCCTGCACGATGCGGGCCTCCTCGCTCGCTTGCCCCTGGTTGCCCAACTGCGTGGCCACCTTCGCCGCACGGGCGGCCTGGCCGATCGTGCGGGCCTCGTGGACCGAGTGCGTCAGCGGCTTCTCGCAGTAGACGTGCTTGCCGAGCTTGATGGCCGTCATCGTCATGACGGCGTGCAGGTGGTCGGGCGTGGCGACGATGACGGCGTCGATGTCCTTCTGCTCGTCGAGCATCTTGCGAAAGTCGGTATGGACCTTCGCACCAGGGTAGGTTTGAAAGCATCGGGCGGCGTAGCGCTGGTCCACGTCGCAGAGGGCCACGATGTTCTCGGAGCGGGCGACGTTCTGCACGTCGTACGAACCCTGGCCGCCCACGCCGATGCCGGCCACGTTGAGCTTCTCGCTGGGCGGCTTGACGCCTGGCCCGCCCAGGACGTGGCGGGGGACGATCGCGACGGTGCCGACGACGGTCGCGGCGGCGGCCATAAAGCGGCGGCGGGTGACGGGACGGCGGGGCGGGGTGGGGGTCATGACGGTGCTCCGGATGGAATAGGAAACCGACGGGGTGGCGAGCGCGACGTCGCGACGCCCGGCATCTTTCAGTAGACGCGGCAAAGGCGGACGTTGCCCCGGAGGAGGCAGAGTCAGGCCCCGGCGCCCCCCTCATCGCGCCGTCGCCGGAGAATCGTGCGGATCAATTCCAGTTCTTCGACCGCGGGCACGTCCTTCTTTCGACCGGCGAACCGCTTGGCCTCGATCAGCGTGTCCAAGTCGATCACACGGCAGGAGATGCCGCCGAGCGTGACGGACTTCGAGCGAGCGGCCGCCTCCGCATACGTGCAAACGCCGGGGATGTCGCCGAGGACGTCCAATTGCCCCAAGGTGGTTCGAAGATAGAGGTTCTTGACCTCCGCGAGCCAAGGGGAGTCCTCGCGAACGGGTGGTAAGGGCGCGCGCACGAATAACCTATCCAATTTTCTCGTTGGGCCTGATCGAATAATTCCACTCGCCGTGGAACTCATCCCGCTGGATCCGCACCGCTTCCAGTTCCGCGTCG
>Ga0105047_10011175_pt1 | contig 14596 bp, 10 predicted proteins | sample MAT04_FD_78384 | JGI IMG/M metagenome (GOLD analysis project Ga0105047, IMG submission 78384) | Freshwater microbial communities from Lake Fryxell liftoff mats and glacier meltwater in Antarctica - MAT-04 (megahit assembly) | ecosystem: Environmental > Aquatic > Freshwater > Ice > Liftoff... | reverse complement strand
GTTCTGCCTGGCGCTTCACACGCTGCGATCCCGGCACCACCAGCATGCGAGTGTTGGCGGCCACGCGACGTCCGCGCAGCACGCCCGCGGCAGCGCGAAGGTCGTCGATGCGACCGTTGGTGCAACTCCCGATAAACACCACGTCGACGCGCTGGCCCAAAAGCCGCTGCCCCGGCTCGAGCCCCATGTAGGCGTACGCGCGTGCCAGCGCCGGGTCCTTGTCGGAGCTCGTGTCGGGGAGCTGCGCGTCGACAGCAATAGCCATACCGGGGTTGGTGCCCCACGTAATCATGGGCGCCAGCGTCGAGGCGTCGATGACGACGCGTCGGTCGAAGTGCGCGCCGCTGTCCGTTTGCAGCGTGCGCCAGCCGGCAACGGCGGCGTCCCACGCTGCTCCCGTTGGCGAGAACTCCCGACCGGCCAGCCAGGCCGTCGTGGTGTCATCCGGCGCGATCATTCCCGCTCGGGCACCGGCCTCGATACTCATGTTGCACACCGTCATGCGCCCTTCCATGTCGAGCGCACGGATGGCCTCACCGCGATACTCGATGACGTGGCCCGTGCCCCCGCTCACGCCAATCTGCGCGATGATCGCGAGAATGAGATCCTTCGCCGACACGCCGGGCGCCAGCGCGCCATCCACGCGCACTTCCATGGTCCTGGGGCGTGACTGCAAAAGGCATTGCGTGGCCAGCACGTGTCCCACTTCGCTGGTGCCGATCCCGAACGCCAGCGCACCGAATGCCCCGTGCGTGCTCGTATGGCTATCACCACACACGATGGTCATGCCCGGCTGCGTCCGACCGAGTTCGGGACCGATCACGTGCACGATCCCGCGCCGCTCGTCGTCCATGCCGTACAACGACACCCCGAAATCGGCGCAGTTCTTCGCCAGCGCGTCGAGTTGCTTGCCCGCCGCTGCATCCGTGACCGCAAGCCGGCCGTCGGTCAGTACCGTCGGCGTGGAATGATCCATCGTGGCTACCGTGCGATCCGGCCGATGCACGCGGAGCCCGCGCTCGCGCAGCACGCTGAATGCCTGCGGCGAGGTGACTTCGTGCACCAAGTGCAGATCGACGTACAACACCGCCGGTGCATCGGCCGTGCCGGCGCGCACCACATGCGCGTCCCACACTTTCTCGAACAGCGTGCGCGGCGCACTCATGCGGCGGCCTCTTGCACCGCGCGCGCGCGAGCACGCACCAGCCCGTTCACGGCCGCCACGTACGCCTCGGCGGTCGCCACGATGATATCCGTATGCACGCCGAATCCGCTCGCCGTGTACAGCGATTCCGTGGCCGACGCGTCGCCGAACGGCTCAGCGCGAACGTCACTGTCAGACGCCGCTGCCTTGTGGCCCGCGCGCTCGCGCAACCGTATCGACACGCCACCCACAGCGTTGATGCCCTCGGCAGCGGCATCGACGGAAAACTCGATCAACTCACCAACATCACCAACGCAATCGTTGATCGCACGACAGACGGCATCCACCGGCCCATCCCCTTGTGCCGCAGCCACCAACTCCTGTGCGTCCGGGCCGCGCAGCTTCACCGTGGCGGTGGGGATCGCGTGCGTGCCACACGATACCTGCACTAACTCCAACGTGTACGTCGCACTCCCACGCCGCGTTTCGCCCGCCACGATCGCCTCCAGCTCACGATCGTCGACTACCTTTTTTCGGTCGGCCACGTCCTTGAACTTGGCGAAGACGGCATCCGTCTCCGCATCGTTCAGCGCGTGACCGAGTGTGGCCAGGTGCGCGCGCAATGCCGCCCGGCCAGAGTGCTTCCCAAGGACCAGACGGCCGCCTTCCAGCCCCACCGTTTCGGCGTGCATGATCTCGTACGTCTCGCGGTTCTTGAGCATGCCATCCTGATGGATACCCGCTTCGTGCGCAAACGCGTTCGCGCCCACGATCGCCTTGTTGGGCGGTACGCGTACGCTCGTGCAGCGCGCAACGAGGCGAGAGGCACGGCCGATTTCTTCGGTGCGCACGGCGGTGTCGGCGTGGTAGCGCGCACGTCGCGTGCGCAACGCCATGACCACTTCTTCGAGCGCCGCATTGCCGGCGCGCTCGCCGAGGCCGTTGATGGTGCATTCCACCTGCCGTGCGCCCGCCTGCACCCCCGCCAGCGAATTGGCTACCGCCAAGCCCAGGTCGTCGTGGCAGTGCGTGGAGATCGTGACGCCACGCGGACCCACCACCTGATCGCGGATCCCGGCGATCAGCGTGAAGTATTCATCGGGGGTGGTGTAGCCGACGGTGTCCGGAATGTTCAGCGTCGTGGCGCCCGCGTCGATCGCGGTGCGCAACACCTCGTGCAGGAAGCCGACATCGCTGCGCGAGGCATCCTCGGGGGAGAATTCCACGTCGTGCGTGAACGAGGCGGCAAAGGTCACCATCTCCTGCACACGACGGAGCACCTGCTCGCGGGACATCTGCAGTTTGTATTGCAGATGCACATCCGACGTGGCGAGGAAGGTGTGGATACGGTAGCTGGGCGCGCCCGCCAGCGCCGTGGCGGCTGCCTCGATGTCCTTGCGCGTGGCACGTGCCAGCCCGCAGATCGTCGGCGCCGTGGGCCAGTCGTACGCATCGGCCGCAATGGCATGGACGGCGTCCCAATCGCCGGGCGAGGCGGCGGGGAAACCTGCCTCGATCACATCCACGCCAAGCCGCGCAAGCTGCCGCGCGACCTGGCGTTTCTCTTCCACCGTCATCGAGCAGCCGGGCGCCTGCTCACCGTCTCGCAGGGTCGTGTCGAAGATGCGTACGATATCGGTGCTCATACGGCGCCCGCCGATACCGACGGAGCGACCGTGCCCGTATCCGGGCGAACGACCTTGGCATTCAGGAAGGGCATCAGTTCACGCAGCCGTACGCCGACTTGTTCGATGGGATGCTCCATGTCAGCACGACGATTGGCAGTGAAGTTGGGACGTCCTGCTTCGTTCTCGGCCACCCACTGCCGCGCGAATGTGCCGTCGCGGATTTCGGCCAACAGCTGCCGCATCGCGTCTTTCGTGGCCGAGGTGACGATGCGAGGGCCCGCCGTGTAGTCGCCGTGCTCCGCCGTGTCGGACACGGAGTAGCGCATGTAGTTGAGTCCACCCTGATACATGAGGTCTACGATCAACTTGAGTTCGTGCAGGCACTCGAAATACGCCATCTCGGGCTGATAGCCCGCTTCCACCAGCGTTTCGAACCCAGCCTTAACGAGCGCCGAGACGCCGCCGCAGAGCACTGCCTGCTCGCCGAACAGATCCGTTTCGGTTTCCTCGGCGAAGGACGTTTCGATGACACCGGCGCGCGTGCAGGCGATCGCGCAGGCATACGCCAGTGCGTCGGCGCGTGCGTGGCCGCTGGCATCGCGATGCACGGCGATCAGTCCCGGTACACCACCGCCCTCGATGTACAGCTCACGCACGCGATGGCCCGGTGACTTGGGCGCAATGAGGGCGACATCCACCCCAGCCGGCGGATCGATCAGGTTGAAGTGAATGTTGAACCCGTGGGCAAACAGCAGGGTCTTGCCTGGCGTGAGCGACGGGAGAATGTCCTGCTCGTAGATGCTCCGCTGCTCGGTATCCGGCGCCAGCATCATGATGAACTGCGCTTCCGCTGCGGCCTGCGCCACCGTGCACACGCGCAGCCCCGCCGCCACGGCCGCTGCCTGGCTCTTCGAGCCTTCACGCAAGCCCACGCGTACGTCACAGCCGCTGTCGCGCAGGTTCAATGCATGCGCATGACCTTGGCTACCGTAGCCGATGATCGCGATGGGGCGGCCAGTCAGGAGCGTGGCATCGGCATCACGATCGTAGTAGACGCGTGTCGTCATGCGGCAACTTCCTCATGTGGGGCGCCGTCGGCCTGGTCGCGGTAGTGCGCCGGGGCCTCGAGGCGAGTCGGGGTGCGGCCGCGCATCATCGCGAGGCGGCCGGTACGCATCAGCTCCGCCAGCCCTTCCGGGCGGATGAAGGCGATGAAGTGCTCCACGCGTTCCGGCGTGTCGGTGATTTCCACGATCATCTCGTCTTCGCCCACGTGGAGCACGCGCGCCCCCCGCTCGACGACGATGTCCACCAGCTGGGCGAGGCGGGACGGTGACGCCACGATTTTGGCGAGCGCCGTCTCGCGCTGTACCGCGTCTTCTGTCGTCACATCCGTCACGCCGATCACTTCCACCAAGCGGTCCAGCTGGCTGACCACCTGCGTGGCATCGCTGGCGTCGACCACCAACGTCATGCGGCTGATGCCCGGCACTTCGCTGCGCCCCACAGCAAGCGATGTGATGTTGAAGCCGCGGCGACGAAGTAGTGTGACGGTGCGGTGCAGAACGCCGGGGCGGTCCTGCAACATGGCGATGAGCGTGTGCTGTGACATCACGGGATCGGAGTGAAAGGAAGAAGACAAGACACGGTGGACTATTCGGCGACCATCATCTCGCCGATCGCGCGACCGGCGGGTACCATCGGAAACACGTTCGCTTCGCGCTCGACGCGGAAATCGATCACGACACAACCGTTGTGCGCCCACGCCGCCGCGATGGCGGCCGGTGCGTCATCCGCGCGTTCGACCGTCATGCCGCGAATCCCATGCGCATCGGCGAGCTTGGCGAAGTCGGGACCGGTCAGCGGGGTACCGCTGTAGCGTCGCCCCTCGAAGAGCTGCTGCCATTGACGCACCATACCGAGATAGCCGTTGTTGATCACCGCGACCTTGACGTTCGTGAGTCCTTCCTGCGCGATCGTGGCCAGTTCACACGCGGTCATCTGGAAGCCGCCGTCACCGACGACCACCCAGATAGTGCGCTCAGGGTCGGCAATCGCCGCGCCCATCGCGGCTGGTAGCGAGAATCCCATCGTACCGGCTCCGCCGCTCGTGATGTGTGTGCGGGGGCGACTCCAGTCGAGTAGCTGCGCAGCCCACATCTGGTGCTGGCCCACGTCGGTGACCACGCGCCAATCCGTTCTGTGGCGAAAGGCGGCATTCATCGCATCGAACACGTCGTGCGGCATCAGCGGCGCAGTTCGTTCGCGTCGTGTATAGCCTTGCCGCGGCAGATGTTCGTCACGCATCGCGGCGATGCTGTCTCGCCACGCGTGGCGCGTCGCGGCGCTCCCAGCGGGCATCGCCGACGCAATCGCCTCGAGTACGGGCTTGCAGTCACTGACGATCGCGACGTCGGTGTGCACCAGCTTGCCGATTTCCGCCGCATCGATATCGATGTGAATCACCTTGGCGTGCGGCGCGAACGAACTCGCTTTGCCGGTCACGCGATCGTCGAAGCGACTGCCGACGTTGAGGAGCACATCGCACAGCTGAATCGCTTTGTTCACATGGACCCAGCCATGCATGCCGGGCATACCCAACGCGAGCGGATGGTCATGCGGCATGGCACCCAGGCCCTGGAGTGTGGTCACGACGGGAATGCCCGTCTGTTCCGCAAGGGCACGCAGCTCGTTGGTGGCGGCTCCCTGAATGACGCCGTTGCCGGCGAGGATCAGTGGGCGCTCCGCCTCCTGCAGCAACCGCACCGCCTCGGCGATGGCCGTTGGGAGCACGGCACTCTTGCGCGACGCCGGGTGATATCCCGGCAGATCCATCGCGACATCCCAGTCGGGGACCAGCCGCGCGAGCTGCGCGTCCTTGGTGATGTCGATCAGCACTGGACCCGGACGGCCCGTGCGCGCGATGTGAAAGGCTTCGCGGAACACACGCGTGAGTTCGCGCGGATCGCTGACGAGAAAATTGTGCTTGGTGATCGGCACCGTAATGCCGGTGATGTCCGTTTCCTGAAACGCGTCCGTGCCGAGCAGCGTGCTGGGGACTTGGCCGGTGATCGCGACCAGGGGTGTGCCATCCATCCACGCATCAGCAATCGGCGTGACCAGATTCGTGGCGCCGGGTCCGCTCGTCCCGATGCAGACGCCGACCTGCCCGGTCGCGCGCGCATAGCCTTCCGCGGCGTGCCCGGCGCCCTGTTCGTGGCGGCAGAGCACGTGGCGCAGCGACGAGCGGTATTCGTACATGGCGTGGTAGAACGGCATGATGCAACCGCCCGGAATCCCGAACATGACCGACACGCCCTCGCGGATGAGCGCCTCGCACATGATCTGTGCCCCGGTGCGCATCGACGGATTGGCCTCGCGCAACGATGCTGGCGCGGATGCTGGCGCGGATGCTGGCGATGTCGGAGCCGTGTGGTGTGCGACGTGTGACATAGAGGCCTGGAGAACGAGAAAGGCCCCCTCCGAACCCGGAGGGAGCCTTGTCGTCATTCGCCAAGGATGCCCCTCCGAGTGATCTCGGGAGGGGCTGGTTGCGTTGCTACATCGCGACCGACTGGCCCTGCTCCCGAACGCTAAGTACGCGTACTACAACAGTCGACGCGACGAGAATCGTCGCGACGACGGGAATAAGGCTGAGAAGAAGTCGGGAGTGCGCGAACAGAGAGAGCATCAGCAGGGCAGAGCGTTTGGCGGAGATTTCCCGGACCGGACCGAAGGCGTGCCCGTCCGTCATACGTAAGGACGAACCGTCACAACACCGGTAACACGTCACTCTTCAAGCATCGGCATAGCAGTGCGTTTCCGCAACCCCCCCCGGATGCACCACCGCCCCGAACCGGGCTTGGCTAACAGTCTGGGCGTAGCGCCAGATCGCTCCCGACTGGTAGTCATGCCGGCGCGGCACCCACGCCGCCCGCCGTTGCGCCAGGTCGTCGTCGCTGAGGCGAACCGACATGGTACCGGCATCGGCGTCGATGTCGATCACGTCGCCATCGCGGAGCAATCCGATGGGGCCACCCACCGCCGCCTCGGGGCCGACATGACCGATGCACAACCCCCGCGTCGCACCGCTGAAGCGGCCGTCGGTGATGAGCGCCACCTGATCGCCCATCCCCTGTCCGTAGATGGCCGACGTGGTGGAAAGCATTTCGCGCATCCCGGGTCCGCCGCGAGGGCCCTCGTAGCGAATTACCAACACGTCGCCCGGCGCATAGCGATTCTCCATCACGGCCGCGAAGGCCGCTTCCTCGGAGTCGAAGCAGCGCGCGGGTCCGCTGAAGTGGCGCGTGTGCAACCCCGCGACCTTCACCACCGCGCCATCGGGCGCGAGGTTGCCGCGCATCCCCACCAGGCCACCGGTTGGCGAGAGCGCGCGTGACACCGGCATCACCACATCCTGGTTGGGCGGGATCACCACGTCCGCCAAATCCTCGGCGATCGTCTTGCCGGTGACGGTAATGCAGTCGCCGTGCAGGAACCCGCCGTCGAGCAGCGACTTGAGCACGACGGACGCACCGCCGATATCGTGCACGTCCTTCGCCAGATAGCGTCCCCCGGGCTTGAGATCCGCAATCAACGGCGTGCGTGCAAACACCTCGGCTACGTCAAAGAGATCGAACGCGATCCCGGCTTCGTGCGCCATGGCCGGCAAGTGCAACGTGGCGTTGGTCGACCCGCCGGTTGCCGCGACAACCGCCGCCGCATTCTCGAGCGCCTTTCGCGTGACGATGTCGCGCGGCCGCGGCCCATGTTGTATCAGTCGCATCACCGCTGCACCGGAGCGTTCGGCGTAGCTGTCACGCGACTCCCACGCGGCCGGCGGACTTGCCGAGCCGGGGAGTGCGAGCCCGATCGCCTCGCTCACGTACGCCATGCTGTTGGCCGTATACTGCCCACCGCACGAACCCGCGCCGGGGCACGCTACTTTCTCGAGTGCCGTCAACTCGTCCAGCGACATCTTCCCCGCCGCATACGAGCCGACGCCTTCAAAGACGTCAAGTACGGTCACGTCCCTGTTGTTGTAGCGACCAGGGAGAATGGAGCCGCCATAGAGAAACACCGACGGGACGTTGAGGCGCAGCATGGCCATCATGAGACCGGGCAGGGTCTTGTCACACCCCGCGATGCCCACCAATCCATCGTAGCAGTGGCCGCGCACCGTCAGTTCAACGGAGTCCGCAATCGTTTCGCGACTGACCAGCGACGCCTTCATGCCCGCGTGCCCCATCGCAATGCCATCGGTCACGGTGATGGTGGTGAACTCACGCGGTGTACCGCCGGCGCTCTTCACGCCGATCTTGGCGGCCTCGGCCTGTCGCTTCAGCGCGATGTTGCAGGGCGCGGCTTCGTTCCAGCTCGAGACGACGCCGATGATCGGCTGCTGGATCTCCTCCGCCGAGAGCCCCATGGCGTAATAGAACGCGCGGTGCGGTGCACGTTCCGGGCCCACGGTGGCGTGACGGCTGGGTAGCTTCGACTTATCCATGCGAGTGATCCATCGAGTGATCCGTTGAATGATCCGTTGAACGATCTGAGCGTGCGTCAGGAATATGCGCGGCCTCGCGACGAAATTCGAGCGCCGGATCGTTTACGCGGCCATGGCGCAGGGCGAACAGGTCTTTCACGTAATTCTGGTAGAGGCGCCATGGCGCCCGGTTTCCCTGTTTGGGCAAGCGCGCTGCCGCGCGCTGCACATACCCCGAGGTGAAGTCGAACACCGGCAATTCTTTCAGCGAGGGATCGCGACGCGGCGTGACCTGCGCATAATCGTGCGCACGCATGTGGTTGAGCACCCGGCACACGTGCTGCGCGATGAGGTCGCACTTGAGCGTCCACGACGCATTGGTGTATCCCACCGCGGCAGCCATGTTGGGAACGTCGCTCACCATCATCCCTTTGTAGATCATCGTGCGTCCCAGATCGACGTCGACGCCGTCGACGGTGAGCGTGACACCGGAGAGCAACGCCATGCGGAGTCCAGTCGCCGCGACCACGATATCGGCGTCGAGCCGCGCACCGGATGTCAGCACGACGCCTGTTTCGTCGAAGTGGTCGATCCGGTCGGTCACGATCGACGCGCGTCCGTCGCGCAGCACGGTGAACAGATCGCCGTCGGGCACCATACAGAGGCGCTCGTCCCACGGTTCGTAGCGTGGCGTGAAGTGCTGGTCGAAAGGGAAGTTCGCGCCGAGCTGCGCTTCCGCCTCCACACGAAGTGCTTTCTTGAACATCGCCGGACGCGTCCGGGCGATGTGGTAGTAGAACATGCTGCGGGCCACATTCTTCCAGCGCGTCAGTGCGTAGGCCAGCGGCGCGGGCAAGGCACGACGCAACGCATTGGCGATCGTATCCACCGACGGCAGGGTGGCGATGTACGTCGGAGAGCGCTGCAGCATGGTCACGTGCGCGGCCGGGTGCGCGCCGGTTACCATGGCGGGTACGATCGTTACGGCCGTGGCGCCGCTGCCGATCACGATCACACGCGCATCGTGATAGTCGAGATTTTCAGGCCAGTGCTGTGGATGCAGCAGGCGTCCTTTGAACGATGCCATGCCGACCCACTCAGGCGTGTACCCCTGCGCGTAGTCGTAGTAGCCGGCACAGCTATACAGGAAGCCGCAGGAGATTCGCTTCGCCGTACGCTGAGCGCCGACCTCGAGGTCGATCGTCCAGCGTGCCGTTGCCGACGACCACGCCGCGCGCACCAGTCGATGTTCGTAGCGGACATGGCGATCGATGCCGAACTCACGCGCCGTGTCTTCGATGTACTCCTTGATCGATTGGCCGTCGGCAATCGCCTTGGCGTTCCGCCACGGCCGGAAGCGATAGCCCAGCGTGTACATGTCGGAGTCGGATCGGATGCCGGGATAACGGAACAGATCCCAGGTGCCGCCCATACGTTCGCGTGCTTCGACAATCGCATACGTGCGGTCTGCGCACTCCGTTTGCAGGTGCCAGGCCGCACTGATGCCGGAGAGCCCAGCGCCGATGATGAGGACGTCGAGGTGTGCAGAATGCGTTTCAGAGCAGGCAGCGCCCGAATGCGTCATCGCATCAACTGCCGCATGAAGTACGTGTACTCCAAACGCTCTCCCTTGATCACTTCGTAAAAGAGATACGGCACACCATCATGTTCCAACCAGAGGTTGCCAACGGTTGGATCGTAGCGCGGCCGCTGTTGAGATTCTTCGCCAAGATCGGCTGCCAGTTTCCGCAGTTGCCGTAGGTCGCGCGGTCTCGCGGCCCGCGCTGTGGATCACGCGCAGTTACTCCTCCATCACGCGGGCACCCCGCTCACACTCCCGAGAGGTGGGCGGGAGGCGCACCAGCTGGCGTTCAGGGCAGATCGCCCGGAACGATCTGGTCGAACGGATCGCGGCCCTTGGGCGGTCGCTGACGCGAGGCGTGCTTCTCGAGCACGCGGGCCAACTTGTCGCGCGCACCGATCAGTGCGCCGTTGACCGTGTCGGCGGTATTGGTGACCGCCACCGGCTCATGGCCGGCCAATCGCGCCTCGAGCATGCAGCGCTTGTCTTTGGCTCCGCCTCGCTCGCCATTGAGATCCTGAAAGTGAACTTCGATGCGCGTAATTTGGCCTGCGAACCGCGCGAGCGACCGCTCGAGCTGAGCGGAGACGCTGGCGGCGAGCTTCTCGTCGCCAGCGATGTGATTGTCGGTATTCAATTGAATGATCATCGTCGCCTGGACAGAAGGGTGAATGCACCAGCCAGCTCCGCTGTCATACACCTGCGCCGCACCTTCGGTCCAGACCTACAACATATTCCCACCATGATGTCGACCTGAAATAGTACGAACGCCATGCGACGGCGGGCATCGCGGACGGCCTCCTCGTCGTCGACGAGCTGAAGCGACTCAACGAGTGCGAGCCGGGCTGAGCCGCGTTCGTCGGTCTTGTGGCGGTGTTGATGACTTCGTGCGCGTGCCGCTTTTGCATCATGCAAAGACATACGGTCGTGAGCAAGTCGGGGTCAGGCTATTCCCGCGGGGAGCCTCACGCGAAAGCACGATCCTCGAGGGCCACTTTCGTGCAACGCGACCGTCCCGCCATGCGCCTCCACGATCGATCGCGCGATGGCGAGCCCAAGGCCGGCCCCGGACGAGTACGTCGGCGTTGCGTGAGACACAGTGCGCGCCGTATCAACGCGAAAGAAGCGATCGAACAACTTTGACTGCGCCTCCCGCGGGATCCCACCTCCCTCATCCCGCACGTCCACCACGTGCCACTCACCTTCGATACACAGTGAGACCTGCACACGGCCACCCGGTGGCGAGTACTTGACGGCGTTGTCGAGCAGGTTGAGGAACACGCGATCCAGCAAGTTCGCATCGCCGTAGCACGTCGTCGCCGCATCCGTCGCCGCCGCTGAGTCGAAGGTGAGCACGACAGCACGCTGTGCGGCCACCGGCCCGAGTGCGCGCACACTGTCCGCCAGCACTTCGTCGAGGTACAGGACGCGCGCCTCGACGATGCGCTGACCGCCGTCGGCCCGCGCGAGCAGGAACAGATCCTCCACGATCCGTGACAGTCGTTCGGTGGCGCTGGACATCACCGCGAGCGTATGCCGATACTCGCCCTCGGAGCGCGATGGCTGCGACAGGGTCACCTCCGCCTCGGCCCGCAGGATCGCCACCGGCGTGCGCAATTCGTGAGAGGCATCGGCGACGAACCCGCGCTGCTGCGCGACGCCGCGGTCCAGCCGAGTCAACAGCTCGTTCATCACCCCCGCCATCGCACCGAGCTCGTCATGCGGGTTCTCCACCGGCAGGCGCTCGTGGAGCGACGTCATGCCGATGCGCTGCGCCTGCTGACTCATCGTGGTCACCGGCAGCAATGCGCGACGCGCGAGCCCATAGCCCACGCCGACGGCGAGCAGCAAAATAAACGGGATCACGAACACGTACGCGCGCCGCACCTCACGCAGTGTCTCGTGGATGCCCCGCCGCTCACGAAGGGCGGCCACGGCGAAGGTCTCGCCCCGCAGCCAGACGAGGTCGAGCGCTACACGTGCATCTTCGCCCGCCGCTGACGCCGTGCTCGCGCCCGCTGTGATAGTGAACACCCGCGGTGTCCGCATGTCTGGCGGCGCGCTGGTTGAACGCGCCGCCGCGCGAAGCTCACGCAACTCGGCGTTCACGATGGAGTCGAACACCGATCGAGCGTGATCAGCGTGGGCTGCGCCGCTCGGTTCGAGGCGCAAGTCGGCCGGCGTGGCCTGCACCCGACCTGCGGGATCGCTGAGCACGGCGAATCGCGTGCCCTCGAAGCGTACTTCCCCCAACGCGCGATCGATGGCTTCTGCGGTCGAGGGCATCTCGCCCAGCTCGACCTGCAACTCGACGAGGAAGGCGCGCCGCGCATCGATCAGGAACTGGTCGTTGCGTTGCTCCAACTCCACGGTGAGCACGGCCAGTGACGCGACCACGAACACGAACAGCCCACCGGCCAGGGCGAGCGCGTACCATGCCGTCAGTCGACCGCGAATCGATCGCGGCAGCGGTACGCGGCTCATCCGGCGTCGGTGCCTGGCGTTTCTTCGCTGAGGAGGATGCCGACGCCTCGTCGAATGTGCAGGAGCACGGATCGCCCGTTGCCTTCGAGTTTGCGACGAATCCGGCTCACGTACACGTCGATCACGTTCGCGCCGGGATCGTGGTTACCATCCCAGACGTGTTCCACGAGTTCGGTGCGGGGTACCACGCGGCCTGTCTGTCGCGCGAGATACGCGAGAAAGGTGAACTCACGCGCCGTCAACGGCAGCAGCTCGCCGCCACGACGAGCCTCCATGCGTTTCAGGTCTATCTCGAGGTCGGCCACGGTGAGTATCGGCGGCAGTACGCCCACCGGTCTGCGCAGTAGCGCACGCAGCCGCGCGCTCAGCTCACCGAACGCGAACGGCTTGGTGAGGTAGTCGTCAGCACCAGCATCGAGACCGCCGATGCGATCCTCCACCGCGTCGCGCGAGGTGAGGAGCAGAATCGGCACCGTGAGGCCGCGCGCGCGCAGGTCGCGGCACAGGGTCAGTCCGTCTTTCCCCGGTAGCAGAACGTCGAGCACCAGCACGTCGTAGTCGTGCACGACGGCCAGCGTGAACGCCTCGGCGCCGTCGCCGGTGGCATCGACCGCGTAAGCCAGATCCTGCAACCCACGCACGAGCACATCACGTAGTTGAGGATCGTCTTCGGCGACCAAGAGGCGCATCGAACCTGGGATGAAGTAGCGAGCGAAGGACGTCAGACCGGAGCGACCGATCGCGCTGCACTGCATGGGAGTTTAGCGCAGCCCGTGCGGTTCCGTGTGGCGATCAGAACGCCTGCCCGATGCCCAGGTACATGAGCCGGTCTTCGCGCGAGCGCCCCACATCGAAGGAGATGATGGTGCTCTGGTTCCACGCCAGTCGCGCGCCGATACCCTGGGACCAGCGTAAGCGACTGAAGTCGAGGTCCTGCCAACGGTCACGTACGGTGCCCACGTCCACGAACGGCGCTACGCCGAGGGCGAACCGCTGACCCTTGATTTTGCGCTCTCCGAGTCGGGTGCGTAGCTCAGCGTTCGCAAACCACAGCGATCGTGACAGAAAGCGGTTGGCGCGGTATCCGCGAAGCGATCGCGCTCCACCCAATGCGTTCACGCTGCCATCTGGGCTCCATTGGTCCTGGAACTCGAAGAACGGGGCGTTACCGCCGAAGATATTGCCGACACCCACGCGGCCGGCGAGAACCGTGCGCGGCCCGATGGGCAGCCGCCGGAACACCTTCGCCTGAATGAAGAGCTTGTCGAAGGTGAACTCCGAGCCGATGGCGGGGGCCGACAGTTCGTTCCCCACTTCGAAGTAGATGCCCTTGGTGGGGTCAGGCTCGAAGTCACGCGTGTCGTACAGCAGCGCCTGCTGCAGAATGGACACACGGCCGCCGGCCAGTCCTGACACCAAGCCCTGCTGTGCGTCACGCTCCAGCAACGAGATCCCGTTCGGCGCCTTCGTGCCCGCGCCGCTACCAGGGACCCGCGCGTCGGCCACCCGCGTGGCGAACGTGCGGTAGCGCAAGCGCTGGATCTCGTACCCACCGAGCACTCGCCAGCGTCCGCCACCCAAGGCGTAGTCGGCTTTGATGTTCAACATCAACTCCTGTTCGCCGAAGCGATTGGAGAGTGCATCGGTGACCCTCGCGGCCTCGGTTGGACCTCCGGGACGCAGCGTTTTGCGTGCCACATCAAAAGCCTTGTATGTGTCGAACGTGGCGCCGCCGGAGGGCAGCGTGAGCGGCCCCAGGGTGGCTTCAGTGCTCCCGAAGTACAGGTTTGCCGGATTGTCGCCGACCTTGAGATCGATCTTGAGACGCCACGGTCGCCCGAAGGCGTAGGGCACGTCGATGCGCGCGGCGAACTCGCGGGCCTCCGCCGTCGTGGCGAATGCGGCGACCGATACGCGTGCCCGATAGGGCGTATAGGCAAACAGTGGATCGGAGCGGTCTCCGTTGAAGAAGACCGCGCCGCGCACACCCACGCCTTGGCCAGCGACCGGGTCAGAGCTCAGATCGGGAAGACCGGTGAAGAACGTCCCTTCCTTCTTTTTCGCCACATCCTGTGCTGAAAGCCGGCGCGCGCGCGCGAACGGCGGAACGATCGTATCGGCTTGCGTGGTCTGTTGCGCCGCGACGTCACCGCACACGGAGAACACGGCAATGACGAGGGCAACGAGTGGAGCAAGAGTAGGCATTGGTTCCAGAAATCGAGGGACTCGCTCCACTACCGCACGCCGTGGAGCACCCTCAAAAGCCTAGCCCG
>Ga0105047_10011174_pt1 | contig 14596 bp, 14 predicted proteins | sample MAT04_FD_78384 | JGI IMG/M metagenome (GOLD analysis project Ga0105047, IMG submission 78384) | Freshwater microbial communities from Lake Fryxell liftoff mats and glacier meltwater in Antarctica - MAT-04 (megahit assembly) | ecosystem: Environmental > Aquatic > Freshwater > Ice > Liftoff... | reverse complement strand
GCCGGGGCAGTTGCTTCGCCGCCGATACGACGATGGGTGGACTGACTGGGCACCTGTCACGGAAGCAGATCCGCTGAACTGGAAGGACGACGCCCACGGCCCTTGACGGGAAGTTGGGTTGCTCGCACTTGAAGTGGTTGCTGGCCATTCCTCGGGCCACACCCGCGAGGTCCCCTTAAGAGTTGACGAGGTTGCTGCTCAATCACGGTTGGATCATGTCGTCGCAGCGGTTTGCGGGGACGATGGTTACCTTGCCAAGGGCGTCCTGGTTAGCGATGGAATCGCCGGGCTGGGTGCTCTGAAACTGTCCGCCGTCGCGCAGGATGGAAAGCGGCAAGCCATCCGCCGCAAGGAAGACAAGTCCCGTGGTGAATTCCCTGGGTGGCCAAGCGCCACCGTTGCTATTGGCACGACCCCCGTCCACCCGCTGGCGCGTAAACGAGCCGGTCACCTGGGCGAGTATGACCTCTTGGTCAGGCCCGAAGGTCACGACCGCGGGAGCGTTACCACTTTCGTTGATGCCCAGGGCATTGATAGCGGCCCCAGTCGTCGCTACGAGGCGCGCTGACGATGCCTTGCCCCACAGGCTCATCTCTCCGATGGCATTACAGCCCAAGAGATCGAGTTCTTCCTGGCTCATGACCAGACCAGGCGGGCGGCTTGCACGCGGCGTGGAGTTTCCATTCTCATCCACCACGAAGTACGGGGATTGAGTATCCGGTGCAGAATTGGCGTTCGATGGTGGGGAACTGGAGCACGCAGAAATCGACAAGGCCATCACTCCAACGGCCATCACCCACTTCCAGAGCACACTGGATCCTAACCATGATTCTGGCGCAGGTTCTGTAGAAGGGGCCCCTTAGAAGTTGACGAGGTTGGCCATTGGGTCAGCACCTCGCTCGTATGCGAGCAGTTCTCCGGTGTGTTGCCAATCGCGACGATGGCGGGGAGGTCGAGGTCTTGATCAAGTTGCTCTCCCCGCGGGCGCTCAGTAACGAGCCGAATGGAACCAGTCCTCAGCTATTCGTGGGCGTTGGGGTGTTCGTCTGTGGTGCGGGTGTGGTGTCCATGGGCGTGTTTAGCAAGTAGCCCCGGTACTTGCCGTTCGTCACCGCCGTCGAGGGACTGCGTGTCACGGAGGTTGTCGGTCCCTCGTCATAGGCGAACACGGTGGTCGTGAGCCAGCCCCGAGCGACGAAGGCTAGGCCGTTTCCCGGCGACAGCTTTGTGATGGCATTGTCGTTGTAGGTGCGCGCCAGGGAACGAGCGTCGTCGGTACCCAGGGTGAGGGTCTGATCGGCGCGAAGGATGGTTCTAGGCCGGGGGCCATCGCCGGTGTAGAGGCAGACTGCTGCGGCGGTCACCCGATCAGGCTCGGGCACGAGTGTGGTCAGAGCTCCGGCGCGCCAGGGACCGACGGGTAGGGGCAATTCGAAGAAGTAGCGTGCTTGCCAACCGGGCTCTTCCAAGTCGAGCGCGCTGGGCGGTGGTGAGCATGCCGGTGGGCGGGCCTGCTCCACACTGTCCATCCCAGGCGAGCACCCGCTGAGAAAGGCCAACGCTGCGAGGCCAGACGCTGTGGTCAGTCGCAGGAACAGCGCACACCTCGTGGCTGTGGAGACCTCGATGGTCAGACTCCAGGACACGGCGTCAATCGGATTCTTCGACGAGAAGTGCGACGCAGCGCGCAATCAGCGGATACGGAATCGGTTGGTCGAGCGAGAACTTGGCGGTCGCTTCCCCAGAGCGATAGGGCGCGAGGGCCTTCTCGAAGGCCGCATCACCGTTGGACGCGGGATAGATGCTCACGTGCTTCTTCCACGCTGCGAAGTGAATCACCGAGCGGCCATCGATCAGGAATGTCGGCATCGAGTACCTGATGCCTTCGGTCGCGTCGGGAATCAGATCGTGGATGGTGCTGCCCATCTCGTTGAGAATTCCGTGCACCTCAACGGGGCACGAGTCGATGTAGTCATCGACGTTTACGTAGGTGTTGGCCATGACCTACCTCGGTGCGGTCGGTGTGCGGTTGGAAGGTGCTGCACCTAGTCAGGGGAGTGCGAGTCGGATCGGATCGATCGCGTCCAGGGCGTCGGGCGAGAGTTCTCCAGCTTCAACACGAGCGGTTACCGCTTCGACGATGCTCACTCCTTCGAGCTCGGCTTGCTTGACGATCGCGGCGGCCCGTTCGTAGCCGATGGTGGTGTTCAGCGCCGTGATGACTGCTGGCGATGCGGCAGCCATATCCGCGAGGTATTTGGTGTCGGCCGTGAGGCCGCGCACAGCTTTCGACTCAAGCACGGCGCAGGAGTTGGCCAGCAACGTGATCGCCTCGAGCAGGTTCGTTCCCATCATCGGCATCATCGTGTTCAGCTCGAACGATCCCGCTGCTCCGCCCCATGCGATTGATGCATCGAGCCCGATCACGTGCGCGCACACCTGCGCCACCGCTTCAGGGATCACCGGGTTCACCTTGCCCGGCATGATCGATGATCCGGCCTGCAGGTTGGGCAACGCGATCTCGTGCAGACCGGTTCGCGGACCGGAGTTCATCCATCGAAGGTCGTTGACGATCTTTGTCAGGGCCACAGCCAGGGTGCGGAGCGCACCCGAGGTGGCCACCAGGCCATCGCGTGCCGCCTGCGCCTCGAACCCATTGCGTGCCGGGGTCAGCGGCAGGCCGGTGAGTGTGGCCAACTCCTGCACCACGGAAGCGCGGAATCCGGTGGGCGTGTTCAGGCCGTTGCCGACGGCTGTGCCCCCCAAGGGCACCTCGCAGAGCCGGGGCATCGTGGCGGCGATCTGCTCAAGAGCCGACCGCAACTGCGCGGCGTAGCCACCGAACTCCTGGCCCAGCGTTACGGGCACGGCATCCATCAGGTGGGTGCGTCCAGGTTTGACCGCGTTGGCGAATTCGTCTGCCCGCTGGGTGAAGGTGTCGGCCAGAGTCTCAACCTCCGGCAGGAGTTCGTGGGTGATGGCGTGAGCGGCGGCCACGTGAAGAGCGGTGGGGAAGACGTCGTTGCTCGACTGCGAGGCGTTGACATCGTCGTTGGGATGGACCACACGCCCGAGCGAGGCCGACGCGATCGTCGCGATCACCTCGTTGACGTTCATGTTGGTCGAGGTGCCCGAACCGGTCTGAAACACATCGACAGGGAACTGGTCGATGTGCCGCCCAGCGATGATCTCGTCGGCTGCAGACGCGATTGCGCCCAGCATCGCCGGGTCGATGATGTCGTGACGTGCGTTCACCCCGGCCGCAGCCCTCTTCACCTGCGCGAGCGCGGTGATGATGCGCGCATCGATCCGGCGCCCCGAGATCGGGAAGTTGCTGATCGCTAGTTCGGTCTGCTGGCCCCAGAGCTGCTCACCGGTCATGTGCCCAGTGTCGCGGTCAGGGGGCTGGGGCGCTGCCGATCGTGATGGTCGGGCCGGTCGTGTCCTTGAAGAAATCGTTGCCCTTGTCGTCGACCACGACAAACGCGGGGAAGTCTTCGACCTCGATGCGCCACACCGCTTCCATGCCCAGTTCGGCGTAGTCGAGTACCTCGACCTTGCGGATGCAGTCCTGGGCCAACCGGGCAGCTGGGCCACCGATCGATCCGAGGTAGAAGCCGCCGTTGGCCCCGCAGGCCTTCGTTACCGCGTCGGAGCGGTTGCCCTTGGCGAGCATCACCATCGAGCCGCCGGCCTTTTGGAACTGGTCGACGTAGGCATCCATCCGTCCGGCTGTCGTGGGTCCGAAGGAACCGGATGCGTAGCCCTCAGGCGTCTTGGCCGGTCCGGCGTAGTACACGGCGTGATTGCGCAGGTAGGCCGGCATTTCTTCGCCGGCATCCAGGCGCTCTTTGATCTTGGCGTGCGCAATGTCGCGCGCCACGACGAGCGTGCCGGTGAGCGAGAGCCGTGTCTTGACGGGGTGCTTCGACAGCTCGCTCCGGATCGCGTCCATCGGCTGGTTGAGATCGATCCGGACGACGTCGTCCGAGAGGTGCTCGTCGGTGGTTTCGGGCAGGAAGTGCGCCGGCTCGCGTTCGAGGGCTTCGAGGAACACGCCCTCGGGTCCGATGCGGCCCAACGCCTGGCGGTCGGCCGAGCAGGAGACGGCGATGGCGACGGGGCACGACGCGCCGTGGCGGGGCAGCCGGATCACGCGCACGTCGTGGCAGAAGTACTTGCCGCCGAACTGTGCGCCGATGCCCAGCCGACGCGTCAGCTCGAGCACCTCCTCTTCAAGTTCGAGGTCGCGGAATCCGTGTCCGTTGGGCGATCCCTGTTTGGGCAGGGCGTCGAGGTAGCGGGCGCTCGCGTACTTGGCGGTCTTGAGCGCGAACTCGGCGCTGGTTCCCCCGACGACTATCGCCAGGTGGTACGGCGGGCATGCCGCGGTCCCCAACGCGCGGATCTTCTCCTCCAGGAACTTCATCATCGACGCGGGGTTGAGGACGGCTTTGGTCTCTTGGAACAGGTATGACTTGTTGGCCGATCCGCCGCCCTTGGCCATGAAGAGAAAGCGGTAGTCCAGCTCGTTGCCGACGTGGGTGTCGGCGTACAGCTCGATCTGCGCCGGCAGATTCGATCCGGTGTTCTTCTCATCCCACATGCTGATCGGTGCCATCTGCGAGTAGCGAAGGTTCAACTGCTCGTAGGCATCGAACACTCCACGCGAGATCGCTGCCTCGTCTTCACCGGGTGTGAGGACGTGCTGACCTCGCTTGCCCATCACGATGGCCGTGCCGGTGTCCTGGCACATCGGCAGGATCCCGCCAGCGGCGATGTTCGCGTTCTTCAGCAGGTCGTGCGCCACGAAGCGGTCGTTGGGGGATGCGTCGGGATCCTCGAGAATGTTGCGCAGCTGCTCGAGGTGCCCGGGGCGCAGTAGGTGCGCGATGTCTCGCATGGCCTCGAACGTCAGCCGACGCAGCGCCTCCGGCTGCACTTGCAGGAAGCTTCGTCCGGCCGCCTTGACGACCTCGACCCCCTCGGTCGTGATCAACCGGTACGGCGTCTCGTCGGCGCCGATGGGGAGCAGGTCGGTGTAGTCGAACGCGGTCATGGAGTTCCTTGTGCGGCGGGATCCAGGGGGATAGTCAGCCTACGGAGAGGTGGGCGCAGGCGCGGGCGACAGTCGGCGTGCCCGTACCGGGTTCACTCGAGGGTGAGCTTGCCGGCGAAGTCGACCGAGGAGTAGAGGCCGAGCTTGCCGAACGAGTGCTCGCTGTGGATCTCACGGATCGTTCCGCTCTTGGAGCGCATCACGATCGAGTGGGTCTTGGCGCCACCGCCTCGGTAGCGAACTCCCCGGAGCAGTTCGCCGTCGGTGACGCCGGTGGCCACGAAGAACACGTTGTCGCTGGTCACGAGGTCGTCGGTGAAGAGGACGCGATCAAGGTCGTGCCCGGCTTCAAGCGCCTTGCGTCGCTCGTCCTCGTCGCGCGGCCAGAGCTTGGTCTGCAGCACGCCACCGGTGCACTTGATCGCGCACGCGGTGATGATGCCTTCAGGTGTGCCGCCGATACCGAGCATGAGGTCGATGCCGGTGTTGTCGCGCACAGCCATGATCGCGCCGGCCACGTCACCGTCGGTGATGAACTTGATGCGGGCGCCGGTGGCGCGCACGCGTCGCACCATCTCGGCATGGCGTGGGCGGTCGAGGATGCAGACGGTGACGTCCTCGGGCCTCTCGCCCTTGGCGCGGGCTACAGCGCGGACGTTGTCTTCCACCGGTGCGTTGATGTCGACCACGTCGGCCGCAGCGGCGCCCGTGGCGAGTTTGTCCATGTAGAAGACAGCGCTGGGGTCATACATCGTTCCGCGCTCGGCGACGGCCAGCACCGAGAGCGCGTTAGGCATGCCCTTGGCGGTGAGCGTGGTGCCGTCGATCGGGTCGACTGCGACGTCTACCTCGGGACCCTCGCCGGTACCGACCCGCTCGCCGTTGAACAGCATGGGGGCTTCGTCCTTTTCGCCCTCGCCGATCACCACGACGCCGTTCATCGACACGGACGAGACGAGCATCCGCATCGCGTTGACGGCCGCCCCGTCGGCGCCGTTCTTGTCGCCGCGACCCACCCAGCGTCCACCGGCCATCGCCGCTGCCTCGGTGACGCGCACGAGGTCGAGGGCCAGGTTGCGGTCGGGAAGCTCGGGCACGTTCGTCGGCTGCTGCGTCATGGGGTCCCCTGGCCGTGAGAATGGGATCGGGAGTGCTGGCCGAATCGTATCGGCCGCGCCCCAGCGCGCGCCGACCGCTCGACGTCGGCGACGATGGACCCATGGCCAGGCGTCGAGGGTTCGAGAGCGCGCGCGACATGGTGCTCTCGCTGGGTGTTGTGCTCGCCGTCGTTGCCTTCGTCTTCTTGATAACGCTGCGTGAGACCCCCGAAGCCGTGACGGTGGTCGACGCGACGCCCGTGGTCGAGTCGGTGGGGTTCAACGCTCCTTTCGCTGCGGTCACGCCGGAACCGATCGAGGGTTGGCGCATCACGAGTGCACGGGTGTCTCAGCCGGGGGAGGATCCGTTCCGCTGGCACCTTGGGTACTACACCCCCGATGGTCGCTACGCCGCCGCCGGTCAGAGCGATGGATCGCAGCGCAGCTACCTCGAGGACGAACGCGCCGGAGGTGCTGAGGCCGGCACTGTGCGCATCGATGGGCGCACCTGGACTGTTTTGGAGCGAGCCGACGGTGAGCGACGCAGCCTGGTGCTCTCCAGCGACGGTGTCACCACGCTGATCACTGGCACGGGTGATGTCGACGAGTTGACGGTGTTGGCGAAAGCGCTCAAGCCGGTAGCGGGTACCCCCGCAACGCCACCTCCCACGTCAGGCTGAGGCGCCTGCGCCCTCGTTCCCCTCAGGGCGCGCCGCGTCAAGGCGCTCCTGCGCGCCGTCGAGCCAGTCCTGGCACACCGCGGCCAGATGTTCGCCGCGCTCCCACAGAGTGAGCGATTCTTCGAGCCCCGGCTCTCCGCCCTCGAGCCGCGCCACGATGGCGATGAGTTCGTCGCGAGCCTCTTCGTAGGGCGGACGATCGGTGTGCCTTGGTTCGGCCGGGGCTGCGCTGGTCTTCGTCGCCTTCTGGGGCTTCGGCTCGCTCATGCTGGTGCTCCTGTCGGTGACGGTTCTGTGACGTCGGGCATGGGCAGGTGGTCGGGCAAGGGTGAGGCGGTCGTGTCGACGGTCGCTACGAAGGAACCTGCGGCCAACCGAACCTCGACGTGGTCGCCGGCCGAGATCTGGTCGGAGGATCGGACGAGACCACCGCCAGAGCGAGCCACGATGGCGTAACCGCGTTCCAACGTCGATGCCGGTGAGAGCAGTCGCACCTTGGCGCGGGTGTGATCAAGGTCGAGGCGGGCGTGCGCGATGGATGTGGCGAGCATCGAGCGCATCCGGCGACGGTCCTGGGGGAGGTTGTCGCGACGGGCCTGCAGAAAGCCGCTGGGTGAAGCCATCACCGGTCGTGCCAGCAGCGCGCCGAGCGATGCGCGCTCGCGGTCGAGCCGGCGCTCGATGGCCAGCCGTGCTCCATGGCGTGCTCGATCCAGACCCTGCTCCTCGTGAGCGATGTCGGGAACGATGCGCCGCGCAGCGTCAGTCGGGGTGGAGGCCCGCACGTCTGCGATCAGGTCGAGCAGAGGCGAATCCTGCTCGTGGCCGATCGCCGAGACCACCGGTAGTGGGCACTGCGACACCGCTCGCAGCAACGTCTCGTCCGAGAAGGGCAGTAGATCCTCGACCGAACCGCCTCCCCGAGCGATAACGATGACATCGACGGCTGGATGGGTCTGCAGTGCAGTGAGCGCCGCGACGATCTCAGGAACCGCGGATGCTCCCTGCACCGCCGTATTGCGCACCTCGAAGCGAGCGCCCGGCCAACGCACCCGCGCGTTTTCGAGCACGTCGCGTTCAGCCGCTCCGCCCCGACCGGTGATTAACCCGATCGTGCGAGGGAGAAATGGCAGAGGCTGCTTGCGCGAGAGGTCAAAGAGGCCTTCGGCGGCGAGCATCTGCTTGAGTTGCTCGATCCGGGCAAGCAACTCGCCCAGCCCCACCGGTCGGATCTGCGACACAGCCAAGGAGAGCGTGCCGCGACCGGTGTAGAACGAGGGCTTGCCCAGCACCACTACGCGCGCGCCGTCAGTGAGCGGGGGGATCACGGCATCGAGTACGCCGGCACCGCACGTCAGGCTCAGCGACATCGGCGCCTGGGTGTCACGCAGGGTCAGGAACACGAAATTGGCCCCTGGGCGACGCGAGATCTGGGCCACTTCGCCCTCGACCCAGACCTGACCGAGCCGGCCGATCCAATCGCCGATAGAGCGTGCGACGGTGCGGACCGCGAGCGGCTCTTCGGGGCTCGAGGTCAGGGCCATGACCGGGAGCGTACGGCGGGCGGGCGATGACGGGGATCGGCTCCTACGATGGGGTCATGACCGATTCGCCGCGCCGTGTCCTGCTCGCCTCCCCTCGGGGCTATTGCGCGGGGGTCGACCGCGCCGTTCAAACGGTCGAGGAGGCCCTCGAACTTCACGGATCGCCGGTGTATGTCCGCAAGGAGATCGTTCACAACCAGCATGTGGTGCGCACCCTCGAGGACCGCGGCGCGATCTTCGTCGATGAGACCGACGAGGTGCCCGAAGGCGCGCTCGTGGTGTTCTCCGCCCACGGCGTCGCGCCGGTCGTCCACGACGAGGCGGCGGCTCGGAACCTGCGCACGATCGATGCCACCTGCCCGCTGGTGACGAAGGTGCACAACGAGGCGCGACGGTTCGCCGAGGACGGCTTCGACATCTTGCTGATCGGTCACGACGGCCATGAAGAGGTAGTCGGCACCACTGGTCAGGCTCCCGATCGGATCACGTTGGTCGATGGCCCCGACGATGCCGACGAGATCGTCGTGCGCAACCCCGAGAAGATCGCCTGGCTCTCGCAGACCACGTTGTCGGTCGACGAGACATTGGAGACTGTTGATCGCTTGCGCGCGCGGTTCCCCTTGCTGGTCGATCCGCCCAGCGATGACATCTGTTATGCCACGCAAAACCGTCAGACTGCCGTGAAGCTCATCGCCGAACAGAGCGACGTGGTGATCGTCGTGGGTTCGGGAAACTCTTCGAACTCGGTGCGGTTGGTCGAAGTAGCCCTGGACGCCGGCGCTGACGCCTCTTACCGCGTCGACCACGCCGGTGAGATTCAGGACCGCTGGGTGGAGGGCGCTCAGACGGTGGGTGTCACCAGCGGCGCCTCGGTGCCGGAGATCCTGGTCGACGGCGTGCTGGAGTGGTTGGACGCTCGCGGCTTCGGTCAGGTCCAAGAGATCAGTGCGGCCGAGGAGAAGTTGGTCTTCGCGCTTCCGCAAGAGCTGCGCCGCGACTTGAAGGCCGCCGGCAAGATCTGATCGGACTTGCGGTCTCCAGGTGAGCGTTTCACCAACTTTTCGCTCACTTAGGGACCGCAACGCGGTGCTGAGTGATTAGCGGCCGGTGCGTCCTCGCACCACGATGATGACGAAGCAGGCGATCGTCACGCCGAAGATCCAGGGCGCCCCTACGGCCAAGTACTCACCGAGCGTTGCTGCCAGGTTCAGCAGCAAGCCGCCTGAACTGCCCTGCAGGGCCAGGCCCGCGATCAGCACGGACGCCGCATAGACCAGGGGCGGCACGATCACCGCGGCCAGCAGGTCGGTGCGGCGGATGCGCAGCGCCCCGTAGATGCATGTGAGCGCGAAGACCAGGTTCGGGAACAAGCTGATGCCGCTGAACAGCGCGGCGGCGGCGAGCATGACGGCGACTGTGGGCACGAACGTGATGACGATGAGCCCGGTGAGCGTCAGACCCGTGGCGCGCGTACTTGGGGGCCTGGCGCCAGGGGCGGGCGCGGCCGGACCTGTCATGGACACAGGCAGAAACTAGTGGTTCCGGCAGCGGATTCCTCGCACCCCTGCCCGATTCGGTCGAAGCGGCCGGGGGCCGGTCGAATCACGCGTCGGCTGTGCGACTTAGGCGCCGCTGGAGGCCGAGGGCGGATCCTGCGAGGTATCTGAGTCGCTCACGAGCCGGATGGCGGCATCGGCCTCTGCTGATTCCAGCAGTTCTGTCTTCGACAGCGGTCGGATTCCACTCTCGATCGGTCGCGGCGACTCGAGTTCGCCGTCGACCACCTTGAGCTCGTTCAATCGCCGCGCGGTGACAAGAACGCGTGTCTCCAACGTGGCTACCGCGGCGTTGTAATTCTTCGCCACCGACTCGATGGAGTTGCCGAGCTTGGCCACCTGGGCCCCGAGCTTGCCGAGACGGTCGTAGAGCTCGCGGCCCAGGTCGAACACCTGGCGGGCGTTCTCGGTGAGGGCGTCCTGCTGCCACGTATAGGCGACCGTGCGCAGCATTGACATCAACGTGGTCGGGGTGGCGATGAGTACCTTCTTGGCCATCGCGTCCTCGAGCAGGGCCGAGTCGCGTTCGAGGGCCGGCGCCAGGAATGCCTCTCCTGGTACGAAGAGCACGACGAACTCGGGCGCAGGGGAGAACTGCGTCCAGTAGGCCTTCGCCGACAGATCGTTCACGTGCTTGCGCAGGTGACGCGCGTGCGCAAGCAGACGGATCTCGGCGTAGTCCGCGTCGTTGGACTCGTGGGCCTCGATGTAGGCCGCGAGGGTGACCTTCGAATCGACGACGATGTTCTTGCCGCCCGCCAACCGCACCACCATGTCTGGACGCAGGACGCCGTCATCGCTCAGGGTGGAGGCCTGCTCGTCGAAGTCGCAGCGATCGCTCATGCCGGCGAGTTCGACGATGCGTCGAAGCTGGAGTTCGCCCCAGCGGCCGCGCGCCTGGGGCGCTCGCAGGGCCCGAACCAGTGAGGCGGTTTCGGTCTTGAGCTGTTCGTTGTTGCTCTTTACCTCGGCCACCTGCTCGATCAGCCCGGCGTAGGCCTCGGCCCGCTTGATCTCGAGCTGCTGCAACTGACCCTCCACCTTGCCGAGGGTCACCTTGAGCGGCTCGACCATGGTCTCGAGCGCCTTCTGGCGCTTCTCGAGCTCGCCGGCGTTGGCTTCCTGCGACTGCTTGAAGCGTTGCTCGGCCACGACGAGGAACTGCTCGGTGTTGGCCTTCAGGGCGCGACCGGCCAACGCTTCGAACTGCTCGGCCAGCCTGGCCTGGTCCTCCCGGAGTGACTGGATGCGTTCGGTAGCTGCGCGCTTCTCGGCGTCGAGGGTCGCCAGCGCAGATGCGGTGGCCTGCTCAGCGGTGGAGAGCCGGGCGGCCAGGGTGTCGCGTTCGCCGGCCAGCACCTGCACCTGCCCGTAGTAGGCGTCGCGCTGAGCCGCTACGGCCGGATCGGCAACCCCTCCTGATTGAGCAGAGCCGGTGCGGCCCAGCAGGTATCCGATTCCGGCTCCTGCCAGAAGCCCGAGCACCCCGACGACGGCAATGATGGCGGCATCCATGGGTTTACCTTGGCAGGCGGCTCTGACACGGCGCAGGCGCCACGTCGGAGCGCCTCCAGTCGCCGCCTAGACTCGCTGCCCGTGACCCTTCAGATCGGCATCGTCGGCCTTCCTAATGTCGGAAAGTCCACGCTGTTCAATGCCCTGACCAAGAACGACGTGCTCGCGGCGAACTACCCGTTCGCCACGATCGAGCCGAATGTCGGGGTCGTCCCCGTTCCGGATTCGCGGCTGGCTGTGTTGGCGGGGATTTTCGGATCGGTCCGGGAACTGCCGGCTACGGTGGAATTCGTCGATATTGCCGGCATCGTTAAGGGCGCCAGCGAAGGCGCCGGCCTAGGCAACAAGTTCCTGTCCAATATTCGTGAGTCCGATGCGATCTGCCAGGTGATCCGAGTGTTCACCGATCCCGACGTGGTGCACGTGGATGGGCGCGTCTCGCCGTCGGATGACATCGAGACGATCAACACCGAGCTGATTCTGGCCGACCTGCAGACGATCGATAAGGCGCTGCCGCGCGTGCAGAAGGAAGCGCGGATGAACAAGGAGCGGGCCGAAGTGCTGGCCGCGATGGAGAAGGCCAAGGCCGAGCTCGACGCCGGTAGCACCGTCTTCTCTGCCGGGCTCGACCTTGAGCCGCTCAAAGAGTTGTTCCTCCTCACATCGAAGCCGTTCATCTATGTGTTCAACATGGACGACGACGAGCTTGCGAATGAGGCGTTGAAGACCGAACTGCGTGCGCTTGTTGCGCCGGCCGAGGCGATCTTCCTCGACGCCAAGATCGAGGCTGAGCTCGTGGAGCTCGACGCTGCAGAAGCGCTCGAGTTGCTGCAGTCGATCGGGCAAGAGGAATCCGGGCTTGACCTGCTCGCCCGCGTGGGCTTTGCCACGCTCGGTTTGCAGACCTACCTCACCGCCGGTCCCAAAGAGTCGCGCGCCTGGACGATCCCCGTCGGCGCAACGGCACCTCAGGCCGCGGGCGTGATCCACACCGACTTCGAACGTGGCTTCATCAAAGCCGAGGTGGTGTCGTTCGCCGACCTCGTCGACGCAGGCTCGATGGCCGAAGCCAAGTCGCGAGGCAAGGTGCGGATGGAAGGCAAGGACTACGTCATGAGCGACGGCGACGTCGTCGAGTTTCGCTTCAACGTCTGAGAAATCTCGCAGTCGGCCAGCCGACCTGCAGATTCACGAGTGCCCACCTCGCCAACTTCTGAGGAACACTCCAGACACTTCACGTTCAGGGTCTCGGTGTCGCACGTCGTCCAGGCCGTGATGTCGCCACATCTTCTGTTCGGCTCACACCACCGACGGTGTCGAGGTGCGGCTCTTCGCGCGGCGACGATCCGCGGCTGAAGCCCAGATCGCCAGGCGTGCATATGGGGTCTCGACTCGCCGCCCTGGCACATCTGCCCACAGCGTCGCTCCCCCTGGTCCGACGTGGTCCGCAGTGGCCACGAATCGTCCGTGCGGGTCGATCGCCGCCGAGCGACCCCAGCGAGTTGGGCGCACCACCGTGCAGCCGTTAGCGATGGCGGGCAGAACCGCCATCTCGGTGTGCAAGGGGCTGATCGCGGGCCAGTCCGATGCGGGCACGAGCAGGATGTCGATGCGGTTGGCCCCTGCTTGGCGGCTCAGCCGCGGCAGGTCGAGGTCGAAGCACACCAGCACTCCGATGCGCCCGAGAGCGGTGTCGACCCACGCGAGTGCTCCGTCTCCGGGGATCGTGTGGTTGGCCTCGATACCCGGGACTGGGCGCGCCTTGCGCGTGTCGAGCATCGCGTGCCCGCTCGGGTCGACAAGGACGACGCGGTTGTCAACGTGTTGGGGCCCGTCGCGGTGCGCGACGGCGAGCGCGAGCGCTACGTGCCCGTCGTAGCGCCGCGCAAGGTCTGCGACTTCAGCCACGATCTCGTCCTCGTGACCTGCCGGGACCAGCCCGGCCCCCTCCGCCCATACGACGAGCTGCGCGCCACCACTTAGCGCGTGTTCCGTTCGGGCAACGAGGTCGGCAAGTACCGCTGTAGAGGCACAGCGCACCCGCTCCCAGGCGGCATCGTCGAGCCGCTCATCCTGCATGAGCAGTGCCAACGGACTGCCCGTAGCCGACGCCGCCGACGCCTCGACGAGCCCGGCCACGCGCACAGACGTACCGGCTTGTGCGTGCGCCAGCCGGATGGCGCCCCAGAGGTGCGCTGCTGTGACCACGGCGGCGACGACGACGAGCGTGGGTAAGGCCCCCGGTGCGTTGGCGAGCGCGAGGCCGAGGGCTGCGGCGCTCAGGCCAAGCAGGCCGGTGATCACGCCGCCGCCGCCGAGAGCGGCGACCTGCAGGAGCGGCCGGTTGGCGTGCTGGGTCAGGGCAGGAGATCCCCAGACGCCGAACGGACTGCTGGCAGCGCCGGCCACGTCCAGTGCGATGAAAACCAACGGGAATGCGAGCACTGCGACGGGCGCCGGCAGTGCGTCGGAGGCGACGGCGTGTGCGAGATAGGGCAGGGCGCCGGTCAGTCCACCTCCTGTCATGAGCGCTAGGTAGGCAGGGAGTGGCATGGGAATCTGCCCGCGAAATGCAACGGCCGCGGTGACGGCGAGGACGCCTGCGGCTACAAGCGCCCCCGTCAGCGGCGCCAGTTCGGCGACGGCGGCGAGCAGGAGGCCGGGAGCGAGCCAAGCCGCCACTGCGATGTTGGTGCGGCCGCCCACGAAAAGTCCGAGAACGGCAGCAGCCGTCAGAAGGTCCCAATGCATGTGATGTATCTACCAGATACACTTTTGGTATGCAACCACACCTCACGCCGACCGCCCGGGTGGTCCTTGGCATGCTCGCCCACGGTCGACGCACCGGATACGACATCAAGCGCGCTGTCGAAACCTCCACGCGATTTTTCTGGGGCGCGAGTTTCGGCCAGATATACCCCGAACTCGAGCGCCTGCGCAGCTCCGGGCTCGTCGAGTTGGCGGCAGATGACGAGGGCGCGGTGTCGCGACGAGCGCACCGACTCACACCTGCGGGCCAGCTGGCGCTCCACTGCTGGCTCGTCGACGACGTCGAGCCGCACTTCCAGTACCGCGACGAGGCAATGCTGCGCCTGTTCTTCGGCGACCTCATGACCCCCGACGAGGTGATCACCCATGTGCGGCG
>Ga0105047_10011173_pt1 | contig 14597 bp, 17 predicted proteins | sample MAT04_FD_78384 | JGI IMG/M metagenome (GOLD analysis project Ga0105047, IMG submission 78384) | Freshwater microbial communities from Lake Fryxell liftoff mats and glacier meltwater in Antarctica - MAT-04 (megahit assembly) | ecosystem: Environmental > Aquatic > Freshwater > Ice > Liftoff... | reverse complement strand
TGCAGATCCGAAACGAGTTCCTGAAGTGACGTCCGTCCATCGCCCCATCTTGCAGTTCATCCTGATCTTCGATCGAACGACGGGTGCACTCCAGGTGGAACAGTTCGGTATCGCGCGCGACACTGCGACTGCGCGATATCGCGAGCTCGAATTGGCTCATGAGACAGACGCGAACGTCGAGATCGTACTCGTTGGATCGGTGTCGCTCGACACGATTCGGATCACACATCCCCACTACTTCAATGGCGAGCAAGGCAAGGATTCGCTGACTCGACTTGAGGAACAGGTTCGCTCGCAAGAACCTGCGTGATGCGAGCGCAGGCTTGCTGGGCCGTCCCCGCCTCGTGCGGTCTGCTCGTCTCAAGAAGCGATGTGGGGACGTCGCGAAGCTACTGATCGCAGTTGGGCGCGCCTGTAGGGATGGTACCGGTCTCCGGCTCGCGCCACGCCTCGCGGCCGATGAGCCGATAGCCCGCGACGTTGGGGTGATCGCCCTCGATCGTCAGGGTGACGCGCATGCGGTCCTTCGCCTTCGGATCCTCGAGCGTGCCGAAGAACGGGAGCGTCGGGATGCCGCGCGCTTTCGCGATGGCGTGGATGCGCTTGTTGAGGTCGCGAATCTCAGGTGCAGCATCTGGGTAGCCGTTGTTCCACGGCAGCACATCGGCGATGGCTACGGGCAGATCTGCCGCGATGGCGCGATCGACGAGACAGCCCAGGTCACGCGCCGCATCCTTCACGGGGCGGCCTTGGACGATGTCATTGATCCCGCCCTGGATGACGATGGCGTCTGCACCCTTCGCGCAGGTGTCGAACCGGCCGGCGATCTGGTCGGTGCGTTCGCCCCAGGCGCCACAGTTGCGCAGATCTGCGGGTGGCAGTGCTTGGACCGTACGCTGCCACTGGCTGTTTTCGTCCACGCTCGGGAACCCATCACGTACGGACTTGTCGGGATCCCACTGCGGGCTGCCGGCGACGATGGAATCTCCGAGCGTGGCGATCACGCGGCTGGCCGGTGCCGCGCCCTTGCCTGTGGCAGGGCGGACCTTCGCAGGCCCGCCGTCACCCGTGTTCCCACCACATGCGGTCAGGGCCAGCGTTGCAAACGCTGCAACCGGGAGGGTCGTGATCCAACGCATCAATCGAGGAACTCCGTGTAGGTGCTGAGCTCACGCCGCGACGGCGCCTCGGGCGAGTCGCCAGTGGGCTCACCCAGATGAATGAGCCCGAGGACGTGCTCGCTGTCAGGGATATGTACGGCTGTGCGCCCCTCGGGGGTTCGCAACACGCCGGGGGTGCGCCAGTAGGACGCGAGCCCGTCGGCATGTGCGGCGAGGAGCAGCGCGTAGATGGCGCACGCAGCAGCCGCATGGTCCTCAGCCGCGTGGAGCGGAAGCGGACTGGGCACGTACGACGCCACGATGAGCGTAGGCGCTCGTTCGAGCTTTTTCGCGCCCTCACCCGCGGCGGCTTTGAGCCGCGCAAGCGCGGCAGGACCGACCACCCGGAACCGCCACGGCTCGGTCATGCGGTGCACGGGCGCCCAGCGTGCGAGTTCGAGCAGTTGCTTGAGCTGGGCGCGTGGCACGGGCTCGGGCTGGAAGCGCTTGTCAGTGCGGCGTGTGCGAATCGCGTCAAGAACGTCCATCGGCGGGAGTGTACCCATGCGGTGGCGCTGCAGGTCACGCGTGAGGCGCGCTTTCGTGAGCCGGCGGCGCTGCTCGACTGATCAAAGCTCGGCGCGCCGCGCCGCGATCGCGATCATCCGCCGCATCACGAACACGTGCAGCCGAGTGTCGATCACGGCCGTACGGTACACGCGTCCCAGGAGCCCTGGAAACGCTGCGTGCGTGGTGGCGCGCAGCCGCGAACCGGCGCCGTCCGGCTCGATATCGAACGTGTGCGTGTACACCGAGAAGCGGTGACGGCCGACGAGCTGCAGGCGGCATGGCTCCTCCACCGAACAGACCTCGAATCCCACGAGCTTCGATGTGCCGGCTGTAGGTCGCTTCGTTGCCTCGACATAGGAGGGTTGCGTACCCATCGCGCGCCCGTAGAGCGTGGTGATAGGACCGTCGAAGGCCGAGCTCGTCGCGTGCCAGAGCGCATCGAAGACCGCCTGAGGCGTGGCAACGGAACTCACCTCGTGGCAGTCGATGAGCGGGAGTTGGCGTGTGCGGCGGTTGGCCATCTGGAGGGGGTACCCGAGTCGGCGTAGGGCGAACGTGCGCGACAGATCAGCGTTGACGGACTGGGCTACCCATGCACGCTCCGGTAGACTTCCCTCACCTGGAGAGGTGTCCGAGTGGTCGAAGGATACGGTCTTGAAAACCGTCGTGGGTGCAAGCCCACCGTGGGTTCGAATCCCACCCTCTCCGTTTGTTCCTGAGCGCGTTGTGCCGAGCGCTTCAGCGCGGAAGATTCCGTCGCCTGCGTTCCGATGCCGTGCTCACGAGTCCTCGTGCCGCCACGAGGGGCCAGATGCCCTCAAGCAACGAAGCCCCACTGGTGCTCGAGGAGCGCAGACGTGGCGGGGACGGCGGCTCCGGCAGCATTAAGCGCCAGGTACAGCGATGGCGTTGCCGCGCCTCGTCGTTCACGGTGCACCCAACACGGGTAGCAGCGCCGCTAGGAAGGTCCTCGCGCTCTACGACATCCACGGCAACGTCGACGCGCTCGACGCGGTGCTTTCCGACCCGCGCGCAGCCGCTCCAGACGCGGTGCTCATCGGCGGGGATGCGCTCCCCGGCCCGTTCGCGACGGCCACCCACGCTCGTCTCGACGCCCTGGATGTTCCGGTGTATTGGATCCGCGGCAACGGCGAGCGCGAGGTCGGCGAGTCGCGAACCTTTGGCGCCCCGGATCCAGCGGATCTGGTGCGGGTGACCGAATGCTCGCTGCGGGTTGGCCGGACGGCCGATCCATCAACGGCGCGCTGATCGATCCGGTCGAAGCGATCATCGTCACTGAGCTGTTCGAGACATTCGCCGTGTAGGTCAACACGGTGGGGTTTTGAGGTCGTCGGGCGACTTCCGGACACGGACGGTCGAGGCACCGGCGCACAGATGCGCCGCCCGATCGCCTCCACCCGACGTCCCGGAGGATGAACCGCGCGTCAACCGGGGAGGAGGTGCGCATGCGATCCTTCGACCTGAATCAGCCCGCCTTCACCTCCGACGACGGGGATCCAGAGGGCTTTCGCTCCGCCGTGGCGCGTCCTGGCTCGACGCTCGGCGCCGAACACAGCGGCGTGAGCGTCTACGAGCTCGCGCCCGGCCAGGCAATCTGCGCCTACCACTACGAGATGGGTGAGGAGGAGTGGGCGATGCCCCTGGAGGGCGCGCACGAGCTACGCAATGACGGCGCCGTGCCCGAGCGACTGCTCATGTTCAGCGAACGCTGGGAGCTCACCGCAACTGTCTATCCCGACAGCGACAAGATCGGCATCTGGACCGGGCACAAGCCCGACGACGGCAGCTTCGTTCGCTCGACGTCGGTCGACTATTTCCATGAAGTGCCGGATCGCTCTGCGGGAGTCGCGCGTTGAGCGATTGGTCCGAGCGCGGTGCGTACGTCCATGACATGCGCCACCGCTACAGCCTCGAGTTGCGTCCCACAGACGAGTTCGACGCTCGCCTGCGCCGCGCCGCGCGCACGCTCGAGAGCGCGGGACTCATCGAGCCGGGCGCGACTACCGCCGAACGATTCCATCCGCACATGACGCTGTTGCGCGCCTCGGAGATCCGCGAGGTGCGCGCAGAGGCAGTCGCCAAGCGCCTCGCGGGCGGGCACGCGGAGATTCGCTTCGCCGCCGCGTCGGCATTCGGCGAGGGACGCGTGCTCTACCTCGTCCCCGAGGTCCGGTCGGTGCTCGACCGTGCACGTGCCAACGCCATCGACGCCGCACCGCTCGATGAGCTCGACCCGCTCGTGTACGAGCGCAAGTGGACGCCGCACGTCACGCTCGCCTACTCCGTGCCAGAGGCGACGCGCGAGCTGGCCCACACCGCGCTCGCGGAACTCCTTCCGCTCGAGGGGGCGTGGGGCAGCGTGGAGATCTGGGATCTCGACGTCCGCCCCACCGAGCTCGAGTACAGCATCGACCTCGGCGCCGCCCGGCGCCGCTGATCCGCCCGTACACGCATGCACGTAACTCGACCGTCAGGAAGCACACCATGCCCCAGCTCCATGTCATCGTCGGCAGCGTCCGGCCAGGTCGCGTCGGTCTTTCGGTCGCCACCTGGATCGCGGAGTACGCCGAGCGAAACTCGGACTTCGATGTCGAGCTCGTCGACCTGGCGATCATCGGTCTGCCGATGCACGACGAGCCCGAGCACCCAGCCACAGGGAAGTACCTACATGATCACACCAAGGCATGGTCGGCAACGATCGAGCGCGCGGACGCATTCCTCTTCGTCACACCCGAGTACAACCACTCCGCACCGCCCGCCCTCGTGAACGCCATCACCTATCTCCACAACGAGTGGGAGTACAAGCCCGCAGGCATCGTCAGCTACGGCGGCGTCTCGGCGGGGCTGCGTTCAGCGCAGGCGCTCAAGGCGCTCTGCAACGTCCTCAAGATCGTGCCGATGGCTGAGGCGGTCTCCATCCCCTTCGTCACGAAGTTCGTGGCTGAGGACGACACGATCCACCCGAACAAGCCCATGACCGCTGGCGCGACGGCAATGCTGGACGAGCTCGCTCGATGGGAGCAGGCGCTCCGGCAGTTGCGGCACGGTTGACTGGTCTCAGTCGCGTGGATCGAACACGCGCGGTGAATCATCCGCGCTCAGCACCGTGGCTGAGCGCAGCGTCGTCGCATCATTCGGATGGGCGCGCACCACGATGTCGCGCACGTCGCTTCCGAGCAGCGACCCGGGGAGCGTCACTGCCATCGAGCGACCGTCGGGGATGCCCGACCGCGCCGGCAGTCGCAGCGAAACGGTCGCACCGTCAACGCTCGTGATGTCGAGGATCGTTCCGGCGGCGGGGACCCCTGCGACGTACACGTAGCGCTGCGGATCCTGCATGCGCGTCTCGCCTGCACCGGGCGCTGTAGGAAACGGGAGGACCTTGCCCTCGCGCCGCATCTCCTCAGCCATTGCTTGCCAGGAACCGAGCACGTCGTTCATCGTGTCAATTGCGTCGTAGTTCGGCATATCCGGGGTGCGTTCTCGCACGCCGAGCGGCACGTCCGCGATGAGCGCGGAGCGCCCTGCTCCAGCGGCAACCATATTGTTCGTGGTCGACACGCGGAGCACGGCATGACCACCGGCGCGCGCGCCCTGGTATCCGACCCACTTGTGGCCGGCCGACTGCAGCAGCTCGGTCCCTGCGACGACATGTCCGGTGGGATCGATGCGCAGCGAGTAGAGACGCTCGTAGTCGGTCGTGCGGCCCCAGTTGCGCAGCAGATCCAACGTCGCGGTGCCGCCGTCCTCGTTGGCGAAGAGCACGGAGTAGTCGATCTTCGCGCTGCCGTCCGCGAAGCGCTCGATCTCCGCGAGTCGGGCGAGCGGGCGATCTGTCTGCGGCCAGTCATCGGAGCCGGCCACGCTCTGGCGCCCGTGGATGATCGGCGCGTACGCAGCGGCAAGCTCATTGTTGTCAACGCTCGTGGGGGGAATGATCGGTGCGCTGCTCGCGCCGATGTTCCCGCTCGCGGTCCCGATCCTCATGTGCGTCGCGCTCCTGTGCCGCGCACGTCGAAGACGTGCGGTTGATCATCGTCGCCCAACACCGTCACCGAGCGGTAGAGCTCGGCGCCGCGGGCGCGCGCGGTTTGCTGGATGCGTGTCACGTCCGCGCCGCGCACCCCGTCGGGGAGGGCCACCGCGACTGATCGCCCGTCGGGCACGTCGCGCGCCGGAACCCGCACGATGACCGTCCGCCCATTGCTGAGCGTCACGCGGATGCGCGTGCCAGCGCGCGGTGCCCCAGCGATGTACACGTAGCGGCGGGGATCCTCGATGCGCTCCCCGGCGACTCGGATCCCGCCGGCAGGTGTGACCTTGCCCTCGCGGCGTACCTCGCGTGCCATGTCGCGCCACGCGTTGGGGACGCGGCTCATGATGTCGAGCGCGTCGGGACGGCGGGTTTGGCGGTCGCGCCGGAGCACCAACAGGTCGCTTGCATCGATCACGCGCTGCGATGCTCCGGCGCCGGGCGCGAGCATGTTGTTGGCCGTCGAGACGTGCAAGACCGCGCGACCGGCATCGTGGGGGCCCGCGAAGCGGCGCCACGTGTGATTGCGGGCCTGGTAGCGCTCGCTGCCAGCAACGATGCGCCCGTCGCGCCCAACCGAGACCGAGTAGAGCCCTTCGTAGTCGGTCGTCCGCCCCCAGCGCGCGAGCAGCTCGCGCGTTTCTGTGCCGCCGTCCTCGTTCGAGAAGAGGGCGGAGTAGCTGATGCGCGCAGTGCCGTCGGCGTGGCGTTCAACTTCCGCGACCATGGCGAGCGGCTGGTCCGACCGGGGCCAATCGTCTCGGCCGGTACGGAGCTGGCGACCGTGCACGCGCGGCGCGAATGTGTGCGCAAGCATGTCGTTCGGCTGGCCGGCGATCGGCACGCCCCGGGCCGCACGCCGGCGTCTGGGAGCCAATCCCAGGGTCGATGCGGGCTCCGCGAGATGAAGGCCGATGCGCATACCGGGCGAAGCCTCGCACACCCATCGCGGTCGTGGCGCGCTCATGGGGGTTGCGGGCCGGCGCGACAACCGATTTGCTGTGGCGCATGACGACCCCCGACGCACCGCTCCCGACGCTCGATCGCGTCACGCTCACCGGCACGCACGTCGAGCTCGCGCCGCTCGGCACTGAGCACGCCGCTGCCCTCGCGCGCGCCTGCGCGCCAGGCACGCTCGATCTGTTCAGCCGCACGCCCGACAGCATCGAACCCGCTACCCCCGAAGATGCCGAGCGGTACGTCGAGGAAGCGTTGGCAGGGTGGCTCCGTGGGAAGTACCTCCCATTCGTGGTGCTCGACCGAGTGACGGGTGACGTGCTCGGTGCCACGCGCTATGGCGACATCGACCTCGAAGTGCCTCGCATGGGGATCGGCTGGACGTGGTACTCCGAGCATGTGCGCGGCACGGTAGTGAATCCGGAGTGCAAGCTCCTGCTCCTCGAGCACGCCTTCGACACCCTCGGCGCCGGCATCGTGTCGCTCTGGACGAGCGGATTCAACGAGCGGTCGCACGCCGCTATCATCAAGCTCGGTGCGACGCGCGACGGGGTGTTGCGCCGCCATGTCTACCAGCGCGATGGTCGCCTGCGCGACACGGTCATCTTCTCGATCCTCGCGGAGCGGTGGCCTGAGGTGCGCGCGGGTCTCGAAGCACGGGTGGAGCAGCAGGGCGCAGCGTGGGCGGGGTGACCGACATCACTACAGCAGATCTCACCGGCGTGGAACTACGCCGCTCTGAGCAGGGGGACGCGGAGGCGCACCCCGCTTTTCTCCACCGCAACGCGCTGCACCTGGCGCCGTTCGTGCCGACGCGGGATGCGACGCGGCTCACCCTCGACCGCGTGCGAGAACTTGCTGTTACGAGCGCCGATCGCGTGCCACTGCTCGCACTTCACAACGAGACGGTGATCGGCCAGGCGACGATCAGCAGCATCGCGCGCGGCGCCTTTCAGAACTGCACGCTTGGATATTCGGTGGATGTTGACTGGCGGTGGCGCGGGTTGGCGACGCGCATGGTGAGGTACGCCGTCGCAGAAGCCTTCGGGCCCGTGGGCCTGCATCGGGTAGAGGCGGGGACGCTGCTCGAAAACCGCGCGTCGCAGCGTGTCCTCACGAAGGCGGGGTTCGCCCGTATCGGGATCTCGCGCAACCATCTGCGGATCGCCGGCGAGTGGCAGGACCATGTGCTGTACGCATGCACCGGAGAGGACTACGGCAGCCATTCCACGAGCACTGCCGACTGACCATGTTGATCAGCGTACGGCGACAGGCTCGCCAGTGATGGGATGCACCTCAGCCGGCGTGAGGTCGTCGACGACTTCAACCGCGTGGGTCGGAGCGACATCAGCCTTGATCACGGGCGTCATGTCCGTCATGCCTGAGACGGAGGTCTTGAACTCGCGCATACCCTTGCCGAGCGACTTGCCCATCTCAGGGAGTCGCTTGGGTCCGAAGACGAGCAGCACCACCAGGCCGAGAAGCAGGATCTCAGGAAGTCCAACGAAACCGGGCATGTCATCACTCCACATCTCAGCGCGGAGCGGCACCTCGTGCCGCCCTCAACGCCATGAGATACGTGCGCCTCGCCTCGTTGGATGTCCGAGTCAACGATTATCTGAGCACGGAGTAGCAGTCGCCGCCCGGGCGTGGGTGGCGTGGCGTGGGGAGCCTGCCGGGGTGCGCCGCGAACCGTGCAGCGGGCCGCTGGTCGTCGGAGTGTCACGCGCGCTGACGCCGGCTCGGTATCAGGATAGTCATGACATCCGAGCGAGCTCGATGCACCACGACCTCTTATCAAATGTAGCCGCGCAACTTAGCAGCGCGCGCCACGCGGGCGACCGAGAGGCACATGGCGGCGTCGCGCAGCGGGAGCTTGTGGTCGACCGAGTAGGCGTACACCTCACCCCAGGCACGCTTCATGACGCTGGCGAGCTCGCGATTGACGTGATCCTCGGTCCAGCGGTACTGCTGGATGTTCTGGACCCATTCGAGGTAGGAGACGGTCACGCCGCCCGCGTTGGCGAGGATGTCCGGCACCACGGTGACGCCCATGGCGTTGAGGGCCTCATCAGCATCGCTCGAGAGTGGGTGGTTCGCCGCTTCCACGACCATGCGCGCCTTGACGTCCGCGACATTGTCCTCGGTGATGGCGTTGGAGAGCGCCGCTGGGATGAGGATGTCGCAGTCCATCGTGAGCAGCTCGTTGTTGGTGCAGTCCTCGCCGCCCGTGAAGTTCGCCACACCGCCGTGCTCGGCGCTCCACGCCTGCAGGGCCTCAATGTCGAGGCCCCGGGTGTTGATCACACCTCCAGAGGCGTCAGAGATGCCGACCACGATGCAGCCCAGCTCGCGGATGAGCCGTGCCGCGTTGGAGCCCACATTGCCGAATCCCTGGATCGCCACGCGCGCACCGTCAAGCTTCATGCCCAGGTCGTGCGCCGCCTCGGCGATCACGTTGACCACGCCGCGTCCCGTTGCTGCCTCGCGACCCAGCGAGCCGCCGAGCTCGACGGGCTTGCCCGTCACGATGCCGGGCTGATGGCCGTAGCGCGAGCCGTACGCGTCCATGATCCACGCCATGACCTGCGCGTTGGTGTTGACGTCGGGGGCGGGCACGTCGCGGTTGACGCCGAGCACGTAGCTGATCGCCAGCGTGAAGCGGCGCGTCAGCTGCTCGAGCTCGCTCTCAGTGAGCTGCGACGGATCCACCATCACGCCGCCCTTGGCGCCGCCGTACGGCAGGTTCACCACGGCGCACTTCCATGTCATGAGCGACGCCATGGCGCGCACCTCAGAGATGCTCGCCTCCGGGTGATAGCGAATGCCGCCCTTGTACGGCCCGCGCGCACCGTTGTGCTGGACGCGGTAGCCGCGCAGCACGGTGATCGATCCGTCGTGGCGCCGCAGCGGTACCTGCACGCTGATCTCACGGTAGGTCGAGCAGAAGATCTGGCGCACGTCGTCGTTGAGACCGATGATCTCGCAGGCGCGAGAGACGGTGTCGTTCACCTCGGCGAAGGGGTCGTGATGACCCGCGTTCTCGTCGAGCATGGTGGGGACGGTGCGTGTCGGTTGAGCGGCCATGCACCCGATGTTACCGGGCGCGGCCCGGGCGCGGGCAAGCTCCGTCAGAGCCAGCTCTCAGGACGCCCCACCTCGACCTCGTGCGCCAGCTGTGTGCGCTCCTTGATGCGGATGCGCACGTAGTTGGACGCAGCCACCGTGGAACCGAGCAGGATCCAGAGCAGTTCGACGTACATCCCGCTCAACGTGAGGGATGCCGCGATGAGTCCGAACAGCGCCGCCAAGATGCCGCGACACGCCGCGACCATCCCCGGATCCTCGATGGTACGGGCCCGTTTGAGCGTGCGCATGGCGAGGATCACGCAGCTCCCGATGAAGGAGTAGAAGAGCGTGAACCCGACGGCGCCGAGCTCCGACAGCAGCTCGAGCGGCGTGTTGTGCACGGTGCGCGGCGCACGGATGAACAGGTCGATATTGCGGACATCGCGCTTGAGGTAGCGGTTGGACACCACGGGATAGTTGCCGAGGCCGACGCCGTGGATGGGCTCGTCCTGGAACTGGTACCGGGCAACGCGCCACAGATCGCCGCGTCCGGTGGAGTTCTCTCCCGCGAACCGCTGCTCGGCCACCGATCCACCGGGAGCGAAGATGAGCCACGCGAGCGCGAGGGCGGCGACGGTGACCATCACACCCGTGAGGCGCACGCGCTCGACGCCGCGAGCGGTGATGAGGAGCACGAGGTAGGCGAGCAGTGCGGCGACCACACCGGTGCGGCTAGCGCTGGCGGCGACGCCCATGAGGCTTCCCGCGACCGCGAATCGAGCGAACCAACGGGCGGAAGCACGGGTCGAGCTTTCGCCGAGTGCCAGCGCGAACGCCGCGCAAATGGCCATCCCAGTGGCGTACTCATTGGGGTCGGAGTAGAGGCCGATGGCACGTCCGCCAAGGCTCGTGTGCATGGCCATGCCGATGGCCGCGCTCAGGAGGGCGGCGCCGACGATCCACCAACCGACGTTGCGGAAGTGGCTCGTGCGGCGCAGGAGCAACGGGATGCTGGCGAAGACGAGGAGGTCGGTGAGTAGCCGGCTACTCAAGGTGCGGACCTGATGCAGGTCCACGGCCCACGCGGCAGACGCCATCGCCCAGCCGAGGAAGGCGACGCCCATCACGAGCGGGAAGAGGTGGCCGCGCCAGACCGATTCAGACGAGACGTCGGCGCGCGAGCGCACGAGCAGCGACAACGCCGCAGTTGCGATGACGAGCGTTCCGACGAGCTTGACTGGCGTGAGGGAGGGCCCAGCCGTGACGATCTCGAAGAAGGTTGTGGCACCGAAGGCGGCGACCGCGATGTCCCCGCGCGGGAGGAAGATACAGCCGGCCACGGCAGCGACGAGCACGGCAATGGCCATAACCGGATGGATGGGCGTCAGGATGCCGGCGACGACGGCGAGGATCACGGCTCCGGCGTTGATCCCGAACAGGCGCGTGCGCACGGCCAGTCGCCCGCCGGGCATGGCGCTCGCGTTCAGAGGTCCTGCGGTCATGGTCGCTCCTTCGACGCGCGAGGGCATGGACTTGAGGGTTCGAGCGACTTCCTCGTGCGTGGACTCAAGCGATTCGGCATCCGGACCGATACGGGCGACAGTCTCCGAAACGGTCCACGCATGCGCGCAATCAAGGTCCTCGTCGTCATCGACTCGCTCGCCATGGGCGGTGCGGAGCGCTGCGCAGTGGACATGGCCTGTGCGTTGGACCGCTCGCGATTCGAACCACACGTGCTCGTCACGCGCGGCACGGGCCCGCTCGCAGCGGTGCTCCAGCGCCACGACGTGCCGTACACGCTGCTCGACCGGCGCAGGAAGGTCGAGCTTGGCGCGTGGCGCACGGCGCGTGGCGCACGGCGCGATCATGGGTCCGATGGGCTGATGTGGTGCACGCGCACAAGTTCACGAGCAGCACGTGGTCGGCCCTCCTCGTAAGCCGCACTCGCGTGCCGCTGCTCGCGCACGAGCACAACTGGTCGGGCGGTCGCGATCGCCTGCGCGCGCTCATCTATCGACATCTCATCGGGCGGGTCGCGTTCCGCACGATTTGTGTATCGGAGTCGGTCGAGCGCACCGTGCTCGGCGACGGGGTCGCGCCCGAACGGGTGCTCACCATTCCGAATGCGGTTGTTCCAGATGTTGCATTCGAGCGGGCGCGTGCGCGGGAGTTGCTGGGGATCGATCAGGACGCCCCAACGATCGGCATCGTTGCCGGCCTGCGACCTGAGAAGGCACACGAGGTCGCGCTCGACGCGCTGGCCGACGCGCGCCTCGCCGCTGCCGGGGTGCGTCTGTGCGTGATCGGCACCGGTCCACGCGAAGCAGCCCTGCGCGCGTATGCCACAGCCGTTGGCGTCGAGGACCGCGTCGATTGGCTCGGTGCGGTGGACGATCAGTGGGACGCTGCGATCAGCGCGTCCATCTCCGCCGGCGGCGCATTCTCAGGCGCCTTCGACGCGGCGCTCGTGTGCTCGGACTGGGAGGGCCTCCCGCTCTTCTCGCTTGAGGCGATGATGGCGGGAACACCGTTGATCGCGACGCGCGTTGGTGAACTCGAGCGACTGTGCCGCCAGGAGGCGGGTTGGCTTGTACCAACGCGCGACTCGGAAGCGCTCGCAGATGCGATGTGGGACGTGGTTGATGAGCCTGCGGCCACAGCCCGACGCGCCGCACGCGGGCAGCATCGGGTGCGCGCCCAACACTCGTTCCCTGTCTTAATGGCGCGCCTCGAGCGGCTCTACCTCGAGGCGCTCGGTGAACCGCACGCAACGTCCATTGGTGCGTTGTCGGTCGAGGCCGACGCCGACGCCGCATGACGCGACTGCGCCGAGCTGTCGTGTTTGCTGGTGGCCTGGGTTCGCGCCTCGGTCCCAACCACGGCCGCGGTCCGAAGGCGGTGCTTCCAGTGACACACACTGAGAACCTGTCGGACATCGTGCTCGACCAGTTGCGCGCGGCGGGAATCGAACATGTCACGTTCGCAGTCGGGCACCTGGCCGAGCAGGTCATGCGCGTCGTTGACGGGCACCCGCACGCCGGCATGCTCGTGGACTACCACGTCGAGATGGAGCCGCTCGGAACAGCCGGCGCGCTCGCGCGCATCGAGGGACTCACCGCGCCGTTCATCGTTGCCAACTGTGACGTGGTGACCGATCTACGAATCGGTGATCTCGTCGCCACGCACGAGTGTGAAGGCTACGCACTCACCATCGCCGCGTGCCGACGCAGCTACCGCAGCGAGTTCGGGCTCCTCGTCGCCGACGAGCCGCACGCTCGGGCTTCGCGCGTGCGTTCGATCGATGAGAAGCCGTACGTCTCGCGCCTGCTCAACATGGGCATCTACGTCGCGGATCCATCGATCCGAGCAGTCATCGAGCCGGGTGTTCGCACGGACATGGATCAGGTCATCCAGCGGCTGGTCGACATCGACCAACCTGTAGGTCTGCACGCGCACGACGGTAGCTGGATGGATATCGCCACGGATGAACTGCTCGCCGAGCTGGTCGAAATCACCGAGCGACGACACGGATCGGAGCGCACATGAACATCCTCGTCACGGGCGGCGCCGGCTACCTCGGATCGGTCACGACGCTCCAGCTCCTTGAGCGCGGCCACACCGTTCGCATCGTCGACAACCTGCTGCACGGGCAGACCGCCGTCGCGAAGCTGCTGGCCGATGCAGGGGCCGAGGTGATGATCGGGGATCTGCGGGATCCGGAGGTGCGCACATGTGCACTCGCGCGTGTGCGCCGCGTGGTGCATCTCGGCGCGATCGTCGGTGACGTCGCCTGTCGCGAGGACACTGAGCTCTCGGACACGGTCAATCTCGTCGCCAGTCGTGCGCTCATTGCGGAAGCGGGCGCGGCCGGCGTGGAGCACCTGGTGTTCGCCTCAACGTGCTCCAACTACGGGATCGTCGACCACGACGACGCAGTGGACGAGACGTACCCGCTGCGCCCGGTATCGCGGTATGCGCAACAGAAAGTGGCCATCGAGGCGGAGCTGCTCGACGAGGATGCGCCGTTCGCAATGTCCGTGAGCTGCCTCCGGTTCGCGACCCTGTACGGTGCGAGCCCGCGCATGCGATTCGACCTGCTGGTCAATGAGTTTGCACGCGACCTGTGGGGTGACCGCACGATTGAGGTGTACGGTGCGCGCACGTGGCGCCCATACGTGCACGTCACTGATGCGGCGCGCGCCATCGTGGCGACGCTCGCGCACGCGACGGCGGCGCCTGGCCCGCGCCGCGCCACCTTCAACATCGGGATCGACGAATCGAACCATCGCAAACTCGACGTGGCGCAGCTCGTGGCACGCACGCTCGGGCAGGGTGAGATCGTGGAGACACCGCACGGCGACGACACCCGAACGTACCGTGTGAGCTTCGCGCGAATGCGCAAGGAGCTGGACGTCCAGCTCGACTGGACCGTCGAGCGTGGCGCGCGCGAGATCGCAGCGTTGCTCGATTCCGGGCAGATCGTTGATCCGTACGCGGCGATACACGTCAACGCATGAGCAAGACCGATCCACGAATTCCGTTGTGCGACTTCCGCGCCGAGCAGGCAGATATCGATGCCGTCGTGCGCACGCTCACCTCAGGGTGGATCACTGCAGGGCCGCAGAGCGCAGCGCTCGAAACGGCGTACGCGGAGCTGCTCGGCGTTGAGCACGCGATCCTCACCTCCTCCGGCACGGCATCGCTGCACCTGGCACTGCTGGCGGCAGGCATCGGTCCGGGTGACGAGGTCATCGTCCCGGCCATCACCTTCATAGCCACCGCCTCCGCCGTTGTGCACTGCGGCGCGACTCCGGTGCTCGCGGACGTGCTCGGGTCGCATGATGTGG
>Ga0105047_10011172_pt1 | contig 14597 bp, 16 predicted proteins | sample MAT04_FD_78384 | JGI IMG/M metagenome (GOLD analysis project Ga0105047, IMG submission 78384) | Freshwater microbial communities from Lake Fryxell liftoff mats and glacier meltwater in Antarctica - MAT-04 (megahit assembly) | ecosystem: Environmental > Aquatic > Freshwater > Ice > Liftoff... | reverse complement strand
TTGGTCGTCGCGTGCTCGACGTGGGCCTTCGCGGCGTGGGCCGGGCGAGCTTCGTGCGCCCGCGTCGACGGGGCGGCCGCGCCTCCGGCGACGGAGAACTTCGGCATGCCGCGCTCCTCTTGACGCGCGTCCTGACGACCGCGGCGAGCGTCCTGCGCGTGCGCGCGGGCGTCGGCGCTCGAGTGTGCGTCGTTGCCGCGACGAGCCTCCTCGCGTCCCTTCGGTCCGCCCTTGCCGGCGTCCTTCGGGAGTGCCTTCAGGGTCTTCTTGCCGTCGCGCTCGCGCGGGTTGGCCGATGCGCGCGCAGCATGCGCGGTGGCGTTGTGGACGGGCTTGGCCACGAGCGCGGGGGCCTTCTCCGGGATCTTCTCGGCCGAGCCGAGCTTGAACTTGTCGCCGCGCGCGGTGACGACGCCGTCGAAGACGAGATCGTCGAGCATGCGGAGGAGGCCTGCCTGGCTGGCGGGCGCGACGCCGAGGCGCTCGGCCACCTCCTGCGCATCGAGCGCGCGTTCCTGGCTCTTGAGCAGATCCAGCACGGCCGTGCGAGAGGGCAGGGGCTTGCGCATTTGGGCCTATTTACTCGGGGCGGCCCGGCGCGTCCCGGGAATATTCTGGTCCGGCGTTCAGCTAGAGTGGAGTCGCCTTGAAAAAGACCGTTCCTTTCTGGATCGTCCTCGCCCTGTGCGCCGCCGCGCTCGTGGCGAGCTCGCTCCTGCTCGTCGACTACGTGCGCCCGGCGCCTGTTTTTTGCGGTGGCGAGGGCGGGTGCGGCGTCGTGAAGCGGACCGTATTCGCCTATCCGCTCGGTATCCCCACGCCGCTCATCGGCATCGGCGGGTTCATGGCGATCGGGCTGGCTCAGCTGCTTTCCGGGCGTCGTGCGCGCGTCGCGCAGGCGATGCTCGCCTCGTTTGCCGGCATCGTCGCGGCGGGGCTGCTCGTCGTGCAGGCGATGATGAGGACGGTCTGCCCGTTCTGCTTCGTGGCCGACGTGTCCGCGCTCCTGCTGCTGGGACTCTCCGTCACACGTGCGCTCCGTGGCTGGGACCCACCGGTCGCCAGAGCTCAGCTCGCGGGCGGCGTCGTCCTCATCATCGCTGCCGTGCTCGCGCCCGTCGCGCTCGGTATGTCGAAGAAGGCGATCCCTGCCGAGGTGCCGTCCGTCATCGCCGACGAGATGCGGAAGAGCCCGCGCGGCAAGGTCACCGTCGTCGACTTCGTCGACTTCGAGTGTCCGTTCTGCCGGATGACCCACGCCGACTTCGCGCCGATCCTCGAGAAGAACAAGGAGAAGGTGCGCGTCGTACGCAAGCATGTCCCGCTGCGGATGCATCCGCACGCGATGGACGCCGCGCGCGCGGCTTGCTGCGGCGAGAGGCTCGGCAAGGGCGACGAGATGGCCGACGCGCTCTTCACAGCGCCGACCTCCGAGCTCACGCCGGAGGGCTGCGAGCGCATCGCCGTGAAGCAAGGCCTCGATCTCACGCGCTTCAAGGAATGCATGAGCGACCCCGAGATCGACGCGCGCATCCGCGCCGACGGCGAGACGTTCCGCGCCGCGCGTGGCCACGGGCTGCCGACGATCTTCATCGAGGGCATGAAGCTCGAGGGCGCTCAGGAGCGCGAGGTGTTGCGGAGCACGCTCGACAGCGCGATCCGCGCGCTCTGAACGGTCTGCCCGCGGGCTCCGGAGGAGCTTCTTTCGCACCTGAAACGAATGGCCGAGCGCCTTACGGTTCTGAAATGACGCGTCGCATTAGTGCGTGACCGGACCGGGTGCAGGTTCACGAATTTACGTGGTTTTGCTCGGCTCAGCCGCGGGCACGGTCTTCGCTAATCGCGCCCGCACCACCGGGGCGCAATTCCGCACTTCGGAGGTGGGCGGCGTTGCCACTGCCGTCCGGGGCGGGGGATGCAGCTGCACGCCTGACAGGACAGAACCGTGGACGGGAAGACTCACAGCCAGGTCGCTTTTGCGATGCTCGTTGCCGCGAAGGTTTTCGGAATCGCAGGATTGATTCTCGGCGTGACGCGCTACCGCATCCTGGGCGGTGCGCTTCTCGGTCTCGACGCCGTGATGATCGTCGTCGCCATCGTGATCGGTCTTCGAGGCATGCGAGGCGTCGTGCGCGAAGAGGAGACGCACAAGAAGCTGCTCGCAAAGATGATCGAGGAAGGAACGCTCCGCCAGTACCTGCGCGACCTCGGAGCGCCGGCGGTGCAGACACGCGACCTGCAGGCCGCGCTCGAGCAGGTCGGCACCCGCGATACCGACACGTCCAGCGCCCCGATGTAGCGCGGCGAGTGACTACTCCTTGTCGAAACCCTCGGTGCAGCTGGACGACGTGCTCGTGTCGCACGCCAGGTCCGTGATGCGGAGGATGAGGCCGACGTTGGAGTCCTCGACGACGTAGGTGAACTGCCTGGCGCTGGCCTCATAGGGAATGGTGCCGCCACAGGACTTGTGGATGCCGCTGGTCCAGTAGATGGTCAGCGAGCCGGCGCTGCCGACGACGGTGCCGCTGTCGAGGTCCTCGCTCGGGCAGGTGCCGCCCTTGGTGCTCTCGTAGTGACTGACGGTGCCGTCGGTCTTGAAGTCCCAGACCTCGCCGCCGGAGAACCACTTGCCGAGCAGCTCCGCGGGGGCGTCTCCGGCGGGGACCGCCTCGCCGGGCGTGGTGCTCCCCGAGGAGCCCGAGGAGCCCGAGGAGCCCGAGGAGCCCGAGGAGCCCCCCGTGGGGCTCACCACAGTGCAACCGATCGCGAGCACGCCGAGCAGGAAAGACGTACCAACGAAGATGGGGAAGCGCATGAGCAGAGCTTATGCACGCGAGGTCGAGCGCGCCGGGCCTCAAACGGATGACGCCCGAGCGGTCGCGTCTCGGGGCGGCGCGAAGAGCGGCGCCATCGCTGTCGATCAGGGCTGGCAGATGCCGCCGCAATCGGCGCCGCCATGGGCCGGATCGCACGAGTCGCTCGGGTCGTCGACGCACGTCTCGCTGGCGCCGCGGCAGGCGATGCCCGCGAAGCCGCCGCAGCGCTGAACGCACTTGCCGCCGGTGTCGGGGTGGAGGCCCGGGCCGATGTGCGTGCAGGCGTAGCCCGCGGGGCAGTCGTGCTGCATCGCCGGGGCGATGAAGCCGCCGCACTTGATGTCCGCGGGCTTCACGAGCTCGCACTTGTGCGTGCCGTGGTTGCACTCGGGCGCCGCGTAATCGGCGAGCGTCGCGAAGGCCGGGCAGATCGTGTGTGGCGCGCACGCGAGGCTCGCCGTGTACGCGCTGGCCTTCGCACCGAGCACCGCGATGCTCCCGTAGTTGGAGCAGCAGGCCTTGTCGACCTTCACGCAGTCGCTTTTTCGGTGGCGCAGCCGCTGACGAAGTCCGCGCTGCCGCCCTTCAGCTCGACCGTGAAGGTCATCGGCGACTGCCAGTAGTCGCGGACGACGATGTAGTGTGTCGCGCTCGCGTTCGCCGGGAGCTTCACCTTCACGTGCGAGCTCGTGTCGCTCGCCGAGGCGTCGTCGTTCTTGGCGACGGTGTGCCAGTTGTTGTCGAGCACCAACGGTGACCGGGTCGCCGTTGTTCGAGCGAACCCAGACGTCGACCGAGTCGCCGGCGTTGCCCGCGAACTTGAATGCGCGATAACGCGGCGTCTTCGTGTACGGCGTGCTCGAGCTCGACTCGCCGAACGACAGCGAGCCGACGATCTTCGTGTCGCTCAGGCTCGAGGCCGAGGTTGCGTCGTCGGTGGTCTCGGCCTTCTCGTCGGCCGAATCGGCGGACGAGCACGCGAGGACGAGCAGCGAAGCGAGGGAAGCGAAGGAAAGGAGCCTGGAAGTCATGTGCGCCCCTATAGCAAGATGCGATGTGGGTGCAGGGGGCATCATGTGCGAATCACCGCCTCAGCTCATCCGAATCATCCGAGCCGTCGCTCGTCTGACCGAGGACGCGGACCCCGACCCCGCGCATTCCTTACCGATTCGGCGCTAGGATTACTGCCCTCACCGAGGTGTCTCTCATGAAGCTTCGCTTTCTCCCCCTCCTCTCGATCGCGGCGCTCGGTCTCACGACCGCCGGCTGCGGAAAAGAAGTCGTCCGCGGGTCCAACGATCCGAGCATCGACGCGCACGCGCTCTCGACCGGCCTCGACAAGGACGACATCCAGCGCGCCCTCCACGAGACCCTCAACAACCTCCGCGCAGCGCCGGTGATGAACGAGTGGCGCTCGACGAACCCGCCGCCGAACGTCGCCATCTTCCCGTTCCAGAACAGCACGAGCGAGCACATCGACTCGATGCTCGACGCGCTCCTCGGCGAGGCCGAGACCTGGCTCGTCGAGTCGGGCACGGTGCAGGTCATCTCGCGCGAGCGCCAGACGCAGATGATCCGCGAGGTCGAGGGCCAGCAGAACGCCGTCTTCAACCCCGCGCACGCCGCCAGGTACGGCAAGCAGCTCGGCGCCAAGTACCTCATCACCGGCAAGGTCTCCGGAAACGACGAGCGCTCCGAGGACATGCGCCGCGTGCAGTACTTCCTCTTCCTGCAGGTCATCGACGTCGAGACCTCCGCCATCAGGTGGCAGCGCAAGACCTACGTCACCAAAGCGATCAAGTAGTCACGTGCGCATGAACGCGCTTTCGAAGCTCGGCCGGCTCGCCTCGGTAGCCGGCCTCGTGCTCGCGCCGTGGCTCGTCGGCTGCGGCGGTCACACGGCGCGCACGCTCGAGATGCGCAGCGCGCTCGACGCGGGCAATGCGAAGGGCGCGATCAAGGCACTCGACGAGGAGCTCGACGTCAAGGACCCGAAGGACCTCCCCGGCGACATCAAGGGCGACAACGCGATCCTCGTCCTCGATCGCGCGAGCATCCAGCAAGGCCTCTCCGAGTTTTCCCTCTCGAAGCGCGACTTCGAGGCGGCCGACAAGGCCATCGATATGCTCGATCTCGCGCGCAACGCCGGAGACTCGATCGGTGAGTACGTGTTCAGCGGTTCGTCGGGGCGCTATCAGGCGCCGCCCTACGAGAAGCTGATGATCAACACGCTCAACATGCTGAACTACCTGGAGACGCGCGACCTCAACGGCGCGCGCATCGAGGCGCGCCGGCTGTCGGTCATCCAGAAGTACTACCGCGACAACCTGCAGAACAAGGAGAACCCGGTCGTCGGTCTCGGCAGCATGCTCGCGGGCTTCACGTTCGAGAAGAGCGGCGAGATCGACGAGGCGCTCCGCTACTACGATGAGGCGCTCGGGTTCACCGGGTTCGGCACGCTCTCCGAGGCCGTGCGCAGGATCGCACCGCTCGGCCAGTACCGCAGCCCGCGCATCAAGGCGCTCCTCCACGAGGGCGAGAAGGACGACAAGGCCGCGCCCGGTCTGCAGGGCGCGGACGACGACACCGGCGAGGTGCTCTTCGTCGTCGGCTACGGGCGTGTCGCGCACAAGATCGCGAACCGCATCCCCATCGGCCTCGCCCTCACGTATTTCGCCGGCTCGATCCAGCCCCACGACGCCGCGGCCGCGAACAAACTCGCCGCGCAGGGCCTCGTCACGTGGATCAACTTCCCGTCGCTCGCGCCGGGCCGCGGCAAGTGGGACATCCCCTCGTGCAAGCTCGACGGCCAGTACGTGCAGCTCGAGGAGGCGGTCGACGTCGACCGCCAGGTACGCGAGGAGTGGAAGAAGATCGAGGGCAAGATCATCGTCAGCGCGATCACGCGGCTCATCGCTCGCGCGGCCGTCGGTCAGGGCATCCAGACCGCCGCGGGGCGCGACAACGTCATCGGCATCCTCGCCTCGCTCGGCGCGCAGGCGACGCTCACCGCGCTCGACACTCCCGACACGCGCAGCTGGGAGACTCTCCCCGCGCGTGTCGCCGTCGCGCGCATGCGCCTGCCCGCGGGAAAGCATCGCATCGTCATCGACGCCCGCGGCTGGCAGCGCACGCAGGACGTCGTCATCGAGAAGGGCGGCTGGCAGGTCGTCTCACTGATGGCCTTGCGCTGATCAGTGCGCCGACTCCGCACGCCTGAGCGCGAGCGTGGAGCGACGCGCGGCGTGCGGTCCGAGGAGCTCCCGTGTGGCAAGCGCGAGAGTCCTGGCGACCCGTCCCTGGGAGATCTCCTTCCACGAGCGCTCGAACGCCGCGAGTAGCCGCTCGGCCTCGGTGTCGTCGGCGTTGCGGAGTGCGGCGAGCGTTCGCCCCGAGCCGTGCCTTCGCTCGACGTCCGCGACGAGCAGGCGCTCGACATGATGATCGTGGAGCTCGCCGAGCCGGTCCTGCGCCGTCTGGAGCGGACGATCGAGCTCGGCGGCGCGCTCGCCGAGCACCTCGGCGAAGAAGTCGACCGCGTAGCGGAGCTTCTTGATCGCGACGCGCAGGCGATGGAGCACGTCGACAGAGGCGGGGACCACGAGCTCGTAGGCGAGCACCGCCTCGTAGCGCCGGAGGAGGACGCTCGCCGCGAAGTGTCGAACGAGAACCCGGTGGTCGTCGCGCTTCGGTCGCGCGTCGGCAACGGCCCGGGCGACCTCGTGTCGCATCCTCGCGAAGAGCGCCGCGGGCTCGTGGCGGCGCCGCACCTTGCGGAGCGTGCGCCGCGCCTTCTCGCCACGCTCCTCGAGCGTGCGGACGAGCACGCGGAGGCCCTTGCGTCGCAGGCGCCTCCGCCTCGCAGTCGCGGCGATCCGCTTCGAGAGGACGTCGTGATCGCGCACGTCGCCGAGGGCAGAGAAGAGGCGTGAGAGCCTCCTGTCCTGCTTTCGCAGCGCGCCGCCATTGCCGTCGTCGAGAATGGTCTCGTCGAGGACCGAGATCGCGGCGCGGATCTTCCGGATGGCGACCCGCAGGTCGTGGATGCCCTCCGGGTCGCCCTTGCTCGCGGGCTTCAGACGTTTCTCCGCCTTTTTCAGGCGTTCGGCGACGAGCGCCGCGCCTGCCTCTCCGAGCGGCTGGTCCGCACGCATGGAGGAAGTCTGCATCCGGCTCTCGACCGGGGCACTGTGGTTGCTCACCTCATCCCACGCTGCCGCGTGCGCGATCGCGTGGTACCATCAGCTCATGCGTCCGAGACGATCACGGATGGCATTCGTCGCGACCGCGACCGCGTTGGTGCTGCTGGCCGCGCTGGCGGGCGTGAACTGCGGCGGCAACGGTGCCGACAGCGAGTTCCCGCCGCCCGGTGGCCCTTGCGACACCGCCTACAAGGGCAAGTGCGGCACGCCCTGCGCGACGGACCTCGAGTGCCCGAGCGGCCTCTACTGCGGCCCCGGCGGGACGTGCACGGCGGACTGCCTCGCGGGCGAGGTCTGCAAGGACGCCATCTGCTCGCCCCGCGGGCGTTGCGGCGGCACCGACACGACGGGCTTCGGCGGTGAGGGCGGCGTCGAGGGCGGTGGTGACGCGACGACCGACTCGATCTGCGCCGACACCGACGTCACGCTCACGAAGATCCTCCCGAAGGTTCTGTTCCTCCTCGACCAGTCGTCGAGCATGTACTTCAACAAGTTCCCGAACGGCGCGAGCAACGGCTGCAACCCGGACTGCCGCTGGACGGTGCTGAAGGACGTGCTCATCGGCCCCGCGGCGACGCCTGGCGGAGTCGTCAAGCAGCTCCAGGCGGAGGCCGAGCTCGGCATCGAGATGTACTCGGCGACCGACCCGAACCCGAACGACGGCGACAACTCGCTGCTCCCTCCGCCCACCGACGCCGTGTGCCCTCGGTTCAACGGCAAGACGTTCAACGGCGTCGCGTTCGCGCTGAACAACGCGGCGGCGATCGACGCGTTGCTCCGACCTGCGACGGTCGACGACGACACGCCCACGGGCCCGGCGATCCGCGCCGTCGTGGGGCTCGGGCCCGACGGCGGCGTCGCGGACCCGAAGGGCTTCGCCGCGTCGCCGGGAACGGCACCGAAGGTCATCGTGCTCGTCACCGACGGCGAGCCTGCGCTCTGCGGCGAGAACAGTCCGTCCGATCCGGGGCGCGCTGCAGTCGTCCTCGCGGCGCAGCAGACCTACGCGCAGAAGATCCGCACCTTCGTGATCACCGTCGGCGACACGACCCCGCAGGCGAAGGCGCACTTCCAGGCGGTCGCGAATGCGGGGCAGGGGCTCGACCCCACGACCGGCGACGCCGGCGTCATCCAGCCCTCGACGCCGCAGCAGCTCGTCGCGGCGCTCCAGCAGATCGTCCTCGACGCACGCACGTGCACGTTCACCTTGAATGGGCAGGTACCGGCCGGCTCGGAGAAGCTCGGCACGGTGACCCTCAACGGCGGCGTGCTCGCCTACGACGCGGCTGGAGTCGAGGGCTGGCACCTGAAGACCCCGAGCACGCTCGAGCTCGTAGGCAACGCGTGCAAGACGCTGAAGGCCACGCCCAATGCGACCCTGTCGGCGCGCTTTCCCTGCGGCGTCATCCAGCCAATCCCGAAGTGATCGCGGGTCTCTCGCGGGGCCGTTCCCGACCTATCGCGCGCGTGCTAATCGATTCGCATGCAGCCGTATCTCGATCTGCTTCGTACCATCCTCGACCGCGGCAAGGACCGCGCGGACCGGACCGGCACGGGCACGCGCGGCATCTTTGGTCACCAGATGCGCTTCGACCTGCGGGAGGGGTTTCCCCTACTGACGACGAAGAAGCTGCACGTCAAATCGATCATGCACGAGCTGCTCTGGTTCGTGCGCGGCGAGACGCACGTGAAGCCGCTGCAGGACGCGGGCGTCCGCATCTGGAACGAATGGGCGACCGCCGAGCAGACCGCTCGCTTCGGCCGGCAAGAGGGCGACCTCGGGCCCGTCTACGGTCACCAGTGGCGGAACTTCGGCGCCACACGTAAGGCCGACGGCACCTACGAGAGGGACGGCGTCGATCAGCTGAAGCGCGTGCTCCACGACATCAAGGAGAACCCGAAGAGCCGGCGTCTCCTCGTCACGGGCTGGAACCCGAAGGAGGCCGACCAGGTCGCGCTGCCGCCGTGTCACACGCTCTTCCAGCTCTACGTGCAGGACGGCGAGCTCTCGTGTCAGCTTTATCAGCGCAGCGCCGACGTCTTCCTCGGCGTGCCCTTCAACATCGCGAGCTACGCGATGCTCACCATGATGATCGCGCACGTGAGCGATCTGCGCCCGGGCGACTTCGTGCACACGTTCGGTGACGCGCACCTCTACAAGAACCACCTCGACCAGGCGAAGCTCCAGCTCGAGCGCGAGCCACGCAAGCTCCCGCGCATGATCCTGAACCCCGACGTGAAGGACCTCTTCGCGTTCCGCTTCGAGGACTTCACCATCGAAGGCTACGATCCTTACCCGCACATCGCCGCCGAGGTCTCGGTATGAGCGAGCGCGATGCCTTGTTGCTGAAGGCTGCCTCGTTGCTGAGGGCTCCCCTCTCGATGGTCGTGGCGATCGGCGACAACGGCGCCATCGGCAAGGACGGCAAGGTTCCCTGGCGCATCCCCGAGGACCTGAAGCACTTCAAGAACGTCACGATGGGCCACGCGATCATCATGGGTCGCAAGACCTGGGACGAGGTCGGGCGCCCCTTGCCCGGTCGTCGCAACCTCGTCGTGAGCCGGCAGCCCGGCCTCGCGCTCGAGGGCGCGGAGGTCTTCACGACCCTCGAGGCCGCCATCGCCGCTGCCCGCACGACCGACCCCGAGCCGCACATCATCGGCGGCTCGACCATCTACGACGCGGCCATGCCGCTCGCGACGCGCATCCACCTCACCGAGGTGCATCGAGACGTCGAGGCCGACACGTTCTTTCCCCCGTTCGATCGCACCGTCTGGCGCGAGGTCTCGCGCCGGGCCGCTGAGACGGAAGGGGTGGAGTTCGTGACGCTCGAAAGGTAGAAGAGAGCGTGCTCGCGCGTGTCTTCGTCGTTCTCGCCCTCGCGCTGGCTGGCGTGGCGCTCGTGCCGTCGCTCGGCGGCTGCGGCCGCGTGCTCGTGCCGGCGAACAAGCCGGTCGACGGTTGCGTGAAGAACTGCACCGCGCGTGCGAGCCAGCGCTGCTCGCTGCCCGAGTGCGAGCGCGGCTGCGAGTTCATCCTCGATCGCATCCTCGAGAAGGAGAGCGACAACGTGATCGCCTGCGTCGCGCGTACGCCACGTCGTTGCTCCGACGTCGTCTGGGCCGACTGCGCGACGAAGATCGGCGTCCACGCGGACGGCGGGCCGCCCGAAGCGCCCCCGCTGCCGGAAGAAGAATGATCGTCCGCATCCAGGACGACATGAAGCGCGCCCTCAACTTCGGGGCCGCGCCGAAGCGGATCGTGTGCCTCGTCCCGAGCGACACGTACAACGTCGCTGCGCTGGGCTGCGCTGGCGTGCTGGTCGGGCGCACCGACTACTGCGAGCTGCCGGCCGACGTCGTTGCCAAGCTGCCGAGCGTCGGCGGCACGAAGAACCCGAACGTCGACGCCATCTGCGACCTCTCTCCCGACCTCGTCATCGCGAACCAGGAAGAGAACACCAAGGGCGACCTCGAGGCGCTCGCGAATCGCGGCGTCAGGGTCTTCATCGCGTTCCCGAAGCGCGCCGCAGACGGCCTCGCGCACCTCGCGAGGCTCGCGCGCATCCTCCGCGTCGAGCGAGAGCCACCGGTGCGCGAGCTGCTGAAGCGCGGGTACGAGGTGATCCGCGAGGCCGAGCAGGCGCGCGCGGAGCTCGTCCCGCTGCGCACCTTCTGTCCGATCTGGATGGATCCGCTGATGACCCTCAACGGCGACACGTTCATCAGCGACATTCTCGACCTCGCCGGCGCGCAGAACGTCTTCGTCGATCGCCAGCGCCGCTACCCGCTCGCCGCCGACCTCGGCAAGGTCAAGCCGTTCTCCGCGGAGAAGACGGCCGGTCGCGACACCCGCTACCCGCGCGTGACGCTCGACGAGGTGGTGTCGCGCGCGCCCGAGCTCGTGCTCCTGCCCGACGAGCCGCATCCCTTCACGGAGGAGGACGCGAACGTCTTCCGCGCGCTCGCGGTCCCCGCCGCGAAGAGCGGCGCCGTGTTCCACACCGGAGGCAAGGACCTCTGCTGGTACGGCGCGCAGACGATCGAGGGGCTCCCGCGGCTGCGGGCGCTCGTCGATCGGTATCGCACGCGCACCGCGTGAGCTGCGCTCAGCGCACGATCCGGTGGACGACCACCGGATCCCCGAGCGTGTTGCCCGGGCCCTTCGCGCGAACGACCCATCCGAGGTCGGCGGTCGGCGGGGCGATCCCCTGGAACGAGACGGGCGGGCCCAGGCACGCGTAGGGCGAGAGCACCTGCGCGCCGACGACGTCGGCCGCATCGGTGACCACGAGGTGTGCCCCGTCCGCGAGCTGCGTGTGCGCGCCCACCGCGAGCAGCCCGGAGCTCGAGAGCAACGCGGGCATCGGTGAGGTCCCGCGATCGAGCGCGACGACGACGCCGCCCTTCATCGTGAACCCGCCCAGCGAGGTCGACCAGCTCGCGCCCGTGGCGACCGCGTCGCCCGCGCTCGCCTCGTGGATGAGGACGATGTCGTAGCGTCGAGAGAGGTCGGTCGCCTCGAGGTCGGTCGCCGATGCCGCGACGGTCATGTCGATGGTCCGACCGTGGATGCCGGCGGCGGCGATCGCCTTCGCCTGCGCGACCGCTCCGGGCGACGCACCGTCCTCGTAGGAGAGGACGCGGATCGGATCGGTCGTCGGGATGCTGAGCGCATTCACCAGCACCTTGGCTTGCGCCGAGCCGGACCAGGCGTCCGTGAAATCGTGCCCGATGAGGACGACGTCGCCCGGCATGGCGCCCTGGCATTCGCCGGCGATGCAGATGTTCGACGGACAGATCTTCCCGCATGCGCCGCAGTTCGCGGCGTCGCTCGTGACCGGGATGCACACGCCGCGGCACGCCACGAGAGGCGCGGCGCAGACGAGCGGGGGAGGAGGCGGAGGAGGAAAGTCGATGCCCGCGTCGCGATCGGGCTCGACCTGCAGAGGGTCGGGCAACTTCACCGGCTTCGGGAGATCGACCGAGGCGTCGTTCGACAGCTGGACGATCGGAGGTGGCTCGGTCGCCGTGACGACCGGCTCGGTCGGTGCAGGCGCGACGCACTGACGGCCCTCGAGCGCCATGCCGTCACGGCATCGGCCCCCGACGAGTGCGCTGTCGATGCCGCATGCCGCGGCGAAGCTGAGCGATACGAGCGCGACAGCCGCCAGCGAACGATTCTTGGTCATGATCCACCTCCGGTGCGTGCAGCCGTGGGTGAGATCGGCGGACCTGCCGAGTCGCGTGCGCGGACGACGATGAACTCGACGCGCCGGTTGCGCACGTCAGGGAGCGGCGTCGCGACCAGGGGCTTCGACTTGCCGAAGCCGACGACGTGGAGGCGCGACTCGTCGACGCCAAAGCGCACGAGCATCGCGCGTGTGCTCGCGGCACGCTCCTCCGAGAGTCGCTGGTTGTAGTGCTCGGTGCCGCGCGCATCGGCGTGGCCCTCGATGCTCAGCTCGAGGATGTCCGGGTTCTCCACGATGAAGCCCGCGACCTTGCGGACGAGCCCCGTGCTCTTCGTGCGGATCCTGGGGCTGTCGAACTCGAAGTGGATGACGTCGTCGATCACGATGCGATCGCCGACGAGCTTCACCTCGGGGCCGGGACAGCCATCACGCGTGATGCCGTATTCGTCGGGAGGCGGGCAGACGTCCTCGACCTGAGCGGCGCCGTCGCGGTCGCGCACGCCGGCAGGCTCGGGGCCCGCGTCGGACGGAACGACCACGGGCGGCCGCTTGTCGCTCGCGCCGATGCTCAGCTGGATCCCGGCCCACGCGATGCGCGCGTCGTCGGGCCGGAACGAGAGCTCCGACTGCATGATCTGGGTGAGGCCGATGAACGGGCCGACGTCCCAGCGTGTCTTCTCGGAGATGCGGAAGTCCCAGCCGAGGTGGGCATCGACGGCGACGCGCCCTTCGCTGCCGGTCTGCGCGAGACCGCCGTTCGCGTCGATCCACGGCCCGGCAGGACGCGAGGCGCCGAGCGGTCGGAACCGCACGCCCACCGTTCCGAGGAACGCGGTGCCGGTGCCGTGTCGCGCGACGTTCGGGTCGGACGGGGCCGCGCCCGCGGCAAGCACGACCGCGCCGGCGGAGCCCTGCACGCCGAGGACGTTGCCGACCGCGAGCTCGACCGTGGCCGAGCCTCCGCCGCCCGCGCCGAACTCTTGCTCCTGCGCGCCGCCGATGGCGTGTGCCGCTCCGGCCGTCCCGTGGAAGCGAGCCTCGTCGGCGAGCGCGGGCTCGGCCCACGTCAGGGCGCCGAGCAGTGCGATTGCGGTCCTTTTCCTCACGAAGGAAGAGAACGGCAGCTTCGCCCGAAGCTTTAGGGGTCGTTGGCCCGGATCAACCGGAGGTGCGCGGGTCGGTCACGAGGAGCGCAAACACCGCGTGATCGAGCCACCGGCCGTTGCAGCGCTCGGCCTGGCGCGCGATGCCCTCGAAGCGGAAGCCCAGGCGCCCGATCACGCCGAGCGAGGCGTGGTTGTCGGTCGCTGCCGCCACGCGGACGCGATGTGCGTTCACCGGACCGAAGGCCCAGTCGAGAACGGCGCGGCTTGCCTCGGTCATGAGGCCACGGCCGCCCGCGTCGACACGGAGCCAGTACCCGAGCTCGACGCTCTCGTGGAGATGCGCGAAGGCCTCGAGGCCGATCACTCCGATGAAGCGCTTGTTCGCGCGATCGCGGATCGAGAAGCGACACGCGCGCGCGGCGTCCCAGTCGGCGGCGCTGGCCTCCGCGTAGCGACCGCTCGACTCGAGGTCGCTGTTGAACGGCACCCAGGGAAGCCAGGGCTCGAGATGCGAGCGCGAGCTCTCGACGGCGTTCCAGAGGTCACGCGTGTCGGTCGCGTCGAGCGGATGGAGCAGCAGCCGCGCCGTCTCGATGGGGCGCGATCGGATCTCTGAGCGGGGCGGAACCGCGAGCACGTCGAGAGACTAACTCGCGACGGCGCTCACGGCTATCGAGAGCGCTCGCGACGCGTCGGCGGGGGCTCGGGAACCTGGGGATACGCGGCGACCAGGGATTTCGCGGGGCGATCGATGCGCTCGACCGGGCTCGTCACGAGGTCGCGACCGTCGGCCGCGAAGTAGAGCGCCTCGCCGGGCTCCGGCTCACCGGCGTTCGGCACGATGGCGCCGTTGCCGAAGAACTTGAGCCCGCCGTGGAGACGGCGACGCACGGCCAGGTGGCCCTGCAGGAAATCGCCGGTCCGCCGATCCCGGACCGCGACGCAGAAGCCATCGCGGAAGTGGTACTCGGTGTTGCGCGTGACGTAGACGCGGTGCCTGCGGCGTTCGGGAGTACGCGGAGCCGTGGGTTCTTGAATGCGTGCAGCGCCCATGCGCGGAGGATCGGGGCGCGGGGGCGTCGGGGCCAAGTTTTGGGGGACTATCCGGGGCGAATCGGGAAAGCCCGGCGCGGGCGCTGGGGTATTCTCGGCGCGTGTCGCGTCGTGAAGAAGCAGGCCGTCCGTCCGGAGTACCGGACGAACAACCTGCAACGAGCTGCGCGTCTCTAGCGGGTGAGAGTCCCGTCCCGGAAAGCGCCGAAGCGCCGGGTAGCAGGT
>Ga0105047_10011171_pt1 | contig 14598 bp, 12 predicted proteins | sample MAT04_FD_78384 | JGI IMG/M metagenome (GOLD analysis project Ga0105047, IMG submission 78384) | Freshwater microbial communities from Lake Fryxell liftoff mats and glacier meltwater in Antarctica - MAT-04 (megahit assembly) | ecosystem: Environmental > Aquatic > Freshwater > Ice > Liftoff... | reverse complement strand
TCGGCCACTGTCAGCCCCGACCACTGCTGCCATTCAATCCGCTCACGCCATACCTGCTCACGCTCGCTCATACCTCACCTCGCCAGAAAAAATCCAGAGACCGGAATTACACCGAACCCAAGACTACCGACCCTGACAAGAATGGTTTCCCCGGACGCTTACGCAACAGATGCTGCGAATGTCCAACCGGAAGCCAAATCCGAACGTAGTCGAAAAAGCAAATCGAACAGTGACGTCCAAAATCGTCTCGCTGTTGCACCCGCGCAAGATCCGCGAACAGGTGCGTCGCCCATATCCACGCGGCGGATATCCCCGTTCATTATCTTGTTGACCGTGGCGATTGTTGGTTTCGGTCTCTACTCGGTCAGCAAGTGGATGAGCAAACGCCACAGGTTTCCGACACCGTCGGCAGTTGCGTTATCACTGGGAATGGAGTTGTCTCTGGAAGACATGCGTCCCCCGGCAACAAATCCTCCAACGCTCGACATTCCGGTCCATAAACCGGTCCCGGTGCCGGGGCTTGAAAATGAATATTGGGTTTCCTCGCCGACGTTAAGTTACGACCTCAATAAGATCGTCTATCTAAAGCCGGTCAACCGGCAGGACGACCTGTTTCTGGCGGAGCGAGCGTCGAAGGAAGTCGCCTTTCAGAAACCAGTGAAGCTCAAGTGCAGCACTGCGATGAACGAACAATTTTGTAGCTTATCGCCGGATGGGGCTCAGTTGCTGTTTACCGTGCAGGAACAGCCATCACGTCTTTACATTGCTACAAGTGCCGATGGTTTCGCGACCAGCAAGCCAGTGGTATTGACCGGCATTGATGTCTCGATGGACAACGTTGATAACGTTCAGTGGCTATCCAACACAACCATTAAGTTCGCGGTGGGAGACCCAACGTATACGAGACGCAGTCAGCACGTCGCAGAACGTTCGGATACCGCCGGCACTTTTAATGTGACATCGCAGATTCCGTTGCAGAATCCATGGCCACGAATGAGTTTTTCTTCTGAATTTGCGAGAGCCTATTTCGCCAATGCCTCTGGACTCTCAATTACTGCTCCAAAGTTACGGGTTGAAGAGTTTGGCCTCGGTTTGATTTTGCTGGATTCTGAAGCCATTGGCCCAATTGATGAATCAATGGATGATCCCGTGTTTGTTGTGCCGCAGGAAGATATCGTTTTCTATACAGGGCCGGGAACGGCACGTGGGCAGTCTCAAGCACCGAGGTTGTGGATGATTCGTTTTTAGTGACCTCTTTTGAGGTCGTGTCGTCGCACTGATTTCGCAATGGGAGCGGGAGTCATGAAAAAATCCAGCGAGCGGTTGGACTTGAATCCTCCGTGGAACATAAAAGCGACAACACGGAGGGCTGACGCCCAGCCGCTCGCCAGGGAGACGGGAAGGCGACGGGGCTTCACGTTGATTGAGCTGCTCGTTTCCATCAGTATCATCGCAGTCCTCATGTCACTGATTCTGCCCGCCGTGAACAACGCCAGAGAAGCGGCACGACGAACGGAGTGCCTCAACAATGTGAAAAATATTTCGCTTGCCATCTTGAATGCGACGGAAACGAAGAAACGGTTTCCGGCGGCGGCTTATTGGGGCGGCCCGGACAAGAACGTGCCGGGACCACATCATAATTGGGTTGTCGAAATCCTGCCCCTGATTGATCGACGTGATCTGGCCGATCGATGGGATCATGGCCAACTGCTCAACTTTCCGGCGAATCAGGCGTTGGCTGAACATCATGTCAAAGTCCTGGCGTGTCCGTCCGATTATACGACTGATGGACAGGGAGATTTGAGTTACGCTCTGAATGGCGGCATCGGCGAATCGACGGTCCTGAATGGTGTGCAGGACTGCATCATTGATCCATTCAATCAGGTCCTCGATCTGAATGGGAATGGGCAAACCTGCCTGGGCTCAGATATTGAGGATGGTTCGCCGTCGGACCGAAATGTTTATTTCCGTCTGGGATTGTTCTTCAACGAAAACTGGGGTTACGAGAGTACACCAGGCTACAAGGGCACAAAACGATTTCACACGACCGCGACCGTTGTGGACGGAATGTTGAACACTTTGATGGCGGCAGAAAATGTCCGCACCGGATATGACCCGAATACGCCGAATTCAAATTGGGCATCGTCTGATTCCCGGCGTACGAAATTTTACTTCAGCCATACTATTTGCAATGACAATGGCGGTGTGTTGAGTGACAATGAGTATTGAATCGTCCATCTCTCACGATGTCGCTACATCCTGAGGGCTGTGGATAATTGCCAAGCGGTTGGCTCTCGACCGAGAATAGTGCATACTTCGGAAATTGCTCGATTTCTGAACACGACACTTAAGCCCCGTACCGGAGAACCTCCGCTGCATTCGCCTACCGACGAACATTGTTGCACTGACAGCCAGGATTGCAATGATAGCCATGACCGCACCGAAAATCAGGGCTCAGCTATTCCTGAACTGGATGCCGCGTTGCCAAAGCAGACGCGAATCCGCGCATGGGAAGCCGCGCCAGGCCTGAGCGCACGGCCGCAGCAAGAAGATCTTCCGCCCGTCATCGACAAGATTCATCGTCGCTGGGACCGTTTTGTACGGTTGATGGGACATGAGGGCGTACTTCGCCTGCTGAGTTCGCATGTAACGATCTTTGGACTGGGCGGTGTTGGCAGCTACGTCGCCGAAGCGCTGGCAAGATCGGCGGTAGGGCGCATGACGCTGGTTGATTTTGACGATGTCTGCCTGACAAATGTGAACCGTCAGTTGCAGGCATTCCCGGGAACCGTGGGACAGTCGAAGGCGGCGCTGTTGGCAGAACGTGTGCGCGCGATTCATCCGGAAGCCTGGGTTGATCCCGTGCAGGCATTTTATGACGCATCCACTTCCGCTGCATTGCTGACACCGCGTCCGGATTTTGTCGTGGATGCCATCGACAACGTCACATCAAAGGTACTGCTGCTGGAGACGTGCCTTTCGCAGCGCATCCCTGTGATCAGCATTACTGGAGCGGGTGCGAGACTTGATCCAACTCAGATCCGCGTTGATGATCTGAGTCGCACGAAAGTCGATCCGCTCGCCCGCGTGCTGCGTAGGGAACTTGTTCGACGAGGCTACGGGACCGATGGCGAAATGGGTCTGCCAGTGGTCTATTCCGAAGAAGAAGTCCGCGCACCGGAAGTTCCGGAATGGGATCTCGACAAAGGATTTCAGTGCATTTGTCCTCATCGTGAAGATTCACCGCATGCCTGCGAAAAGCGGCGAGTCATCTATGGCACCGCCACGTTTATGACGGCGGCCTTTGCGATGGCCGCCTCGTCGGTGGTTGTGCGAAGGCTGAGTCGGTTGCCCGCGGCGACAGGGTGATCGCCGAAAGAATAGAAACAGCACGAATCGAACGTTCCTGCCTCAACCTACCTGCGATAATTCTCCATGAACCATTTTGCTCAGATCAGGTTTTTACTGCTGTGGCTCGCTCTTGGCACACCGTCATTTGCTGCCGATGGCATCGTGGTGCCTGCGTATCAGCGATTTCGAGCCGACCATTTGAATTCAGTGGACGCCGGGCGATTGCTGATTTCGGAGCTCAATTGTCAGTCTTGTCACGGCACGTTCGCTGGTGAAGTGCTGCCACCTCGGCAGGCACCAATTTTGACGAAGGTCGGGGAACGCACGAGCGCGGAGTATCTGCAGAAATTCATCCACGATCCGCAGGCTCTTAAGCCTGGAACGGCGATGCCTGGCGTCGCAAGTATGAAGTCAGATGCGGAGACGGCAGAAGCCATCGCTGCTTTTCTGGCGCAGGGGACATCATGGCGTCCGGCGGGAGTCAGTGTCGGAGCCGTGCGACGTGGTGAGACATTATTTCATTCGGTCGGCTGTGCTGCGTGTCATGGTGATCAGCGCGACGTCACAGCGATCGAAGCGATTCGCAAGGGGCTCGCGCCGCCTCCGGAACTTCAGGACGAGGAACAAGACTTGCCTGCAAAGAAGGTGGCGTCCGATGCCAGCTATGCCACGCCGGACTTCGCGATGCCTCTGGGCAAGCTGGACGACAAGTACACGCTTTCCAGTCTGATCACTTTCCTGCAGGATCCTCACGCTGTGCGTCCGTCCGGAAGAATGCCCGCGTTGAATCTGAAACCGGAAGAAGCACGAGACATTGCCAGCTATCTCCTGAAGAACGTCAAAGTGAAGGCCAATATTCATTTTGACTATTACGAAGGCGACTGGGGAAGCGTGCCAGACTTTTCTCAGCTGACTCCGACAGACTCGGGCGAGACGACGGACTTTTCTGTCAGTGCGTCGCCAAAAACTGAAGCATTCGGGCTTCGATTCACTGGCTATCTGCAGATCCCGACAGACGGAGACTTTCGCTTTTTCCTGAGCTCCGACGACGGTGCGAAGCTGTTGATCGATGGTATGGTTGTGGTGGATAATGATGGTGTGCATCCGGCGGGATTTCGAGACGGCGTCGCAACGCTCAAGGCGGGTCCTCACGATGTTGTGGTCGAATACTTCGAAGCCCACGGAGAAGAAGAGTTGGCTGTTGAAATCGAAGGACCGAACTTGCCGCGTCAGGCAATGGCCGGGTTCGTCACGCTCACACAGGAAGCAGTTACGGCGGCGGAGGAAGAGGTTGCCATCGCTGCTTCACCTGAATTGATCAAAAAAGGCCGACAGGCGTTTGCCTCACTGGGTTGCGCCGCCTGCCATCAGTTTGGCGATGGCGAGCGGCGGATCGCATGGACCGGCAAGGCACCGCAGTTCGCCGACCTTAAGACAAACGGCGGCTGTCTGGCAGAACAACCTGCGGCCAGCGTCCCGAACTTTGCACTGAGCCCGCGTCAGCGAGACGACATCACGGCTGCAATTCTGGCATCGCGCGGCCCGAATGCCACGTTAAACGTCGCATGGGCAAAGAGTGAGATCAATCAGATCATGCTCACAATGAACTGCTATGCGTGCCATGCCCGTGGCAGCATCGGCGGCGTATCCGAACCGCTGACACACGTCTTTGTCGGCAGCATTCCGGAGATGGGCGATGAAGGCCGCGTGCCGCCTGGTCTGGATGGTGCCGGCGATAAACTCAACGAAGCATGGCTCAAAACGATTCTGAATGAAGGCGCGAAGGATCGACCCTACATGAAGACCCGAATGCCGAAGTTTGGCAATGCTGTCGCCGATGCTCTGATACCGCGACTGATCGCCAGTGACCTGCAGGAATCTGTCGCTTCTGTTGTGATGCCGGAAGCCGATCATCGTGTCAAAGCCGATGCCCGATTGATGGTTAGCGACCAGGCATTGTCGTGTATCAAATGTCACACCTTTGAAAAGTTTGCCGCCACCGGAATTCAATCGCTCGACATGACCACAATGACGCGGAGACTGAGACGCGACTGGTTCCACCGTTATATGCTGGATCCGCAACAGTACCGCCCGGGAACCCGAATGCCGGCTGCGTGGCCAAATGGACGGTCCGTGGTGCCCGACATTCTGAGCGGTGATGCGAGCGTGCAGATTGAAGCGATCTGGCAATATCTGCTCGATGGCAATCGGGCGAAGATTCCGTCCGGGCTGATGCGGGAGGCCATTGAATTGATTCCAGCCGACCGACCCATCATCTATCGCAATTTCATTGAAGGACTGTCGCCGCGCGGGATCGCGGTCGGATTTCGGGAGAAGGCTCATTTCGCCTGGGATGCCGAACACATGACGCCGCGCCTGATCTGGCACGGCGCATTCGTTGATGCGTCAAAGCACTGGGTGGACCGCGGACCCGGGAATCAGACTCCGCTGGGAGACCATGTCATGACACTTCCTTCAGGTCCACCGATCGCCACGCTGGTGTCGCTTGATGAACCCTGGCCGGACAAGTCGCCTCGTGAAAATGGATTCCATTTCAAGGGGTACACGCTGGACACGAGTGGCGTGCCTGCGTTCAGGTATCGGTGGAATGACGTCAGTGTGACGGATTCCCTCCAGCCGTTTGTGGCAAGTCCTGACAACGGACTTCTGAGGACCGTGATCGTCAGGTCATCAGCACGCATGGAAAATGTGTATCTGCGAATTGCCGCTGGTCCGAAGATCGACGCTGTCGATGGTGTGTTTGTGACAGACGGAATACAGCTGAAGTTTGACGAGTGCGAACCGGTGATTCGGTCGATTGATAACCATCAGGAACTGCTGGTCCCGGTGCGACTCAACCCAGACAGCCAGACCATCGTGCGGTATACGATTGTCTGGTGATGAGATAAATCTTACGAAAGTCTATTCATGCGAATTACGTTAATTGTCGCCAGTTTCCTGCTGCTGACGTCATCCAACAGCCTCCGCGCACAGAAAGCAGCCTCGCCAACGGAAGACGACTTCTACCCGCTAACCAGATTCCAGATTCCGAAAGGCATCGTGCTGGAAGCGGGAGCGATCGAACCGCTTCCCGACGGGACACTGGCGATTGCCACACGTCGTGGCGACATTTATCGAGTATCGAATGCGTGGGGTGATGATCCCGCTGCGGCGACGTTTGAACTGTATGCTCAGGGCATGCACGAGATTCTCGGTCTGAGTTACAAGGATGGCTGGCTGTATGCCACGCAGCGTTGTGAAGTGACGCGGTTGCGGGATACCGACAAGGATGGCGAAGCTGACGATTTCGAAACGTTCAATGACAGTTGGAGCATTAACGGCGACTATCACGAGTATGCGTTTGGTTCGCCGTTCGACAAAGATGGCAACATGTGGGTCGTATTATGCCTCACCGGATCATTTAACAGTGACTGCCCTTGGCGCGGATGGGCGCTGCGGATTGATGAAACCGGAAAAATGATCCCGACGTGCAGTGGAATTCGTTCACCAGGCGGGATCGGCTTCAATGCCGAAGGTGACGTCTTTTATACCGACAATCAGGGTCCGTGGAACGGCACCTGCAGTCTGAAATGGCTGCGTCCCGGATCCTTTCAGGGGCATCCTGGCGGCAATCGCTGGTTTTCGTTGACGGAGGACGGCCAGGATTCGGCACCGCAGGAACCACTGAGTGGCAGTCGGATCATGACCGAAGCGGACAAGATTCCGGAATACGAGCCGCCTGTGATATTGTTTCCGTATCAGAAGATGGGGCAGAGCGCCAGCGGCATCGCGTGTGATGTGAGTCACGGGAAATTTGGTCCGTTTGAAAACCAATTGTTCGTGGGCGACGTGACGCACAGCACCGTCATGCGGTGTTTCATCGAAAAGATCAACGGCCACTATCAGGGAGCCTGCTTTCCGTTTCGCGAAGGGATCAGTTCCGGCACGCTGGCACTGCGGATGACGGACGACGCCACGATGTTTGTAGGCGGCACAAATCGTGGCTGGGGCTCACGCGGAACCAAACCATTCTCCCTGGAACGCCTGCGCTGGTCCGGAAGAATGCCGTTTGAAATTCAGGAAATGCGAGCCCAGTCTGACGGGTTTGAGCTCACGTTTACCGAAGCTGTCGATCCTGAGATTGCTCGGAAGCCCGAAACATGGACGATGGAAACGTACTGCTACATATTTCAGTCATCGTACGGCAGCCCGGAAGTCGATCATACCAAACCGGTGATCACGCAGATTGATGTTGCCGACGACGGTCGATCCGTGCGTCTGAAGATCGATGGCCTGCAGCGGGGACATATTCATGAACTGCATGCCGACGGCTTGAGATCCTCCACCGGCATTCCGCTGCTGCATCCCGTGGCGTATTACACGTTGAACTATATTCCATAATGGCAAACGAACGATGGGACTTCTGGCGGGCACAAAATTCGATCGACCACCGCATTGTGATCGCTGTGAAAAACCGGAATCCGAATGTATATGTCTGCCGCTGGAACTGGTGCGTACTCCGCCCGGAAAACAGACAGCCCGGATTGCTGTGGAAAAACGCAAACACGGTCGCATGATGACCGTAATTCGGGGGTTGACGGCGGAGGATACTGACCTGCCATCGCTGCTGAAACGCCTGAAGAATGCATGTGGAGCAGGCGGGACAATCACGGATGACGGATTGGAAATCCAGGGCACGCATGCCGACCGCGTGCGGACAGAATTGCAGACGATCGGCTACAAAGTGAAAGGCTGAATCGTAGCTCAGTCGCTCCGCCGACTGAGATTCCTGCCAGCACCCGCCACGGAACAGTCGATTCCGGTTTATGCCATGATCGCTACAATTCACGGTCGGAATTTCGCCCGGCGACGTCTATGATTCATGCCACGTGACGCAGGGTTCTCACAACTGTGAACCGGAATGCGAGTCGCGGAGCGACGTCGCCTACGTAGCTCAGTCGCTCCGCCGACTGAGATTCCTGTCACCGCACGATAATTAACAAGCAAACTACGCTGATGGAGACAGCATGCCATGAAAACAATCTTTGCTTCGATCTTCACCATACTTCTCACGGCGTTCTGCTGCCGATCAGCGGCACTCGCGATTGAAGAACCAGATCAAGGAACGAAGTCGCCGGCGGTCGTCGGTGAGAGCCGCTACGAAAATCGTCCGGATCACGATCCCAACGGAATCGGCAAGTTCTACATGGGCCGCGAGATTGCGCATGTGATGGGTTTCGGGCCGGGAGGGCAGGGGGCGGACTGGCTTGAACGATCCAGTCGCGAAGAAGAAGAACGTCTGACGCTGCTGGTGCGTTCACTGCAGTTGAAGCCCGGTGATGCGGTGGCGGATATTGGTTCCGGCAGCGGCGTGATTTCACTTCGCATGGCCGAGCAGTTACTTCCGGATGGCAAGGTCTTCGCGGTGGATGTGCAGGATGAAATGCTGGAACGTCTGAAAGCCAACTGCGAACGCTTCGGTATTAAGAACATCGAACCCGTGAAGGGAACGCAGTACCAGACCGGACTGAAACCATCCAGCGTGGACATGGCCATCATGGTGGATGTTTATCATGAGTTCGAATTCCCGCACGAAATGATGACTGATATTGCGAAAGCGATGAAGCCCGGTGGCCGTGTGGTGCTCGTGGAATACCGCAAGGAAGATCCGACCGTGCCCATCAAGGAAGTACACAAGATGTCGCAGGTGCAGGCGAAGAAGGAAGTCGAGCAGGCAGAGTTTGGTCTGCGCTGGACAGAGACGATTCATGTTTTGCCGCGGCAGCATATTCTCGTATTCACAAGAAAGTAGGATGGACATTCGTGTCCGTCGGAGTTTCAGCTATGGACCGGACCACACTCCGCGGCGTTGCCTTCTGGACGACCGTCGTCGCACATCTGATGACATTGATGATCGGTGCGATATATGCTTTGGCGAGTTTTGTTCCCGGCGGTTTTTCCGCCGTGTGGTTCTTCAGTTGGATGTCAGTGTTTGGTTTATTGATCAATGTCATCAGCGTCGCGTCCTTGCTTGTGTATCTTGGCCTCGTCCACTATGACCTGATGACAGCGCAGCGACTTTCGGAACATGCTCGAGACTATCTGATCCGTGATCTGACTCAGTCGTCTCAGGAAAATAAATCGAACCATGGTTGAGAACCTGCCGTATGAGACCGTTCGTCACAAAGCGCTGACAATTGATGGCTACTCCCGCGCGGCCGTGCAGAGTTACTGGCGCATCGCGGAACTGAAGATCGGGTTTGAACTGGGAGCCAGTCCCTGGGCCTTCATGGGGACCCAGCATTTTCTGGTCACGCACGCGCATCTTGATCATCTGGCGGCATTGCCGGTGTATGTAGCGCGGCGGCGCATGATGAAGATGGAGCCGCCCACGATTTATCTGCCTGCAGAGGTCGTGGATCCCGTCTGGGCGATGCTCAAAGCATGGCAGAAACTTGATCGAGGTCGCATGAATTGCGAACTGGTCGGCGTGAAGAGCGGAGACGTGCTGACGCTGTCGCGCGAGCATCGAGTTGCCGTGTATTCGACGACGCATACCGTGCCGTCGGTCGGCTACATCGTGTACGACGTGCGGAAAAAACTGAAGCCCGAGTTCCACGGCCTCCAGGGTGATCAGATTCGCGACCTGAAGTTTCAGGGGATCGAAGTGGCGGCAGAATCCCTGACGCCGATTCTGGCCTTCACGGGAGATACGTCACCCGGCGGTCTTGATGCGCATCCCGATAATTTTGCAGCAGAAGTGCTGATTACTGAGATGACGTTTTTTCGTCCGGAACATCGCAAAGAAAAGATCCACAAGTTCGGCCATATGCATCTGGATGACATCCTGGAACGCGCCGACAGGTTTCAGAACCAACTGATCATTCTGGCGCATCTGAGTACCAGAACACACGATGCAGAAGCGAAACGTCGTCTGGATCAGCAGCTGCCGCCATCGCTTCGCAGCCGCGTACTACTATGGAAGCAGGGCGATCGACTACAATACGTTCCACAATAGAATTGCGCAATAAAAAACCTCTCCCAGCGGTCATGAGCAAACGCGGTTGACACCCATTGATCAGATGAAAAAGGCGGGCACCCGACGCCCGGGTCATGTGATCCGAGACATAGTCGGCGTGACAGTCAGCCGGGATCAGACCGGGTTCCCTGTTGGGTTTATCTGTAGGGTCAACTTGTTTTGCTGCAAGACGAAGCTGGCAGAGGTAACGCACATCAAGTGCAACGACACAATACGCAGGCATCCGATTTGACGCAAGCGCAAGTCCACTGGACTTTACCAGAAATTTCTTCTGACAAAATGCAGGAAAATGCCGATTCCGATTGAGTCGCGGCAATACCTGATCTCACCAGTCCGGGTCTCAGCACAGCTCCAGGTGACGGAATCACCCTCGCGAACGGCATGTTGGAAATTCCGTTCCTGCGAATGGTAAGGCGACATCGCTTGACAGCGTCGGTTCGCGGGGTAATGATCGAGCCTTGGTGCGGTGTCAAGGCTGAAGACCTTTGTGGCGATTGTGGTCGGTCAGAAATCTGTTCCGGCGGGTTATCGGAATATCAAAGAACTTAGAGGGGCTGGCAATGTCAAAGTCCGATCGTCGGATTGATATCGAAGAAATCAGTGGTGTCACGGTCGCACGTCTTCTGGAAAAGAAGATCCTCGACGAAGCAAATATTGATGCGCTGGGGCAGGAGCTGTTTGCCCTCGTTGATAAGGATGGTCGCAAGAAAATCGTGCTGGACTTCACGCTCGTGGAATATCTCTCCAGCGCGGCTCTGGGAAAACTGATCACGATGCACAAGAAAACCGGCACTGCCGGTGGAAAACTGGCACTGTGCAGTATCCAGAAAGACATTCTGGACGTGTTCAAAATCACGCAACTCAACAAAGTGCTGACGTTATGTAACGACCTCGACGATGCGCTGGAAAAAATTGGTTAGTCGGATGAATTCGGACATTCCGTCTTTCGCGCGCAACGCTGTTTCCGTACTTGTCGCAGACGTTGTTCGGGGACGTTTTATTGTTTTCCTTCGGTTTCGAATGCGCTATGACTGAACCTGTGGAATTCAAAGCCAGCATTCCCAGCAATCTCCGCGAAGGTCTGGCATTGCAGGACAGGATCGTTCAGCTGATGGAACGATTCTCCTATTCAGCGCGCGATGTGTTTGCCGTGCGGCTGTCGTTTGAAGAGGGCCTGGCAAACGCCATCAAGCACGGAAATCAATTGGATGAGTCAAAGCTGGTGTATATCACCTGTCGGATTGATGGCAGCAGGATGCGGGTTGAGATCCAGGATCAAGGCCCAGGATTTGAACCGGAGGACGTTCCCGATCCGACGCAGGAAGAATTCATCGAACGCCCCACGGGTCGCGGCCTTCTGCTGATGCGTGTGTATTTGGATCACTGTGAATTTGCTGACGGAGGTCGCTGCCTGATCATGGAACGCGAACGCAACAGTCCATTGCCGATCATGGAAGACTGATTCTCGCCATTCGCGGATGCCTGTTAAAGTAGGTCCTTTCTGCCGGAAAGGACTTTCGCCGTGAGGCGAACCGCCATGGGGCTCACATCCTCTCCACGTCGTCGCGTGGCCATCCTTTCGACCTCGACTGGTCGCTTGCTCGCGGCGTGGCCGCGAAGTCCTGCTCGGCAAGCAGGACCTACCGAAATCGGAGACTGCACCCGTGCATGCAGTTGAATCCCGTTGATCCTGGTTCGCAGTCGAAATTGCTGGTATGCTGATTACTCCGCGTTTCAGACTGCGGGACTGGCCCCACTCGCAGATCTCCAGACCCTCTCCGTGAACGGCCCCTCCATTTTTCTGACAGGGTTCTTCCAAATGAACAGCAAACTCACTCAACTGCATCATCAGACGCGCCGCCACTTTTTGTCTTCGTCGGGTGTCGGACTGGGAGCCATCGCGCTTTCTTCACTCAACGGCGGACTGGCTCAGGCGGATATCCCCATTGATCCCACGACGCCGCTGCAGGGACGAAAGCCGCACTTCGACGCAAAGGCGAAGCGAGTCATCTATCTGCATCTGACTGGGTCGCCACCGAATCTGGATATCTACGACTACAAGCCGCAACTGGTGAAACGCACGGGACAGGATTGTCCGGATGAATTTCTCAAAGGTCGCACATTTGCGTTCACGTCGGGAGTGCCAAAACTGCTCGGCACACCGCGGACGTTTACGCAGCACGGTCAATCAGGCACGTGGCTGTCGGATGCCGTACCGAATTTTCATCGCGTTGCTGACGACATGTGTTTCATTCATTCGATGAATACCGACCAGTTCAACCACGCTCCTGCGGAGCTGTTGATTTATACCGGTTCGCCGCGTTCAGGTCGGCCATCAATGGGATCGTGGGTCACATACGGGTTGGGTACCGAGAACCAGGACTTGCCGGGATTTGTGGTTCTCATCAGCAGCGGTGTTCAGCCGAATGGCGGAGCCAACTCCTACGGCAGCGGATTCCTGCCGTCTGTATTTCAGGGCGTGCAATGTCGTTCCAAAGGTGATCCGGTCCTGTATGTGTCGGACCCCGTCGGCATGGATCGTTCGATCCGCCGCAGATCGCTGGATGCGTTGAAAGAACTCAACCAGCTGCAGGCTCAGGAACTCGGCCATCCGGAAACGATTACACGCATTGCACAGTATGAGCTGGCCTATCGCATGCAGGCCTCCGTGCCGGAAGTCATGGACATCACAAAGGAAACGAAGGAGACTCAGGAAGCGTACGGCGCACAGCCCGGCGAATCCAGCTTTGCCAACAACTGCCTTCTGGCACGACGTCTGGTGGAACAAGGCGTACGATATGTGCAATTGTTTGACTGGGGCTGGGACTTCCACGGCACCGGAGCCGGCGAAGGCCTGACCGACGGGCTCACCAATAAATGGGCAAAGACAGACAAACCCATTGCTGCTCTGATTGAAGACCTCAAACATCGCGGGTTGTTTGAGGACACTTTGATTATCTGTGGCGGTGAATTTGGACGCACACCGTTCCGTGAAGGTCGTACGGCGGCGAGCAACATCCTGGGTCGGGATCACTTCCCGGATTGTTTTACGATGTGGATGGCTGGTGGTGGAGTCAAAGGTGGTTTCAACTACGGTCAAACCGACGAACTGGGTTTTGGGGTCGTGGAAAACAAAGTCACGCCGCACGACCTGCAAGCCACGATCCTGCATCTTCTGGGTTTCAACCACGAACAGTTGACGTACCGTTTTCAGGGCCGCGATTATCGACTGACCGATGTGCATGGAAAAGTGATCGCGGATGTAATTTCGTAAGCGGTCGCACATTTGACGTTGTGTAATGTCTCAAAACGGTCTGCAACAAATCCATTCCCGGATTTCGGTAGGTCCTCCTTGCCGAGGAGGACTTCGCGACTTCGCCGCGACTTGAGTGCATGCGATGGAGCGGGTCAGCCCGCCATCGTAATCGACGTGCATGCAGGGTTCGCCTTGCGGCGAAAGTCCTTTCCGGCAGAAAGGACCTACCTTAACAATCATCCGCGACTACACCCCATTTGGACAGCGCCACTTTTTCCGAAATAGTAACCCGAAGCGTGAGCGAGGGAACGAGTTGGGGACAATCCCTCGCTTACGCTTCGGGTTGAAAAAACGTTCGGTTTCTGCCAAAACTGGCGCTGTCCAAATAGGGATCACAAATATGGCGTGACTTCCAGTGTCGCTCGGAGGTGACCGCCGCAGTGTGAAAGCAACTGGCGCGCTTCGTCCGGCGAAACGTCTCGGAGTGCTGCAACGATTGCTGTTTTGACTTCGCCACCGGATTGGTTCAACAATTCAGCCGACTGCGGCTGCGGCAGATTTGTGAGGTCTGCGACAATCCGCTCCGAACGATCGCGGAGCTTGTCGTTGGTCGCCCTGAGATCAACCATCAGATTCCCGTACGTCTTGCCAATGCGAACCATCGCCCCGGTCGTCAGCATGTTCAGCACGAGCTTCGTCGCAGTACCGGCTTTCAATCGCGTGGAACCGGTGATCACTTCCGGCCCGACGATGGGCGCAATCATCAGTTCGGCGACTTGAGCGACGACCGACCCCTGATTGCACGCAAATCCAATCGTAAACGCCCCGATCGATCGGGCGTACTCTAGGGCGCCCAGCACGTACGGAGTGCGACCACTCGTCGCGATTCCCATGACGACGTCGCGATCGGTCGCATGCAGCGCTTTAAGTTCTGTCACCGCTCCCTGAGGAT
>Ga0105047_10011170_pt1 | contig 14599 bp, 16 predicted proteins | sample MAT04_FD_78384 | JGI IMG/M metagenome (GOLD analysis project Ga0105047, IMG submission 78384) | Freshwater microbial communities from Lake Fryxell liftoff mats and glacier meltwater in Antarctica - MAT-04 (megahit assembly) | ecosystem: Environmental > Aquatic > Freshwater > Ice > Liftoff... | reverse complement strand
TCGCCGTCGCGGGTGGAGGTGAACAAAATCCACTCGCCGTCGGGGGAGTAGACGCATTCGGCGTCGTAATAGCGGTTGTCGGTGATGGGGTGCTGGGCGAGGTTGATGCCGCGGGAGAATTCGGTCGCCGCGATCGCGCCTTGCCAGGCGTCGGCGCGGAAGATTTCCATGCCCTTGGGGAACGGCCAGCGGTACTCGCCGCCTTGGCGCTGGTAGCCGCCGGCGATTTCGGCCTTGTCTTCCTTGCCGACGGTCGAGGCGAAGATGACGCTGAGCCCGTCGGGGGAGAAGAACCCGCAGGTGTTTCGCGAATCCGGCGGGGTGACGCGGATCGGCTGGCCGATACCCGTGACGCGGTCGCCTTGGCGCAGTAGCCGGGCGATGAACATCTGGTAGTGATCCTCGCCGGTGGGCGTGGCCTGGAAGATGATCCAGTTCATGTCCGGCGAGAAATAGGCCTCGCCGGCGGCTTTGAAGCCGCTGGTGAGCTGGGTGATCTCGTCAAAGACTTCCTTCTCCGACGTCGGCGGCTGGACGCAGCCGGAGGTGAGGCACAGCAGGAGAAGCAGCGGCGCGATCCTTCGCATAGGGTGGTTCCCTTTCCGAGTGTCGATTTTCGATTGCCGATTGACAGAATCGACGAATCGATTCTCATTCGGCAATCGAAAATTGGCAATCGGTAATTTTGTGATGGACGCAAAGCTGGCGAAAAAACTTCAGCAGCTTCTTTCGCGCGACACCGCCGGCCGGGCGTCGCCGCGGTTGCAGGCGGATGCGCAGCGGCTAATCGACCAGTTGGCGTCGGTCGCCACGCTATCGCTGACACCGAAACCGCCGCTGATCGACGTGCTGCACCTCGCCTGCTACGCGCTGCAATTGCCCATGCGACAATCTGACAGCCTCCCCGTCGGCAAGTCCGGGCAGCTCAACCTCCGCCAACGCTCCGAACAGGCCGCCGAGCTGCTGGTGAGCGAAGCCGGGGATTTGATCGAAGAAACCACGCTCGATCGTGTCACCCGCGTGCTGCTGGATTTGCCCTCGCGCGAGCCTGAATCGGACGACGCCCGCCTGCTGGCGGACGTGGTGAACCTGGACGACTTCGGCCTCACCGGCCTGCTGGCGAGCACGGTGCTGCTGGCGACGCAGGGGCACGGGGTTTCAACACTTCTGGAAGGTGCGAAAAAGCGCGAACAATACGGCTACTGGGAAGCGCGCCTGCGCGACGGCTTCCATTTCCCACAAATCCGAGCGATCGCCGAGAAGCGCCTGGCGACGATGAGGGCGTTTCTCGACCGGGTCGAGGCGGAACAGGCCCCGCCGGTCTCCCTTTAGCGTGGTTTGCGCCTAATATCAGGCCATGGAAAAGCGAACGCTCGGCAAGACGGGTCTGCAAGTTTCGGTGCTCGGTTATGGGTGCGCCCCGGTGGCCTATCTCAAGGCCGACCAACCGGTGGCGGGGCAGATGATCGAGGCGCTGCTCGATGAAGGCATCAACCTCATCGACACCGCCACCAGCTATCCGGGCAGCCACGAATTCATCGGGAACCATCTGTCGCACCGCAAGAAGGATTTCGTCCTCGTCAGCAAATGCGGCCAGAAGTTGGGCGGCGTCGATGCGCCGGCGTGGAGCGCGGAGGTGATCGACGCGTCGATCGAACGCGCGCTGGCGACGATGAAGGTGGATCAGATCGACCTGATGCTGCTGCACTCGTGCGATTTGGCGATTTTGAAGCAAGGTGACGCACTGGGCGCGCTGGTCAAGGCACGCGACGCGGGCAAGATCGCGCACATCGGCTACTCCGGCGACGACACCGCCGCTGCGTATGCTGCCGGTTTGCCGGACATCGCGGTGATTGAGACGAGCATCAACATCGTCGATCAGAAAAACATCGACGTCGTGCTGAGCCCCGCACGGGAACACAACGTCGGAATTATCGTAAAAAGGCCTATTGCCAACGCCTGCTGGAAGGACTTGGCGGACCAGAAGGGGCTGTACAAGACGTATGTTGCAACGTACACGGATCGCCTCGCGAAGATGAACATCACGCCGGCGGATCTTGGGTTCGATGGCGCGCCCAGCGACGTTTGGCCATCGATTGCGCTAAGGTTCACGCTCGGACAAGCGGGCGTCACCACCGCGATCGTCGGCACGACCAACATCGCCAACGCCCGGAAAAACCTCGCCGTCGCGGCGCAAGGCCCGTTGCCGGAGCACGTGACGTCGCGATTGAAAGCGGCGTTCAAGCGCGCGGACCCGGAAGGCAAGTGGACCGGGCAAACCTGAGTTGGTCCCTCGCCCGTGTACGCACGGGAGAGGGTTGGGGCGAGCAACCCTGTGTACTGGCCCTGCCCCCAACGCCGCCCATGGGTATATGGGAGAGGGAGTTGGTCAATCCCGCCATTCCGCGTTCGGATCGCGCGGGTTCTCATCCTCGCTGATCGCGTTCAGTAGATCGACGTAATCCGCATCATCCAATTCAAACCACCCCGGGACATTACCGGGTGTCAGCCCGCGCCATTCCGCCAGCTTGGCGATGACTTTGGCCTTCAATTCCGGGTCGTCGATCTCGCGTATTCGCACCATATTCGGTGTTATCCCAGAAAAATTTTGCTCCTGCACGTGCAAATCGTACACAGTGGTGTCGGCCATCCGCGAGTAAGTGGGGCCGGCGACAATCTGGGATCCACGATAAAGGCCAAGCCGTCGTAAGACGGCGTCCGGAACCGAGTGATCGGTTTCGGCTTATCGGTCGCACGTCATGTGTGATCGGTGATGCGCAAAGCCACGGTGCCGCGTTTGGCGGGATCGAGTGGTTGCCGAATGGTGCTTCAGAACACTCCTGTTCTGCTCTCCTTCAGCCTGGACTCCCCGTTTTCAGTATTGGCGGCAGCGAATGCTGGTTAACCCGAGGCGTTAATGCGTCGATGGGTTGAACAGCAGGGTTGTGAAAGACCCGAAATTCGCCGGCCGTGGTCGCGGACTTCCGTCCGCTTCGGAAAGGAGGCGAGTGTTAGTTGATCGTCGTTGTCCTGCGTGTCGCAGGGTGATCTCGGTCGGATCGATCGGATGACACGGGCTGTTTCTACTTCGGTCCCGTCGATCAGGAATTGACGTCGCCCCGGGTGTTCCGGGACGGCGGGCAGGCTTCGCAAGGAGTGCGCGGACCCCTATTTTCCGCGCGGTTTGTGTCGCCCAATACGCGACCACAGTTTACGGGAGTTCAGTCATGAATCGCATTCGTTCCACAAGCAGCAAGGGCTTTACCCTTGTCGAAATTCTGATCGTCGTGATCATCCTCGGTATTCTCGCGGCGATCGTCATCCCGCAGTTTACCAACGCGTCGGAAGACGCCCGCAAGAGCTCGCTCACCAGCCAGCTCCAAACCCTCCGGTCGCAGATCGAGCTGTACAAGCTCCAGCACCGCGACAACTACCCGACCGACGACGGTCTGGTCTCCGGTACCTGGAGCTGGGACCGGCTGACGACCCGCACGGACGAAGATGGCGCGGAATTTACCGGCGCTGTCGGGCAGACGGGTCCGTTCGGCCCGTACCTCCAGGCTCCCCCGAAGAACTCGATCCAGGGTTCGATCGGCATGAGCTACATTGCGGCTGACCCGGCGTTTGCTGACGCATGGCCCGGCACCGCCGGCGACGGCTGGGTGATCACCGGCAACGGCAAGGTGTTTGCCGCCAGCAAGTCCGGTGGTTTCGTCTATGACGAAGGCAACCCGAACGCCACGACCAACAACGACGCTCCGGCCAACTAATTCGGCCTGATCTTTGCGGCCCGGTGGGGTGAAACTCACCGGGCCGCTTTTCGTTAAGCGGACTACCCATCTTGCCGATGCGGATACAGAGGAACGCTTCCATGCCACCGACCGCCAGGACACAATCGATCTGCCGACGCGCCACCCGCGCGTTCACGCTGGTCGAAATCCTCATCGTGGTCGTCATTCTCGGCATCATCGCCGCCATTGTCATGCCGCAGTTCTCCAACGCGTCGCAGATGGCACGCGAAAGCTCGCTAAAGGACGATCTGCGATACCTCCGCACGCAGATTGGCGTTTTCAAGGCCCAGCACGAGGACGTGCCCCCCGGCTATCCCGATGGCAATCGTGGCAGCTCGCCCGACGAAGAAACATTTCTACAGCATCTGACCGGATACACCAACGCCAAGAGCGACTTCAGCGCCACGCCGAGTGCGGAGCATCCGTTCGGCCCCTACGTATCACGGATGCCGGCCAATCCGTTGACCGGCAAGTCAGGCGTGGTTGTTGTCACGGGCAGCGCGGAGATGCCCGATCCGGATCTCGCCGCGTATCCCGACGCGGGATGGATCTACAACCCCACGACGCAGAGCATCGCCGCAAACTCGCCTGGGAACGATACCAACGGGGTTCCCTATGCGGACTACTAGACGTGCATCACAACGGGCGTTCACCTTGATCGAAGCGATGATCGCTTCGGTCGTGCTGGCGTTTGCGGTGGTCGGGGTGTGTGGCGTGCTGATGGCGGCGATGCAGAGCAACAAGGCGTCTGAGAGCCAGGCGACCGCGACCGAGGTCGCCCGGCTAAACATGGACTCGCTGGCGGCAGTGAATCTGGACGATATTTCGCCCGAGAACGGCTCGACGGGCACCGAATCGATCGACGGCACGCAACTTGCCGGTAGCGACGACGCTGACGTGGTGGGGCATTTAACCTACGTCACGCGCCACCCCACGCAGGCGACCCGAGACCTGGCAGTGATCGCAATCACCAGCACGACCGCCGACGGGCAACGAGTAACGCTTTACCGGCTTGCGACAAGGGCGGCGATGCCATGAGGCGGCGCGGATTCACTTTCGTCGAGCTGTGCCTGGCGATGTGCGTTACCGCGATGGTCGCCATCGCGCTGGCGGCGTTCGCGGCGGCGGGGGCGCAGAGCTGGCGGCAGTCGGAGCACATCCAGCAGTTGCAGGTTTCGTCGCAGCAGGGCACCAATCTGACGACAAGGATCGTCGAATCATCGCGGGCGCTGGCGTCGGTTATCGAGGAGCCGCCTTCGCTACTTCTGTGGCTGACCGACAGCTTCGACGGCGCCGCCGACGCGAAGGCACAGTTCGCGGAGATGGCGGTCATTGAGTATGACGCCGAGCTGAAGAGTGTGTTTTTTTATCGCGCCAACATGGACGAAGCCCAAGGCGCCGGGGGCGATGCTGACGACGTGCTGACGACAGCGGCGATGAGCAATCCGCAGTACGCGACGCTGCTGAAGTCCGAGAACTGGTTGCTGCCCCGACGAACCCTCCTGGGCCCCGGGCGCGTGGTGGCGGAGGGCCTGGACATCACGCGCGTGGAATCGGTCACCTTTACGCCGGTCACCACCCGCGATTTGCCTGCGGTCCAGATGAATGCGACGTTATCGCGTGGTTCGGAGACCAAGACGGTGGAGGCGATTTTCACCGTCCGCGCCCCAACCACCAGGCCGGCGTACGAAGCCGGGACGAACTGATGACGTTTCGCCCGAATCCAACTTCCCGCCGACCCTCGACCCGCCAGCGCGGCATCGCGATGATCCTGGTCCTCGTCGTCGTCGCCGCCGCAAGCATCATGGCGTACGGCGTGATCGCCAGCGCGACCATCACCACCAAGATCACCAGCGCTTCGGCAACCCGGCTTCAGCGGCAGTACCTAACCGAGTCGGGGCTCAACCTCGCGCTCTACTACCTCCACAATCCCGCCGCCTCGCCTGTCAGTCTCATTTACGGCGAATACGGCAACGTCCACTACCCCGGTGAATCCAATATCAGCCTCGGCGATCTGCCCGGCACGCTGACGCTTTCGGTCGAGAACATCGAGAACGGCGTTTTCAGCATCGTCTCGACCGGAACGATCGACGGCGAATCGATCACCTCGTCCGCCACGATCAAGCTCGATAAGTCGAAGAAATTTACGCAGGCGGCGACCTTCCTCAGTTCGGTCGCGCTAAACAACAAGGTGACCATCACCGGCGGGGCAGTCTCGCTCGGGAGCATTACCCTCAACAACGCCGCCACCAGCGGCCTGCTCTTGGCCACCAACGGCACCGCCATCGGCGGCCAGGCGGTGCCCACCAGCGCCGATACGCGTTTCCCACTCTCGATCACGCACTACCTGCCTTACTACTTTTACAAGGGCAAGCGCTACACCGCCAAGAAGATGAGCAACGCACCCGTGTGGTTACCGCTGCTGGACCTCAATTTTGTCGACAACCCCTGCAACGTCTGGTACGCCGACAACAACGTGACGTTCCTGCTCACCACGTCGCTTAATGGCACGCTGATTACCACGAACGGCAAGAGTGTCACGGTGCAGGGCAACCTGACCGTAACGCCCGCGAACGGGATGCCCGGTCTGGTCATCACCGATGATCTCACCATCAGCGGCAACAATCGAAATCTCACCGTGAATGGCCCGGTGTACATCGGCGATCAGCTCAGGGGGTCGGGCGGGACTCCCCAAAGCGTGGTCAACATCAGCGGCGTGCTCATCTCCGGCAAGACCTCCGGTGCCTTCTACAGCGGCTACAACGGCTCGACCAACATCACGTACGACGCCACCCGCTCGACCGTGAGCGCAGTAATGGATGAAATCGAAGACATCAACAGTGTGACCGTCCAGTCCTGGAACAACAACGGAAGTACCCCATGAACGCCTCCACCAATCGGTTGCTCGGAATCGTCGTCGTCCTTCAGGTTCTCGTGCTTTGCACGCTCTGGACCGCCCACTCGCTACCGGTGGCGCAGGCGCAGATCCCTGACCCGGGTGCCCAGCGCGAGCGCCAGACCGAGGAACTCCGGGCGCTAAACGCCAAGATGGAGAAGCTGGTCGATCTGCTCGCCAGCGGCAAGCTTCAGGTGCAGGTCGCCGGAGCCGATAAGCGGTAAGGGGTGCGCTGTCGAAAAAGGAGATCGGTTATGCGAAACAGTCGCCAGGGCGGGTTTACGCTGGTCGAAATCCTGATGGTGGTGGTGATCCTCGGGATCGTCACTGCCATCATCGTGCCGCAGGTCGGGTCTCGCGACGATCTGAAGGTCGCCTCTGCGGCGCGGATGATCATGGCGGACCTGGCGTACGCGCAAAGCCGGGCGATTTCGTCGCAGCGGAAGCAGTACGTCGCGTTCGCAGGGCAGCAATACACGCTGCAAAGCCGCGCCAACGACGCCGATGACCTCACCGCCATCACCCATCCGGTCAATCCGGGAAGCTACACCATCACGTTGAATATCGGACCTCTCGCCGGCGTCACCATCGCCGAAACCGCGTTCGGCACGGCCGAGATGATCGCGTTTGACGAGTTGGGATCGCCCCTCCAGTACGACCCCGACACCGACACATCCGGCACCCTCATTAGTCCGGGAACAATTCGCATCCAAAGCGGCACACGGATCATGACGATCTCTATTGAGCCGTACACAGGTGAGATGTCCGTCAGTGAAGGATAGTAATGATCTTTCTGAGTCGCTCAGAACATCTTCCGATCGCGATCGACCTTGGCCATGAAAGCGTGAAGGTTCTCCAATTGCAGGAACGCGGCGGCGCGCTAGCGGTCATGGCGGCGGCGCAGCAGGTGATGGATTCGGGGGAACTTGCCGGGTCTGACCGTGTCGCGATCGCCATCCCGCACCTGCGCCGTTTGATCCACGAAGGCGGTTTCCGCGGCAAACAGGTCGCTGCGGTGCTGCCGAGGGAGTTTGTGAAGGTCAAGACGATCCGCCTGCCCGTACTGCCTGAAAGTGATCTCAAGTCCGCCATCGAACTTGAAACACGAGACCTCTTCACCCTGCCCCCCGAGCAGCTTTCGATCCGCTTTATACCCGCCGGCGAAGTGAAGCAGGGGACCGAACCCAGGCTTGAAGTCATCGTGCTGGCGGTTGAGACGCGCCTGATCGATCACTTGCTTGAGCAGTTCAATCAGCTCGGGATGATCGTCTCGTCGCTCGATTTTGAGCCGTGCGCGATGTACCGCGGCATCGAGCGGTTCGTGCGTCGCAAGGAGGACGAAAACGAAGTCAGCGTGATGGTGGACATCGGCGCCGCCCAGAGCCAGGTCGTCATCGGCCGGGGCAGGGACGTGACGTTTACCAAGACGATCGAGATCGGCTCGCGCAAGCTAAGCGATTGCGTCGGCCGAAAGCTCAGCCTCAGTCAGTCCGAGGCCGCCAGTCTCCGCCGCCGGTTCGCGGCGCTGGATCCGGCCGAAAAAGACCCGGTCCGGCAGACCGTCGTTGACGCCACCCGCAATATGATGAGTGACCTCGCCCATGAGGTCTCGCTGTGTCTTCGCTACTACTCCGTCACCTTCCGTGGCCAACGCCCGACGAAGGTGCGACTGCTTGGCGGCGAAGCCAACGACCCGTCGCTTCGCCAGGCGCTGACCCAATCGCTCACCGTCCCGGTCGAGATCTACCACCCGTTCGGCGGGATCAAGACCAGTGGGACGATCATTGATTCGCGCGAAGGCTCGCTCAGCGAGTGGGGCGTCGCATTCGGCGCGGCGTTGCGACACGTGAAGAACACCGTCCAGCGCCACACCGATCCGCAGCAGCGGTTCGGGCGTCGAGAGGGCGACGCATCGGTCGTCGAGGTCGTCGACCTCTCCGCCGCCATCAAGACCGCCGGCGTCATGGAGACGACCGAGCCGCGCCGGTCGCGCACCGAGGAGGCGACCCATGCGTGAGATCGAATTCGTCCCCACCTGGTACGCCGCGACCCACCGTCGGCGTCGGCTGTTGAAACTACAGATGTACTGCACCGTTCTCGTCGCGCTATCGCTGGCGACGTGGGGCATCGTAAACGCTCAGACCATCGAAAGCGGCCAGAAAATGCTCGATGTACGTGCAATCGAACTCGAAGCCAGCTCGATGCGTGTCTTTGAGCGACAGGATCAGGATCGGCTTCGTGCGCAGTACCAGTTGCAGCAGCGCGTCGGCGCCTCGCTGGGTCTGAGCATCGAATCATCGCGCGTGCTCCAGTTAATCGAGGACGCGCTGCCAAAGCACGCTTCGCTGATCGACGTGCAGATCGACACCGACGAACGCACCATCTCGCTCGCCGGCCGGGCGGTGGCGGTGAAATCGGGGTCGAGCAAACGTGAGATCGAACGACGGCTCACCGTCAGCCTTAAAGGCGTTGCTCCGACCAACGCCGAGGTTGTGAGCATGTACGACAACCTCAAGAACGCCGGTTTCTGTGAAGACCTTGGCCTCAACTACGCGAAGGACCGCCTTGATGGCGACGTCCTCATGCGGGAGTTCGTGATCCGGTTCTCGATCAACCTGAACGCCGACGGAGGCATCCAATGATTACCCTCCAGAAGCAGATCGCCTGGGTCGGCCGTGTGCAGGCGAGCATTGCGGTGGTGACGCTCATCGGACTGATCCTGTTCTATGCGTTCATCTACTTGCCTGGAAAGCAGCGCCTGAGCGAGCTCGGCACCGCATCCGCGACCGCCGAACTTCAGATCAGCAAAAACAAGGATGCCGCTCGCGATCTTGACGCCATCAAGCGCGACGTGCAGCGGCTGAAAGACCAGATCGCCCGTAGCCGCAGGCTGCCGAAGGACCAGGATCTCTCCGGCTTCCTGCACGAAATCACCGGCCTGGCGCAGACCGCGAAGGTTCAGAAGTTTCGATACGAGCCGAATCAGACGCGGGCGCTGGAGCTTTGTTCTGAGTTGCCAATCACGCTGAACTTCTCCGGGCCCTTCATGGAGGTCGCGACGCTGCTCCGCCAGGCTGAGGAGATGCCCCGCATGATGCGCACCCGGCGGCTGAGCCTGAAGTGTAGCGACGGTAAGACGGGCATCGTCGATGCCGAGATCTCCATGAGTATCTTCTTCGCGGTGAGCCAATGAACGCCACAACCCCCAAGCTTCCCGCGTGGCTGCCCGAGTCGGTGCGCGATGACCCAAAGAAAGCCGGCATCCTGGGCGCGCTGCTTCTGGTGCTGGTCATCGTGGTCCTTCGATACCTGATAATGGGTTCCGGCCCGACCGCCGCGATGGGCGCGGGAACGGAATCGGCGGTGAAGAAGGCGGAAAAGAAGAAGGCGGACGCCAAGCTGGTCCAGCCAATGGCGCTTCAGGCGTCCGGCGCGACGAAGCTGTGGCTGAAAGAGCCGATAACCTCGGTCTCACGAAACCTGTTCGCGATTCGCCAGGAGTACTATCCGTCGCAAACGTCAAAGGTGGCGCAGAAAGATAAGAAAATAACCGGTTTCTGGGATGCGATTGAAAAGTCGCAGACTCAGGAAGCCGATCAGAAGAAAAGACGAGAGATCCTCGTCGAGAATCTGCAACGTGAAGCCGCCAAGCTTCATCTTCAGAGCACGGTGATGGGGCCTGAGCCACAGGCGATCATCGGTGGGAGTCTTGTGAAGGAAGGCGACGTCGTGGCGTCGGACAACCCGAAAGCGGGAGTCCAGTTCCGTGTCCTCAAAATTGAGGCGCGGCGTGTGATCATCGAGCGTGAGGGCATCAAGCTCGAACTTCGCATGCACCAATGACCACGATGCCCGTTTGGGTCGTTAAGGCTGCTTACTCACAGATGGCGCCGACGACCGACCGCCGCGCGAATTTTCGCGCGGTCCTTTTCGAGGAGTTTTTCAATGCGCAAGACCTTCCACAGTGCCATCGTCACCGCCGTTCTGGCTTCGATGGCCGTTTATCCGGTTCAGGCAGATTCGGTAAAGATTGCCGATACCTCAGGTACGGCAAACAACGCAAACACGGCAAAGCCGTTGCCCGATGTCATCCCTGCTGACCCCTTCGCCAACACCGAAGCGATCCCCGTACCCGCCGCCGAAGGAAAATCGGTCAAGGCGGGGGATGTGAAGTACGACGATGCTCAGGGCACCGTCGAAATCCACGTGAATGACGCCAACGTCGTCGAAGTGCTGCGAATGCTCTCTGCCCAGTCGCAGAAGAACATCATCGCCAGCAAAGACGTCCGCGGCTCGGTGACCGCAAACCTTTACGGCGTCACGGTCAAGGAAGCGCTTGAAGCGATCCTGACTTCCAACGGCTACACCTACCGCGAACGCGGCAATTTCATCTTTGTCTACACGGCTAAAGAGGCCAAGGAGATCGAACGCGCCGCCCGCGTTCTGAGGACCGACGTTTTCCGCGTTTTCTACACGCCCGCCGCGAACGCCGTGAACATGATCAAGCCGGTCCTATCCAGCGACGCCCAGGTGTCGTTCACCGCTCCTGCGGTCAGCGGGATCAACAGCGGCACGGGTGATGTCGGTGGCAACAGCCACGCGATCGAAGACATGATCGTCATCACCGACTACGCCGAAAACCTCGACGCCGTCAGCAAGGTGATCAAGGAGATCGACAGGCGTCCGCAGCAGATATTGATCGAGGCGACGATCCTCCGCGCGGGCCTCAGCGAAGACAACGCCCTGGGCGTCGACTTTAACCTGCTCGCCGGCGTGAAGCTCAGCAACATCATCTCGAACAACTCCGGCCAGATCACCAACGCCAACACCGGCACTGTCGCCCCCAGCGGGCAGGGGGTCGGCACGGCGGGCACGGGGAATTCGTTTTCGTCATCGGTCCCCGGCGGGATGAAGGTCGGCTTTGTGTCCGACAACGTCTCGGTCTTCCTGTCGGCGCTGGAGGGCGTGACGGATACCGTCGTGCTTGCCAACCCGAAGATTCTTGCCCTGAACAAGCAGAAGGGCGAAGTCATCGTTGGCCGCAAGGACGGCTATCTGACGACGACCGTCACCGAATCCAGTACCGTTCAGACCGTTGAGTTCCTGGACACCGGCACCCGCCTGATCTTCCGCCCGTTCATCGGCGATGACGGGTACGTTCGCATGGAAATCCACCCCGAAGACAGCTCCGGCGGTCTGACGGGTGCGAACCTGCCGTTCAAGATCACCACCGAAGTCACCAGCAACATCATGGTCAAGGACGGTCACACCGTCGTGATCGGCGGCTTGTTCCGCGAATCGTCCGACACCGCCCGCTCGCAGACCCCCGGACTGGGCAACATCCCGGTCGCCGGCTTCCTGTTCCGCCAGCAGCGGGACCGCACGACCCGCGAAGAAATCATCATCATGCTCACGCCGCACATCATCAAGGATGACTCGGCGTTCTCCGCTGCCAGCGAAGAGCTGGCGAAAGACGCGGAGCGTCTGCGTGTCGGCGTCCGTAAAGGCATGATGCCCTGGGGCCGCGAACGCCTGGCGGAAATGTCGTACGAAAACGCCGAGCAGGAGATGAAGAAGCCTAATCCGGATACAGAAAAGGCACTCTGGCACCTCAACTGCGCGACGAACCTGAACCCGAAGTTCATCGAAGCGATCAAACTGCGTGAGAAGATCACCGGCCAGACGCTTGCGACCAGCGACGGCAGTTCGATGCGCAGTTTCGTTCGCCGCGAAATCCTCGCCGAGAAGACGCGGGGCACGATGAACGAAACGCTCCCCCGTCGCACGCCGATCGAACGTCCGGAACCGGCGACCCAGCCGATCGTCGCCCCGGCACAGCAGGCGTCGTTTGAAGCGGCACCGGCACCGGCACCGACGCCGACGCCGACCACCCCGCCCGCAACGCAAGCGGCGGCGGTCGATCTCGAATCGTTCCTTGCTGTGCCCGCCACCCAGCCATCGGTACAGGCGACCGAGACTGAACCCGAAACCACGGTGACCGTGCTCGAAGATGGCGTGAACTGATCGAAATCGACCACCGGAGAACTGACATGAAGACGTACATCAACTCCTTCAAGTGCTTGCTTCTCGCCGGTGCGGTGATTGCAGTCCTCACGGGCTGCAACTCCGCACCGAATGAGCAGAAGACCCAGCGTGAAGAAGCGAACAAGCAGTGGAACCAAGCCCGTGCCGGCGTGATGCACAACCTGGCGAAAGACCAGTTCCAGGTTGGCAACTTTGACAAGGCCCGCTCGACGGTTGACGAGGCGCTGAACGTCGATCCGGAAAGCGTGCAGTTGTACGTTCTGTCGGCGCGCATCGCGATCGAGCAGAACCGCCTTGATCTGGCCGACAAGCAACTGGCCGAGGCGCGAAAACGCGATGAGAAGAACGCTGACGCGCTCTACCTCTCGGGCGTGGTCGCGCAGCGGTGGCAGAAACCGGAGCAGGCGCTGGATTTCTACACCAAGGCGTCCGAAGCCCATCCGACCGAACTGGCTTACCTCCTTGCCCGTTCGGAAATGCTGGTGATGCTGAATCGTCGTCCCGAAGCGATCTCGGCGCTCCAGGACAAGCTGGTGTACTTTGAGCACTCTGCCGCGATTCGCGACGCGGTGGCGCAGATTCACATGCAGGACAAGCGCTACACCCAGGCCGCCGACCTGTTCCGACAGGCGAGCATCCTGGCGGGGGACGATCTGAGCATTCGCGAGCGCCTCGCGACCGCCCAGTTCTTCGCCGGCGACTACAAGGCGGCGACCGAAACGCTGAACAAGCTGCTGCTGAAGGAACCGTACACCGACCGCGGCGATCTGTTCATGCTTTTCGGCGAATCGCAACTCGCGATCAACCGGAACGTGGAGGCGAGGCAGGCGTTTGAGAAGGCGACGGATCTTGATTCGTCGTCGGTCACCGCCTGGCTCGGTCTGACGAAGGCCGCCTTGGCGCTCAACGACATCCGCCGCGCCGAAGGGGCGGTTCGTCGAGCGGTTTCGCTTTCGCCGGAACTGGCGGACGTGCATCTCATGCTCGGATACGTCCGGCTGAAGCAGGACCGTGCCGACGACGCGATCCGGTCGTTCCAGACCGCCAACTCGCTTGATCCGAAAGACTCCGTCAGCCTCTGCATGATCGGCCATGTGCTGGAGAAACAGGGACGATACGACGAAGCCCTGTCATGGTACGCCCGCGCATTGAAGGTCAACCCGCAGGACGAACTGGCCTTGAGACTGATGGTCACCGCGCAAATCGAATAATTCGGTGGGCCTGTCGGGAAACCGGCAGGCCCGCCTTTTGACAAAGTGTGGTGGTCCGTGATCCGTCGAACGCAGGTGCTGATTGCCTTCTCCGTCGCGATGCTGCTTTCAGGCATCGCGCTGGTTGCGCCGGAGCTGTATCAGAAGCTTCCGCTGATGGACGACCCGCGCTTCGGCAACATCGCTGCGGCGACGCTGGTGCTTTTGGGGGCGACGGCGGGGCTGATCGCATTACGGCAGGTCGGGCGGAACACAAAGACGCTTTGCCGGCAGATCGACGCGATGATCGGCGTGAGCGAGCCGTCGCCGCTCCAGACCAACGACCAGATGCTCGTTTCGCTCACTGACGCAACCAACCGCCTGCTGCTGGCCAACGCCCGGTCGCTGGCCGAGTCGAAGCGGAAGATGCGTGAGCTGGAGATACAGCTCAAGGTCGTGCAACTGGAACGCGAGCACGCCGAATCGATCATCCAGTCGATCTCCGACGCGGTGCTGGTGACTGACCCGTGGGACGAACTCGTGCTCGCCAACGAATCGGCCGCCAGGGCGCTGGGGTTCAAGCTGTCGCCCGAAGGGCGTGTGCCGCTGGAGGGGCTGCTGCACGATCAGAAGCTTGTCTCACTCATTCGCGAAATGCGAGCCAGCCGCTCGCAAGG
>Ga0105047_10011169_pt1 | contig 14599 bp, 13 predicted proteins | sample MAT04_FD_78384 | JGI IMG/M metagenome (GOLD analysis project Ga0105047, IMG submission 78384) | Freshwater microbial communities from Lake Fryxell liftoff mats and glacier meltwater in Antarctica - MAT-04 (megahit assembly) | ecosystem: Environmental > Aquatic > Freshwater > Ice > Liftoff... | reverse complement strand
TTCAAGTGTATTGCGACCGAGAATGAAAAGTGTTGTGCCACATCAGAATGCGTTGAATACCGTTCTCGGCCTTTCAGACGCCGAGCCAAGTGCCCTTCCCCCGTCTCATCGAACTCATTTCGCTTGATACCACACAGTTTTTCTCCATCTTTCTCGCGTTCACCCAGCTCCCCGAGTGTCCGAATCTCCGCCGTTCGTCGAAATCCGAGACCTTTCAAGACGATTGCCTCGCTTCGGCGATTTGACACGGGGAATGGGGCGAACTAGGGTTGGAGCGTGAATGAGACGTCGGTAACGCTCACCGACCAAACCGAACGCGGCCAAAGACTTCCGCGATTCGGACAACCGATTCACTGGTACCTTCCGGGATCGAGCGAACGGTTTTGGTCGTCGAGGACCGATCTCACTCAACCGCATTGGAGATGAACTATGTTCGGCAAACTCGCCGTACGGGCCCTGGAGTTCCTGAAAAAGGAAGATGGGCCAACGGCAGTCGAGTACGCGGTGATGCTCGCACTGATCGTTGTGGTCTGCATTGCAGCCGTGACAACGCTCGGAAGTAACGCGAACAGCACCTTCGGAAACGTTTCCCTGAACACCGCCGCCAAGGGGTCGTAACAGGGCGTCATCGTCGATCGCTCCGCTTAATTTTTTTGAACGAACCGCCTTTTTGCGGGGAGTTCAGTTTCCTACCCCACGTGTTTGCTACAAACTGAGGAGTTTCCCATGAGCGTCATGAAAAACGTTGTCAAGTTCTTGAAGGCTGAAGACGGCCCAACGGCAGTCGAATACGCTGTGATGTTGGCCCTGATCGTCGTGGTCTGCATCGCAGCCATCACGGCCCTGGGCGGCAACGCGAACAGCACCTTCTCGACCGTTGGCGCCGCGACCAAGCCAGCCGCTAGCTAAGTGGTGCGGGTTTCACCCGCAGATCGAAGAAATCCGGGGCCGAGCCGCATGCGGCTCGGCCCTCTCTGTTGAATCAGGACACTTCCCATCTATCCAAGCTCCCCCCCGAGCATACCATAATCAGGAAATCCCCCCGTCATGGCGAACGCACTGATGTCCCAGCCCACCGGTGTGACCGCGAGCCCCGAGAAACCCGACGATCTTGGCATCGATCGCGCATTTCTCATCGGCATGGCTCGCATTCCGTTCATAGCCGTCCTCTGGGCCGCTGCCGCGTGGCTTGCCTCGCTGGCCGTGCAGAAGTTCGGCTGGTATCACGTGATGATCGAAACCGATTCCACGGGTGCCCAAAAAGAAGTGCTTTTTAATCTCGGGCCGATTGCCATCATCTGCATCGGCATGCTCCTGGCCGCGTGGATTGACGGATACGCTTTCAAAGTGCCCAACTGGGTCACTCTCTCCTTAGTCATGAGTGGCTGGTACATCGGTATCCTTCACTCCTTTGGTGTCTTGGAGCTGATTCCCGGTGCACCCGTTAACCCCGGCGGGATCGGTGCCGCGCTCGCCGGAACTGCGATGGGGTTCTTTTTACTTTTCCCGGCGCTCTTCATCCGCGGCATGGGCCAGGGCGATGTGAAGATGACGATGGGTTTCGGTAGCTGGATTTTTGCCTACTTCGGATTCTCACTCGGTATCTTGGTTCTCTTGTGGTCCTTCGCCATCGGGGTGATCATTGGAGGCATTTTCGGCCTGGTGATCATGGTATTGCGTCGGCAGCTGCACAAAAACCTCTCAAACTTCCGCGAGATCGCGACGGATCTCCAGGTGCTGGTCACTGCTGGCCCCGCCAAGGCGGCCGAGAGAGCGGAGAGCCGCAAACAGAGCTGGTGGCGACTCCCCTATGGAGTTCCGTTGTGTGCGGGATTCTTGCTGTATCTCACGGATTACTTCTTCTTCGGATTCTTGTCCTCGCTGATTTCTTAAACCTTCAAAGCATGGTGATTTCTGGACGGGCCGCCCAATGGGGCGGCCCGTGTTGCATTCTGGTTTCAATTCCCACGGTAAAGTTGCGTTTCGAAGAAACGCCATCAAACCCATTCAACGAATCTCCAAAAACACTTCCCTACGTTGCAGTTAGGTAAATTCTGAATCCACTTTCGTCGTTCAAATCGATCCGTCCGAATCCCACGAGTCACCCCACAAACCGGCCAATTGGCTAAATTGCGCGAAATCGGCATCGTCGTTAAGTCCGGAAAAGTTGAAGCGGTGGGGCGGTTCGGGTCGATTCAATCAGCGTGACAATAACACTGCTATCCCCAGGAAACCGAATCAGGCAGGAAAATAGGTTTCATCCGAAACAATGCTTGCGAAATGCAAGTCGCGCTCTAGGGTTGTGCGGCCGAAGAGACGAGGCAACTCGAGTTTGAGCCCGACACCGGGATCAAACGAACACCTCGGCCACCGCGGAGCCATTTACGGCCCGGCCCGCGGTTTAGGCCCGCCGGTTCACCGGCGGGAGTCGATCGGGGAAACCTGATCGCCACCTTCCGGGCCGGAAGTCGTGCCGCACAACAATGAATTCCCCGAGGGGGTAGCTGTGAAGAACAAGAATATCATCCTGATCGCGGTGGCCGTCGGCTGTGGGCTGGTGGCTGCGTTGGTGACCTCGAAAATGTGGGCGAAACCGCCCGCGCCCGAAACCGTCAAAGTCGCGGTTGCCAAAGAGGAAATTACTCAGGGCACCCGGATGACAAAAGAGAATATCGAAAAGTTTGTGGAATACAAAACGGTGCCGAAAGATACCCTTCCGAAGGCCTACATCGATAACGTTGAAAGTATGGAAGGTCAGTGGGTCACCCGAATGATTCGAGTCGGGGAGACGATCAACCCCGTCGACCTGTCGGACAAGACTGCTGTGAAAATTCCGACCGGTATGAACATGGTTTCGTACGCGTTTTCCCTCGAAAGTGCAGTGACTGGGTTCGCCGGTCCGAACTCTCGAGTCGACGTCGAGTGCACAATGACGATGAACAACTCGGGTGGTCGAAACGTGACGTTCTACATCCTGATCGACCAACTGGTTCTGGCAATCGACAAGGTCACGGATCCCATCCAGGGCTCAACCATTGCGAATGTGAATAACGTCTCGTTTGCGATGACACCGAAACAGCAGCGAATGTTGACCTCCGCCTTCGCACGCGGTGCCCGGTTCCGGATGGCCCTTCGGAATCCCAACGCACCGGTCGAGATCCCAGCCGACATGCGGGCAACGGACGAGGAGATCCAGAAATACATCGACGACAAGCCGGAAGATAAGTCGACGACGGTCGTCGCGGAAAAGTCGACGCCGAAGGTCGCCCGCATGCCGCAGCCGACCGAAGTCATCAAGGCAGGAACGATGCTCGATGCAGAGACTCTGAAGAAGTTTAAGTACGTCGAGTTCACCCCCCCGGCCACTGCGGGAATGGCGAACGATCTGATTGAACTGGCCGGGATGATTGTCACCAAGGACCTAGAGCCCAACGTCTACGTGCCAATGACCTCGGTGACCGGGAAGTTCATGCGACTCGAACCGTCCGGCAGCAACAGTCCTTCGGAAAAGGATCCTCTTGCAGAACTGCTGGAAAGAGAAAAGCCAAAAGGCAAGCCGCTGGTTTTCCGGCACCAGACCATCCAAGACTCCAAAGGACTGAAGAAGTACCGCTGGCAGATTTTGGAATCCGGTGAGCAAGCATTCATCGGCGAAGTGACCGACGACGGGCTGACGGTCGAGGTAACGCCTCCGGTGGAAGCTCCCAAGAAAGCTCCGACGGATGGAAAGACCCCCGCCGACAAGCCGGTGTAACGAAGCAGTGATGAAGTCGCCTTCGGCCGGGGTGAATAACCCCGGCCGAAACCCGGGAGCCACTTAACGGCTGGCTCCCAACCCCCGGGTAACGATGCCCGGGGTCGTGTTAACAGGCCGATCCGTGTGACGGGCGGAGCCCGTCCCCCTTGCGAGGAGAGGTGAAAGGATGCACCCGACTATGACTATTTATCGTCACGTGATCGCGGGGTTGGCCGTTCTGGCCGGGCTGATCGGCGGGTCAGCGATCGCCCAGCAACCGCCCGCAGTTCCCCCCCCCCAGACCGATGTCAAAATTAACAAAACGGGAGCTTTGATTGTCCCCTTGAGTGGGTCAGTCCGCTTCAACGCCGGTCCCAAATTGATCGCCGACACGTTTACTCGCGACGAACGCATTCTGCAGGTCCGCCCGGACCCGCTCAATCCGAAGAATCTGATTCTCACCGGTCGCTCTGTCGGGGCGACGCAAATCACTTTAACGTTTGACGACAAGAGCAAAGCCATTTACGATGTCGTCGTCGAACCCGATCTCGAACTGCTCCGTTCGGTGATCAAGCGGACGGTGCCCACGGCCAGCGTCGATGTTGTCCCTGGCGTTGGCGACGTCATCATCCTCAGTGGATTCGTCACCAAAGCCGAAGACTCGGACATCATTCAACGAATCGCTTCGAGTGCAGTCAGCGGGTCCGTCAGCAACATCATTAACGCGTTGCAAATCGGTGGAGCCCAGCATGTTCTGATCGACGTGACTGTCGCTCAGGTGGACCGTACCGAACTCCGCGAACGCGGCTTCACCTTCGGAGTGACGGGAACGAATTTCGGTGTCAGCAGCATTCTTTCCGGTCTGGCGACCTCGAATGTTGCCACGAATATGTTCGCCGGGGCCGCCGCGATCGTCGCACCCCCCATCGTGCCAGCAGCAAGCGCGAACCTGATTGCCGGGATCGTCCCAGCCAACACGCTCTTGGCCCTGCGGGCCCTCAAGACCGAAGGACTGGCGAAGCTGCTTTCCGAACCGAAAGTCATTACGCAAACTGGTCGCCCAGCATTACTTCGGGCCGGCGGTCAGCAAGCGATCCTCGGGCCATCCTCCGGGATCAACGGCCCTGGGGTCATCCTGGAACAGGTCGGCACCCAGTTGGAAGTGCTCCCGATCGTGTTCGGGAACGGAAAAATTTACCTGGAAGTGACCCCGCAGTTCCGCTCGGTCAACAACGGTCGCGGGGTTTCCACCGCCTTCGGGTTCACCCCGGGCTTCAACGAATCGTCCGTCCGCTCGTCGGTGCTCATGGAGTCGGGACAGACCTACGCCATCGGCGGTTTGCTCGAAACCACCGTGCAAAACACGGCCGACAAGGTTCCGTACCTGGGAGAACTGCCTTACGTTGGCTTCTTCTTTAGCAACGTTCGGAGCGAAGAACGGGAAACAGAGCTGCTCATTCTCGTCACACCCCGGCTGGTGGACGCGATGGATTGCAACCAAGTTCCGAAAAGATTGCCGGGAAAAGAAACCCGCAACGTCGACGATTATGAACTATTCATTGAGAGCCTGCTTGAGGCGCCGCGGGGACAGCGGAAGGTTTGGAACGGTCGCTGTTACGTGCCCGCGTACAAGTGCAGCGATACGGCCGGGCAGTTCCCCTGCATCGGCAATCTCTGCCCAGGCGGTGGTTGCCAGCCAGGCATGACCAGCCCGACGCCGACCGGATTGTTGACTCTGCCTTTGGCAGCAACTCCGCCGGCCCCGAGTGCTGTTCAACCCGCAGGTGGTGTGACGACCGTGGTCACTCCTGTTATGGTCCCTGCCCCGGCCCTGGAACCGGCCCCGTCGCCGGCTCCGATGACGCCGTGATCTGACGACGGAACTCGGTCGGCCTCGCAAGAGGCCGACCGATCCCTCTAGCAACCCGAATTCGGTGATCGATATGCAACGCATCGCAATCGTGGATCCGACAGAATCGACCCGCGAATCACTCCGAACGCTGCTGCTCGGAGTCGATTTCGTCTGGCTCGAAGCGGAATGTGCCCGATTCGAATACTTCTTCGACGTGATCCAACAATCGATGCCCGACCTGGCCATCGTGGCCCTGGACGCGGACAAGAACAAAGCGTTGCAAATGATCGGTCAGTTGTCGGTGGAACACCCCCGCCTGCCGATCCTCACCATCAGCCACGACCACCAGGCCCTGTTGCAATCGCTGCAACGAGGGGCCAAGTACTTCCTGACTCACCCGGTCGGCCTCGAAGACATGCTCGCCGCCCTCCGCCGGGCACTGGGCGAAACGACCTCGACGGATCAATCGCGGAACCCGGAACCGGGTTCGCCATCGCGAATGTCCGGCAACTCGACCATGATCGCCGTCCTCGGCTCCCGCGGAGGAGTCGGTACGACGAGTCTGGCCGTGAATCTTGCCTCGACGCTCGCCATCGAGCCCGCGAACGGTGTCGCCCTCATCGACCTCGACCTGGCCCTCGGTGACGCCGACATCGCCCTCGAAGTCAATGGGACGGATAACATCAGCATCGCCGACCTGGCGCGAAACATCGAACGCCTGGACATGAACTACCTCAAGCGGGCGATGGTTCGCCACGAGGAAACGGGCCTCGCGATCCTCCGCCACCCACTCGAAATCGCCGACGTCTCCCTGATTCATGAAGGGCACGTCGAACGGGTTTTGAATCTGCTGAAAATCAGCTACTCGCACCTGATCGTGGACCTGAGCAAATCCCTGTTGCCCACGGATCTCATGGCGTTGCGAATGGCCGATCAGATTCTGCTCGTCGCCCAGCTGGAATTGAGCAGCCTGCGGAACGTAGTCCGACTGATTCACAGCTTCGGTGGTGAAGACAATCTCGCCGACAAGGTCCGGGTCGTCATCAACCGCGTCGGGGCCGAGTCGCTCGAAGAAGGTATCAGCCTGAAGAAGGCCGAGGAAGTGATCGGCAAGCCGATCTTCTGGCAGGTGCCCAATGACACGAAAGCAATGATCGCGGCCCGCGTGGCCGGATCGCCGCTGGTGAAACACAACCCGAAGAGCCGAGCCCAGGTGGCGATCAATGGCCTGGCGAACGCCGTGTGCGGCAAGCCCGCCGGGCAATCTTCGACCGAAATCAAGCCGAAGGGCGGATGGTTGTTCGGCCGGCGCTAATTTTAGCAATGAATTCATAAGTGACGATACACCCGGGAGGAGACCAGTATGTCGCGGTTACAGCAAGGGATTTCGAAGCTCAACAGCCTCAGCAACCAGGGCGGCAATAGCTCCGGTGGGCTGTCCCGCTTATCGAGCCCGAGCTTCACCGGGTCGTCGAGCGGCGGCAAGAACTTCGAAGATCTGAAACGGCAGATTCACGCCAAGCTCGTCGAGCGGCTCGACCTGTCCCGCGTCAAGGACCTGACTGGGGACACGATGCGGCGGGACATCCGCTTGGTTTTCAATGATTTGTGGGATACCGAGAACCCGCTCCTCAACCGGATCGAGCGGGAAAAGCTCATCGAGGAAATCCTCGACGAGACCCTCGGCTTCGGACCTCTTGAGCCACTGCTCAAAGATCCGACAGTTTCCGAAATCATGGTTAATGGCCCGAAGAAAGTTTATGTCGAAAGACGAGGCAAACTCGAAAAGAGTGACGTAACCTTCCGAGACAACGATCACCTGTTGCAGATCATCGACCGGATCGTGTCGAAGGTCGGCCGGCGGGTGGACGAAACGAGCCCGATGTGCGACGCCCGCTTGCCGGACGGCTCCCGGGTCAACGCGGTGATCCCGCCGATCGCCCTGGACGGGGCGAGCTTGAGCATCCGCCGCTTCGGGGCGAACCCGCTGAAGCTCGAAGACTTGCTGAACTACAAGGCGTTTACCCCGGAAATGGCGATGCTCCTCGAAGGGGCAATCAAAGCCCGGTTGAACGTGATCATCAGCGGCGGGACCGGTTCGGGCAAAACGACGCTGCTGAACACGCTCTCCGCGTTCATTCCCGGAGACGAACGACTGGTGACGATCGAAGACGCCGCGGAACTGCAGATCCAACAAGACCACGTGGTCCGGTTGGAAACCCGGCCGCCGAACATCGAAGGGAAAGGGGCCGTCAACACGCGGGACCTGGTGAAAAACTCCCTGCGGATGCGGCCCGACCGGATCATCGTCGGCGAATGTCGGGGGTCAGAAGCCATGGACATGCTCCAGGCCATGAACACCGGCCACAGCGGATCGATGACGACACTGCACAGCAACAGCCCGCGCGATGCTTTGGCCCGACTCGAAACCATGATCATGATGGCGGGCACCGAACTCCCGGTGAAGGCCATGCGGCAACAAATTAGTTCGGCCGTCGATCTGATTATTCAGATCAGCCGGATCCAGGGCGGGCCGCGGAAGATGGTCAGCATCACGGAAGTGATGAACATGGAACAAGACATCATCATCATGCAGGAAGTGTTCCGCTTCCGGCAGATGGGAGTGGATCAGAATTCCCGGGCGTACGGCCAGTTCGAGGCCACCGGGGTTCGACCGACCTTCGTGCCGCGGCTCGAAGCCAAGGGGATCAAGCTCCCCTCGAATATGTTCGCCGAACGCGTGTTGATGCGCGACTGATAAGCCGCTTGCGGCTTTGCGGTCGCCAAGCAACGCGAAGCCGCAAGCGGTGTTGATCGAGTTCGAAATTACTCCGCCGCACGATGCAGCGGGACAACTGAAACCCAGGGACGGGTCGCGGTCGGCGAGAGCCAACCGCCTTTTGGAACCATCCCCAGGTGCTATCCCATGAGCCCGTACCTGCTACCCATGATCGTCGGTTTCGCCGTCATCGGCATGGTGTTCGCGTTGCTGTTCTTGTTCATGAACAAGCGCAATGATGGCCGAGCCGCCGAGCGGCTCGACGTCCTCGTCGGCCGAGGCGGAAGCCGGAAAGACTCCTCGGCCGATATGCTCCTGAAGCAAGCGCTTCAGGAAGTCGATAAAAAGTCGATTCTGGACAAGTTGACGCCTGAGTTCCTCAACCTGACGAAGGTGATCGAACAGGCGGACGCCAACGTCAAACCGAGTGCCTTGGTGGGCATCGGCCTGATCGCCGCCTTCGTCGGAGGCTCGGCGAGTGCCTGGTTCCTGAACGTCTACATCGCTCCGATCATGGCCTTGGGCTGCCTCACCAGCCCTTTCATCTGGCTGTACTGGAAGCGAGCCGCCCGCCTGAAGGCGTTCGCCGCTCAGTTGCCGGACGCCATGGAACTCGTCGCCCGAGCGTTGCGGGCCGGTCACTCCCTCGCCGCCGGGATGCACGTGGTGGCCGAGGAAATGCCCGCCCCGATCTGCAAGGAATTCGGCCGGGTTTACGAAGAACAGAACCTGGGCATTCCACTGGAAGAATCGCTGAAGGGGATGTGCGATCGGGTGCCGAACCTCGACTTGCGGTTCTTCGTCACCAGCGTGGCGATCCAGCGGCAGACCGGGGGCGACCTCGCGGAAATCCTGGACCGCATCGGGTACGTGATCCGCGAACGCTTCAAGATCCTCGGCCAGGTCAAGGCCCTCACCGCGGAAGGCCGCCTCTCGGGGATCGTGCTGATCGCCCTGCCGATCGGCCTCTTCCTGCTCATGCTGGTGATGAAGCCGGACTACATCGAATTGCTCTGGAAAGACGAAATGGGGGTCAAGATGTCCATCGGAGCCGTGGTCCTGATGCTCATCGGCTCCTACGCGATCAAGAAAATCATCGACATCAAAGTGTGAGTCGGACCGACTTCCTCAGACACTCAGCACATAAGGGGTATCAACCGTGGACCTGTTCGCTTTCTTATCGGCCGACGACGTGTTCCCGATCGTGGTGTTCCTCGCCATCGTCGCGGGTACGTTCCTCCTGCTGTCCAAGATCAGCGCCCGCAACAGCCACGCCGAAGACCGCCTGGAGCGGATCGGCCGGCCGAAGTCGCTGGTCGAACTCGAAATGAACCAGCACGAATCGCGGCAGCGGTTCGCGGGCATCAAAGACGCGTTCAGCAACCTCGGCGCGGCGATGGAGCCGAAGTCCGACCTCGAAAAGAACTCGCTGAAAGTGACGCTGGCCAACGCCGGCTTCCGCAGCGAAACCTCCTCCTCGATCTACCAGGGACTGCGGATCGGCTCGCTGGTCTGCATCGGCATCCCGGGGATCCTCCTGGCCTTCCTGCTCTTCGGCCTCGGCACGAAGGGCCTCCTGTGCATGGCGTTCGCGGGGGCCGCCGGGTTCTACCTCCCGGTCATCGTGCTCAACCACTTGAAGGTCACCCGCCAAAAAGAAATCTTCCTTACGCTCCCGGACGGCCTGGACCTCCTGGTTGTCTGCGTGGAGTCCGGGTTGGGCCTGGACGCGGCCATGCGGAAGGTGACCGAAGAAATGAAGGACCACGCGAAAGTGCTCGTCGAAGAGCTTTCGCTGGCGAACCTGCAACTGCAGATGGGCCGGCCCCGCCGTGAAGTGCTCCACGACTTGGGCGTGCGGACCGGCGTGGACGACGTCCGAAGCCTGGCAGCGATTTTGATTCAAGCCGACCGCTTCGGGTCGAGCATCGCCCAAGCTTTGCGAGTTCAATCCGATTCGATGCGAACTCGGAGGCGCCAAATTGCCGAAGAGAAAGCAGCCAAGACGGCGGTCAAACTGATCTTCCCGCTCGTGCTGTTCATCTTCCCGGCGATCTTCGTGGTTCTGGTCGGCCCCGCGGCCATCCAGATTCAGAAGCAACTGTTGAAGAACTGATCCGGCAACCGGGCAGGACGCCCGGACGCCTACTCAAGGAGGAGATAGCTATGAACCGGACGATGAAACTGGCCATCCTGACAGTGGCCGCGGCCGGGGCCTTCGCCTCGGTCGGATGCATGAACAACGGACGGCCGTCGGCGCAGGACCGCTACGCGGGTGTCGTCGATCCGAGTTGGCCCGAACGGTACAACTACCAGGCCCGGCAAGAAGTCGTGGCCCCCTTCGCCGCCCACGTGACGAACGGGGCAGTGGCGGACCATACCTTGGCGAACTACCACTTCGAGCAAGGTACGGACAAGCTGAATCCGGGCGGGCTCGAAAAACTGGACTACTTAGTCCGCCGGCGGCCCGCCCCGGACTCCCGAGTGTACTTGGCCACGGCCCGCGACCTCGCCTTCGACCCCGCCGCACCCGAAAAGCGGACAAGCGTCGTGAGCGACTTGGACACCAAGCGAGCCGCGGCGATCCACAAGTACCTCGCCGCGACGACCGCTTCGCGGAACCTGAGCTTCGAGGTTCAGGTGATCGACCTGCCGGACTTCTCGCAGCGGGCAGAGGGCCCGGCGACCGCAGTCCGCGGGTATCCGACTAGCTTCCAGAGCGGTCTGAGCGGCGGGCCGGGCGTGTTGGGCGGTGCCGGTGGCGGGGCTGCTCCGACGACCACGGGAGTTCCTGCAGGCGGCGGCCGCTAACGCGAAACCGCTCGGATGGACCCGGGGCGGACGGTCGCGAGTGCGACCGCCCGCCCTTTTGATTTCTGTAACTCGTTCGGGGGTGGTGCCATGAACCGGATTCGTTCGCTCGTCGCCGCGGTCGTACTCGCCGCGTTCCTCAGCCCCGCCGCCCTGCCCCAGGCGTCGGCCGCCGAGCCGCCATCGACCGGCACGGTCTTCGCTGCGTCCAGCTACTGGACCGGCTTCACCGAGTTCTGGACCGGGTCGTTCAAGAAGCAGAACGGCGTCGTCCTTTTCGTCCTCGGCCTCGGCGCGGTCTCGCTCTTCATCATCACCCGCTCGCGTTTGAAGAAGTGACCGCACGCATCGGCGCGGTATTCTACATTGGCACGTCTTGCGCACCGAGGATCGACCGATGAGCCAGCACGCCCGCAACGTAGTCTTGGATTGGGACGCGAACCCAGCCCCCGAAGCGCCGGCCGCACCGGAGTCGCTGCGCGAGGCCGGACTGTCCATGTCGTTCCTCGCCGACCAACTCCTGCGGACCATTTACGCCCGCGGCCCGCAAATCGGCCGCGACCTCGCGCAGTACCTCTGCCTGCCTTTCAAGGTCATCAAAGAATCGTTGAAATTCCTCAAGGATGAAAAGCTCATCCAGGTCGACGGCGGCGAACTCGTCGGCGAGGTGAGCTACCGATTCAGCCTCACGGACCTCGGCCGCGGACGTTCGCACGAGGTCATGAAGCAGTGCGCGTACGTCGGCCCCGCACCCGTGCCGCTCGAAGATTACGTGGAACAGGTTTACCGACAGACCGTCTCCGGCTTGCAGTGCTACCCCGAGGCGCTGCGAGCGCCGTTCAGCCACCTGGTACTCAAGGAAGAAATGTTCTTGGCCATCGGCCCCGCGATCATCAGCGGTCGGTCGGTGTTCATCTACGGGCCTCCGGGCAACGGCAAGACCGCCATCGCCCGCGCCATCGGCGACTTCATGAACACGGCGGGCGGGTCGATCTTTATCCCCCACGCCTTCATCGCCGACGGCAACATCATCACCGTCTTCGACCCCTCGCTGCACATCGTGGACGACACGCAGACCGAGTTCGGCGACGAGGCCGACGCGACCGTCCGCCGATTGCTCAGCACCGGTGCCACCGACCAGCGATGGGTCCGCATCCGCCGGCCCGTGATCGTGACGGGCGGGGAACTCAACCTCTCCATGCTCGATTTGAAGTTCAACTCGGACGCCAACTTCTATCAAGCGCCGATCCACTTCAAAGCGAACGGCGGCGTCTTCCTCATCGACGACTTCGGCCGGCAACTCTGCAGCCCCAAAGACCTGCTCAACCGCTGGATCCTTCCGCTCGAAGACCGCCACGACTTCCTCACCGTGGCCAACGGCAAGAAGTTCCAGGTGCCCTTCGAGCAACTGATCATCTTCAGCACGAACCTCGATCCGGCGCAACTAGTGGACGACGCATTCTTGCGGCGGATTCGCCACAAGGTCGGCATCAACGCCCCGGCCCAAGACGTGTACGAAAAGATCTTCGCGACCAACTGCAAGCGGCTCGGCATGAACTACGACCAGCAAGCCGTGGACTTCCTTTACGAGCGCTACTACAACCGGGGCCGGACCCCGCGGGCGAGCGATTGTCGCGATTTGCTCGAAATTGTGCAGTCCATCTGCCGATACAGACGTCAACCCGTGCATCTCACGCGGGAACTGATGATCGAGTCGTCGGCCAGCTTCATCGCGGAGTTTAAATAAACTTCGACTGGAGTTCTGAGCCGGCCCGACCGGGGGACGGCCATGAACGGGCGATGGATCAAATGGCTCTGGTGCGCCGCGGTCGTCGCGGCCGTCGGATGCAATCGACACGCGGTCAACACGCCGACGCCCGGCCTGCCCACGTCCGCGGGCAAGCCATCGCTCCTCGCCCGCACTTTCGGTGGCGAGAGCGACAAGTTCCCCAAGCCGCCCGCGGAAGCGATCCCCGTCCGCGAATCCCGCAAGCCGGGCGAAGGCGTGAAGCCCGCGACGGAAGTCGCCCTCGCGGAGGCCGAGATCGAAGCCGCGTTCATGGAAGGCCGCTCGGCGGTCGAACGCGATCGACTCATCGACTCGGTCCGCCACCGCTATCAGCGAGCGATTCAGAAAGACCCGAAGAACAAAGACGCGATGCTCGGCCTCGCCATGCTCTACGCCAAGACCGGCGACAAAGAGCGGGCAGTTTTCACCTTCAATGCTGCGATTAAGCACTATCCGAAAGACCACCAACTCTCCCACGCGATGGCGACGATGCTGGTGCGGTTCGAAGATTACGCCGCCGCTGCCGAGGCGTGCAACTACGCCCTCAAGATCGACCCCGAGAACCGCACCTACGCCAAGACCCTCGGCTTCTGCCAGGCCCAACTCGGCCAGTGGGATGCCTCGCTGGCAACCCTCGGCCGCGTCATGCCCCCGCCGCAGGCCCGCTACTTCATCGGGCGGATCATGCTCGACCGCAACATGATCGAGGATGGCAAGCAGCAGATTCAAGAAGCCCTGCGGCTCGACCCGCAGTACGCGGTGGCCCAGCGAGTGCTCGACGACGTGAATGCCGGACGTGTGAACGTCGAGCAACCGATTCTGCAAGCGGGTTTTGAAGAATCGAAATAACCGCTAGGCGGCCCCGAGCCCCGGACCGTTCAAAATCGCGGTGTTCATCGACCCATCGCGGGTCGTGAACACACCGGGGTAGCGGTCGTCCCAGCCGACGTTCGCGATGGGACAGTACTGCCGGCTGTTCGCCTCGATCGCAGCGACGCCTGGGATGTGAGCCGCGATCCCGGCCGAGTGGATGAGCGATGCCCCCGGGCACGTCAGGTCTTGCACGCAGCGGAACATGCCGAAGATTTGCGCCGCGGCGGCGAGCAGCAACGTTTGCGTCTGCCCCTTGCATGCTTTGAACGCCACGCCCGTGTAGCCCAGCTCCCTCGCGATCAGCAGGCTTTCCAAGTCGATGAGCGACTCGTCGATGACGACGGGCTTCAACTTGGCCGCTTCGTGCATGACGTTGCTGCGATTGGCCTTCAGATCCCGAGCGGTCGGCTGTTCGACGTACTGCACGCGGTCGTAACCCGCGGGCGATTTCGCCTTCAAGACCGAAAGGAATTCGACGAGGTACGCCACGTCCTTGCAGCGTTCGTTGAAGTCGAGCGAGTAGTGCCACGCGGTAACGCCGCGGCGACGCTGAACTTCCTCGGCCACGGCGTTGACCGCCATGACGCGGTCCACGTCCCAGCCCGTGTCGTCGCCGCTGAGTTTCACCTTCATGTGCGTCAGCCCGTCGGCCGCGATCCACTCCGCGAGCGTTTCGGGGAGCCCGTCGCCGACGGGTTCCTTCACGTCGGCCGCGGTCAGCGGGTCGAGCGCGCCGACGAGATGGTAGAGCGGCATCTT
>Ga0105047_10011168_pt1 | contig 14599 bp, 18 predicted proteins | sample MAT04_FD_78384 | JGI IMG/M metagenome (GOLD analysis project Ga0105047, IMG submission 78384) | Freshwater microbial communities from Lake Fryxell liftoff mats and glacier meltwater in Antarctica - MAT-04 (megahit assembly) | ecosystem: Environmental > Aquatic > Freshwater > Ice > Liftoff... | reverse complement strand
CCGGGGGCTTCGCCGAGGTCGTCGAGCCGCTCGCCGCCGGTCTGGGGATCACGTTCGTCCGCGCCAATCGCCTCGAGGTCCGCGCGGGCGTCCTCACGGGTCGGGTCAGCGGGCCGGTGGTCGACCGCGCGGCCAAGGCCGCGGCTCTGCGTGAGCTCGCCGCCGCGCACGGGGTCGCGCTGGAGCGGACCGTCGCGATCGGCGACGGGGCGAACGACCTGGAGATGCTCGCCATCGCTGGCCTGGGCATCGCCTACAACGCCAAGCCCGTGGTGCGTGACCAGGCCGATGTCGCGCTGGGTGACGAGCCGCTGGACGCCGCCCTGCGCTACCTCGGCCTTGACTGACCCGACTCGAGGGCGCGAGCCGCCGCGGCCCACCTCCCCCAGCGAGTCGACCGGGCAGCGCGTGCGTCAGTGCGGCGGACGCACGACGTCGCGCAGGGCAGCGGACCTCCGTGCCAGGGTGGCCCAGTCGTCCACCTCGAGCACCGCGTAGGCGGCAGTCGACAGGCCGCGGCGCACCTGGTCGACGCGGGTCGCGGAGGCCGGGTCGAGGGCCGGCGCGGTCAAGGCGGTGGCCGCTGCGGACATCGTCGGCTCGTGACCCACGACCAAGACCGTCGCCACCCGCTCGTCGATGGCCCGGACGAGCTCGAGCACCTCCTCGACACCCGCGTGGTAGAGGCTGTCGAGCACCGCCATCTCGGCCGCCGGCACGTCGCCGAGCGCGCCTCGGACCAGCTCCCACGTCTGGCGCGTGCGCACGGCGGAGGAGACCAGCACGTGCTCGGGCACCAGCCCGCTCGCCGCGAGCCGCGCGCCGACGGCGGTGCACTGGCGCCGGCCGACGAGGGACAGCGGGCGCAGCTCGTCGACCACGCCCCCGGGCTGCTCCGCCTTGGCGTGCCGCAGGAGCACCAGCCGGCGACCCCCCGGACGCGCGGCGCCCGGGTTCATCTCAGGACCCCATCGCGTGAACGCCGCCGTCGACGTGCACGATCTCCCCGGTCGTCGCCGGGAACCAGTCGGACAGCAGGGCGAGCACGGCCTTGGCCGTCGGGACGGCGTCGGTCATGTCCCAGCCCAGCGGTGCTCGCGCCGACCAGCCGGACTCGATCTGCTCGAAGCCGGGGATCGACGTGGCCGCGGTGGTCTTGACCGGACCGGCGGCGACGAGGTTGCACCGGATGCCCGCGGGGCCGAGGTCGCGAGCCAGGTAGCGCGAGGTGGACTCGAAGGCGGCCTTGGCCACCCCCATCCAGTCGTAGACCGGCCATGCGTAGGAGGCGTCGAAGGTCAGGCCGACGATGCCGGAGCCGGGGGGCATGAGCGGCTGGGCCGCCACGGCCAGGGACTTGAGGGAGAAGGCCGAGACCTGCAGCGCGGTGGCGACGTCCTGCCACTGCCCGCTCAGGAAGTTGCCGCCCAGCACCGTCTGGGGCGCGAACCCGATGGAGTGCACCACGCCGTCGAGGTGATCGGCGTGCTCGCGCACCCGCTCGGACAGTAGCGCGAGGTCCTCGTCGGAGGTGACGTCGAGCTGGACCACCGGGCACTGCTGCGGCAAGCGGCGCGCGATCGCCGCGGTGAGCTTGGCCGTCCGCCCGAACGACGTCAGGATCAGGCTCGCGCCCTCGAGCTGCGCCAGACGCGCCACGTGGTACGCGATGGAGCCCTCGGTGAGGACCCCCGTGACCAACAACGTCTTGCCATCCAGCAGGCCCACGTCGATTCCCTTCGTTGAAGTTCGCTCGACCGCACGGAGCGGGCGTGGCCCGCGGTACGGACGTGCAGGTCGAGGTCTGTCGCCTTGTCGGCGGTTCGGGTGGTTCAGTGCCCCATGCCCAGGCCACCGTCGACCGGGATGACGGCACCGTTGATGTAGGCGGCTTCCGCCGAGGCGAGGAACTGGACCACACCGGCCACCTCGTCGGGCTCGGCGAACCGCCCGGCCGGGATCGCGGCACGGTAAGCCGCCTGCCGCTCCGGCGGCAACGCCCGCGTCATCGCGGTGTCGATGAAACCCGGGGCGACGACGTTGGCGGTGATCCCGCGCCCGCCGAGCTCCCGGGTGACCGAGCGTGCCATCCCGACCAGAGCAGCCTTGGACGCGGAGTAGTTGACCTGGCCGGGGCCGCCGTACATCGCCACGACCGAGGAGATGAGGATGATCCGACCGCGCCGCATCCGGATCATCCCGGTCGAGGCGCGGCGCACGCAGCGGAACGCACCGGTGAGGTTGACGTCGATGACCTGGTCGAACTCCTCGTCGGTCATCCGCATGAGCAGCTGGTCGCGGGTGATCCCGGCATTCGCCACGAGGACCTCGACCGGGCCGTTGACCTTCTCGATCTCGCTGAAAGCCGCCTCGACGGAGGCGGTGTCGGTGACGTCGCCGACGACGCCCAGCACACCCTCCTGCGGCTCGACTGCCCGGTTGATCGCGGCCACCCGGTCGCCGCCGGCGACGAAGCGGGCCGCGATGGCGCGGCCGATGCCGCGGCTGGCGCCGGTCACCACGACGCTGCGTGGTGATGGCGCGGTGCTGCTCGTCACGGTGGCTCCCTCCTCGTCCCGGACCGGTGCTCGGGCCGGTCCGAGTGCGAACCTAGCGGACGGGGTGTGCCCGGCGCACGGAACGCCCAGCCCCTGGGGGCTCGCCGATGGAGCGGCTTGGGCCGCCGCGGCGCGGACCTCGACCCGCGGTTAGCCTGGAGCCGTGCACCTGGGCCGCCGTGGGCAGACGCAGGACCCCGCCCGGGACGGGGCCGCGGTCCGGATCACCTCCGCCCCGACGACCCTGTCCACCGACGTCGCCACCCGCACCCGCCGCTACCTCGTCCAGATGTCGATCCGGGTGGTCTGCTTCCTCGGAGCGGTCGTCGTCGACCACTGGACCCGGTGGCTGCTGCTCGCCGCCGCCGTCGTGCTGCCCTACATCGCCGTCGTGCTGGCCAACGCCGGACGGGAGCGCGGAGGCGACCCTGGTACCTTCCTCGCGCCCCCTGCCCTGCCCGGGCCGGCCCCGACCCCCGGGGTGGGGCCCGGACGGAGCGGAGACCAACGGTGAGGACCCCCCCGGAGGGCCACGACGAGCTCCGCTGCAGCGCTCGTGGGTGCCGCGCGACGGCGCTGTGGGCGGTGCGCTGGAACAACCCGAAGCTGCACACTCAGCAGCGGCGCAAGGTCTGGCTCGCGTGCCCGGACCACCGCGCATCCCTCGAGCAGTACCTCGCGGTGCGGGGGTTCCACCGCGACACCGTTGCCGTCGGCGACCTCGAACCGACCGACGGCTGACCGTGCCGACCCCCGGACCCGTGCTGCGTCGGTGGGCCGCGACGATGACCGTCGCGATCGTCGTCGCGGCGGTCTGCGCGACGGCCGGGATCTGGCAGTGGGGGCGCCACGTCAGCCGCAGCGCCGAGGTGGCCGTGGTGCTGCGGTACGAGGCCGGCGCCCCGGTGCCGGCCGGCGAGGTGCTCTCGGCCGGGCGGCGGCTGCCCGCCGAGCAGACGTGGCGGCGCGTCGTCGTCGTCGGGCGCTACCTCGAGCCGTCGGCCCTGCTGCGCAACCGCCCGGTGGGGGGTTCGGCCGGGTACCACGTGCTGGCGGGCTTCGCGATCGACCGGGGGGCACTGGCCGGGTCCGTGCTCGTCCTGGACCGCGGCTGGGTGCCGCAGGGACCGGACGGCTCGGCGCCGGCCGCTGTCCCGGACCTACCCGCGGGCACCGTCGAGGTGGTCGCCCGCCTCCGGGCCGACGAGCGCCCCAGCGCACGGACCGCGCCGCTCGGCCAGGTGCAGTCGATCAACGCCGAGCAGGTGCGACTCGCGGCCGGCGAGCCGTGGTCATCGGCCGAGACGCTGGTCGCCACCGGTGCCGTGGTCAGCGAGGACGGCGGGTCCCCCGTCGGTCTGGGTGACCTCGAGCCGCCGAGCACCGACCTCGGGCCGCACCTGTCCTACGCGTTCCAGTGGTGGGTCTTCGCGCTCGGCGCGCTGGCCGGTGCCGTCGTGCTGCTGCGCCGCGACGCCGAGGGCGACGAGCAGACCGTCCCGAGGCGGCAACCCCGTCGGCGCGCGAGCGCCGAGCAGGAGGAAGACGCCTTGCTCGACGCCCAGGAGCGCGGCCGGGCCGGCCGCCCGGGTGACCCGGCGGCAACCGACCGCTGACGCTCAGCCGGTGCGCAGGGCGGCCCGGCGAGCCTCGGCCGCCGGACCTCTGGTCGCACCGCCACGGCTGCGCATCGGCACGCCGGCCTCGACCAGCACACCGTGCACGAATCCGTAGGACCGGCCGATGTCCTGCGCCATCGACCGGATGCTCTCGCCCCGCCCGTACCGTTCGACCAGCGAGGTGGCGAGCTCGCTACGGGTGTCGCCGGTGATCCGTGAACCCTTGGCAAGCTTGGTGGTCATGGTCGTCCTCCTGGCTCCTCAACGTCGCCGCACCGGCCGGGCAGGAGGCCCGGCCGACGCCGTCCCGGCCGGAGGTCCGACCGGGACGAGCTCACGCGAGCGAGATGAGGTCCGCGTAGCTGTCGTTCCATAGATCTTCGTCGCCATCGGGCAAGAGCACCACTCGTTGAGGTGCGAGGGCCGCCACGGCCCCTTCGTCGTGGGTGACCATGATGACGGCACCGGTGTAGCGGTGCAGCGCCGAGAGCACCTCGGCGCGACTGGCGGGGTCGAGGTTGTTCGTCGGCTCGTCCAGCAGCAGGACGTTGGCCGAGGAGACCACGAGGGCCGCCAGGGCGAGCCGGGTCTTCTCGCCGCCGGACAGCACACGGACCGGCTTGTTGGCGTCGTCGCCGGAGAAGAGGAACGAGCCGAGCACCGAGCGGACCTGGGTGTCGGTGAGGTCCGGCGCGCTGGAACGAAGGTTCTCCAGGACGGTGCGGCCAGGGTCCAGCGTCTCGTGCTCCTGGGCGTAGTAGCCCAGCTTGAGCCCGTGCCCCGGGACCACCTCGCCCGTGTCGGCCGGCTCGACGCCCGCCAGCAGCCGCAGCAGGGTCGTCTTGCCGGCGCCGTTGAAGCCGAGGATGACCACCCTGCTGCCCTTGTCGACGGCCAGGTCGACGTCGGTGAACACCTCGAGCGACCCGTAGGACTTGCTGAGCCCGGTGGCCGTCAGCGGTGTCTTGCCGCACGGTGCCGGGTCGGGGAAGCGCAGGTGGGCCACCTTGTCCGAGGCCCGCTCCGCCTCCAGCCCGGCCAGCATCTTCTCCGCCCGGCGGGCCATGTTCTGTGCCGCCGTCGCCTTGGTGGCCTTGGCGCGCATCTTGTCGGCCTGGGCCAGCAGCACGGTGGCCTTCTTCTCGGCGTTGAGCCGCTCGCGCTTGCGACGGCGCTCGTCGGTCTCCCGCTGGGCGAGGTAGGCGTCCCAACCGAGGTTGTACTGGTCCATCTCGGCCCGGTTGGCGTCCAGGTGGAAGACCTTGTTCACGGTGGCGCGCACGAGGTCGACGTCGTGGCTGATGACGAGGAACCCGCCGGGGAAGGTCGCGAGGTAGTCGCGCAGCCAGACCACCGAGTCGGCGTCGAGGTGATTGGTCGGCTCGTCGAGCAGCAGGGTCTCGGCGCCGGAGAACAGGATCCGGGCCAGCTCCACGCGCCGACGCTGACCGCCCGACAGGGTGCGCAGCGGCTGGGCCAGGACGCGTTCGTCGAGCCCGAGGTTGGCGCAGATCCGCCCGGCCTCGCTCTCGGCCGCGTACCCGCCGGCCGCCGTGAACCGGGACTCGAGCCGCGGGTAGCGGTCCATCGCGGCGTCGCGGGTGGCGTCGTCGGCGCTGGCCATCGCGCCCTCGGTCTCGCGCATGAGCCGGACGATCTCGTCGAGGCCGCGCGCGGCGAGGATCCGGTCGAGGGCGAGCACGTCGAGGTCACCGGTGCGCGGGTCCTGCGGCAGGTAGCCGACGTCCCCGGAGCGCGCGATCTGCCCCGCCGTGGCCTGGCTCTCGCCGGCCAACGCGCGGGTCAGCGTCGTCTTGCCTGCGCCGTTGCGACCGACGAGGCCGATCCGGTCGCCGGGGGCGATCCGGAAGGACGCCCGTTCGAGCAGCACGCGGACGCCGACGCGCAGCTGCACGTCATGGGCGGTGATCACTGAGGTTTCCTCCGACCGCTCACCGACGGTGTTGTCGGCGGGCACAAACGACGCTCATCCTACGACCGGCTAGCGTGGCGTCCGATCGAGCGATGTTCTGGACGGCGCCGGGCAGCACCTGCAGCCCGGTGTCCACGACCTCCTGGGAGCACCATGGCCGCCGCACCGCACGACCCGGCCGCTGCCGCGGACGACGCCGCCGGCTCGGTCGGGACCACCAGCGCGGCGGTCGACCTGTCGCTCATCGGTACCGGCGCAGCCCTGCTGGCCGTCTGCTCGCTCGTCGCCGTCCCGGTGGGACCGGCCGGTGCCCCGATCACGCTGCAGACCTTCGCCGTCCTGCTGGCCGGGGCGGTGCTCGGCGCGCGGCGCGGCGCCCTGGCGGTGCTGCTGTACCTGGCCGTGGGTTTCGCCGGGCTGCCGATCTTCGCCGAGGGCGCAGGCGGGCCGGCGACGTTCGCCAGGGTGACCCTGGGCTACCTGCTGGCCTTCCCGGTCGCCGCCTGGGTGACCGGGGCCGTGGTCGAGCGTTTCGGTCGACGTGGTGGGTGGCGGCGCACGGTGGTCATCGTCGCGGCGGGGACGCTGGGCTCGCTGGTGGTCTACGCGATCGGCGTACCCGTGCTGGCCGCCCGGATCGGGGTCAGCCTCGCCGAGGGCCTGGTCATCAATGCCGCCTTCCTGCCGTTCGACGCGGTCAAGCTGGTGCTGGCTGCCGTCGTGGCCTCGGCCGTGCATCGCGCCTTCCCCGACCTGCTGTCGCGGCGCTGATCCGGTGCCGCCACCCTCGCGCCGGACCCGCCCGTGATCGAGCTCGAGGCCGCCGGCGTCGGCGTCGAGGTCGCCGGGCCGGACGGCTTGCTCTCGACCCGCACCCTGCTCGAGCCGCTGACCTGCACGATCACCGAACGCCGAGTGGCCGTCGTCGGCGCCAACGGCTCAGGCAAATCCACCCTCGCGCGGATGGTCAACGGGCTGCGCCGAGCGACGACCGGCCGGGTGCGCACCTGCGGGCTGGACGTCGCGACGCACGGTGCCGCCGTCCGGGCCCGGGTGGGATTCGTCTTCACCGACCCGGACGCCCAGCTGGTCATGCCGACGGCGATCGAGGACGTGGCCCTGTCCCTGCGTCGCACGGTGAAGGACGCGGCAGAGCGCGAGGCCCGCGCCACCGCCGCCCTGGCCCGGATCGGCCTCGCCGAGCACGCCAGGACGCCGGTGCATGCGCTCAGCGGCGGGCAGAAGCAGCTGCTCGCTCTGGCCGGGGTGCTGGCCTGCGAGCCGCTGGTGCTGGTCTGCGACGAGCCGACGACGCTGCTCGACCTGCACTGGCGCCGGGTGGTGCTCGACCTGCTCGACACGGTGGACGCCCAGGTGGTGCACGTGACGCATGACCTCGAGGCGGCGGGCCGGGCCGACCGGGTGCTCGTCATCGACGCGGGACGGCTGGTCTTCGACGGCGACCCGACGCAGGCGGTGGCCCGCTACCGCGACCTCATGGCGGCGCGATGAGGCCCTGGACCGACCCCGTCGGCCTCTACCGGCCCGGGACGAGCCTCGTGCATCGCTCACCGGTCTGGTTGCGGTTCGGGATGCTCACAGCCCTGGGCGTCGCACTGGTGGTCCTGCGGGGCCCGTGGACGTCGCTGGCGGTCCTGGCGGGGACGGTCGTCCTCGCCGCCGTGGCGCGACTGCCGCTGCGGCCCACCCTGCGTGGCCTCGCGCCGGTCGCCCTGACCGCCGTCCTCGCCGGCGCCTACCAGGCCTGGGCGCGCGGTTGGCCGCTCGGCGTCGAGGTCGCGGCCGACCTGATGGCCCTCGTGCTGGCGGCGACGGTGGTCACCGCGACCACGCCGACCGATGTCCTGCTCGATCTGCTCGCCCGGGCTGTGCGGCCGCTGAGGCACGTGGGCCTCGACCCCGAGACGTTCGCCCTGGCCGTCGCCCTCATGCTGCGGGCCATCCCCGCGCTCGGCGAGATGTTCACGCAGGTGGGCGACGCCGCGAGGGCACGGGGGCTGGAGCGCTCGGCACGCGCCCTGCTCGTGCCGTTCGCCGTCCGGACGGTAGGCCGGGCCCGCCTCACCGGCGAAGCGCTGGCCGCCCGCGGGATCGGCGACTGACCGCTCCGACGGACGGGCCCGGCGGGCCGCGACGACCCGGCGCCACGGCCGGGCGCGACGGCCGGGCTGCGTCGAGCGGAGCACAGGCCCTACCCTCAGCCCATGACGTTCAGCGAGGGCGGCGGGTTCGAGGGCGGTCGCGTCAAGAGCCGACGCGGCGGTGCCGTGGCCGGCGGCGGCGTAGGGCTCCTGGCGATCGCGGCGTTCCTGCTCTACCAGTTCACCGGGGTGGACGTCTCGCCGTACCTCGGTGCCGTCGAGAGTGACCAGGACGGTGCGCAGACCCAGCAGGAGGGCAGCATCGGGGACTGCACCGTCGAGGAGGCCAACACCGACCCGCGCTGCCGGCTGTCTGCGACGGTCCAGTCGTTGGACGCCTACTGGGCCGACGCCGTCGCCGACCAGGGCGAGCTGCCGCTGCCTGAGGTGGTCGAGTTCCAGGACGCGACCTCGACCGGGTGCGGCCAGGCGTCCGCCTCGACCGGGCCGTTCTACTGCCCGCCCGACCAGACGATCTACCTCGACCTGGGCTTCTTCGACGTGCTGCAGAGCAGGTTCGGGGCCTCCGGGGGGCCGTTGACGCAGATGTACGTCACGGCGCACGAGTACGGCCACCACATCCAGCAGCTCACCGGCGTGATGGACCGCGCCGACCGGCAGGGCGCCGGGGCCGACTCGGACTCGGTGCGGGTCGAGCTCCAGGCCGACTGCTACGCGGGCCTGTGGGCCGGTGACGCAGCGACGCGCGAGGACCCGGACCACCCGGGGGTGACCTTCCTCGACCCGATCACCGAGGCCCAGCTCGCCGACGCCCTGTCCGCGGCGCAGGCGGTCGGCGACGACCACATCCAGGAGCAGTCCGGGATGGGCGTCAACCAGGACTCCTGGACCCACGGCTCCAGCGAGCAGCGCGCCCGCTGGTTCACCACCGGGTACGAGACCGGCGACCTGGCCGCCTGCGACACCTTCGCGGCCGCCGGCCTGTGATCGACGCCGCTCTGTGATCGACGCCGCCCTGTGAAGGCTCCGGCCGGCGGTCGCTCCCGCGGGCGCCGGCTCAGATGTTGAAGCCGAGTGCCCGCAGCTGCTCGCGACCGTCGGGCGTGATCTTCTCCGGGCCCCACGGTGGCATCCACACCCAGTTGATCCGGAAGCCGTCGATGAGCCCGTGCAGCACGGCACCGGCCTGGTCCTCGATCACGTCGGTCAACGGGCAGGCGGCCGAGGTCAGGGTCATGTCGATGACCGCATGGTTGTTGCCATCGAGCGCCACGCCGTAGATGAGGCCGAGGTCCACGACGTTGATCCCCAGCTCGGGGTCGATGACGTCGCGCAGGGCCTCCTCGACGTCGGCGGCGGTCGTCGGACTGGGGGTCGCCCCGGTGTCGGTGCTCATCTGTGCTCCTGGTCGGGCTCGGGGTCGGGGGTGCCCGCCTGGGCGAGCGCGTCGCGCAGCGCCGCCCAGCCGAGCAGCGCGCACTTGATCCGCGCCGGGTACTGCGAGACGCCGGTGAAGGCCGTGGCGTCGCCGAGGGCGTCCTCGGACGCCTCGTCGAGGCCCTTGCCGCGCGAGTGCATGAGCTCTCGGAACGTCTCACCGAGCTCCTCGGCCCTAGCCAGCGAGGCGCCCTCGACGAGCTCGGCCATGACGGAGAGGGAGGCCTGGGAGATCGAGCACCCCTGGCCCTCCCACGAGACGCGGTCGACCACCGGTCCGGCCGGGCCGGTCCGGTCGGCGGCGAGGTGGACCCGCAGCCGCACCTCGTCCCCGCAGGTGGGGTTGACCTGGAAGGACTCCCCCGCCGCGCCGGCCAGCAGGCCCCTGCCGTGCGGGCTCTTGGCGTGCTCGAGGATGAGCTGCTGGTAGAGCTGGTCCATCGAGCTCACCGGGCACCCCCACGGACGTCGACCGGCTCGGTCCGGCCCAGGCCGAAGAACGGACGCACCCCCGCGAGGGCTTCGGCGAAGACGGCGACGTCCTGCTCGCTGGTGTAGACCGCCGCGGACGCGCGGGCGCTGGCCGCCACCCCGAACCGGCGGTGCAGCGGCTGGGCGCAGTGGTGACCGACCCGCACGGCGACGCCGGCGTCGTCGAGGACCTGGCCGACGTCGTGCGCGTGCACGCCGTCCACCACGAAGGAGACCACGGCGAGCCTGTCCTGGGTCGTCGTCGGGCCGAGCACGCGCACCCCGGGCACCGCGGCGACGGCGTCGAGCAGCAGGGCGGCCATCCTCGTCTCGTGGGCCGCGACGGCGGCCATCCCCAGGTCCGTGAGGTAACGGGCGGCTGCGCCGAGGCCGACGACCTGGGACACCATCTGGGTGCCGGCCTCGAAGCGCTGCGGCGGCGGCGCGTAGGTGGCCTGCTCCATGGTGACGACCTCGACCATCGACCCCCCGGTGGTCACCGGCGGCAGGGCCTCGAGCACCTCGCGGCGGCCGTACAGCGCTCCCACCCCGGTGGGGCCCAGCATCTTGTGCCCCGAGAAGGCCGCGAGATCGACGCCCAGCGCGTGCAGGTCGACCGGAAGGTGCGGCACGCTCTGGCATGCGTCCAGGACGGTCAGCGCGCCGACCTCGCGCGCACGGCGGACGAACGCGCCGACGTCGGTCACCGCACCGGTGACGTTGGAGGCGTGGGAGAACGCCAGCACCTTGGTGCGCTCGGTGACGACGGAGGCGAGCTCGTCGGTACGCAGCCGGCCGTCGTCGGCCACGCCGATCCAGCGCAGGGTCGCCCCGGTCCGGGCGCACAGCTCCTGCCACGGGACGAGGTTGGCGTGGTGCTCCGCCTGCGTGACGACTATCTCGTCTCCGGACCGCAGGACGAACCGGCGGGCCGCCGCGCCACCTCGTCCCGACGTCGCGTTGGAGATCGCGTAGGCGACGAGGTTGAGCGCGGCTGTTGCGTTGGACGTCCAGACGAGCTCGCCCGGGTCCGCGCCGACGAACCGGGCGACCTGCACCCGCGCGTCCTCATAGACCTCGGTCGCCTCCTCGGCCAGCGCGTGCGCCCCACGGTGCACAGCGGCGTTGCGCTGGGTCGAGAAGTCCTGCTCGGCGTCCAGCACGACGTCGGGCCGCTGCGACGTGGCCGCGGAGTCGAGGTAGACCAGCGGCTTGCCGCGGACCGTCCGGGTCAGCAGCGGGAAGTCCGCGCGGATCGCCGCCAGCTCGGCGGCGGACAGAGCGTCGGCCGGTCCGGGTCCGGGCACGCCCGTGGCGCCCTGCGGCACGGCGATGGTGGTCATCGGTCTCCTCGTTGCGTGCGGGACGGCTCGGCCGCGGCCCGGCTCAGACGCTCGTGCGCAGGAACCGGTCGTAGCCCTCGGCCTCCAGCTGGTCGGCCAGCTCCGGGCCGCCCTCCTCGGCGATCCTGCCGTCGACGAAGACGTGCACGAAGTCGGGCTGGATGTAGCGCAGGATCCGGGTGTAGTGGGTGATGAGCAGGACGCCCACCTCACCGGACGCGGCCACCCGGTTGACGCCCTCGGACACGACCCGCAATGCGTCGACGTCCAGGCCGGAGTCCGTCTCGTCGAGGATGGCGATCTTCGGCTTGAGCAGCTCCATCTGGAGGATCTCGTGGCGCTTCTTCTCCCCGCCGGAGAAGCCCTCGTTGACGTTGCGCTCGGCGAAGACAGGGTCGATCCGCAGCTGCTCCATGGCGGTGCGGACCTCCTTGACCCAGTGCCGCAGCGGGGGCGCCTGGCCGTCGATCGCCGTCTTGGCCGTGCGCAGGAAGTTCGACACGCTGACCCCGGGGACCTCCACGGGGTACTGCATCGCCAGGAACATCCCGGCCCGCGCGCGCGCGTCGACAGTCATCGCCAGCACGTCCTGGCCGTCCAGCAGCACCGATCCGCTGGTGATCTGGTACTTGGGGTGGCCGGCAAGTGAGTAGGCGAGGGTCGACTTGCCCGAGCCGTTCGGGCCCATGATGGCGTGCGTCTGACCGGCGGCGACGGTGAGGTCGACGCCACGAAGGATGGCCTTGGGGCCCTCCTTCGTCTCGACGCTGACGTGCAGGTCGCGGATCTCCAGGGTGGACATGGGGGCTCCTCAGGCGTTCGTGGTGGCGTCGACGTCGACGAGCACGCGCTCGCCGTCGAGGGTGACGGGGTAGACGGGGACCGGGCGGATCGCGGGCAGCGCCAGCGGGGCGCCGCTGCGCAGGTCGAAGCGCGACCCGTGCAGCCAGCACTCGATGGTCGAGCCCTCGACGTCACCGTCGGACAGGGACACCTGCCCGTGCGAGCAGATGTCGGAGATGGCGTGGACGGTGCCGTCGGCCGCCCGCACGACGGCGACCTCGACCGGACCGGCCGCACCGGCCAGCTCGACCCGCAGGGCCGTGCCCGGTGCCAGGTCGACCAGTCGACAGGCCTCGAGGGCGCTCATCGGGCCGCGCCGGTCTCGATCTCGCCCATGGACCGCGCGAGCTCGGTCTCGATCGCCCCGAGCAGGCGCTCCTCGATGGCCGGCACACCGATCTTGGCGATGAGCTCGGCGAAGAAGCCGCGGACCACCAGGCGCCGCGCGTCGACCTCGGGGATGCCGCGCGCCTGGAGGTAGAACAGCTGCTCGTCGTCGAAGCGACCGGTCGCGCTGGCGTGGCCGGCACCCTCGATGAGGCCGGTCTCGATCTCGAGGTTGGGCACCGAGTCCGCCCTCGCGCCGTCGGACAGCACGAGGTTGCGGTTGAGCTCGTAGGTGTCGGTGCCCTCGGCGTTGGCCCGGATGAGCACGTCGCCGACCCAGACCGTGTGGGCGCCGCTACCTTGCAGCGCGCCCTTGTAGGTCACCCGTGAGCGGCACGACGGCACGGCGTGGTCGATGAACAGCCGGTGCTCCTGGTGCTGGCCCGCGTCGGCGAAGTACAGGCCGAGCGCGTCGATCTGACCGCCCTCGCCGGTGAACTCCGCGTCCGGGGTGACCCGGACGACGTCCCCGCCGAGGGTGACGACGATGTGCTTGACCGTCGCGTCGCGGCCCAGTCGCAGCCGGTGGGCCGAGGTGTGCACGGAGCCGGGCGCCCAGTCGTGGATCGAGACGACGGTGAGGTGCGCACCGGCCTCCGCGACGATCTCGACGGTCTCGGTGAGCAGCGCCACGCCGACGTGGTCGATGACCACGACGGCCTCGCTGAGCTCGAGCGCATGCACGAGGAGGTGGGTCGCGGTGGGTGGCGGCTCGCCGAGCGCCAGGCCCTCGACACGCACGCTGGTCGCCGCGGAGGCGACCGCCTGGGCCGCGACCGTGACGACAGTGGCCTCGTGGAACGAGGTCCATGCCGAGGCGGCGGTGCGGTCGCCGGGCCGGCCGGCCGTGCCGAGCCGGACGTCGTCCCGACCGACGATCTCCACCTGGACCTCGGGCGGGTTGATGACTGTTGTCTGGACGCCCGCGCCGGTCAGACCGGTGCCGGCCGCGTCGAACAGGGGCGCGACCCGGGCGACCGGCGCGAACCGCCACTCCTCCTCACGGCCGGTCGGCACCGGGAACTCCGCGAGGTCGAAGGACGTCGGCCGTGCCGCGCGCGACGCCTGAGGCACGCCGCCCCGTCCGTGGGTGTGCGGCGCGTCGGCGACGGCCCTGCTGTGGTCGGTGCTCAGGCCGGCGAGCTGGTCGATGGACGGGGACATCGCGGTGGTCGTTACCTCTCCGGTGGGTGGGTTCTGCAGCGTGCGAGGGGTGGCGGAGGTCATCAGCCGACGGACCCTTCCATCTGCAGCTCGATGAGGCGGTTGAGCTCCAGGGCGTACTCCATCGGCAGCTCGCGGGCGATCGGCTCGACGAACCCGCGCACGATCATCGCCATCGCCTCGGTCTCGGGCATGCCCCGCGACATCAGGTAGAAGAGCTGCTCCTCGCTGACCCGCGAGACCGTCGCCTCGTGGCCCATCGAGACGTCGTCCTCGCGGACGTCGACGTAGGGGTAGGTGTCGGACCGCGAGATCTGGTCGACGAGCAGGGCGTCGCACAGCACGTTGGACGAGGAATGCTCCGAGCCCTCGAGGACCTGCACGAGGCCACGGTAGGAGGTGCGCCCGCCGCCGCGGGCGACCGACTTGGAGATGATCGACGACGACGTGTGCGGTGCGGCGTGCACCATCTTCGCCCCGGCGTCCTGGTGCTGGCCGGCGCCGGCGAAGGCGATCGACAACGTCTCGCCCGAGGCGTGCTCGCCCATGAGGTAGATCGCCGGGTACTTCATCGTCACCTTGGAGCCGATGTTGCCGTCGACCCACTCCATGGTCGCGCCGGCGGCGGCGGTCGCCCGCTTGGTGACGAGGTTGTAGACGTTGTTCGACCAGTTCTGGATGGTCGTGTAGCGCACCCGGGCGTTCTTCTTGACGATGATCT
>Ga0105047_10011165_pt1 | contig 14601 bp, 12 predicted proteins | sample MAT04_FD_78384 | JGI IMG/M metagenome (GOLD analysis project Ga0105047, IMG submission 78384) | Freshwater microbial communities from Lake Fryxell liftoff mats and glacier meltwater in Antarctica - MAT-04 (megahit assembly) | ecosystem: Environmental > Aquatic > Freshwater > Ice > Liftoff... | reverse complement strand
CGGCCTTGCCGCCGCGCACCGTCCAGGGCGGTGCCTTCAGGCCCAGCTTGGGCATCAGCCACTGCTCGATGCCGGTCATCAGCGTGCCGACGGTCTGGCCCTTCTTGAACCAGGGCTTGAAGTTGCGGGTCTGCATCAGCTCGGCATGCAGCCAGCTTTGCTCGAAGGCGGCGGGGTAGGCGCTCAGCTCGTCGTGGTGGCGGCCGGCAGCCAGTGCGGCGGCGGCGGCCTCGGCCACCAGCATGCCGGACTTGATGGCGGCATGGCTGCCCTTGATGCGGGCGGCGTTCATCATGCCGGCGTCGCAGCCGATCAGCGCACCGCCCGGGAACACCAGCTTGGGCAGGCTTTGCAGCCCGCCGTTGTTGATGGCGCGCGCGCCGTAGCCGATGCGTTTGCCGCCTTCGATGTGGGCGCGGATAGCCGGGTGCGTCTTCCAGCGCTGCATCTCCTCGAACGGGTTCATCCAGGGGTTTTTGTAGTCCAGCCCCAGCACATAACCCAGCGTGGCCTTGTTGCCTTCGAGGTGGTACAAAAATCCACCGCCAAAACTGCCGTCGGTGATCGGCCAGCCGCTGGTGTGCAGCACCAGGCCGGGCTGGGCTTTCTCGGCCGGGATCTCCCACAGCTCCTTGATGCCCAGCGCGTAGGTGGCGGGGTCGCGGCCTTCGTCGAGCTTGTACCTGGCGATCAGCTGCTTGCCGAGGTGGCCCCGCGCGCCCTCGGCAAAGACGGTGTATTTGCCCACCAGCTCCATGCCCAGCTGGAAGCCGTCGCCCGGCTCGCCGTCCTTGCCGATGCCGACGTTGCCGGTGGCCACGCCGCGCACCGCGCCCCGGTCGTCGTACAGCACTTCGGCGCCGGTAAAGCCCGGGAACACCTCGACCCCCAGCGCCTCGGCCTGCTCGCCCAGCCACTTGACCACCGCCCCCAGGCTGATGACGTAGTTGCCGTGGTTGTGAAAGCAGGCGGGCATCAGCCAGTCGGGGATGGTGGCGGTGCCGTCCTCGGTCAGGGTCAGCAGCAAGTCGCCGGTGACGGGCTGGTTCAGCGGAGCGCCCAGGTCGCGCCAGTTGGGGATCAGCTCGGTGATCGCGATCGGGTCCATCACCGCGCCTGAGAGGATGTGCGCGCCGGGCTCGGAGCCTTTTTCCAGCACCACCACCGAGATCTCCTGCCCGCTGGTTGCGGCCAGTTGCTTGAGCCGGATCGCCGTGGCCATGCCGCCGGGGCCACCGCCGACGATCACCACGTCGTATTCCATGGCCTCGCGCGGGCCGTATTGACTGAGGATTTCCTGCGCTGTCATCCCGATATTCCTGTTGGTTCTGATGGCCGATGGCCCGGCATCCGGGCATCAACCCTCAATTCTAACCAGCAACATTAAAAAATAGAACGACCGTGCTTTTTCTTGAAGGCGATTGCAGTTGGGCGTTTTGCTCGTTTTTCGCGGCTTGTTTGCCGGGCGGCAGCGGTAGCCTTGCGCTGCTCATCCTTGCTCACCCTTGTCCACTCTGCCCACCCCCGCAATGCCATCCGCCACCACCATTTGCCGTCCGGGCCGGGTTTGCCGATGACTGCCCTTGCCACCGCCGCTGCGCAGACCGACGCCCTGACCGCGGCGCGGCAGGCCGAGCGCCGGGTGCAGCTGGCCTTGTGGGCCAGTGGTGAGCGGGTGTGGGAGTTCGACGCGGCCAGCGACCGCTTTGCTGTCGACCGCGTCGACGGCGACACTGATGCCGATGCCGATGCCGATGCCGATGCCGATGCCGATGCGGAAGGGTCCGCACTCGACGGACTGTTGCCCGGCACCGCAGACGGCATGTCGATGGCGCAGTTCATCGCCCTGGTCTTCCCGGACGACGCGCCGGCCCTGCAATTGGCCTGGCGTTTGCATTTGCGCGGCGCACACGCCGATATCGACCTGTCGTTCCGCGTGGCCGATGCCGCGACCGATGGCCGGCTGCGCTGGTTGCGGCTGCGCGGCCGGGCCCTGGGCCGGGACGCCGAGGGCCATGCCGATCGGGTGCTGGGCACGCTCAAAGACGTGACGGCCCAGCATGAAGCCGAAGACTCGCTGCGCCTGATGGCCCATGCCTTTGGCAGCACACGGGATGCGATGGCCGTGGTCGATGGTCAATGGACCGTGCTGGAGATCAACGAAGCGCTGGTGCGCCTGGCCGGCGACGACAGTGGTGTGATGCCCGGCGCCGACCTGCGCCAATGGCTGCCGGTGGGCGATGCGGCGCTGGTGCGGGCCCAGGCGGACGGCAACTGGTGCCAAGAGCTCGACCTGGTGGCGCCCGAAGGCGCGGTGCCGGTGGAGGTGGCCATCACCGCGGTTGCGGCCAGCGACGGCCGACGTCCGTGTTTTCTTGTGGCGCTGCACGATTTGCGCGAGCGCCGCCAGAACGAGTTGCGCCTGCAGCGCATGGCGCTGGTGGACAAGTTGACCGAGCTGCCCAACCGGCTGGCCGCGCAGCAGCACATCGACAAGGCCCTGCTGCACGACACGCCCGAGTTCGGCCTGCTGTTCATCGACCTCGACGGTTTCAAGGAGGTCAACGACTCCTACGGCCACGACAGCGGCGACATGCTGCTGTGCGCCGTCGGGCAGCGCCTGCGCGCCGCCCTGCCGCCCGACGCGCTGCTGGCGCGCTGGGGCAGTGACGAGTACCTGGTGGTGCTGGCCCAGGGCAGTGGCGACACGGAGGTGCGCTCATCCGCCCAGGGGGTGCTGGCCGCGCTGGCGGGCCGCTTTGATCTCGGCAGCCATGAGCTCAGCATCACCCCGACCCTTGGCGCCGTGCTGGCGCCCCAGGACGGGCTGGACTTCAGCATGCTGCTGCGCAAGGCCGATTTGGCCACCTATGCCGGCAAGCAGGCCGGCCGCAGCTGCCTGGTGTTTTTCGACAGCTCGCTCGACAACGATGCCCAGCGCCGGGTGCGCATGACCAGCCTGCTGCGCATCGACACCGACCGCAACGGCTTCCGCTTTGTGGCCCAGCCCAAGGTCGATGCCGGTGGCCGGCCGGTGGGCGCCGAGTTGCTGATGCGCTGGAACACTGAAGCCTTCGGCAATGTGTCGCCGATCGAGTTCATCCCGCTGGCCGAAAAGGTGGGCTTGATCCAGCTGATGGGCCGGCATGCCGCCCACGCCGCGGCGCAACTGGCGGCGGCCAGCGCTGCGCTGGGCCATGCGCTGCCGGTAGCGGTCAACCTGTCGCCCAAGCAACTGCTGCAACCCGGGCTGGACAGCCTGTTGCTGCAGGCCTGCCGGCGCCACGGCATATCGCCCGGCATGCTGGAGCTGGAGCTGACAGAATCGGCGCTGGTGCACAACATGGACGTCGTCAAGCCGATGCTGCACCGGCTGCGCGGCCATGGCTTTTCGCTCGCGCTCGACGACTTCGGCACCGGCTACTCGTCGCTGAGCTACCTGCGCCACCTGCCGTTCGACAAGATCAAGATCGACCGCAGCTTCGTGATGGACATCGAGCGCGACCCGGCCGCCGTGCGCCTGCTCGACAGCATCGTGCGGCTGTGCCATGTGCTGGGCATGCACACCGTGGCCGAGGGCGTGGAGACGCCGCAGCAACTGGCCGCGCTGGCGGCGATGGGTGTCAACGAGTTCCAGGGTTACCACTTTTCGCGGCCCATTCCCGTCGACGACTGGTTGCAGCTGTTGCGTGATGCCGGTGGCCAGCCACCGATCTTGCCGTTGCCGTTGGGTGCGCTCCTGGTGCCGGACCGGCGATTGACAACCGCCCGGGCCTGAGCCGAAGCGCTGCGGCGCCGTGCTATCGTGATCCGGCCATACCCGCTTGCCGCGCGTGCCTGCATTCCGCTCGCATTCCCTGCCAGACCGACTCCAGAACCCAAAGCACCATGAGCTACAACATCGATTTGTCCGGCCGCGTGGCCTTTGTCTCGGGCGCGTCCAGCGGCCTGGGTGCGCAATTCGCCCGCACGCTCAGCCAGGCGGGCGCCGCTGTGGTGCTGGCCGCGCGACGCGTCGAACGCCTCAAGACGCTGCGCGCCGAGATCGAGTCCACCGGCGGCGACGCGCAGGTGGTCGAGCTCGACGTGACCGATCCGGACAGCATCAAGTCGGCGGTGGCCCACGCCGAAACCGAGATGGGCACCATCGACATCCTGGTCAACAACTCCGGCGTGTCCAACACCCAGAAGCTGGTGGACGTGCTGCCCGAGGACTACGACTTCATCATGGGCACCAACACCCGGGGCGCCTTCTTCATGGCGCAAGAGGTGGCCAGGCGCATGATTGCCCGCTCGCGCGGCGCCGCGCCCGGCACCTTCACCGGTGGGCGTATCGTCAATGTGGCGTCGATGGCCGGCCTGCGGCCACTCAGCCAGATCGGTGTGTATGCGATGAGCAAGGCCGCCGTGATCCACATGACCCGTGCGATGGCGCTGGAATGGGGCAAGTTCGGCATCAACACCAACGCGCTGTGCCCGGGCTACATCGACACCGAGATCAACCACCAGCACTGGCAGACCGAGGCCGGCCAGAAGCTGATGAACATCCTGCCGCGCAAGCGTGTCGGCCGTCCGCACGACCTGGACTCTGCGCTGATGATGCTGGTGGCCAACGAGAGCCACTTCATCAACGGCGCGATCCTGTCCGCCGACGATGGTTTTGGCGCCTGACCTGCCGCCATGGCCCGTGCGCTGACCCCCCTGGAAGCCCGTGTGCTGGGTGTGCTGGTCGAAAAGCAGGCGACGGTGCCCGACACCTACCCGCTGTCGCTCAACACCCTGGTGGCCGGCTGCAACCAGAAGACCACGCGTGACCCGGTGATCAACGCTACCGACGCCGAGGTGCTCAGCGCGCTGGACGGGCTCAAGCGCATGAGCCTGGCCTTCGAGGGCAGCAGCACGCGGGTCACCCGCTACGAGCACAACGCCGTGCGCGGCATCAACGTGCCGGCCAACGCGGTGGCGCTGCTGACCGTGCTGATGCTGCGCGGGCCGCAGACATCGGCCGAGTTGCGGGCCAACGCCGAGCGCCTGCACCGCTTTGCCGACATCGCTGCGGTCGAAGTGGTGCTGCAAGACCTGGCCGACCGCTTTCCGCCCCGGGTGGTGTTGTTGGCGCGTGCGCCCGGCGCCCGCGAGCCGCGCTGGGCCCACCTGCTGTGTGGCGAGGTGCAGATGACCGGCGCGCGCGACACCGGCGGTGGCAACGCGTCCGACGACGACGCGGTCAGCGTGGGCGAACTGGTGGCGTTGAAATCCGAACTGCGCCGCCAGTCGACCGAGCTGGCAAACCTGCGTGCGCTGGTGCTGCGCATGGCGGCCGAGCTGGGCATCACTACCGAACCGACGCCCCCCGCCGAGGCGGGCTGAGGCGGCAAGATTCAATGCGATTCGACCTGCCTGACGACAAGCGGCTGTGTTTTGAGCTGGTGATCCCGATCCGCTGGGGCGACATGGACGCGATGGGCCATGTCAACAACGCCAACTACTTTCGCTACCTGGAAACGCTGCGCATCGACTGGTTTCGCAGCATCGGCTGCCTGCCGGACGCGGACGGCGTGGGCCCGGTGATCATCAACGCCTTCTGCAGCTTCATCCGCCAGCTCGAATACCCCGGCGACGTGCTGGCCAGGCACTATGTCGGCGCAATGGGCCGCAGCACGCTCGACACCTACGCCACGCTGGAGCGGCTGGACCAGCCCGGTGTGATCCACGCCACCGGTGGCGCCACCGTGGTCTGGACCGACTTCAAGGCGCAGCGGTCGGTGGCCTTGCCGGACCGCTGGCGCGCGCTGTTTGCCGGGGCTTGAGCCGGCGGCCTGCCCTGCAGCAGCAGCTCAACCCGACAGCAGCTTGTTGACCAGTTCGGGCGTGGTGGCCGCGCCCACCTTGCGCATCAGCCGGCCGCGGTAGACATCCACCGTGCGGGGGCTGATCACCAGCCGCTTGCCGATCTGCTTGCTGGTCAGGCCTTCGATCAGCAGCGCCGCGATCTCGCGCTCGCGGGCGGTGAACACCACCTTGAGCTTGCGCTTGGACGACAGGTCCTCAAACGCCCAGATGCCGGCGGCGTGCGGCAGCAGCGGGTTCAGCGTGCGGCCCGACACATGACACCAGAACAGCTCGCCGCGCGCGGGGCCGTCCAGCCGTTTCATCACCCGCTCGTCGGCATACCAGCCCTGGGCGTCCAGGCTGGCTGCGATGCGCGCGCCGGTGCGCTCGAACTCGTCGGTGCTGGGGTACAGCACCTCGAAGCTGCGGCCCATCAGCTGGTCGCGCTGCGCACCGAACATGGCCAGCAGCTGCTGGTTGCAGTCGACGATCTGGCGCTGGCGCGAGAGCACCAGGCCGATCGGTGCCAGATCAAACGCGATGCGGTAGTCCAGTGGCGGCTCGGCCGTACCGGGCGGCCAGGCCGGCGGAACGGGCAGGGCGCCGCTCAAAGCAGGGCGTAGGTGGTGGTGCTGTGCGCTGCCAGCCGGCCGGCGGCATCAAATGCCTCGACCTCGCCGAACAACAGGTTCTTGCCGGCGCGCAACACCCGCGCAACCAGCCGCACGGCGCCACTGTCGCCGGCCACCGGGCGCAAGAAACTGGTCTGCAGTTGCACGGTCGTCATCGGCCGGAAGCCCCCCAGCTGGCTGCTGACGGCCAGGATCATCGCGGTGTCGGCCGCTGCCATCAGGGTCTGGCCACTCAGCACACCGCCGCCGTGCACCTGCAGCGGCGTGACCGGCAGAGCCAGCACCACCTCGCCGGCACGGGCCTCCAGCACCCGCAGGTCCAGCGCCTTGACCCAGTCGGCCAGTACGGTGCTGAGGATGGCTTGCAGCGCGGCCACGTCCAGGTCGGCCTTGGATGCGGGAGAGGGCGCGGAAGATTCAGCCATGCAGTGCTCCGAACAGGGGATTAGGCGATTTTACGTAACCCCTGCTTGATCCCCCAAGGAGTACGCTTCGCGCCGTCCCCACACCCGAAGCGAAAGACGCCACCATGAACAAGATCTACCCCAGCGCCGCCGCAGCGCTGGCCGGCATCGTGCACGACGACCAGTTGCTGGCGGTCGGCGGGTTCGGCCTGTGCGGCATCCCCGAGGCGCTGATCGACGCGCTGGCGGCCTCAGGCGCCAAGGGCCTGACGGTGATCAGCAACAACGCCGGCGTGGATGGCTTCGGCCTGGGCAAGCTGCTGGAAACACGCCAGATCAAGAAGATGATCTCCAGCTACGTTGGCGAGAACAAGGAGTTCGAGCGTCAGTACCTGGCCGGCGAGCTGGAACTTGAATTTACGCCGCAAGGCACGCTGGCCGAGCGGCTGCGCGCCGGTGGCGCCGGCATCCCGGCGTTTTTCACGCGCACCGGGGTGGGCACCCTGGTGGCCGAGGGCAAGGAGTCGCGTGAGTTTGATGGCCACGTCTACGTGATGGAGCGGGCCCTGCTGCCCGAGGTGGCGCTGGTCAAGGCCTGGAAGGCCGACAAGAGCGGCAACCTGGTGTTTCGTCGCACCGCGCGCAACTTCAACCCGGCCGCCGCGATGGCCGGCCGCACGACGGTGGTCGAGGTCGAAGAGATCGTCGAGACCGGCACCTTTGATCCGGACGCTGTCCACCTGCCCGGCATCTACGTGCACCGCATCGTGCTCAACGCGACGCCGGAGAAGCGCATCGAAAAGCGCACGGTCACCGCCACCGCCACTTCAACCGACAAAGCAGGAGCCTGACATGGCCTGGACCCACGACCAGATGGCGGCACGTGCCGCCCAAGAGCTGCAGGACGGTTTTTACGTCAACCTCGGCATCGGCCTGCCCACGCTGGTGGCCAACTTTGTCAGCCCGGACATCGAAGTCTGGCTGCAAAGTGAAAACGGCATGCTGGGCATTGGCCCGTTCCCGACCGAGGACGCGGTGGACGCCGACCTGATCAACGCCGGCAAGCAGACCGTCACCACCATCCCCGGCAGCAGCATCTTTGGCAGTCACGACAGCTTTGCGATGATCCGCGGCGGCAAGATCAATTTGTCGATCCTGGGCGCGATGCAGGTCAGCGAGCACGGCGACCTGGCCAACTGGATGATCCCCGGCAAGATGGTCAAGGGCATGGGTGGCGCGATGGACCTGGTGGCCGGCGTCAAGAGCGTGGTGGTGCTGATGGAGCACGTGGCACGCCGCAAGGACGGCGGCTTTGATCTGAAGATCCTGCCGCACTGCACCCTGCCGTTGACCGGCGTGGGCGTGGTGGACCGCATCGTCACCGACCTGGCGGTGCTCGACGTCACGCCGCACGGCCTGAAGGTCGTGGAGTTGGCGCCGGGCGTGACGCGCGAGGAGTTGCAGCAGAAGACGGGTGTGCCGCTGCAGTAATTCCCCCTCGGGGAGGGGCGGGGGCGGCGGGCGTTTTGCCGCCGCCTTGGGGCCTCAGAGGTCTTCGATGCGCTGGGACGGGAACGTGTCCCAGCCCAGACAGCCCGGGCACTGCCAGAAATGGCGCTGGGCCTCGAAACCGCAGGCCGCGCAGCGGTAGCGCTGCAGTGGCTTGGCGGCACGGGCCACGGCGTCGTGCGCAAACTCACGCGCGGATGTCGGCCAGGTGTCGGCGGGCGTGTTCAGCAGTTCGATGGCTGCCGACAGGTTGGGATGCTCGCGCAGCAGGTCCAGCAGCTGCGGCGCGCTGCCCGCGGGCACGCCGTCCAGTGTGGCCAGCGCCCGCAGCAGGTCGATGCCAGGGTGGTGGTCAAACATCGGTGCCAGCACGTCGTGCGCAGCGGCCCCCTGGTCGCAGGCCAGCGCGCATGCCGCGTACTCAGCCGACAGGCGGGCAAAGGTTTCCGGGTCGCGCTGGCGCAATTCAGCCCAGGGGGCCAGCGCGCCGGCAGGGTCGCCCAGCCGTGCCAGGCTTTGGGCCCGCAGCACCAGCGGCCGCGCGGCCTGCGGTGATGCGGCCTGGGCCTTGCCGAGCAGGGCGCTGAACGCAGCAGCATCACCTTGCTCATCGGCCTCCAGCGCCTGCTCGCAGAGGTAGTGCGAGATGCGGGTGGCAAACGAGCCGGTGCCGCTTTTCTCGAGCAGTGCCGCGACCTCGGTTGCGGTGCGCCAGTCGCGCGACCGCTCGGCCAGCGACAGCAAGGCCAGGCGCGCTTCGGTCTCGAACGGCGTGCCCGCCAGTGCCCGGAAGGCGTCTTCGGCCCGGTCGAACAGGCCGGCCTTCATGTAGTCCTGCGCCAATCCATGTTGGGCGCGCTCACGGTCGGCGGTGCTCAGGTCGGCGCGCTGCAGCAGGTGCTGGTGCACCCGCACCGCGCGCTCGACCTCACCGCGCCGGCGGAACAGGTTGCCCAGCGCAAAGTGCAGCTCGCTGGTGTCGGGGTCGTGCTGTACCGCTTCGATGAAGGCATCGACCGCCTTGTCGGTCTGCTCGTTGAGCAGCAGGTTCAGGCCCTTGAAATAGGCCTTGGGCGCCTGCCGGTCGGCGCGTTTCAATTGTCGTAAATCGATGCGCGATGCGGCCCAGCCCAACAGAAAGGCCACCGGCAGTGCCACCAGCAGCCCGAGCAGCAGGCCGGGGGTCTCAAAGTCCATGGGCAGGCTCGGTCAGGGCAGACACCGGCTTGGTGGCTGCGGTTGACGCTGCGGCGGTGACCGGTACGGCGGCGCTGGCGCGGCTCACAGGCCTTCCCGCGGCGGATGCTCGGGGCCGAACTCGCTGGGCGCCTGGGTGGGTGCATCCACCACCGGGCGTTTGGGCGGCGGTGGTGGCGGCGCATGGCGCTTGGCCACGCGGCGGTGGCGCCACCAACTGGGCACCATCGCCAGTACGCCCAGCGCCGCGCCGGCAGCAAACGCCACCAGCACCACGATCACCATCGGGGCCTTCCACATCGCACCGAAAAACCAGTGCACCACCACCAACTGCTCGTTGTTGAGCGCAAAGGCGAACAGGGTGAAGAAGATGAAGGCCCGCAGGGCCCAGAGGATCACGCGCATGGGACAGGCATTCTAAGGAGCCGGACACGCCGCCCTGCTGCAGCCCGTGCAGGCGCGTCGCCTGGGCGCATGAAAACGACAGCCCGGCCAGCCGCCTCGGACAAAAAAATGGGGCCACGAGGGCCCCAGGTCAACCGTTTGCCGGCTTTACGGCCCGGCGGGCAGATCGTCCAGCACGGGCAACCGCTCGTCCACCGCTTCGCGCAATGCCTTGCCAGGCTTGAAGTGCGGCACCAGTTTCTCGGGGATGGTCACCTTCTCGCCGCTGCGCGGGTTGCGCCCCAGCCGCGGTGGACGCCGGTTGATCGAGAAGCTGCCAAAACCCCGGATCTCGATGCGGTGGCCACGCGCCAGGGCGTCGCTCATCGCATCCAGGATGGTCTTGACCGCGAACTCGGTGTCGCGCTGTGTCAGCTGGCCAAAGCGCTCAGCCAGTTGGTTCACCAGGTCACTGCGGGTCATCTTGGGCTACCAGACTGCAAAAAGGTGGCGCTGACGTGCAACGGGCCGGTCGGTGGCTGTTGGTGACAGCACACCGGCCGGCCCGCGACCGCGTCAATTACTCGCGGTTGTCGAGCTTGGCGCGCAGCAGGGCGCCCAGGCTGGTGGTGCCGGCGTTTTCGCGTTCGCTGGTCTGCGTCAGACGGGTCATCTGCTCTTGCTGGTCGGCGGCGTCCTTGGCCTTGAGCGACAACTGGATCGAACGCGCCTTGCGGTCCACGTTGATGATCATGACGTTGACTTCGTCGCCTTCTTTGAGCAGGTTGCGTGCGTCTTCGACACGGTCGCGGCTGAGTTCAGAGGCGCGCAGGTAGCCGGTGACGTCGTCGTTGAGCTGGATTTCAGCGCCACGCGCATCCACCGTCTTGACCTTGCCGGTCACCAGTGCACCACGGTCATTGATCGAGGTGTAGTTGGCAAACGGGTCGCCGTCGAGCTGCTTGATGCCCAGGCTGATGCGCTCACGTTCCACATCGATGGCCAGCACCAGGGCTTCAACTTCCTGGCCCTTTTTGTAGTTGCGCACGGCGACTTCGCCGGTTTCGTGCCACGACAGGTCCGACAGGTGGACCAGGCCGTCGATGCCCGAGGCCAGGCCGACAAACACGCCGAAGTCGGTGATCGACTTGATCGGGCCCTTGACCTTGTCGCCCCGGTGCACGGTGCCCGAGAACTCTTCCCAGGGGTTGGCCTTGCACTGCTTCATGCCCAGGCTGATACGGCGCTTGTCTTCGTCGATCTCGAGCACCATGACTTCGACCTCGTCGCCCAGCGCGACGATCTTGGCCGGGGCCACGTTTTTGTTGGTCCAGTCCATCTCGGACACGTGCACCAGGCCTTCGATGCCGGGTTCGATCTCGACAAACGCGCCGTAGTCGGCGATGTTGGTGACCTTGCCGAACAACCGGGTGCTGCTCGGGTAGCGGCGCGACACGCCATGCCACGGGTCATCGCCCAGCTGCTTGATGCCCAGCGAGACGCGGTTCTTCTCGGCGTCGAACTTCAGCACCTTGGCCGACAGCTCCTGGCCGACCGTCACCACCTCGCTCGGGTGGCGCACTCGGCGCCAGGCCATGTCGGTGATGTGCAGCAGGCCGTCGATGCCGCCGAGGTCGACAAACGCACCGTATTCGGTGATGTTCTTGACCACGCCGTGCACGATCGCGCCTTCGGTCAGGGTTTCGAGCAGCTTGGCGCGCTCTTCGCCCATCGACGCTTCGACCACAGCGCGGCGCGACAGCACCACGTTGTTGCGCTTGCGGTCGAGCTTGATGACCTTGAATTCGAGGGTCTTGCCTTCGTACGGGCTCAGGTCCTTGACCGGGCGGGTGTCGATCAGCGAGCCCGGCAGGAAGGCGCGGATGCCGTTGACGAGGACGGTCAGGCCGCCCTTGACCTTGCCCGACACGGTGCCGGTGACAAAGTCGCCGCTGTCCAGCGCCACTTCCAGCGACAGCCAGGAGGCGAGGCGCTTGGCCTTGTCGCGCGACAGGATGGTGTCGCCGTAGCCGTTTTCGATGGCGTCGATGGCGACCGAGACGAAGTCACCGACTTCGACTTCGAGCTCGCCCTGGTCGTTCTTGAACTCGGCGATGGGCACATAGGCTTCGCTCTTGAGGCCGGCGTTGACCACGACGTGGTTGAACTCGATGCGCACGACTTCGGCGGAGATGACCTCGCCGGCGCGCAGATCGCTCTTGAGCAATGATTCTTCAAACAGCGCGGCAAAACTTTCCATGCCGGCGGGTGCTGCGGTATCGATTTGAGCTTGGGTCATTCAGATAGGTCCTTGGTGCCGGCGAAAACCAAGTGAGAAGTGGCCGGCGGGGTGGCGGGTGAGGGTGAAACAACGCCACGGATCCGGCCCCCTGACAGGCCTGAGGGCATGACAGGGGGCTGGGCGCAGCGGGCTGGGCTTGCTTTGGCCGAAATGGCCCTGTTCGACCGGATTGAGACCCGAAAGGCTCAAAACGGCCCGCGCTGTGCCCACCAATCCAGCACCTGGCTCACCGATTGCTCGATGCCCAGGCCCGAGTTGTCGAGCAGCAGCGCGTCTTGCGCGGGTTTGAGTGGCGCGATCAAGCGGTTTTTGTCCCGCGCGTCACGCGCCTCCAAGTCCGCACGAAGGTCGCTGAGATTAGCAGAAATCCCTTTTGAAATCAATTGCTTATACCGGCGGTCGGCGCGCATCAAAGGGCTGGCAGTGAGGAACAGCTTGAGCGGCGCGCCCGGAAAGATCACCGTGCCCATGTCACGCCCGTCGGCCACCAGGCCCGGCAGGCGGCGAAACGCCAGCTGCAGCGCCAGCAGCGCACCTCGCACCGCCGGCCAGGCCGAGATGCGCGAGGCCATGCTGCCGACCTGCTCTTGCCGCAGCTCGGCCGCCACATCAGTGCCATCGAGCAGCACCCGCTCGCCGTCGAAGCGCAAATCCAGCCCGGCGGCCACCCGGGCCAGGCCGGGCTCGTCGTCCGCAGCCACACCCAGGCTTTGGGCGGCCAGCGCGGTGGCGCGGTAGAGCAGGCCCGAATCGAGCTGGTGCCAGCCCAGGCGGGCGGCCACCGTGGCCGCCAGCGTGCCCTTGCCGGACGCGGTCGGGCCGTCGATGGTGATGACCGGGATGTCGGCCTCGGCGGCCTGGGCCACCGAAAACAGTGTCTCGAAGTAGTCCGGGAAGGTCTTGGCCACGCAAGCCGGGTCGAGGATGCGCAGGCTCACCTCACTGCCCGGCGATGCCACCAACGGGTTGAACGCGGCCAGCGACAGGCACATCGCGATGCGGTGGTCGTCGTAGGTGTGGATCGATGCGGCCTGCCAGACCGCAGGCGGCGTCACCTCGATGAAATCGTCGCCCTCGGTGACTGTGGCGCCCAGCTTGCGCAGCTCGACGGCCATTGCCGTGAGGCGGTCGGTCTCCTTGACGCGCCAACTGGCGATGTTGGTGAGCCGGGTGCAGCCGTCGGCGTACAGCGCCATCACCGCCAGCGTCATCGCCGCGTCGGGGATGTGGTTGCAGTCCAGCGTGATGGCGCGCAGCGGCCAGGCGCCGCGCCGCACCGTCAGCCGGCCGGGCGCGCCGGTGATGTCAGCACCCATCAGGCGAGCCGCTTCGACAAAGTGGATGTCGCCCTGGATCGAGTCCAGGCCCAGGCCGTTGATCACCAGCGGCGCGTCACCGGCGGCCTGGCCGGCGGCGATGGCGCCCAGCGCAATGAAGTACGAGGCCGACGAGGCATCGGCCTCGACATGGATCACGCCCGGGCTTTGGTAACGGCTGCCGGCCGGGATGCTGAAGCGGGCGTAGCCGTCGCGCCCGACGTTGATGCCAAAGCGCGCCAGCAGGTTCAGCGTGATGTCGACATAGGGCTTGCTGATGAGTTCGCCGTCCACAACGATGACCACTGGCGCGCCTGTCGGATCGACTGCGGCCAGTGGCAGCGCCAGCAGCAGCGCGGTCAGGAACTGGCTGGAGACGTCGCCCCGCACCCGAATCTCGCGGGCGGTTTGCAGCACACCGCCTGCCATGCCGTGCAGCCGCAGCGGCGGAAAGCCGGGCATGCCCAGTTCGTCAACGCCGCAACCCAGCTGACGCAGCGCGGCCACCAGGTCGCCGATCGGCCGCTCGTGCATCCGGGGCACGCCGCTCAGCTCGAACTGCCCGCCTTGCAGCGTCGCCAACACCGCCAGCGCAGCGGTCAGCGGCCGCATCGCCGTGCCCGCATTGCCCAGAAACAGGGCAGCCTGATGCACCTGCAGCCGGCCGCCCAGCCCGGTAACCGCCAGTGCGCCGTCGGGCTGGTACGCCAGGCCGCAACCCAGTGCCCGCAGCGCGTCCAGCATGACGCGGGTATCGTCGCTGTCCAGCAGATCGCGCACCAGCGTGGTGCCTTCACTCAGGCCAGCCAGCAGCAGCACCCGGTTGGAGATGCTTTTTGAGCCGGGCAGTTGGACCGTGCCGGCGGCGCCGCGCAACGGCGGCAGGTCCAGGTGGGGCAGCTTGTACATGGCGGGAATAGGGCCGGATGCGGCCCGCTCGAAGCGGGCGGAATGGTAGGTTGGGGACAGTCGGGGTGCGCGCAGAGACGGACTTTGGGACGAGGGGCGGGCAGTGCCGCCGCCTG
>Ga0105047_10011163_pt1 | contig 14604 bp, 9 predicted proteins | sample MAT04_FD_78384 | JGI IMG/M metagenome (GOLD analysis project Ga0105047, IMG submission 78384) | Freshwater microbial communities from Lake Fryxell liftoff mats and glacier meltwater in Antarctica - MAT-04 (megahit assembly) | ecosystem: Environmental > Aquatic > Freshwater > Ice > Liftoff... | reverse complement strand
CGGCGATGCGGGATCGGGGGCCCCGAGTGATCGAGGCGGTGATTTAGTTCAATGCGCCGGGTCTAGTCCCCCCCGCCTTTCATGCGGGCTGCTTTCAGCCACGGCACCGCTGAGGCAGGAGTCGGCAGAGCGATGGCGGTGGGGGTGGTGGGGTGAGGGCTCAGGGGATTGGGACTTGGGCGCTGATCTCGATTCCGAAGCCTTCGAGTCCGACGACTTTCCGGGGGTGATTGGTGAGAAGTCGGATTCTATGAAGACCTAAGTCGGCGAGTATCTGCGCGCCGAGACCGGCCTCGTGTTGAATCACGGTGGCCCCGTCGGCGGTGGAGTGGGTGAGGGGGTCCCGGGAGTGCGGAAGGATGGCACCGTCGACTTGCCGATAGCCGGCCGTGGTTTGGTGTAAGTACACGAGAACGCCGCTGCCTTCGGCTTGGATCATAGCGAGAGACTGATCGACAATGTGGGCGCAGTCACAAGTAGTTGACTGAAACAGGTTGCCGTAAGCACAGTGAGCATGAACCCGGACGAGGGGGTTCGGCTGACTTGCGACGTCACCGAGGACGAGGGCGGTGTGACGACCGGCGCCGAGGGTGGAGGTGTAGGCGAAGGTCGTGAACTGGCCGTGCCGGGTCTGGAGAATGCCCGAGGCGGTCCGCTCCATGAACCGTTCGTTTTGGAGACGGTGGCGGATTAGATCAGCGACCGAGATAACCCTTATGTTGAACTTCTGGGCGAACTCAGTGAGTTGGGGAAGACGAGACATGGTGCCGTCTTCGTTCATGATTTCGCAGATTACGCCGCCCGGTTGAAGGCCGGACAGGATCGCGAGATCGACGGCCGCTTCTGTCTGTCCAGCCCGGGCGAGTACACCGCCTGGACGGGCGCGGAGGGGGAAGATGTGACCGGGGCGGGCGAGGTCGGCGGGTCTGGAGTCTGGTCGGATAGCGACGCGAATCGTGTGAGCGCGGTCAGCAGCGGAGATACCGGTGGTGACCCCCTGGGCCGCCTCGACGGAGACCGTAAAGGCGGTGCCAAAACGGGAGGTGTTGGCAGCCGCCATGGGCGGCAGGTCGAGGGCGTCACACTTATCCGGGCTGAGAGCGAGGCAGATGAGGCCTCGCCCATGGACAGCCATGAAGTTAATGGCTTCGGGTGTGATGTGTTCGGCGGCGAGAGTGAGATCGCCTTCGTTCTCGCGATCTTCGTCGTCGACGACGATAAGCATGCGGCCGGATCGGAAATCGACGAGCGCCTCAGGGATGGGGGCGAAGGGCATGGGACGACCGACTAGCCCTTACGACGAGTTTCGTAGTCGGTGTACCGCTGCTTGAAATCGGTGAATCCTTTCCGGCCCATGAGACCGAACGTGAACTTCTTTCCCAGCTCGACGCCTTCCTGATCGAAGGCATTGATGTTGAGCATTTCGCCGACAAAGGCTGTCTCGAATTCAAGGAGTTGGAAAAACATTCCGAGATGCTCGGTGTCCATTTTGTCGAGAGTGAAGACGCAGTTCGGTCGTTGGTTCTCTGTCAGTGCGGCCTGGGTTGACTTGCATTCGACATCGAGAAGCTTGGCGAGGGATTGGCCGGTGAGGTAGTCGAAACCTTCGAAGCCGGTTTTCTCCGAGGGGATCTTGCCCGGATCGGACGGTTTCTTCACCGTCCAGAAAGAGAACAGCTTGTCCTTGGGGCCCTCCATGTAAAGCTGGACCTGCGAATGCTGGTCGGTCGTTCCCAGAGCGGCGATAGGTGTCTGGCCGACGTGGACAGTCTTACCAGCTCGGTTTTTGGCCTTTCCGAGCGACTCAGCCCAGAGCTGGCGGAACCAGAACGCGGTTCCCCAGAGGCGGTTCGCGTAGGGGAAGGCGACCTGAATCGTCTTGCCTTTCTTGGTCAGAGCCAAGTAGTGGAGGAGTGCGGCGCGAAGGGGGGTGTTGTCGCTCAGTTCCGGTTTCCAGGCCAGGGCCGTCATCTTCGCAGCACCACGCAGAAGCGCGAGAATATCAATGCCGATGAGCGCCGCCGGGACGAGCCCCACGGCCGAAAGAACACTGAATCTCCCGCCTACGTTTTCGGGCAGGTGGAAAGTCCGATAGCCTTCGGCGGTCGCCATTACCTTCAGATCTCCGCGGCCTTCGCTCGTTACGACAACGATGCGGGATTTGGCCAGCTTCGCTCCAGCGCCGGCAATGAGCCAGGAGCGAACGATGAGGAAAGTAGCGACGGTTTCAGCAGTGGCCCCGCTTTTGGCGATGACGACCACGAGCGTCTTCTTCGGCTTCATCGATAGGAGCGCGAGTTGGACGAATTCGGGATCGACGTTGTCGAGAATCACGAGGCGGGGCTTGGAGGCGGAATACTCTCCCTGCACGGGATGAGGTCCGCGTGCGGCACAGTCAAGTGCCCACGCACCGAGTGCGCTCCCTCCGATGCCGACCAAGCAAACGGTATCATAGGTGCCTTTGAGCGCCGAAGCGTAGACTTGAATCTCTTTGGCAAGAACCGTATGCTGGGGAAGATCAGGGAAGCCGATCACGCCCGAGGTGGAAAGTTCCTTCACACCCGCCAGGGCTTTTACCGCGAGCGGCGTAGCATCCGCTAATTCTGCGGGGGTAATTCCGTCTGCCTCGCCAACCATACGCGCAAGCAGGTTCGTTTCGTCGAAGACAATGGCCATAAACCTAGTGTAAGCCGATTATTGGCGAACGCCGTATTGGGCGCGAACCGGAGTGGGGAAGGTGCGAGAGATGTGATCCTGCCAGGTGAGGCATTCTTCATCGACGAAAGCCCAAGCCAACCCGATGAACGCCGCCAGAACGCTAATGATGCCACCGAGGATTCGTTTACCGTTGTCCGAGGCCGAAGGTTCATGACCATCGAAGTGTACGAGGCGAAGGCCCGCCCACTCCATGCCGGGGGAGGGAACGCCAGCAACAATCCAATAAGCTTCATACAAAAAGCCAAGCAAGCCGGTGGCAACGCCGATCGCGATCATCGAGTTCAAATCCAGGGTGGCCCAAGGAAGCTCTTCGCAGCTGAAAAAGAGAACGCCGAGGAATAAAAGCATGCAGCCGACGACGAGGGCAAGATCGAACAAACCAGCGAGTACCCGGTGCATCCGGGTCGCAACGGGATAATCGCAATAAATCACCGCCTCCACCGAAGTAGGCAGCGTCCGGGGTGCTGGAACGTTTGCGGGGACGAATTCGAGCACTCCTTGGTAGGGCAGATAAGACGATTTTGGGGCATCCTTCCGGGCGCGGCGACGGGGCTCGGCAATTTCTGTCGTTCCGTCGATCGACATCACTTTGTGCGCTTCTTTAAGGGCAAACAAAGAGCTTTGCATGGGACTCATGTGGCGGGGCGCTGAAGAGATGGCAGCAGGGTTCGAGGATTCGAGGCGAGGGCCGGGAGCCAGTTCGGCGTAGGTCGCCGCCACGGTCTCAAGCTTATAAGCAGCAGCGCTGCGAACAGCGGCACCAGAGCGGGCGGCTAGGAGCGGACCGGGACTGTGGCCGAGGCGGCGACCGCAGTTGGAACATCGATGCTCATCTTCATGAATTGAAACGTTGCAATGAGGGCAGTTCATAATTGACCTTTAGCGTATTGCCTCTCTGAAAGTGGACGTGCTAGGGTTGCAGGTTTGACGGAGCCTAATCAAATGCGGACCGACCGGCGACTGGCGGATAGAGAAAAGAACGAAGGTTCTAGTACCTATCCCCTCAGACACCTTAGCACTATTCCGAACGTTTTCATAGACTTTTGTTCAGGCTTTCGCCTACTCCCTTACTCTACTTTCGGTCTATCGGCCGTCTCGGTAATAATCCTTAGCCTGTCGAGCGAAATTTTATTAGCCCAGCCAGGACAGATCCGTCGACTTCCGACCGTAACTCCAGTTTCTGCAAGGGTTAGCCCTTCTCCTGTGAAGCAAAATCGACAGAACGCACCAGCCGCAGACGAGGTGCTGGTCCGGGGCGTCCGTCAGGAAGTCGAGGGCCAGGTTTACCATTTACGGGGGGCAGCCGAGGTAGAAACCTCGGAGGTTCTGCTGAAGGCGGACGAGATAGACTACAACGAAGTGACTGGGGATGTGGACGCCCGAGGGAGCGTCTACTACAAAAACTACACGAGTTCGGAGGAGATGCGCTCGGAGAAGGTGAAGTACAACCTGAAGACGGAGTCAGGGATGTTTTTTGAAGTTAAGGGTAACGCGCAGGGCAAGATCGAATATCGGCCTGGTCTGCTAATTTCGCAGAACCCCTTTAATTTTCAAGGTCGTTGGGCTGAAAAGATAAAGACTCGCTTTATCCTGTACGACGGCTTCATTACCAACTGCGTTCTACCAAAACCATGGTGGCGATTGACGGGTCCGAAGTTTGACATCATTCCGGGTGACCGGGCGATCGCCTACCGCGCGGTTTTCAAGGTGCGGCGCCTTCCGATTTTCTACGCTCCAATGTTCTATAAGTCCCTTGAAGAACAGCCGCGTAAGAGTGGTTTCCTCACTCCCAACATTGGGAACAGCACCCGTCGTGGCTTCATGCTCGGCGGCGGCTACTACTGGGCAATCAATCGCAGCTACGATGCGATGTATCGGGGACAGTTGTTCACTCAACGCGGTTTCGCCCATGAGGTCAATTTCCGGGGCAAGCCTCGTGTGGGGACCGATTTCAATTTCTATCTATATGGGGTGAATGATCGGGGGCGACTGACGGACAGTGGGGCGCGGATTAAGGAAGGCGGGTTCCTGGTCAACGGGTCTGGGCGGTCGTCGTTAGGGCGTGGCTGGGACGGCGTCGCGAACATAAACTATTTGTCTTCATTTCTTTTCCGGCAAGCCTTCACACAAAGCTTTAATGAGGCAATCTTCTCCGCCGTGAACTCCGATGGGCATGTAAAGAAGAGTTGGGACACCTACACCTTCGGGGTCGAGTTCTCGCGCCATCAGTTTTTTCAGAGTATTTTGCCGGACGATCAAGTAGTGATTCGAAAGACTCCCGAGGCCAGCTTCCAGTCGCGGGAGCGCAGAATTTTTGGGAAAGTGGTTCCGGTTTGGTTTTCATTCGATTCGAGCGCGGGGTTTCTGAAGCGGCGCGAGCCCGGGTTCATCACGCGGCAGTTTACGGACCGGCTGAACATCGCGCCTCGCGTCATGGCAGCCTTGCAGTGGAAGGGATTTAGCTTCTCGCCTTCCTACACCTTTCATGGAACGCACTACGGCGATAGGAAGGATCTGGGCACTGGCGCAGCCGCGACGCGAACGTTGACTCGGCAGGCACATGACATCGCGGCCGAGTTGACGATGCCGACGCTCGAAAAGATCTTCAAGGGGCCCAAGTGGTTAGGGTCGGAAGTTAAACATGTAATTGAACCAGCTTTACGGTTTCGGCACGTCTCCGGCGTTCGCGATTTCCGCGAGATCATTCGATTCGACGAAACCGATATTCTAAACTCGACGACAGAAGCCGAGGTTTCGCTAACCAACCGTTTGTACGCCAAGCGGGATGGACAGGTGCAAGAAGTCCTGAGCTGGCAGGTGATGCAGCGGCGCTACTTCGACCCGACGTTCGGCGGCGCTGTCGTAGACGGTGCTCGAAACGTGTTTCTTTCGTCGACATCGTTGACTGGATACAGCTTTATCGACCGAGCCCGGAACTATTCGCCGGTGATTTCGGTGCTGCGCATGACGCCGATTTCGACGGCTTCCGTAGAGTGGCGAACCGACTGGGATCCGCTTTATAAGCGGATAACGAACTCCTCTTTTATCGCTGACGCTCGGGTGAAACAAGTGTTTCTGGGCTTTGGCCATAACCAAGTGCGAGGAACGCCGCGGGTGAGTCCGAACGCAAACCAACTTTTACTCAGGGGAGGGCTTGGCGCGCCAGGGCGCCAAGGGTGGAGCGCTGGCTATACGGGTGTCTACGACTTCCGCTTAGCGAAGATGCAATTCGCGACGACGGAGGTGACCTACAACTCTGATTGCTGTGGTTTGAGCTTCCAGTCTCGGCGGCTCAGTTTCGGTACGCGCAACGAGAACCAATATTTGGTATCGTTTGCCGTAGCCAACATTGGCAGTTTCGGAACGTTGCGCCGACAAGAGCGCATGTTTTAAGGAGAGATCTGTGAGACGTAGAGATTTTGGGTTGACGATGTTGGCGACGCCTCTGTTGGCGAAGACGCCGAAGAAGCTGCGGGTATACGTAGGGACGTATACGCGGAAGGCGAGCAAGGGTATCTATCAATTTGAGATGGACCTCGCGACCGGTGCGCTCAAGCCGATGGGAGTGGCGGCGGAGACGGAGAATCCGTCGTTTTTAGCTCTGCATCCGAAGGGCAACCTGATGTATTCGGTGGGAGAGTTGTCGGAGTTCAAGGGCGAGAAGGTAGGTTCGGTCAATTCGTACTCGATCGACCGGGGGACCGGCAAACTGACTTTGCTGAACCAAGTGGGCAGCGCGGGCAGTGGGCCTTGCCACGTGAAGGTGAGCGACAACGGCCGGTTCGTTCTTTGCGCGAACTACAACAGCGGCAGCGCGGCGGCGTTCGCGCTGGACGCGGATGGCAAGATCGGCAAGCGAACTGCGTTTCATCAGCACGTCGAGCCGTTCGGGCCGTTGAAGCCACGGCAGGCCGGACCGCACGCGCATTCGGTGAATCTCGATAAGGCCAACCGGCACGTGGTCGTGGCGGATCTCGGAAAAGACCGGGTTTTGATCTATAAGTTCGATGCGAAAACCGGAGCGATGACGCCGCACGGCGAGTTTGTCGGTGCTCCGGCGAGCGGTCCGCGGCATTTTGCATTCCATCCGAATGCGAAGTGGGCGTTCGTTATCAACGAGATCAACTGCACGCTGACGGCGCTGAACTGGGACGGAACGGCCGGAAAACTGACGGAGATCAATACTGAGCCGACGATGCCGATTCCGGCTGCTCCGGGATTGAGTACGGCCGAGACGGTGGTGCATCCGAACGGCCGGTTCGTTTACGGGTCGAACCGGGGGCATGACTCGATCGCGATCTTCTCGATCGACGGTTCGACGGGTCGGGTGGCGCGGATTGGCAACGAGTCGACGCAGGGCAAGGTGCCGCGGAATTTCAACATTGACCCGACGGGCCAGTTCCTGGTCGCCGCCAACCAGGATTCCGATTCGCTGGTGGTATTCCGGATTGACGCAGCGACCGGCAAGTTGACTCCGGTCGGTTCGCCGGTGGAAGCGCCGGTGCCGGTATGCGTGAAGTTTTTGGCGATGTAGTCAAAAGCGCTTGGGGCGGTAAATCTCCTCAGGTGGCCAAGCGGCGGGAAATGCGACGTCAACAAAGGCGACGAGCATTTCCTGCCAGCTTTGTTCCCCCCAGCGGACGGAGGCGGAGGGGTCGGGATTTGGGCGGGTTGTTGCGCGAGTTGTCGAAAGTGGCTTCGACGCCCATGGTTTCCCCGCGGGCGAGGGTGAGGGGTTTGGGAACGGTTTGCCGGAGTTGCCAGGACTTGGATTCGCTGGTGGTATTCCGGATTGACGCCGCGACCGGCAAGTTGACCCCGGTCGGTTCGACGGTGGAAGCGCCGGTGCCGGTATGGGTTAAGTTTTTGGCGGTCTAGTTAAAAGCGCACAGGCCGCAAAGGCACGGCACCAACGGGCGAGGAATTCGCCCATCCTGCCGTGCCGGAGCGAGTCCGTTGTACGCGATTTCCTCAAAAGCGCTTGGGGCGGTAGATCTCCTCAGGCGGCCAAGCGGCGGGAATTGCGACGTCAACAAAGGCGACGAGCATTTCCTGCCAGCTTTGTTCCCCCCAGCGGACGGAGGCGGAGGGGTCGGGATTGCGAGGGTTGTTGCGGGAGTTGTCGAAAGTGGCTTCGACGCGGATGGTTTCCCCACGGGCGAGGGTGAGAGGTTTGGGAAGGGTCTGCCGGAGTTGCCAGTCGAAACGGTAACGGGGTAGATCGAGGATAACGGTATCGCCGGCGAGGACGCGGAGGGAGCGGCCGCGCACGTGCATGTGGGGAGTGACGGCGAGAATGCGGACTTCGGTTTGGACGGTAAACTCGGCTGTGACCGGGTGGGCTTTGGCGAACGGAGGGATGACGAACTCCCCTTGGGCGACGCTGAGGGTGTAAACGCGCTCGCGCGGCGTCGGGCCAAATTCGAGGAGGATTACGGTCTGGTCCGATTCGGTCTGGGGTGCCGCGGTGTAGTGGAGTTGAAGGACAAGTTCGGCACCGGCGGGCAAAAGCTTGGCTTGGCCGGGGGGCAACCGGAGGACGCCTTCCCCGGGGAGGTAGGTGGCGAGGACCTCGTCTTCGACCGAGAGCCGCCCGCCGCGAAGGAACTCGCTGCGAGCGGTGCGGACGAAGGCGACCGCATGATGTACGACGCGGCGGTTGCCGGGTCGAATCTCGATCGCCTGAACCCAGCGCGACTGCGCGAGTCCGGTGGGGAGAATGAAATGCTGATACTCGATCGGCTGCGAGGCGGGGACAACGAAGGGCGTCGGCATGCGGATGGTAAGGTCCGCGCGGACGGTCGGTTTGACGGGTAGCACGGCGGCGCGGGGAGAGTTGCCCTCGGCGGGGTGGGCGGCCCACCGTTGTAGGATAGCTATTTCGTCAGGGGGCAGGGCACCGCCAGGGGGCATGGAGTGGGAGGTTACAGCGTCGCGGATGGCTTTGGAGAAAGGGCGGGTTTCGCGGAACGAAGCCAACGGCATGGGAGCGGCTTCCCCCGTCTGATGACAGGTTAGGCAGCGTCGTTCGAGGATGGGCAGGACGTCGGAATAAAAGGTGACGGCCAACAAAGCCACAAGCATCGGCATCTCTTGATAAGATACGCACAATGCTTCGATTTTGGATATTTTTCTTGGCCGCGGTTCCGCTGATGGCGCAGGACGGGGCGGAGGCGCTCGCGATTCTGAAGAAGAGTTGCGCGGGCTGCCACAATGTCAACTCGATGAACAGCGGGTTGTCGCTCGATTCGAAGGAAGCGATTTTAAAGGGCGGGAACCGGGGGCCGGCGGCGGCGGTGATCCTCGCGGCCGTGAAGCATGACGGCGATTTGAAGATGCCGAAGGGCGGCAAGAAATTGAGCGACGCCGATGTGGCGACGCTGGAGGCATGGGTGAGCTCGGGGATGCCGGTGCCGGAGTCGTTCGTCAAGGCGAAACGGCGCACGAGTAAGCACTGGGCGTTTCAACCGGTTCGGCCCAGGCCCGCGGGGGCCTCAATTGATGCCTTCATTCTGGCGAAGTTAAAAGAGAAGAATTTGAGTTTGTCGCCAGTGGCCGATAAGCGGACGCTGCTGCGGCGGGTGCATCTTGATCTGACCGGGTTGCCGCCGACGCCGGCGGAGTTGGACGCTTTTTTGAACGACAACTCACGCGGGGCCTACGACAAAGTTGTTGATCGGCTACTGGCCTCGGAGGGTTACGGGGAGCGATGGGGACGGCACTGGTTAGACGTCGCGCGTTACTCGGATACCGACGGCTACACGATTGACGCGCCACGCGACATTTGGCCCTATCGGGATTGGGTGCTGAAAGCGATCAACAAGGACATGCCGTTTGACCAGTTCGTTATTGAGCAAGTAGCGGGCGACTTACTGCCTAACGCGACGAACGACCAGATTATGGCCACGGGATTCCATCGCAATACTCCGTCGAACTTTGAAGGAGGGATCGATTTCGAGCAGTACCGGGTGGAAGCGGTGGCGGATCGGGTAGCGACGACGGGGGCAGCGTTTTTGGGTCTGACCTTGGGATGTGCCCGTTGCCATGATCATAAATATGACCCCGTGTCGCAACGGGAGTTCTATCAATTCTTTGCATTTTGGAACGGAATCGACGAAGTGGACAAAGAAGCCGACCGGAAGTATTTTAACCGTCCGTTTCTCGAAATTGGTAGTGACGAAGAGAAAGCCAAACAAGTGAAGTGGGACGCCGATGTGCAGGACTTGGAGTTACAGATTCGGAAGCATCAGGAGTCGTTGACCGAGAATGCAGACAAGGACCCGAAGTTGATTTTGTTACGGAAGGCATTGGTTGACCTCCGCAAGGAGAAGCCGAAGCTGCTGCGGACTCTGGTGATGAAGGAGCGCGCGAGCCCCCGACCGTCCTTCATCCACTTGGGCGGCGACTTTACCCGGAAGGGGAGCGCGGTTGAGCCGGGTACGCTTTCGGTGCTCCCGCCGATGAAGGGTGGGTCGACCCGGCTGGACTTTGCCCGGTGGCTGGTGGCGAAAGATAACCCGTTGACGGCTCGGGTGACGGCGAACCGGATTTGGCAGCAGTATTTCGGTCGCGGGATTGTCGGAACCGAGAGCGATTTTGGCTTGGTCGGGGATCGACCGACGCATCCGGAGTTACTCGACTTCCTGGCGGCATCGTTTATGGATAGCGGGTGGAGCCAGAAGGCGTTGCACAAGCTAATTGTAACGAGCGGAACCTACCAACAGTCTTCGCAGTTACGGGAGGATGCGACGGCCGTGGACCCCGAAAACAAGCTGTTAGCGCGGCAGAACCGTCTACGGCTAGACGCTGAGATAATTCGGGACGCGGCGCTCGTCAGCAGCGGTTTGCTGACGGCGAAGGTAGGCGGGCCAAGTTTCTTTCCGCCGATTCCGCCGGGGGCGCTGACGGTGACGCAAGTGGTTCGGGAATGGAAGACGGCGACGGGGCCGGAGCGCTATCGGCGGGGGATGTATACCTTTTTCCAACGGAGCGCGGCGCATCCGAGCTTGACGATTTTTGACGCGGCGGATGGCATTACTTCGTGTACGCGTCGCGTCCGATCCAACACTCCTTTGCAGGCGCTGGCCATGCTCAATGATGAAGCGTCGGTGGAGTTTGCCGAAGCGCTGGCCGGAAGGATGGTGACGGAAGTCACGGGAGGCGAAGAGAAGCGCCTTCGGCATGGATTCGAGTTGGCGGTGCAACGGTCCCCGCGAGCGAAAGAGGCCGATCGGCTTCTCCGGTTCGTGCGGCAGCAGCGAGATTCGCAGCCTCAGGCGACCGAGAAGGCGTTGTGGACCAGCGTGGCGCGAGTACTGTTGAATTTGGACGAGTTCATGACTCGGGAGTAGGGAATATGGATCTTGAGAATAAACTAACTCGATTTCGGACACGGCGACAACTCTTCAAAGACTGCGGCTTTGGGGTAGGCAAAGCGGCCCTAGCGTCGATGCTAGCCGATGGCTTACTCGGCGCGGGGCAGACGCATTTTCCGGCCAAAGCAGATCACGTGATCTTCCTGTTCATGGCGGGTGGGCCAAGCCATTTAGAGCTATTTGACTATAAGCCGGAACTGAATAAGTGGGACGGCAAACCGACGCCGGAATCGTTTCTGAAAGGCAAGCGGTTCGCCTTTATGGACACGTTTTCGAAGGATACGCCGAAGTTACTCGGCACGCGGCGAACCTTCAAACAACATGGCAATTCGGGACATTGGTTCAGCGACCTGGTGCCGCATATTGCGGGGATTGCGGATGACTTGACGGTGCTGCACGGCGTTTCGACCGAAAACTTTAACCACGGTCCAGCCAAGATGTTTTCCAATACCGGGAGTGTCCGGGCGGGCCGGCCGTCGATGGGTTCGTGGGTCACGTATGGCATAGGGAGCGAATCGAAGGATTTGCCGGGCTATGTTGTCTTGCAAAGTGGGCCTCGCGGCCCGCGTGGCGGCGCGGCGCTCTGGTCGAGTGGCTTCTTGCCGACCGCTTACCAAGGCGTGCCATTCCGCAATGTCGGCGACCCGATTTTGAACCTGTCGACTCCAAAAGGCGTAACGCCCGATCAGCAACGGCAGACGATCGAAGCTCTGCGGGACCTGAACCAAATGGAGTTAGAAGAGACCGGTGATGCTGAGATCGCGACCCGGATTTCGCAGTATGAGATGGCCTACCGAATGCAGACGAGCGGTCCGGAATTGATCGATTTCGGGCAGGAATCGAAAGAAACGATGGAACTTTACGGGGCGGAGCCGGGTAAGTCGAGTTTCGGGAATAACTGTTTGATGGCGCGCCGCTTAGTGGAGCGAGGCGTGCGGTTTGTGCAGTTGTATCATACGGATTGGGACCACCATGACGACATCACGAAGCCGCTGGACCAAGTGGCTAAGGAAGTCGATCGGGCGACGGCGGCGTTGATTAAGGACTTGAAGGCCCGGGGATTACTCGAGCGGACGCTGGTGGTTTGGAGCGGCGAGTTCGGGCGGACGCCGATGGGCGAGGTTCGTGAGAAGGGCAAGATTGGGCGGAATCATCATATCGATAGCTTCAGTATGTTCATGGCCGGTGGAGGATTGAAGCCGGGCATAAAGCACGGGGCGAGTGATGAGTTCGGGTTCTCGCCGGTGGAAGAGAAGCTGGAGGTTTATGATATCCACGCGACAATCTTGAACCAGTTGGGCTTGAACCATACGAAATTGACGTTCCGATCGCAAGGACGGGATTTCCGCTTGACCGACGTGGCAGGCAGGGTGATTAACCCCATCTTGGCTTAATTATTTGATAGACTGCCGCTAGCATGCGGCTTTGTATCATTGTCGTTTTTTCTAGCGTGGTTTTTGGGCAGGAGCCCCTGCTGCCGCTTCTGAAGCAGCAGTGCGGCGGGTGCCATACGGGCGCGCAGGCGCAGGGCGGATTGTCGATGGATTCGATGGAGGCTCTCCGCAAGGGTGGGAAGCATGGGTCGGCGTTGACGCCCGGGGCTGGCGGAGCAAGTCTGCTCGTGCAGCACATGACCGGCGAGAAGACGCCGCGGATGCCCTTGGGGAGTCCTCCTGTCGTTGCGGGCATGGTCGAGGCGGTGAGGGCGGCGATTGACTCGATGCCGGCGACGCCGACGGTGGCGAAGAAAGACGCTCATTTTGAATGGTTGTTGCGCGTACCGACCGCAGGTGCGTTGCCGCCGACCAACCGGGCGGGCTGGATCAAAAACCCAATCGACGCGTTCGTTTTGGCGAGCTTAGAAAAGCAGGGAATGACGCCATCGGGAGAAGCCTCCCGGCGGACTTTGCTGCGGCGGATTTATTTTGATTTAGTGGGAGTGCCCCCTACTCCTGAGGAGACGCGAGCTTTTGAGGCCGATCAGGATCCTAAAGCCTACGACAAAGCCGTCGACCGTCTCTTGGCGGACCCGCGATACGGGGAACGTTGGGGACGGCATTGGCTGGATTTGGTTCGGTATGCCGAATCGGACGGCTTCGCGATTGACGGCGAACGGCCGACCGCTTGGCGGTATCGGGACTATGTGATTCGGGCGCTGAATCGGGATAAGCCGTATAACGTATTTGTGCAGGAGCAGATTGCGGGGGATGAGTACCGCGGCAAGAATGCCGCCGGGGCGGGAGACCGGCTGGTGGCGTTGGGCTTTCTCCGGTTCGCGCCTTGGGAAGCGGACGCTAATTCGAAGAAGCAACTGCGGCAGGATTTATTGAACGATATTACCGGGACCGTGGGGAGCGTGTTTTTGGGGATAACGACGGGGTGTGCGCAATGCCACGACCATAAGTACGACCCGATTCCGCAGAAGGATTACTACCGCTTGCAGGCGTTTTTTGCCGGTACGGCGATCGCTGACCTGCCAGTTGCTTTCGACGAAGTGGAGCGCCCGAAGGAGATGAAACGCCGGTTGCGGCAGCACGAAGACGCGGCCGAGGCGGCTGAAGTGGAGTTAGCCGGGCTTCGGGAAGGGCTGAAAAAGCACTATATGGCCCTAATGAAGGTCGGGCCAGCCGATGAGGGGCTGAAGAAGTTCCTGGGCAAACTGAATACCCGCAATCTGTTCTTTTTGGAGCAGGATTTGCCGCTCGTGAAGGAACCGGAGTGGCGGGAGCCGTTGAAAACCTATTTCGCGGTGCGGGATGGGATGCAGCGGGAGGTTGAACTCGCGCGACGCTTTCAGGCGTCCGCCTATGCGGTGCGGGATGTGGCCCCGCCGGCCGCGCCAGAGGTGCCGGATACATACGTGCTCAGCGGCGGGGATTTGGCTGCCCGGGGCGAGAAGGTGGACGCCGGGTTTCTAACCTGTGTAACGGGCGAGAGTAAGCCGGCCGAGATTCCATTCGCCGGAGGCAGCAACGGGCGGCGATTAGCACTCGCGGAGTGGATTACGTCCGAGAAAAACCCGCTTACCGCTCGCGTGATGGTGAACCGGTTGTGGCAAGGACATTGGGGCGAGGGGCTCGTCAGGACGCCGAGCGATTTCGGGAAGAACGGCGATGCGCCTTCGCATCCGGAGTTACTAGATTGGTTAGCGGCGGAGTTTGTCGCCAAGAGCTGGAGCTTGAAAGCGATGCACCGGTTAATGCTGACTTCGGCGACTTACCGGCAGGCGAGTGTGCATCCGGAACAGGAGCAGTACGCGGCCAAGGACCCGGCGAATCGGCTGCTGTGGCGGATGAATTGGCAGCGGCTCGATGCCGAGGCGTTGCGGGACTCGATTTTGGCGGTGAGTGGGCGGTTGAACCCGACGATGGGTGGACCGCCGGTGGTGTTCTCGGTTCCCGACGACATCGCTCAAGGGTTTGAGTTCTTCAAATGGTTCCCGTCCAGCGATGAGGAGCAGCGGCGGCGGAGCGTTTATTTGATCCAGCGAAGAAGCGTTTTGTTGCCCATG
>Ga0105047_10011160_pt1 | contig 14607 bp, 17 predicted proteins | sample MAT04_FD_78384 | JGI IMG/M metagenome (GOLD analysis project Ga0105047, IMG submission 78384) | Freshwater microbial communities from Lake Fryxell liftoff mats and glacier meltwater in Antarctica - MAT-04 (megahit assembly) | ecosystem: Environmental > Aquatic > Freshwater > Ice > Liftoff... | reverse complement strand
TCAGCGCCTCTGATCCGAGCGCGCCGCTGAGGGCTTGGGCGTGGGCCAGGAGCTGGGCCTCGGCCCGGGCGCGGCCGGACGCCGACGCGAGGGTGTACCACCATCCCAACACGCCAACGGCCAGGGCCGTCCCCAGCAGGAACACCCAGACCGCGAGCTTGTTGGCGACGGAGAATCGCATGATCGGGTCGAGTGTATCGGCGGACGCAATGCCACGATGCCGCCGCACCCGACGCGGGCTGATTTTCTCACCCCAACTTGACGAACGTGCCCAGTTGGCGGTCCTTCGTGACGCCCGGGAACCGCAGGGCCCGCCCGTGAGCCGCGGCATAAACGCCGGGCTTCATCACGGTCGTGGCGAAGATCGCTTCGGTGAGATTCTGGAGGGCGTCGGATTGGACCATCTCGTAGGGCCGCATAGCCCCGGTGAGCACGATGGCCACCGGCGGGTCGGCGATCGCGGCGGCGAGGGCCTCGCCGGTGACGCAGAGCGTGTCGGTGCCGTGGAGGATCACGACGCCGCCGGTGGGGCCGGGATTGGCGCGCGTGCCGGCGGTGGCCATGACCACCTCGGTGATCCGTCGTCGGTCATCGTCGGTCATATGCAGGCTGTCCTTGGACATGAGCTCGATGATGCCGATGTTGGTGTCTTCGAGTCGCAGCCGGCGGAGCATCCGCTGGACGATGGACCGGCGATTGAGCAACTGCCCCGACTGCTCGTCATAGGTCTTCTCGATGGTTCCGCCGGTTGTGATGAGCGTGATGTGTCGCATGCGCTGGGCTGGGGCGCTCGCGGGTTTTCCTATAGCCGCGTGACCGAGGTGATGACCACCGCCGTCATCGGTACATCCGAGTGGCCGCCCTTGGAGCCGGTCTTGACGGCCTTGATCTGCTCGACGACTTCGAGCCCCGACGACACCTTTCCGAACACCGCGTAGGCCGCGCCGTCGCGGGATTGGTCGAGGAAGTCGTTGTCGGCGGTGTTGATGAAGAACTGGCTGGTGCCGGAGTCGGCGACCTGCGTGCGGGCCATGGCGACAGAGCCGCGCACGTTTTTGAGCCCGTTGCGCCACTCATTTTTGACCGGGGCACGAACGGCTTTCTGCTTCATGTCGGCGGTGAACCCGCCGCCCTGGATCATGAAGGTCGAGATGACGCGGTGGAAGATGGTGCTGTCGTAGTGCTTGTCGTCGACGTATTGAAGGAAGTTGGCCACGCTAAGGGGGGCCTTTTCGTCGTCGAGATCGAGCACGAGATCGCCCAGCGAGGTCGAGAGCTTAACTTGCTTCACAATGAACCTTTCCTGACCGGCCCTCGGCTAAAGCACGCGAGGCCTTGGGCCGAGCGTGCGCCGCTCAGACGGCGGGAGTGATGGGAGTGGGGGGTGCGAACATGGATTACTTCTTCTCGGGGGCCTTGGTCCGGGCGATGGTGTTGATCAAGACGTCTTGCAGCGGCTGGTCGGGCATCTTGTCCGGGTTGACAAGGCTGGCCCCGCCCGAGGCGCCCTTGGCGCGCTTGTTGGTCTCGACGGCCTTGATTTTGTCCACGACGCCCATGCCCTCGACGACCCTGCCGAAGACCGCGTAACCGGCGTTGCCCGTGCTGGAACGGCCGGCGTCGAGAGCGCTGTTGTCGTTCACGTTGATGTAGAACTGGGCCGTGGCGGAGTTCGGGTCCTGCTTACGGGCCATGGCGATCGTGCCGCGGGCGTTCTTGAGCCCGTTCTGCGACTCGTTGCGGATGGGATCGCCCGTCTGCTTCTCCTTGCCGTCGGGCGTGTGCCCGCCGCCCTGGATCATGAAGTCGCCGATGACACGGTGGAAGATCGTGCCGTTGTAATGGCCCTTGTCGGCGTAGTCGAGGAAGTTCTTGACCGAGATCGGGGCCTTGGTCTCGTTGAGCTCGATCACGATGTCGCCCATCGAGGTCGACACCTTGACGTACACGAGCTTGTCGGTGTTCTCGGCGGGCTTGGCCTCGCCCGCGGGCTGCGGCGAGGGGGCGGCGGGGGCCCCACCCTGGGCCAGCACCGACCCGGCGAGCACAAAGATGGACAGGGCGGACACAATAAGGGTCGATGAGCGCATGGGGAGCCTCCGTGAGAATCTTGGGGCCTGAGTGTAGCGACGGCCCCGCAGGCTTGTCTTCGCTCCCGGCGAGCTCCCCGATTCAACCCCGACCCGCGAGGGAACCCCCGGGAAGGATCCGGCCCGGCCGGCGCGTACACTGCCCTCAACCGCCGCCCCAAACGAGGATCCCGACATGGCCACCGCCGCCCCTGCCAAGCCCGACGCCGCCGCCGCTTTCGCCAAAGGTCTTGAAGGGGTGATCGGCGGCCAGACCGCCGTCTGCTCCATCGAGCAGGACAAACTCATCTACCGCGGCTTCGAGATCCACGACCTGGCCGAACACGCCACGTTCGAGGAGGTGGCTTTCCTCCTACTGGTGGGCCACAAGCCCGATGTGCAGGAGCTGGGGCAATTCAAGGCCGAGATCATCGCCGAGCGGGCCCTGCACCCGGCGGTCGTGTCGTTTCTGGGGTCCGCGGCGGGCTGGCTGGCCTCGGGCCGGGCCGTGCCGATGGACGTATTGCGAACGGCGGTCTCGATCCTGGGTCACACCGATTCGGACTGTCAGGACAACTCCGCGGCGGCGAATCTGCGCAAGTCCAAGCGCCTACTCGCCAAGATCCCCACAATTGTCGGGCACATGCAGAACGTCATCGACGGCCGGGCGATCGTCGGCTTGGAGCGCGGCGGCGACCCCAGCCTTTCCCACGCCGCCAACCTTCTCTACATGATGACCGGCCGCCGTCCCTCCGCCGAGGAGGCCCGCGTGATGGACGTGAGCCTGATCCTCTACGCCGAGCACGAGTTCAACGCGTCTACGTTTACGACGCGCGTCATCGCCGGCACGCTCAGCGACATGCACGGGGCCGTCGCCGGGGGTATCGGGGCGCTCAAGGGCCCGCTGCATGGCGGTGCCAACGAGGCCGCGATGGACATGCTCAAGGAAATCCTCGCGTCTGTTGGCGAGCAGGGGATCGGCACCCCCGCCGTGGACACCTGGATGCAGAACGCCTTCGACACCAAGCGGAAGCTCATGGGCTTCGGCCACCGAGTCTACAAGAACGGCGATCACCGAGCCGGCATCCTTCACGGGCTCGGCAAAAAGATGGCGGCGACCTTGTCTGGCACCTTCGGCGGGATCCCCGCTGGCAAGTGGTTCGTGTTGGGGGAGCAGGTCCAGAAGATCATGCTCACCAAGAAGAACATCCATCCCAACGTCGACTTCCCTTGCGGGATGACGTACTTCACGATGAACATCCCGGTGCCGCAGTACACGCCCATTTTCGTGGCCTCGCGGATCACCGGTTGGTGCGCCCACATCATGGAGCAGCACGCCGACAACCGCCTGATCCGCCCGCTGAGCATCTACACCGGCCCGGCGCAGAAGCCCTGGAACGGTTGAAGCAGCGACCGGTGATCAGCCCTTGACGCCGCGGTAGACGAACGCGGGGGGCGTGTTCTGGATGACCCACTGGCTCCGCTGCACGTTCTGGAACCGCTTCTCGAGGAAACCGCGCCAGCGGCGGGCCTTGGGCATGACCTCTTCAATGCAGTAGGTCAGCATCGTGAAGGTGCCGCCGGGCCGCAGCACGGCCAGCACCTCGTCGAGCCCGCGCTCCTGCATCGTTGGCGTGAACAGCAGATACGGCACGCTGGTGATCACGCAGTCCACCGTCCCCGCCTCGATTGACTGCCGACGGCAGACACCCTGCAGGTCCAACGCATCGTCTTCAAGGAACGTGTGCTGCGGGAAACGCCGCTTCAGCTCGCGTACCAGCCCGGAGTTCTGCTCGATCCCCACAAACCGCGTTTGGGCACCCAGCAAAGGCAGGATCTGAGCCGTGATCGGGCCCGTCCCTGGCCCCAGTTCAAAGACGAGCTTCGACTCACCCAGCGGCAAGCCTTTCACCATCCTTCGCGCCAGAGGCTTGGAGCTGGTGAAGCACGTTCCGAGCTGCTTGGGGGCCTTGAAAAACTCGCGCCAAAAGACACTCGTGCGGCCCGGCTTGATCTCCGCAGCGGTTTGTGTGGAGGTGGTCGGAGGGCGGGAAGGTTCTTGAACGGTGGAGGTCGCCGAACTCATGATCACCACTGCTCCTTGGCTTTGCTCAACGCTCTCTCACTACAGACCCTCGCGGCCGCGTGGAAGCCGACGCACAGGATACCCGCGCGGGCGCGCCTCGGGCGGCCCGGCCAGGGTAGAGGAGTACCTGATTTCGCCCCAGTGGGGGGCGTCGGCCTTCCTCCCGCTCCGAGGCCCGTTAACATGGTTGGCATTACTGCCCCAGCAGTTCTTTGGCCAGCCCGTCGGCTCCGTACACCTTCCGCAGTGCCTCGATGATGGCCCGCGAATCAACGGCCACGGCCCGCCCCTGGGTCTCGCTGAACTGGTACGCCCACGGCAACGACTGGCTGTTGCCGTCAAAGATCAGCCCGATCACCTCGCCTTTGGTGTTTACCACCGGCGAGCCGGAGTTCCCGCCGATGATGTCGGCGGTGCAGACGAAGTTGAATGGCACGCTCAGATCGAGCTTGTCCTTGGCCGCAGCCCATGATGCTGGCAGGGCGAAACCCTTCTCACCCGCCCGAGCGCTGGCCCGCTCAAAGAGCCCGCCGATCGTGCTATATGCCGGGATGGCCTGGCCTTCTTCCGCATAACCCTTGATCGGGCCGAACGACATGCGCAGGGTGCCGGTGGCGTCGGGATAGGTCGACTCGCCGAACGCCGCGAAGCGGGCGGTGGCCAGCTTGCCATACACCTCGCGTTCCACGGCCTCGACCTGATCCTCGTAGCGCTTGCGGAGCTCACGCGACGGGCCGTCAAACGCCATGACCATCGCGATCAGTGGATCCTTGGCCGCGTCCACGGCCGCCTTCCCGCCGTCCGACAGCGCCTTGCGCACCGCCGGGTCCGCGAGCTTGGTCGCGCCGATCACGGCCTGCGCCCGAGCCTGCGGCGATTGGCCAGCGAGAAGGGCCACCACCATCGGATCGTCGCCGCCGAGTTGTTCAATCATCGCCTCCAGACCGCGAGCCAGTGAGTGAACCTCGTAGTTGACGTATGTGGGCTGCGCGGATTCCAGGTTTCGCCGCACCTGCGGCAGGGCGCTGTCGCGATACTCACGCAGCCGCTGGCCCGACGGCTTGGGCAGCTCATCGGCCAGACGGGCGATCGTCAGGGCATAGCTGGCCAGCGTCCCGCCGAGCCCGCGGTTCATCGCGGCGTAGCGCTTCTGCCACGGGCGGAAATCCTGCAGCGCCTTCGACCAGCGATCAAACGCATCGCCAACCTGGGCCGCGAGGGCTGGATCCTTGGCGATGGCGGAACGCAGCAACTGCTCGTTCTCGACCTTGGCGTTGAACAACGTGGGATCCTGCAAGCCTCCGAGCTGTCCCGTACGGGCCTTGCGGCCGTTGGCGACGCCGAACAGGTCGTCGCCGGCGATCCGTGCGTTCTCAGCCGAACGGCCCGTAAAACTCTGGAGCTTGACCTCGTTGCGCCAGAGGCTGGCCAGTGCCGCAGGGGCCTCGACGTCGCGGACGAACTTCAAGTGGTCCACGGTCAAGAGCCGCTGGGTGCGTCCGGGGTGCCCGAAGATCAGAGCCAGATCGCCTTCCTTGGAGCCAGCGGACGACCACTTGAGGTAGTGCTCGCTCTTGAGCGGCTGGTCGTTCTCATAAATGCGGAAGAACGCCGCATCGAGGCAGAAGCGTGGATATTCAAAGTTGTCGGTGTCGCCGCCAAAGAAGGCCGCGCCGAGTTCGGGGGCGAAGACCAGGCGGATGTCGGTGTAGCGTTTGGAGCGGTAGAGGTGGTACTGCCCACCGCCGTAAAGCGTCACGACGCGGCAGGTGAGGCCGGTCTTCTCTTGCTCGGCCTTCTCTAGCTCGGCGATCGCCTTGAGCCGTGCGGCGTTGGCGTCGGCCGGGCTGAGGCCCTTGGTCGCCTCGGCCATCTTGGCCGTGACGTCCTCGATCGTCTGCAACACGGTGATCTCGCCGTCGGGAACTTTGAGTTCCTCCGCCCGCGTCTTGGCATAGAAACCCGTCGTCATCAGGTCGCGTTCCTTGGTCGAGAGCTTCTGTATCGAGCGCGCGGCCACGTGGTGATTGGTCATGACCAACCCATCCGGCGAGACGAGCGAGCCCGAAGCCCCGACCCGCACCGCCGACTTCTGCATTTTCTCCATCCACTCGGCCGTCGGAGCGAACCCGTGCCGCTCTTTCAAGACCGCCACCGGCGGCTTGTTCACCAGCCACATCCCCTCGTCGGCGCGAGCGGCCGCGCTGGCTAGCGGGATCATCGCACCGGCCACAAGTGAAATCGCGAGCAGGCGTTGACGCATAAGAACATCTCCAGAAATCAGAATCCGCAAGCGTACCAACCCGGGCCGCCCCCGTGGCGAGTAAACTCAAACCATGCTCAAGCTCATCTGCGACCGCTGCGACAAGCCCTTTGAAGTAACCGACGATTGGCTGGGTTCGAAAGTTCCGTGCCCCTCGTGCGGCGACATCAACATCGTGCTGGGGCCCGCCGCCGCCGCGAATGGTGGGGTGGGCGGGAGTAGGGGGAGAGTCGCCCGCTCTGCCGGTGCCGAGCGAGCTTCGGCGCTGGGCCTGCCGCCCGCGGATGGCCCCGAGAAGACCGTGATCGAGATCCGCGGGGCCATGTTCCGCAGCCGACCATTTTCCTTCCTCGCGTTGATGCTGGTTCTGGGGGGGTCGATAGTGGCCGCGCCCATCCTGGCCATCCAAACCGTGGGGATCGGCTCCATCGCCGCCTTGGGCGTGGCCCTGGCCGCGCTGGTCGTCTTGGGCATCTGGAAGATCGCCTCCCTCTCCGAGCGGCTCACGATCACCACCAAGCGCGTTATCCAGACCCGTGGCCTGCTCAGTAAGTCCACCATCGAGATGCTCCATCGCACCATCCAGGATGTCGAGATCGAACAGTCTTTCGTCGACCGTCTCTGGGGCGTCGGCAAGCTCTCCATCTCCAACGCCGGTCAGGAGGATGACGAGATTGTCATCCACCACGCCCCCAAACCGTACCAGATCCGCGAGATGGTCGACGCTTATCGCCCCATGTAGCCCTTACGCTCGTGCGACACGCCCAACCGGACCCTGCTATCCTTCGAACTCGTGAGTGCTCCCCCGATCAAAGCCGTGACTCAGAAGGCGCTGACCCAACTGGTCGACACCGGTCAGGCCTGGATCAGCGGTCTGCGCCTGCGGGCGTTCTTCTGGGTCGCCGCCATCGCCTTGGCCACCTGGGCCACGATCGTTCTCACGAGTATCGCCTGGGTGCCCGTCATCGGCGTGGCCGCCGTCGCGTGCGTCGTCTCGATCAGCAAGATCGCGGCCAAGCTCAGCAGTCCCACCTGTCTCGCCTGCGGTACCGACCTCACCGGCCAAGTAGTGTCGCTCTACGGCTGCGTCTGTCCCTCTTGCGGCTCCCTCCATATGCCGCGCCCGCAGGGCCAGCTCTTCCCCCCCGACCCCTCCGACTCCGCCGACGACGGCGACGCGATCGCCTCCGCCGACGAGCCGCCTGACGGCGATGCCACACCGAAGGCTTGAGCGGGCGAGTGCCGACCGACCCGCTCTCAACCGGCGCCAATAAAAAACTCGTGGCCCTGTGACCACGAGTCTTGTGATTGACTAACCGCGATCCGTGGGCCGGAGCTTACTTCGCCTTGGCCTGTTCGGCCGCCCACGTATTGAACTCTTCGACGCTCACTTCGCTCACGTTGGCCTTGGCGATGATCGCGTCCAGCGTCTTGTGCTCGCGGATCTGCAGGAAGACGCCCTGGATCTGGTTGGACTGCACCAGCTGCTGCTTGAGCCGCTCGGGCCGCTCGTTGCGCTCGATGGCGATCTGGGCGATCCGGCCGTTCACTTCCTGCTCCGTCACGCGGACACTGAGCTTCTCGGCGGCCTTGTCGAGCATGAAGAAGACCTTGAGGTCGTTCTGGGCCGCGATGGCCGTGGCCGCACGCTGGTCGGCCAAGTGCTCTTCAATCCGCTGCGGGTCGACGCCGCGGTACATCAGCTCCAGCCGCCGCCGCTCCAGGTTCCGCGCGGCCTGGGCCCCGCTGAACCGCTCCGGCAGGTCCATCTTCGTCACGTCCACCAGGTGCTTGGCGATCTGCTGACGCATGACCGACATCTGCTCGATCAGCACCCGCTGCTCGAGCCGATTGCGGATCTCGCCCTTGAGTTGCTCGCCGTTGACCATCCCGAAGCGGGCGGCCATGGCGTCGGCCTGCGCGGGGATGATCCGGTCGACGCGGGCCGGCTTGTAGGTCACCGTGAGCGCCATCCCGCGGAGCTCTTCGTTCTCGTGATTCTCGGGGCCGGTGGTCTTGATCGTGATCGTGTCGCCGGGCTTGGGGAGGCCCAGCTGCTGCGAGAAGTCCTCCACCACCAGCCCGACAATCATGCCCTTGCCCTGTTTGTCGGCCCCGGGCACCTGCACCACGATGCCGTCGGACTCGAAGTACGTCTTGCCGTTGGAACCTTCGAGCTTGGCGTGGCCCGTCAGATAATCGCCTTGCTCGGGAACCTCGCGCTCGTCGAGCGTGCCTTCCTGGATGCAGAGCTTCTCGAGCTCCTTGCCCACCATCTCTTCCGTCACGGAGGTCGCCGGCTTCTTGACCGTGATCCCCTCGAGGGCCGGCAGCTCAAACTCCGGCGGCACCTCGACCTCGATCTCGATCAGCAGCGGCTTGCCGGGTTCCACTTCCAACCGCCCCAGCTCCTCGCTGGTCGGGTTGCCCAAGACGCGGAGCTTGTGGTCCTCGATCGCCTTGCCGTAGGCCGAGGCGACCAGTTGCTCCTTGGCCTGCTGCTTCACCGCCTGCCCAAACCGCTTCTCGATCAATCTCCGTGGCGCCCGCCCCTTGCGGAAGCCCGGCACCTCGGACTCGACCGTCAGCGTGCTCAACTGGCTCTCCAGATGCTCATCCACCGTCTCCTTGGGGATCTCGATCCGCACTTTCTTGCGGCACGGGCCCAGGTCGGTGATCTCTACTTGGTTGGGACGCTCGGTTGCTTCGGCCATGTGAATCCACTCCGGGGTCCAGGGCGGCCGAACACACGTCGGCCAGGCCCCCCGCCCGAGGCGCGAAAGGGGACGACTATAGACCAGGTTCTTCAACAGCCGCCCCCCGACCGGAGGCTGCGGAAGTGTGGAAGTGGCGAAGTAGCAGAATGTGGTCAAGTGGCGAAGTGGGGGGGGGCCCCCCACGCGACGCACCGGGTCTACACTCGCCACCAAGCCGGAGTGGCGGAACTGGCAGACGCAACGGATTCAAAATCCGTCGCCCTTTAAAGGCGTGCAGGTTCAACTCCTGTCTCCGGCATTCAACCAAGCCGCGACACCCATCGAGGGTGAATGCGCGGCCTCCAAGCCAATCCTCGCCGCCATCCTCGGGCTCGCGGGGCTCCAGCGGGATCCTCCGCCGGTCGAGCGACCAGCGTCGCAATGGCACCGTCGGCGAGCCGGTGCTCAGGAAACACCCCCTCCCCCCCGGGCTTGCCGTGGTGGTCTTTTCCGCCAGCCCGACGCGCATCTGTTTCTTCAACGCATCGAGTTTCCATTGCACCTGGGCCGGGTCGCCCGCGACCCCGCCCGCACCGCCTTGTACGTGGCGGCGCTCACAACGGCGCGCTGCAAAGCGTCATCAGCGAGGACTTCGCACCCTACACCGCAGCGGGCCAGTCCCGCAAGGTCGCCGCGACCGCGTGCATGCGCAAACTCCTCGCCATCCTCAACGCACTGGTCCAAGACAACATGCTCCGAAGCGAAAAAACCGCCCAAAACCCCACCGAAACGCCTTGACTTCGAACACCGTCGTTTCGCGTGGAACTCGGCACCTTGGACTGGTGGTGGTGGTGGGGGGGGGTGGGAGGGCGATGGGAGGGGGTGGGGCGGCGTTAAGCGTCGCGCGATAGCCACCACAGCCCGCCCATGCACGCGCCCGCCGTCAGCCACTGCAAGAGCAGCGACGCCAGCACATATGGCACCACGCACAGGACGATCCCCGCAAGCGCCGGATACAGCCGCTCGTTCTTCTTCCCGTACATGATCAAGGCCATTCCCACAACGCCCAAGATCAGCGAAGTGAAGATCCCGCCGGTGGAAAAGTCCATAAAGCACCCGTCGACCGCTCACCATCCCCACCCGAGCCGCACGTCGAATCACCCGGCCCAGCCGCACATCATGCGGGTGTGGGCGGGCGACCCCCCGCCGACTCTGACGCTCCCCGGCGGTTATGGGCCGAGCGCTTTCACACCGCCCGATCCCGGTCCTCAGACTTCGATCACCATGGCCACCGAGTTGCCACCGCCCAGACACAACGCGGCCAACCCGCGCTTCGCACCTGTGCGAATCAAATGGTGGATCAGCGTCGTCAGCACGCGCGCCCCGGAACCGCCGATCGGGTGTCCCAGCGCCACGCCGCCGCCGCCGATGTTCAGCCGTGCCTCGTCGATGCCTAGTACTTTGATGTTGCACAGCGCTTGAGCCGCAAACGCTTCGTTGATCTCGAACAGGTCGATATCCTTTCTCCCCAGCCCCGCCTTGGCCAGCGCCATCCGCACGCCCTCGATCGGAGCCGCGAAGATGTCCTTGGGTGCGATCCCGCTTGTGGCGTAGCTCACGATCTTGGCGATCGGCTTCACGCCCATCTGCTCCGCCTTCGCCAATGACGCTACCGCCAGCGCCGCCGCCCCGTCGGAGATCTGGCTTGCGTTCCCCGCCGTCACCGTGCCGTCTTTATCGAACGCGGGCCGCAGTTTGCCGAGGCCGTCGGCGGTCGAGTCCGCGCGGATGCCCTCATCGGCGCTCACGCCCGGCGACTTCTTGTCCAGGCATTGCTCGCCGCTCAGCGCCACGATCTCCGCCTTGAACCAGCCTTGTTTGGTCGCCTCGGCCGCCCGCTGGTGGCTCTGGGCCGCGAAGCGGTCCTGCTCCGCCCGGCTCACCTCGTGCTTCTTGGCGATGTGATCCGCCGCGTTCCCCATGGCCCAGCACTCGAACGCGCACCGCAGCCCGTCGAATGCCATGTGGTCTTCCATCGTCGTCGGGCCATATTTCACGCCCTCGCGGATCCGCGCGAAGTGGGGGGCCGCCGTCATATTTTCAAAGCCCCCGGCGATCACCAACTGGTTGTCGCCGGCCTTGATCGACTGCGCCGCCGTCATCACGGCCTGCAAGCCCGACCCGCACACCTTGTTCACCGTCTGCGCCGAGAGCGTGTCGGGCAGGCCCGCCTTGAGCCCCGCTTGCCGCGCCGGGTTCTGACCCAGCCCCGCCTGCAAGACGCAGCCCATGATCACCTCGTCGACACTCGACTGGCTCCCGATCGCGTCCATCACTGCCTTGATCGCGTAAGCGCCAAGCTGGGGCGAAGGTACCTTCGACAACCCGCCCATGAACTTCCCCACGGCCGTCCGTTTGGCGGCGAGAATGACAGGCGTCTGAGCGGCGTTGGACATGGATTCCTCGCTTACTAATGGGCGGAATGAAGAGCGTGCGATCGACCTCGCATCTTTGGCCGGTGGCAAGCCCCGCGTCGCCCAACCCGCGCTCCGGCTCAACCGCCTAGACCGTGTGTACGCTCGACCGACATGCTCGCCCCGGCCACGCTCACGCCCGCTCAGTCTGTTCTCCGCGCCGTCGAGCTGCTCGCCGTCTTCTTCCTCGCCCCGGCCCTGCTCGCCTGGCTCATCCACACCGGCGTCCTCAACGCCCGTCAGGTCATCTTCCCCGCCATCTGGGGTTTAGGTCTGCTCACGCTCTTCGCCCTGCTGCTCGATCCGCGCTTCGAGCGCCGCCAACTCTGGAACTTCGCCGGCGTCCGCCCCGCGCTCCCCGGCATGCTCGCCCGCTTCGCGCTCGCCGCCCTCGCGCTCACGCTGCTACTCGCTTGGACCCGACCCGACCTCATGCTCCGCCTCCCCCGCGAACGCCCAGGCATCTGGCTCATGGTCATGCTCGGCTACCCCGTCGTCAGCGTCTACGCCCAGGAGATCGCCTTCCGAACCTTCTTTTTTCACCGCTACGCGACGCTCATCGCCCGTCCCATTCCCCTCATCGCCATCAACGCCCTCGCCTTCGGCTGGGCCCACGTCATCATGCTCAACTTCTACGCAGTCGTCTTCTCCATCGTCGGTGGCGCCCTCTTCGCACGCACCTACCTCTCGTCCCGCTCCACCGCCGCCGTCTGCCTTGAACACGCCCTCTACGGCTGCTTCATCTTCACCATCGGGTGGGGCTGGTTCTTCTTCGGCGGGGCCGTCGGCAGGCGTTGAGCAGCGCCGCCGTTCCCTATGCTCGACCATGCCCACCGCTTGGCAATCCTCCGAACTCAACGACCCCCACGCCCGCAGCGACAAGGCCGGCAAAGTCCGCGGCATGTTCGCCGCCATCGCCTCTAGCTACGACCTCAATAACCGCCTCCACTCCCTCTGGCAAGACCAGGCCTGGCGCCGCTTCGCCGTCCGCGCCGCCGCCGTCAAGCCCACCGATGTGGTCCTCGACGTCGCCTGCGGCACCGGCGACCTCACCCGCGCCTTGGCCAAGGGCGGGGCCGCTCGCGTCACCGGGCTCGACTTCACTCGCGAGATGCTCGACATCGCCGACCGCAAGCGCGTCGCCGCCGCCCGCGGCCCGCTCCACGATCGCATCAACTACCTCGAAGGCGACGCCCAGGCCCTGCCCTTCCCCGACGCCTCCTTCGACATCCTCTCGATCGCCTTCGGGATCCGCAACGTCCAAGACCCAGCCATTGCTTTGGCCGAGTTCCGCCGAGTCCTCAAACCGGGTGGTCGCCTGATCGTGTTGGAGTTCGACAGACCGACGCTCCCCCTCGTCGGCGCGTTGTCGGACTTCTATACGCGCAAAATTATGCCCATTACCGCCACCCTCATCAGCGGCGACCGCTCCGGCGCTTACAAATATCTCCCCGCTTCCGTGGCCACGTTCATGGACCGTTCGGTACTGGGAGCGCTGATCCTGCGCTCCGGCTTCCAAGACCTCAAGCAAACCGGTCTCTCACTGGGCGTCTGCGTCTGCCACCGCGCCGTCGCGGTCTGACTTCGCTCCCGCCCGCCCGATAACCGCAACGCCCGTGCGGCCCGCCAAGCGGAGGGTCATTTTCATTGCTTCGACCCGCCCAGCGCCGATCGCCTTGATGTCCACGTAACGGACACTCGCCCTGCGGAGTTGGCGGCGAACAGAGACCATCCCGAACCTCACCCGGTCAGAGTGGAACTCGCCCCGGCACCCGGCCCATTGTGGAGCGACTTCCTATGACCCGCGACCTCGCCCTCGAGCGTTTCTTTGAGATCCTCATCTCCGGTGACCGCCCCCTCGCCCGCGCTTTCGTTCAAGAACTCCTCGCCACCGGTTACACACCCTCCGACATGGTTACCGAGGTCTTCTGGCCCACCTACGAGAACCTCGACAAGCTGCAGCGCGCCGACCAGATCGCCGCCCTCAATCTCCACCTCGCCACGCGGCTCCTCCGCGTCCTGGTTGACCAGAACATGTCCCGCATGCCCTTCAAGCCCTCCAATGGCCGCTCCGTCTTCGTCCTCTGTGGCCAGAGCGAGAGTGAAGAGATGGGTGCCCAGATGGCCGTCGACCTCCTCGAAGCCAACGGCTTCTCCGTCGCGTTCGTCGGCGGTGGCATCGCCAACGATGAGATCGTCGCTCAGGTCAACGAGCGCAAGCCCTCCGTCCTCTTGATGTTCTCCTCCCTCCCCAACGACCTCCCCAACATCCGCGCCCTCATCGATACCCTCACCTCCATCGGCGCCTGCCCCAACACGCAGATCGCCGTCGGTGCCGGCGTCTTCAACCGCGCCGAGGGTCTCGCCGAGGAGATTGGCGCCGATATCTGGGCCACCTCTCCGCTGGAGATGGTCGAGCGACTGATGGAAGAGCCCGACCGCCGCGCCGAGGCCCACCAGCGCACCGTCGGCAAGAGCCGCCGCACCAAGAAGGCCGCCTGAACGAAATCGCCCCCGTTCCCATCGGGGAACGGGGGTCTGTTTTTAGCGCTTCTTGACCGCCGCCCGCGCCAGCGAAGCGTCCCGATCCGCGTCGGTCATCGCGTCCCACTGCGCCGGGCAATCGTCGCAGCAGAACCCGACCTTCTTCCCGCGATACGTCCGCACGTTCTCCGGGAGCGCCATGTATGGGGCCTTGTCCGTCCCCACCGGGTGCTCATCCATGACCGCGCAGAACGCGTTGACCACGTTCACTCGCCTGTCCGTCGCTCCGGCCGTGGCGCTCGCGGCGGCGCCGAGGGTCCCGGTCTCCTTCTTGCTCGATTGCTGGCAACCGGCACCCGCCACGGCGAACAGCATCACGAGACTCCCAGCGATGGCTTGCCGCATATCCTTTATCCTTCGATAAACGGTTCCGCGGCCAGTCCGAGTCCTCGACCCCTCCATCGCCAGCCGCGTGTCAGACGATGTACCCTAGTCAAACGGGCGAGGGGCCCTTCAGGTTTTTCACCATGTCTGA
>Ga0105047_10011158_pt1 | contig 14609 bp, 9 predicted proteins | sample MAT04_FD_78384 | JGI IMG/M metagenome (GOLD analysis project Ga0105047, IMG submission 78384) | Freshwater microbial communities from Lake Fryxell liftoff mats and glacier meltwater in Antarctica - MAT-04 (megahit assembly) | ecosystem: Environmental > Aquatic > Freshwater > Ice > Liftoff... | reverse complement strand
ATCTGTACAACCATATTGATCGGTTACTGTTAAATTAACAGTGTAAGTTCCATCGGCATTATAAACATGTACCGGATTGGCAAGAGTACTTGTGCCACCATCCCCAAACGTCCATGCGTATGTAAGGTTTGGTCCGGTTGATGTACTTTGAAAAATAACCGGTTTGCCGGGGCAAGATAAAGTATCAATACTTATATAATCAGCCACGGGTGTCGAAATAATTAAGGCATTATTTAATCCAATACTGTCTTTACAGCCATAACTATCCTGCACTACAAGCGTTACATTATATATGCCTGAGCCACTATACATGTGTTGAAATGGGGGTGAAGTAAGTGTATCGCTTACGCCATCTCCATAATTCCAATACCAGTTTGTAATTGCATGGGTACCATCGGTTACAGACAAATCTGTAAAAGTAACAGCAGCATTTAAACAACTGCCGGGTACTGCGGGTATAAAACCTGCAGTAGGACCATTAACCGTTATATAATTAGGTTTAATAAGCGTATCCTTACAACCATTAACATCTGTTATAATTAACCTTATATCGTATAAACCGGCATTTACAAAAACATGAGAAACATTATTTCCTGAAAAAGGTCCTGTACCATCATCAAAATCCCATTCATAATTTACAATGGCTGGATTTGTTTGAGTAGAAGTGGCAGTAAAAGTTGTAGCGCTGTTTTTACATAATTGAGTGAGTGAAGCAGTAAACAATGCTTGTTCATTTGCTATTGTTACCACATCAGTTTTAGTATAACTACAGCCGGTTGAAATATTTGTAACAACTAATGTAATAGTATAAGTTCCTACACTTGCATAAGTGTGCACAGGGTTTTGCAAAGTAGATGTGGCACCGTCACCAAAATTCCAATTCCAGGTATCTGCACCAATTGACTGATCAATAAAGGTTCTTGTAAATTTGTTATTACAAGTAGACGTTATTGAAAATATTGCAATGGGGGGTTTTACATGAATATAGTCTGGAATTGTAAGCGTATCGGCACAGCCATTGTTACTTACAATTAAAATTATTGTAAAAAAACCTGTATCCTCATAAGTATGAGTAGGATTTTGATCGGTGGAAGTACTTCCATCCCCAAAATTCCAATTCCAGTTTGTTATTGTACCGGTACTAAGATCTTGAAAAGTTACAGGTAACATTGCACACACATCTGTGGGTGTTGCTGAAAAATTTGGTATAGGCTTTAAAGCAGCCTTTATGCCTTGCAGTACTCGTATGGTATCAGTACATCCGCCGGCGGTTGTAACTACCAATTGGATATCATAATTTCCCGCCGGGAATGTGTAAGAAGGATTTTGTAGAGTTGAAGTAACACTATTTCCAAAATCCCATTGATAGGATGTAACAGGATCAACACTTGTAACGGTTGAACCAAAGGTCCAACTTAATGGAGCGCAACCTTGCTGTGGTAAATTATTTATAGTTGCTACCGGTGGTTGTATCGTTATGTAATCTGTTTTTACTAAAGTATCAGTACATCCATTTGCGTTGGCAGTTATTACGGTTACAGTATAAGTACCTGCAGCTAAATAGGTATAATTTGGGTTTGCATTATTAGAAGTACCTCCATCGCCAAATAACCATTCGGTAGCAACTGCACCAGCAGTTGTGCTTACAAAGTTTACTGTTAATGGTGCACTACAAGCATTGCGTGGTGATCCGCTAAAAACCGTTGCAGGTTTAGCAAACACTGTTATTGGATGTACTTTTGTAACCTGGCAGCCACCAAAATCGCTCACTAAAGTAATGCTATAATTGCCTGGTGCTGTATAAGTCTTTACAGGATTTAAAGCAGTTGAAGTAGTTGCATCTCCAAAATTCCATGCAGCAGAAACAGGCGTTGGAGCAGATGTGTTTATAATTGAAAACGCTGTACCCACGCAAACAGTTGCAGGAGCGGTAAAATCAGCGTTAACAGTTCCAATGATAATAGGATTAGGATTTGTAAAAGTATCTGTACAGCCTGTAGTATTGGTTACAACCAACTGCACAATATAGCTTCCGGGTGCTGTGTATGTATGCGGCGAAGCAAAACCGGTAGCAGTGCCGCCATCGCCATAAGACCATTGATAAGAAAGCACACCGGTACCTGTAGATAAATTTTGAAAATTGATTGTTTGTGGGGCAGCACAACTCGAAGGAGCAGTATTTGTAAAATTTGCCGTAACACCGCTGCTGATAGTAATATAATTTGATTGTGGAAAATTTTTAGTACAGCCAAAAGAATTGGTAACATTTAAAGAGACGGTATAATTACCCGAAGCTGTGTATGTATGTACCGGATTTTGTAAAGTAGAGGTTACTCCATCTCCAAAATTCCAAAGCCAGTTTGAAATTGTTCCGCTACCGGCAGTACTTAAATCTGTAAAGGAAACCGGTAAAGGAAAACAACCCGTGCGTGGACTTCCATTAAAGTTTGAGGTTGGTTTAGCGTAAACAGTTATGTAGTCTTCTTTCAATAACGTATCAGTAACGCCTGCTGCGTTTCTTACAATAAGCCTTATATCGTAACTACCGGGGTTTAAATAAACAGTTGATGGGTTAGCTAAAAATGATATGGTGCTGTTACCAAGATCCCATTTCCAATAATTAGGATTACCTGTAGATGTGTCAGTAAAATTAACACTAAAAGGCGCACAACCACTTAGAGGGGTTCCCTTAAACTGGGCTGCCAATTGGGCTTTCGATAAAAGGGTCAACAATACAAATAATGCGCTAAGACACAATTGTTTGATGAGCATTTTTCCGCTCATAAGGGTTGTTTTTTGTTTTTGCTGGATGTTTGGATTTTCCGCAAACCGGATATTACCATACTATAACAGACTAAAACCTAAAAAATTGTATAAAAATGTATAAAAATTATATTTCAAACAAGGTTTATTCACAAAGTTTTAATGTACCACAAGTCAACATGCAATTTAATAAATAAATTACTAAACATGCATCTTATTATATCCATTAAAGTATTTTTCAATCTATTCATTTACAAATATTTATGGATATATTAAACCCTTATTAGCTTTTTAAAATATTCTACAAATCATTAATTTGGTATTTTAAATTTGAGTATACTTATTCATTATATACCCAATAAAATATTTACTATTTAAAGTTTCACCGGTAGCATTTTTACAAATATCTTCAGAATTATAATATCTGCCATGCGTATAAATATTTTTTTGTAGCCATAGTAAAACAGGTAAATTATTTCCTTTACTTATTTCCTCTTCTACATTTGATAATGCTTTTTTGATAGCAGCAAAAAATTGCGCTGCGTATAAACTACCAATACTGTAAGTGGCGAAATATCCAAAACTTCCATGGCTCCAATGTACATCTTGCAAGCAGCCTCGCACATCATCAGGCACTGTAACACCTAGATATTTTTTGTAATGTTCATTCCAGTATGCAGGAATATCTTTGGCAGAAATAGTTCCTTCTATCAATAATTTTTCTATTTCGTATCTTATCATTACATGAAAATGATAGGTAAGTTCATCTGCCTCTGTTCGAATTAATGATGGTTGTACTTGGTTGATAGCAGCGTAAAATTGTTCAACTGTTTTATGTTTAAATTGGTGCGGAAATTTTTCTTGTATTAAAGCATAGTTATGGTTCCAAAAAGGTAATCCTCTTCCAATGCAATTTTCCCAAAGCCGACTCTGGCTTTCGTGTATGCTTAGGCTGCAATATTCTCCCAGTGGCATGCCGTATTCGTTATTGGGCAATCCCTGTTCGTATAACGCATGCCCGCCCTCATGTATGCAACTCCAAAGCATATTGTTAAAATCATTTTCATCTACCCTTGTTGTTACCCTTACATCGGTGCTGCTAAAATTTGTCGTAAAAGGATGTTCACTAATATCCTGCCGGCCTGCATCAAAATTAAAATGCATCCTTTTTAAAATTTCTATACCGGTATCCCATTGTACGTTTTTATCAAAATGCTGATGCAGCATACTGTTGTCAAATTGCGGCTTTGTTGCAATTTTTTCAAGCAGGGTTGATAATTGAGGTCTTAGGTCTGCGAAAAGTTTATCTGTTATAGTGGTAGTTAATCCTTTATCATAATCGTTCATCAACGCATCGTAAGGATGTTTTTCATAACCAAGTAATTCTGCTTCCTGCTTTTTTAGATTAATAATTCCCTGCAAAGGTTTTTCAAAAGTTGAAAAACTATTTTCTTTTCGTGCCTGTATCCATGCATGATAACCTGCATTTATTGCACTGCTTAATGTGTGTACAAATGTGGCAGGTATCTTTTTATTTCTGTTATAATCTTCGAGGCTTAATTGTATATTTCTTTTTTCTTTTGCTGATAAGTTTTCTTTTGAAGAAAGTTCTTTTAGTAATTCACCAAGAGTATCTGTAGTAAAATGTTCGTGTGCCAGTTCATTAAGGGTAGCTATTTGCCTTCCTCTTGCATCGTTACCATTTTTGGGCAGATATGTTTCCTGATCCCATTGCAAAACGGCAGAGGCATATTTAATATCTGCAATTTTTTGAAGTTGGGTTTTGTATTGATTATAATTAAATGGTTTATTCATAAAGTTTTTAGTTGTATTGTAATCTAAATAAATTTCCAACAATTAATAACAGCTTAAAATATATTACTTTTTGTAATCTAAAATTCAACATACATTTATTGCTAATAAAAATATGGCGATGTTAATTAAAGATATTATTCTTTCTCTTGAAACTATAGCCCCGGCTTCATTACAGGAAGATTATGACAATGCAGGCCTACTTACTGGTAGCACAAATATGGTTTGCACTGGGGCACTAATTAGCCTAGATTGCACAGAAGCGATAGTACAGGAAGCAATTGATAAAAACTGTAACCTAATTGTTGCACACCACCCCATCGTTTTTAAAGGATTGAAAAAAATAAACGGCAATAATTATGTAGAACGTACAATTATAAAAGCTATAAAAAATGATATCGCTATTTATGCCATTCATACTAATTTAGATAATGTGCTTGATGGTGTAAACGGAAAAATAGCCGAAATGCTTGGGCTTCAAAATGTACGGATACTTTCACCCAAAAAAGGTTTGTTGAAAAAACTGGTTGTTTTTTCGTCGCAATACAATGCACAAAAATTAACTGAAGCACTTTTTGCAGCGGGCGCAGGCAATATTGGTAATTACAGCGAATGTAGTTTTTCAACAGACGGCAAAGGAACGTTTACACCTGGAGAAAATTCAAATCCCGAAACGGGAAGTATAGGGAAAAGAGAAACGTTGAACGAGGTAAAAATTGAAGTGATTTACCCTGAATGGCTGGAGCAGAAAATCTTACATGCCATGAAGGATAACCACCCGTATGAAGAAGTGGCACATGATGTTTATAATTTGAACAATGCATACCAAAATATTGGGAGTGGAATTATAGGAGAACTTGCCATACCAATGGATGAAAATAATTTTTTATTAAAGGTTGCGAGCGTATTTAAAGTAAAAGCTATTAAACACACTAATTTGCTTGGTAAAAAATGCAAAAAAGTAGCCGTCTGTGGAGGTGCCGGCAGTTTTTTAATAGAAAACGCAAAAGGCGCAGGTGCAGATATCTATATTACATCTGATATTAAATACCACGAGTTTTTTGATGCTGATGGAAAAATCTTATTAGCAGATATTGGCCATTATGAAAGTGAGCAGTTTACTATTGAACTGCTTTTTGAAATTTTGAGTAATAAATTCCCTAACTTTGCGCTCCTTAAAACAGGTGTAAATACTAACCCTGTTCAATATTTTGTTCCTTAAAACAATTATAAAATACAAAAAATACCATGGCAGCAGTTAAAGAATTTTCAGTAGAAGAAAAATTGACTTCTCTTGTTCGTTTGCAAAAAATTGATAGTAAGCTGGATGAAATACAGATACTTAAGGGTGAATTGCCGATGGAAGTTAAAGATTTAGAAGATGAAATTGAAGGGTTACATGCACGCCAAACACGTGTGGAAGAAGAAATAAATGGTATCACGGAGTTTATTGACCAACGCAAAGAAGGTATTAAAGAAGCTCAGGCACTTATAGCTAAATATGAGAAGCAAAGCGAAAACGTTAAAAACAGTCGTGAGTTTGAAGCTATTAACAAAGAAATAGAAATGCAACAGCTGGAAGAAAAGCTTTGCGAAAAACATATAAAGGATGCTAACGAGGAAATTTCTGAAAAAGCACGCCAGTTAGAAATTGCTAAAAAAGCAGTATCTACAAAAGAATCTAACCTTAGCGGTAAAAAAAGTGAGCTGGAAAAAATTATAAGCGAAACAGAAAAAGAAGAACAGCATTTTGGGAAAGATATAGAAAGCGCACGTGCTCATGTGGAAGAAAGATTATTGGTAGGATACGATCGTATTCGTAATAACTATCGCAACGGGCTTGCAGTTGTTGCGGTAGAAAGAGATAGCTGCGGTGGTTGTTTTCACGCTATTCCTCCACAAAAACAAAGCGAAATAAAACTTCGTAAAAAGATTATGGTTTGCGAAAACTGTGGTAGAATTTTGGTGGATGCTGAGTTAAATGATGGGATTGAGGTAAAGTAAAAAGAACTGATCTTTAATCAATCCTATCCTTTTCAAGTGGAAGAGAAATGGATAAGATGTTTAGATAGCATGGTGTATTTAAAATTATTTATAAAAGCTTTCTTAGAAATAAGAAGGCTTTTTTGTTTATAGACAAATTATTTATAGATCAAGATTCTGTAAATGCAAAAGCTATTATGGAAATAGAAGGAATGTTAATGAGTAACTGTTTCGGCCTTTTATATTGATACAGTTATTATTCCCGCATATTGCATCTACAAAGCTAAATATTTAATTTTTTGCCTTTGCTGTCAAGAGAATACAAAATGTTTGTCAAAATATTTTCCATAAAAAAGTTGAAAAAAGATGTAATGCTCATTGTAGCCCTGATAGAAACGGATATACTTTTGTGAGGCACGAGCAAAAGATAGCAGTGGATAGCAGGAGACAATTGCTTGATAAAATTTCTGTTGCTCATGCTCCTCGTTCCTTTGACGGGTAAACTCTTTGGCGTTCAATTATTCAGCTCCAGCTTTTTTATTTTTCTTTTTTTTCTTGCTTGGCTCATACACGTCAATTGCTTTATCAACCAATTTTAAAAAATCGTTTTGTAGAAAATTGGTTTTATCAGATGCCGATATGGCTGTTTGTCTTACATCTGCCCATGTTGAATTATTTAAATAGGGCGAATCTTTTAATTTTAAACCAAACATGGCAACAGCGGCGGCAAATTTATCGCAATTTGTAGGATTGTCATTAAACGTAGTAGGTATAGAAAATCTAATCTCCTGTAGTTTGTTTAACTTATCATCCGCATCGGTAAATTTTAAATATAGTTTTCCAACATCTTCATTTTTATTGCATGCCACGCCAGGTTCGATTTCAAAAATTGCCATGGTACTTCCCCCACTTCCTATTTCTCCTCCATCTATTTCGCTACTGCCATCCTGTACTGCTTCTTTTTTATTATCAAAACCAACAAGCCGGTAACTACCTACTTGTGTACGATTAAAAACTACATTTATAAAAGCATTTTCTGCTACGGCATACAATGTTTCTGTAAGTTCATGCACCAACACTTTTTCGGCCTCGTGCAGGTTATCGAGGTAAGCATAATTACCATTGCCCCGTTTGGCAAGGGTTTGCAATTTTGAATCTTTAAAATTACCCATACCTACGCCAAGGCAGGTAAGGTAAATGCCTGTTTGCTTTTGTTTTGTTATTAATTCATCCAAGGCTTTTTCAGATGTCTGTCCTACATTAAAATCCCCGTCTGTAGCAATGATAACCCGGTTGTTACCTCCCGGTATAAAATTTAAATTAGCCAATTTATAAGCTGCTACTATAGCAGATTCTCCCGGCGTATCCCCGGCTGCTTCCAACTGCTCCAAAGAATTGTTTATTTTTTCTTTTTCATCTCCATTTGTTGGGGCAAGCCAGGTGCCTACAACACCACCGTAGGTTACAATAGATACCTTGTCTATTGACCGCAAATTTTTTACAAACAGTTGAAACGCTTCTTTTAAAAGTGGCAACCTGTTTGGCATATCCATACTGCCAGATACATCAATTAAAAAAACAAAGTTGCCAGGTGGTATTTTATTAAGATCAATTTTTCTTGCACTGATTTTTAAAAAAAGCAACTGGTTTTTAGTATTCCATGGGCAAGCTGTTATGGAGGAACTTATACTAAAAATATCTTTTCCATTTGGCACATCGTAACCCAAGTTAAAATAGTTAATCATTTCTTCTATACGAACAGCATCTGGCGGAACTTGGCTCTTCATATTTAAAAACCTGCGCACATTACTGTAGGCGGCTTTGTTTACATTAAGTGAGAAGCCTGTGTGGGGAAATTTTTCTGTTTTTACAAACTCATTTTCTATCAATTTAAAATAAGTTTCATCACTTAAAGCAGCATTAAACCTTTCTGTTTCCTTTTCATTTTTTGTAAACGAAATAAGTTTTGGTTTGTATTTAATAATAGTAGTGGCAGCTGTTTTAAGTACTGTAATAACCCATGTATCTGTTTTTACACTTACTGTTTGTGCATCATAACCATTGAGCGAAATAGTTACCGTGTCATATAAATGTTTTGTAGCAATACCAAAACTACCATCAGTGCCTGACGTATAGATTAATTTAGCAGAATGAAGATAAATTTTCGCATTTTGAAGTGCATTATTTTTTTCATCACGAACATTTCCCCTAAGGAAATATTGTGATTTTGCAGAATAAAAAGCACAAAAAAACAGGCAATATGCAACTATTTTTTTCAATTAGTATTGCGATTGTATCGCAGTATTTATGATGTTTTAATTTGGTAAATAGTTATTAAAAATTGTATAAAACAATATATTAAATAATTGTTATCATAAAAATTTCCATGGTAAATATAAATTATTTTATAGATAGCTTGTTGTTAAAGGCAATTCCAAATAAATTTGTTAGCAGTCATCATTAATAAAAAATCATCAGATTTATTTATAATTTATTCTTCAACTAATTTATAAATTTCTTTTAAATTTCTTGCATACCCATCATAATCTAAGCCATAACCCAGCAAAAATTTATCAGGCACGTTAAAGCCTAAATAGTCAATTGTTACTGGATGAGCCAATGCTTCTGGTTTGTGTAAGAGTGCGGCAATTTTTAGAGAAGCGGGTTGTTGATTTGCAAGTTGTGGCAAAAATTCGCTTAAAGTTTTTCCTGTATCAACTATGTCTTCCAACACAATTACATGTCTTCCGGTAAGGGTTGCATCCAAGCCTATAGAAGTAATAACCTGCCCTGTACTTTTTGTGCCTTTGTAAGAAGCTAATTTAATAAAACATATTTCCACTTCAATGGTAAGTTCTTTAAAAAGATCTGCCGCAAACATAAAAGAGCCGTTTAATATTGCAATAAAAAGTGGTCGTTTGCTTTCGTAATCTTTGTTAATTTCTCTCCCTAATCTCTTTACCTGGTCATCTATTTGTGCAGCAGTTATGTACGGAATAAACTTTTTATCGTTTACTTGAATTACAGACATAAAAATTATTTAGAAAGCGTTAGAGATTCAGAAGTTGATGGACGTAATTTTATTTTTGTTCCTTTCTGGACTATTTCGGATGCAGGTAAATTATTAAACTGCGAAAGATATTTTAACTGGACCGCATTATTTTGCGCAATATCGTAGAGTGTTTCTTTTTGCAATGCAATATAAAAGTCCCTGTTTCCCTGCTTGGGTTTTCTCTCCAGATAAATAAGCTGGTCATCTTTTAATAACCCCTCTGCTGTAAGATCATTATACTCCATCAATTTTGCTAAATCAATACCTGCTATTGTAGCTATGGCCAATAACGATGTACCTTTTGTAGCGTATAAACCTTTTAACCCGTTAAACTTTGTATTCAATTTAATTGATTGCTCAATAGAGGTAACATCGGTTTGTACGACAGCAACTTTTTGAGTATTGGCTATTTTATTAATAGCAATATCATCTACATCTTGCGGCGTCATATTATCATATTGCTGCAAATTATATTTTTCAATATTAGATATTACAATTTGCGGATAGCGTGGATTGGTTGCATAACCTGCTTTTTTTAATCCAAAGGCCCAGCCTTTATAATCTGATGGAGCCAGCTCAAAAAGAGAAGCATAGCGTGGAGATGTTTTTAAATAATCACTGTGGTCTTTGTAACTTTCTTCGGGCTTACTGTATTTTCTAAAACATTCATTGGGCGCATCATCAGTGTGTTTTACACTTTCGCCGGTCCAGGTACTTTTACATTTTATGCCAAAATGATTGTTAGATCTTTTTACTAAATCACTGTTACCACATTCGGTTTCTAAAATACCTTGTGCAAGCGTAACAGATGCGGGAATACCGGAGCGTTTCATTTCTGCAATTGCTATATCTCTGTAAGTGTTTATGTATTCATCCGGCGTTATTTTTTGTGCAAAAGAAATGCTGCCTGTTAATATAGCAGTCATTACAATAATAAATTTCTTCATATTATATTTTTCTTATGATAGATATTCCATCTCTTACGGAAAGTAAAACCTGTTCTGTTCTTTTATCTTTGGCTACATGCTCATTAAATGCATGAATAGCAATTGCATTTTTTCCTGTTATATTCTCTTCCAGTACCTGCCCATGAAAAAGTACATTATCGGCCAATATGAAACCGTTTTGTTTTAGCTGCGGCAAAGTTAATTCGTAATAGTCAATATAACTCACTTTATCAGCATCAATAAAAACAATATCCCAATTATGCTCTAACGTTGAAATAATTTTTTTAGCATCTCCAATATGCAATTTTATATTTTCTTTATAAGAACTTTTATTAAAGTTCTGTTGTGCCGTGGCAGCATCTTCTTCTCTTATTTCTATGGTATGTATTTCACCATCCTGTTGTAACCCCGCAGCAAGGCACAATGCACTAAAGCCCGTAAAAGTGCCTATTTCTAATACTTTCAGCGGGTTTACCATTCTGCTTATTAATTGCAAAAACTTCCCCTGCACGGCTCCACTTACCATATGCGCATGAGGGTGAGTAGCATTTGTTTCATCTAAAACCTGCTGCAATAATTCTTCATGCGCTGTTGAAAACTGCTCTGAATAAAATTCGGCTTTGGAGTTAATGATTTCCATTTTATGCAATTTGAGGTTGCGCTTTTTTAGATATTATTAACAGACCAATGAACGTTAAAAAACCATTTAGCAGCAACAATTCTGACCCAATCTGCAAACCACCGAATATTTCTTTCTGAAATTTATCTACAAAAAAACAAATGAGCGGAGCTGCAATACAAATAAATGGAACAAGATTATCATGAACACTTCTCTTTGTAAGTATACCAAATGTAAAGAGGCCAAGCAATGGGCCATAAGTATAAGCGGCTACTTTTAAAATAACCCCAATCATGCTCGGATCGTTTATTTTATAAAACACCAACACAAATAATAAGAATACAAATGCTACCATTAAATGCACTCTTTGTCTTAATTTCTTTTTGGCGGCTTCCGTCATGTCGTCTCTGCGCTGCATTCCAATTATATCAATACAAATTGAAGACGTGAGTGCGGTAATAGCGCCATCTGCACTTGGAAACAATGCAGAGATTAATGCAATAATAAATATAACAGAAACGATGGGCGGCATGTGATGCAATGCAAGCTCAGGAAATAATTTATCGCCCGTAACTGTAACGCCCTGTTGTGCCCCGTACAAATGCAATAAACCACCTAAGAAAAGAAATAATAACAAAACCGATACTAAAATAATAGATAGTGTAATTATATTTTTTTGAGAATCACCCAATCGTTTTACAGAGATTGTTTTCTGCATCATTTCCTGATCCATACCCGTCATGGTGATCGTTATAAATGCGCCGGCCAAAATTTGTTTTACAAAAAATAATTTACTTTCCGGTTCTGTAAAAAATACTTTTGAATAACCTCTATCCTTCATGGCATCTAACGCAGAAAACAAATTAAGATCCATCGTATTTAAAATATACAATACACAAACCACCAAACCAGAAAGCATAAAAGTTGTTTGCAACGTATCTGTAAATACAATTGTTTTTACACCACCTTCATAGGTGTAAACTAAAATCATGATTAAAATAATGAGTGTAGTTACCCAAAAAGGCACACCCAATTGAGAAAGTATTGCATCCTGTAAAATCTTTACTACTAAATATAATCTCGCAGTAGCACCTAATGTTCTGCTTAATATAAAAAAAGATGCACCGGTTTTGTAAGATTTTACGCCAAGTCTGCCACTTAAATAATTATAGATAGAAGTTAAGTTAAGCCTGTAATATAATGGCAGCAGTACATAAGCCACTACAATGTAGCCGATAAGGTAACCAAGGGCAATTTGAAAATAAGCGAATGCTTCTTTACCAACACCACCTGGCACACTCACAAACGTAACACCAGACAGAGATGTGCCGATCATGCCAAATGCCACCAGCATCCAATTACTGTTTTTGTTACCAATAAAAAAAGATTCGTTGTTAGAATTTTTGCTGGTGTACCAAGCTACAATCAACAACAAAATAAAATATCCTACTACAAACGATAAAAGAAGGTATGGCGACATAAGCGTTTTTTAAAAAAAAATCTATTAGCTATTGGTTATAGAAAACCGAAAGTAAGTTTTTAAACAGTAAATTCAAACAACAAACATGTTTTAGATAAATAATTACAGCTAAAATTATTTTCAATTATAATTTGTTACATAGAATTATCATTTATCTTGAAAACTATACCTGCTAATAATTTAAAACTTTTTGTATGAACCAACGCTTTTATTCACTCGACGTTTTTAGAGGAGCAACAGTAGCGCTGATGATACTGGTAAATAATCCTGGCTCGTGGGGTTCTATCTATCCACCGCTGAAACATGCGCCCTGGCATGGTTGTACGCCAACAGACTTGGTTTTTCCTTTTTTTTTATTTGCGGTAGGTAATGCCATGGCTTTTGTAATGCCAAAGCTGGAAGCGGCAGGCGAAAAAACCTTCTGGTATAAAATTGTAAAACGCACCCTGCTTATTTTTATAATAGGATTGTTTTTAAACTGGTTTCCTTTTATTAAATATGATGCCGATGGAAATTTAGTAGGCAAACCATTTGAAACACTTCGTTTGTTGGGCGTGCTGCAACGCATCGCTATCTGTTATTTCTTCGCTTCCATAATTGTACATTATTGTAAAGTAAGAGGTGCGTTTTTAGTAAGTGCTATTATCTTATTAGCCTACTGGTTTTTATGTGTTGTAGCAAACCCTGCAGATCCTTTTAGCCTTGCAGGTTGGTTTGGTACTGCTATAGATAAAAATATTTTAGGCGAAAAACATATGTATCATGGCGAAGGTGTTGCATTTGACCCTGAAGGGTTGTTGAATAGTTTTGCCGCAATTGTACAGGTAATATTTGGCTACTTAGTTGGAAATTATATTTTACAAAAAGGCAAAACGCAGGAAATGCTGAACGGTTTATTTGTGGCAGGTTGTGTGCTTATTGTAACCGGGCTTGCATGGGAAACGGTGTTTCCTTTAAACAAAAAAATATGGACGAGCAGTTATACTATTTATACCACAGGGTTGGCATTGCTCACCTTATCTGTAATGATTTATTTAATAGAATTTAAAAATGCAAAAGGCGCATGGAGCCGCTTTTTTGATGTGTTTGGAAAAAACGCTTTGTTCATTTTTGTTTTGAGTGGCGTACTGCCAAGGCTGTTAGCATTAATAAGAATCCCCGGCGCAATAGATGCCGCAGGAAAACAAAAATACCTCTCTCCTTTTGGATGGTTTTACGAGCATGTGTGCAAACCAATCTTACCACAAGAGCCAAGGCTGGGTTCATTAATTTATGCATTGTGCTTTATTGCCATGATGTGGTTTTTTGCATGGGTGATGGATAAGAAGAAAATCTATGTGAAGGTGTAAGATGGAGATTTAATGGATACAAGATGCCCAATAAATCACCTTTCAGTTACTTAAACTAGCCTTGCAAATACTTTAGTATGGGATTTGCAGCATACCTAAAAACTAGTTTAATGAATAAGCCAAATTTTGTTGTAGTCGTAGGCACGTCCGCCGGAGGCATGAATGCACTTATTGAATTTGTAGCGGGATTAAAATCGGGCATGGATGCCGCTGTTTTTATTGTGATGCATTTATCAAGAACGAGCGTAAGCGATTTCTTAGTACATAAACTTCAACCCCATACATCGTTGGTATGCGAATTAGCCAAAGACGGGGAAGCTATAAAAAAAGATCACATTTATATTTCCTCTTCCAATGTGCATTTACTTGTAAAAAAGGGAAACATCCTTCTTGGAAAAGGTCCGGAGGAAAATCGCTGGAAACCTTCCATTGATGTATTATTCAGATCTGCCGCCGCTGCTTATAACACGAGAGTGATAGGTATAGTATTAACCGGCTTGCTTGACGATGGCGCTACAGGGATGCTGGCAATTAAACGAAGTGGCGGCTGCTGCATTGTGCAAGATCCCAATGAAGCAGAATATCCCGAAATGCCGCTTGCTGT
>Ga0105047_10011157_pt1 | contig 14609 bp, 6 predicted proteins | sample MAT04_FD_78384 | JGI IMG/M metagenome (GOLD analysis project Ga0105047, IMG submission 78384) | Freshwater microbial communities from Lake Fryxell liftoff mats and glacier meltwater in Antarctica - MAT-04 (megahit assembly) | ecosystem: Environmental > Aquatic > Freshwater > Ice > Liftoff... | reverse complement strand
GGAAATCAAGAGCCCGGATTCGGTTCTCGGAGTCAATCGTCTCAGGTCATTTTTTAACTTCATGCAGCGAACTCGAATTCAGTCTGGGTACACTTCACGGACCCCTTGCCGCATCTCCGTAATTAGAAAAATTTCGGATTTTTCACTTGCCATCTCAAATCCACTGGTTTACCATCACTTTCTAACACTGCCATTTTATCCATAGCTCCCGATTGGTTGTGTTACGATCTTTCCCCTTAAGATAGGTGTGTGCCCAGTGAAATCTATCTCGCGATTCGTCGCTCGACCGGTCCTTGTTTTGGCGACCCTTTTTCTGACGACAACTTCCGTTCAGGCGGGCAAATTCAAAGTTTCCTACTTCACCCCGAGCGGAACAGAGATCGCCGATTCCGTGAGCGTGAAGGCGATTTCGACTGCCAATCCAAACACGGTGCTGCTGCCGTCCACCGATTTCAAAAGCGGAGACACCATCACCGTCGATCCCTCGGGATTGGGGGGCGATAAGTCGATCACGTTGACGTTCACCCGCAATGGTGTCACCACAATTATTGGGCTCCACGGAGCGTCACCAGTCACTCAAGTATTGAACATTCCTATCCCCGTGCCGTGAGCGTCGGGCGTCTTGGTGAAAACAACGCAACGGACCTGACTGACAACCTTTCCCACGAGGAGTACATCTGATGATCCGCAGTGCAAAACTGATTGGTCTCATCGCGCTGGCAATCACTGGTCTCGGCATGAACGCCACAAATGTGCTGGCTGTTGATGGACAAATCCAAATCTATCACACCTACACAGATGGCTCACCGATCACGAGTGGTCCAGTTACTGTGACCCTTCACAATACGGGCGGTTCTACTCCGTTGCCTATTCTGACACATAACAATTTTGTCTCCGGCACTGTCATCATTGTTCCGAATCCAGCGACAAATCGGATCGTCCAAGTGACCGTAGCGCACAGCGCCGGAGGTTCGGTGGTCATCGGAAACCTAAAAGGCAACTCGCCCGATCTGCAGGTGGTGAACGCAGCTGTTCCGCCGGTCGGTTATGTGTCCGAAGTGATCTATTGCGAACCAACAATCTGTAGCGAACCAGCCATCTACTGCGAGCCAGCGCCGCCTGCTCGTTGCAGTGGATGCTTCCTACGCGGCCGCTTTCGCTGTCGATAATGCCAATGATCGACTCAGTTGTTCGCGCTTCTCCTGATCGCACCCGAGACCAACAACATTCTCAAACAATGGAAAAGAGTTGAACCATGACCCGACGAGTACTTTTCGCCTTGCCGCTCCTTCTCGTGATGATGTGCTTGGCGGGGCCGAGCTTTGCAGACACGACCATGGCCGGCAAGCTTTACAAACGGGTGGGCAACAACTCGCCGCAACTTGGGGTAGCGGATTCCGTGACTCCCTCCGCGACTAATGTGCAAGGCACCCCGTTGACCATCACAGGTTGGTCGTACACTTACACGGCTAATGGGGTGAGCTATTCCGTGACGGTTCAGTCCCCAGGCACTTGGCCGGGTGGAAACAAAACAGTTATCATCGGACTGTTGCGAACTGGTGTTCCGGCCGATCAGATGACGAAAATTCCAGTCCTCGGCGACACGACAAACAACGTGGTCTATCCGGTGTTGAAATAGGCACAACTATGTCGAGTTATCTGGTGCAGCGGCGTCCCATCGGACGCCGCTAGTTTTAGGCATGTCCTTTGGGCGGCACCACGAACGCACCGTTAATGGTGTCGTCCTGAAAACCGACAATTTCGGGGAAATGTACGCCTTCGAGGACCTCCACCGCGAAGATTTCCTCCACTCCTGTTTCGAATTTCATGAACTGGGCGATCTGATTCGAACGCAAATCGACGACCCAGATGCCGCACTGCAATTCGGCCCCGCTTCTGGTAATGGGCAGATTGCCGAAGGTTTTGTTCTCACGGATCTTGGAAAGGCCGACGAAAGCAAACGGTCCCGAGAACGCCAGCCCACGCGTGTAGCCCGGAAGTTGCGCCACCGTTGTGCGTTTTCCCGTGTCGAGATCGACGGTTTGTAATTGGCCCAACCCGGATTCGAGAACCCATAGCTGCCCCGCGTGCCAGCGCGGCGAATGCGGCATCGACAAGCCCGCACTCACGATGGCGCCGCTCGCCACATCGAGAATGATGCCGCCGGTCGCCTTGGCCGGCCGCCAGCCTTCGGGAACCTTCGACTCTCCCAGGGCTGTGACGTAGCAAGGCTTACCGTCCCTCACCGCTAGGCCGTTTAAATGGCAGTGGTCGCCTGGCGAGGGATCAGGCAAGAACTGCGGACTCCAGCGGGGGATAAAACTGAAAGTCGGGGAAGTCGAACATAAGCACGAGAAGAACGTGTTCACGATCCACAATTCCTCGCCGACCCACGCCATCTCGTGGCAGCGAATATCGCCCGTGACGTGGGAACTACGCGGCAGAAAACAGGCATCGTGAGTTCCAGCTGGTCCAATCTGGGCGGCAATGTCGGGAGCGTTGCGGAAGTGCCAAACTTGATGGCGGGTTCCCAGTGTGAACTCACGTAGATCGCGAACGGCCAAACCCATCGGCCGTTCAAAACTGCGCAGCAGGGTCGAAACACGTCCATCGCGGCCACGGATCGCCATCAGCTTACCCGCCTGATAGGTGGTCACCAGCAAGGAAATCCGCAAATGTTCCAGCAACCCGGCAAATCCGGACGAGTTGACTGAACGGAATGGGGACGGGGCGTCGGCGGATTGCGAGGGGGATTCAGTCGGCATGTCACCGGACTCCGTGCGTAGCGCTGATTTGAGGTTGAAGCGTCGAGTATACCAGTCATCTCGCTCCCCAGGAAGAGTCGGGGAAAGGGTTGAACTGGCCCAAAATGCGGAAACTACCGAATTTCTGCTTGTTGACGCCTGCGTCATCCTTTACCATCAGAAATCAAGGACTGCATCGTTTATGACGTCGCTACGATGGCGAAAGCCAAGCGTGTTCCCCGGTCGACGGTCGGCTTGCAGTCGAGAGAATGCCCATGGGCGACGAGAATCTGAATTCACCTGGCGATATACCCCTTTCTTCCCGGAACGGTGATTCCGCGTCGTTAGTCGAGCAATTTGTAACGGCATGGCGTTCGGCCAGTGCATTCGAGGGCCGTCCGCGAATCGCTGACTACCTGGTCACGATTCCGGATCCGCAGCGATCGGAAGTGTTCTACAGTTTGCTCGCCGTTGAACTGAAGTACCGCGAGGCAGCCGGCGAAGTACCAGATGTCCAGGAGTACGTTGAGCAGTACCCGGATGTCGCCGATCTGGTGAAGTCGGCTTTCAAGCAATCCAAATCGGGAAATCAATCGGGGCAACCCCTTGCCGCGGATTCATTCGGTTCGGAGCAAACGGGCGAGTACCGTCCGAGTTCCATTCAAAAACAAATTGTTAGCGACATCCAGGCGGAATTTGCGACGCCAAGCACCATGCGTCGCGGCAGGCCGATTACCATCCGGGTCTCGCCGATTTTGAAGTTACCGGAAGTGCCGGGCTTTGAGGTGCTTGATGTCCTCGGTCGTGGCGGGATGGGGATCGTTTATCGGGCTCGACACCTTCAACTCGGCCGGCTCGTCGCGCTGAAGATGATTCTTCCCGGCCGGGAACTCTCGCCCGGGATCATGGCGCGCTTCCTCAATGAAGCCCGGGTCGTCGCACGCTTTCAACACCCGCACATCGTCCAGATTTACGAAGTCGGAGAGTTTGACGGATTCCCTTACCTGACGTTGGAACTGCTTGATGGCGGGAGCTTGTACCGCAAGCTGGAAGGGACTACCTTGCCGGCATTGAAGGCCGCCGACATTCTCGAGTCGTTGGCTCAAGCCGTTGAATATGCCCATCAGAAGGACGTGGTGCATCGCGATCTCAAGCCGTCGAATGTTCTTTTCACCTCTGATGGCACGCTCAAGATCACGGATTTCGGCCTGGCTAAATACATTGATGAGAACGAAGGCCAGACCGAAGATGGCGGAATTCTCGGCACCCCGAGCTACATGGCGCCGGAACAGGCGTCCGGCACAACCGACGTGGGCCGTCCCGCCGACGTGTACGCCTTGGGCGCGATTCTCTACGAGATGCTTACCGGCCGCCCGCCTTTCAAGGCGCCCGATAAGTGGCAGACCATCAACCAGGTAAAGACGCAGGAACCGATCCCACCGCGAAACCTCGCATCCCATGTCCCGCGTGATTTGGAATTGATTTGCCTGAAGTGCTTGGACAAGGATCCGCGCCAGCGATTCGCCAGTGCGCGGGACTTGGCCGAGGAGTTGAACCGTTTCCGGCAAGGGCGGCCGATCTTGACGCGGCCGACTCCCGTCTGGGAACGTGCCTGGAAATGGACCAAGCGCCAGCCGGCCGTCGCGTCGCTGATGGCGGTCAGCGTCATCGCGCTATTCAGTTTGATCCTTTACCTTGAGCAACGCGCCAGTGCCGCTCGTCGAGAGCTGGGCGAACAGCAGCGGGTGACCGATTTGCGAGGCAAGGTTCAAACCTTGCAGTTCCAGGTGCGTGACGCTTCCGAGCGGGGTCAGATTCAGGACGCCCAGGGCTTTTTGCAAGCCGCCTCGGAACTCGTTCGCGTCGAACCCGCCCTGAAAGACCAATCGAGCGAGCTTGCCTTGCTGCAATCGGCCGTGGCGCAACAAGAGATCCAACATCAAGGTAAAATCAAGGCGGATGGGGACTACCAGCGCTTTTTCCGATTCCGTGACGACGCGCTCTTTCACGGCATGGTTTTTACCGGCGTGGAACTCCCCGCCAATTTAGAGGCGACGAAAAACGCCTGCCGCGATGCGCTCAACGTCTTCTCATCGTTGGCCCAAGACGGTCCTATCTATTCCGAACATTTGTCTGCGGATCGACGACAGCAATGCAACGACACCACCTATGAATTGCTGTTAGTTTGGGCCGAGGCGGAGGCGCAGTCGCATTCGGGCGATGAAAATTCCGCTCGGGTGCAACATGAAAAAGCGGTCCAGCTATTATTAGTGGCGGCGAGGCTGCGCGGCGAACAACCACCGACCGTTGCCTACCACCTGCGCTCCGCCAAATATCTCGAACATCTCGGCAAACGGGACGAAGCACAACGCGAACGACAACAAGCGGCCGCTGCTCAGCCCCAGGGCGCCCTGGACTATTTCTTGACGGGCGACGCTCACCAGAAAAGCGGAAGGCTGGCCGAGGCGGCACGCGAGTACGCGAACGCCTTGCAGGAACAGCCCGATCATTTTTGGGCGCAGTATTTCCTGGCCATCTGCAACCTGCAGTTGCTGCGCCCCGCGCAAGCTCGCGACAACCTGACGGCTTGCATGATTTCGCGGCGTGATTTCGTCTGGCTTTATCTCCTGCGTGGTTTCGCGAACAGTCAACTCAACGATTTTCGAGCCGCCGAGAAGGACTATCAGGATGCCTTGTCGCTTCGACCGAATCGCCAGGCGTCATACGGGTTGCTCATCAACCGGGGGGTGTTGCACCTGCGGCAAGCGCGATCGGTTGACAGTTTGAACCTGCTATTCAACCCGCTGTCCGCGACGCAGAGTGCGTTATTCGCCCTTCAAGGCGTCGCCGAGGCGCATCGCCAAAAGCATTTGGCTCTCGCGTTTCAATTCTTGGAGGATGCCGAGCGATTGGAACCGGAACAATGCGCAGCCTATCGGTACAAGGCAATCGTGCTTCAACAACAACGGAAGTTGGACCCCGCGGCGGAACAGATCGGACTCGCGATCGAAAAAGCCAAGGCACTTGAGCCGGCCATTCGCAGCCAGCTTCACAGCCAACGGGCGCGATTGCACAAGGAGCAACGCAACCTGGATGCCGCTCTTGCCGATTTGAGATACGCCGTGGCGATCCGCCCCAGCGCGGAAGATCAAGCGGAGCAAGGCCGAATTTTGCACGCGCAGAGCAAGTTTCAACAAGCTATTTCCGCCTACCAGTCGGCGCTGGCGCTCCAGCCAGAGAATGCGGAGATCTACCGATTGAAGGCCGATGCGCACTTGGCCCTTCGTCAAGACCTGGAAACAGTTGACGCCCTCGATCAATTTTTCGCCAAGAATGGTCGGCCGACTGCGGAAATTTATCGTTTGCGCGGTCTCGTCCACGCGCGCCTTCGCCAGTTTTCAGCAGCCGTGGCCGACTACTCGCAGTCCGTGGCGTTGCAATCGGATCCCGCCACGCTCGCGGCACGAGGATGGATCTACCTGGCCTACGACGTTTTTCCGTTGGCATTGCAGGATTTCGATGATGCGATTCGGCTCGACCCCAAGTTTGCAGAGGCTTATGCCGGCAGAGGTCTCATTCGCGTTCGGCAAGGTCTCATGGGACCTGCCCTAGCCGATGCCGAGGCCTCGCTACGGCATGGGCAATTGCAATCACCGCGGTTGCTCTGGAACATTGCTCATATTTATGCCCAGCTTGCCGTCGAACCGGCCACAAAGGGGGGCGTTCCACCGGTTATTCGTACTCGTTATCAAGAAGTCGCTTTGAAGCTTCTTCGTCAGGCGTTTGAGAAGTTGCCGGCGACGGAGCGAGCCAATTTCTGGGAGCAGTATATTGCCGCGGACGCGTTGCTGATGCCCCTGCGAGGCAACGCTGGCTACGAGCTTCTCGAACGCGAGTTCCGGAAGCCTGCCAAGAGTCGAGTTTCGACAGACCCGAGGAGCGATTGAAAGTTGAATTGTGGGATGGAACGTTAGACACACAACAAGATCGACCAAGAAAGCCCCATGGCGCGATTTAGCCTGAAACGATTGTGGCGATTCGGAGCGAAGCCCGCATCCCCCCTGAAGATGGCCCGAACTTGGAATGTTCGACTTCAAGTGGAAGAACTTGAGGATCGAACGACGCCGAGCGCGGGCGATACGCTTGCCAGCGCCATCGCGCTGCCGTTCGGCGACCAGCTTACGTTTCAGTCGACGAATCTGCCGTCAACCCTTGCGAACTCAAGTGACATCGCGCTGACTCAGATCGATATCGGTGTCGGTGGCGAGATTTTCTATCAACTCGTTCTCACCGAGTCGAGCAACCTCAACGCACGAGTCGAAGCGGTTGCCGGCCAGCTTTCCTTGTCGCTTTACGATTATCTCGGCGCGCCGATTGTACGCAGCGATGGGCAATCGACGTCCGATCCCAATCCGTCTCTCGCTCATGGATTGATCGGCATTCCAGACAATGGCGGCACGGTCTACTATCTCAAAGTCGCCAATTTGGGAAGCACTGCCGCCACGTACAATTTGACGGCGCAGTTGACGCCGTCCGCATCTCAACTGAATGTCGTCCCGCTTGGGGCGGCGGCCCTGGCAATCGCTCAGGGGGATTTTAACGGCGACGGTCATCTCGATCTGATCACCACTAACCGGAATCCAGGGATCACTACCCCCGGGTTGAGCGTCAACCTGTTGCTCGGCAATGGGGATGGCACGTTTCAGCCGCTTCGTTCGACTCCTGTGAATATGGCGCCGTCCGCCATCGCCGTTGCGGACTTCAATGGCGATGGCAGCCTTGATGTTGTTGCCGTCGGCAATGCCGTCGATGGCGTGCGGGTTCTGCTGGGTAACGGCGACGGCACGTTTCAGAACTACATTGCCGCCGCGGGAGTCGGCGGTGACTCGCTCGCCATCGGCGATTTCAACGGCGACGGCGCGATCGATCTGGCGGTCGGCAATCTGTTTCGTCAATCGATGAAAGTCTTCATGGGCGACGGGACGGGTCACTTCCAGACGCTGCCCGAGATTTCCTTGGCAGACACCCCTTCGGCGGTGGCGGCCGGTGATTTCGATGGCGACGGGCAAATCGATCTCGCTGTCAGCGGCAGTGATTCGAATCAAGTGACGATCTTCCTGGGCGACGGCGATGGTGCATTCAGTTTCGCGAGTACCGCGGCCACGGGAGAGGCGCCATTCAGCCTGCTCACGGCGGACTTTGACGGCGACGGCTGGCTCGATCTAGCGACCGCAGATATTAACAACTCTACCGCAAGCGTCTTGCTGGGCGCCGGCGATGGAACATTCGGAGCGGCAGAGATCTACTCGGTCGGCCAACAGCCGCGGTTCATTGTCTCGGGCGACTTCAACGGCGACGGCATCATCGACCTGGCAACCGCCAATAACAATTCAAACGACGCAACCTTGTTGTTCGGCCTGGGTGACGGCCGCTTCGAGAGCGGCATTTCGGTTGCGGCTGGTGCGACCCCGCGGGGTCTTGCCATCGGCGATTTCGACGGGGACGGCAACATCGATCTCGTTGCCAATAACTACTATTCCAAAAGCGTGACGGTGTTGCTCGGCCACGGCGACGGGACATTCCCGGAGAACGATTCAACGAATCAGACCGGCATTGCACCCCTTGACATGGTCACGGCCGATTTCAATGGCGACGGCCGACTTGATATTGCGGTGGCAAACCTCGGTTCGGGCGACGTTACCATTATTCTCGGCCAGGCGAACGGCACGTTTCAGAATGTGGGTTCGATTGTAGTTCTGGATGATCCCATCGCTTTAGTGGCGGGCGACTTCAATGGGGATGGTCGAATCGATCTGGCGGTCGCCCAACAGTATGCGATGGCGATCACCGTCCTTCTCGGAAGCGGTGATGGTTCCTTTATTCTCACGGAAACCATCGGGGTCAATGGACTCCCGAGTGACTTGGCAATCGGCGATTTCAGCGGGGATGGTCTTCTCGATCTGGCTGTCGTCTTCAAATATACCCCCGACTTCTACTATGGCGATTCGGTCGCCTTGCTACTGGGTGATGGCCGAGGATCGTTTACCGATGGGGGCGAGTTCACGGTCGGGAGTCAGTCCGTCAGCGTTGTTGCGGGCGATTTCAACGGCGACCAGAACCTCGATCTCGTCGTGGGCAATTACTATTCACGAGACGCAACGGTCCTACTGGGTGATGGCTTGGGCGGCTTCCAACCGGGCGTTTCCACTGCGGTTATGGGAGCGGTCACCGCTTTGACCGTCGGCGACTTCAACGGCGACACACGGCTTGATGTGGCCGTCGCAACGACGAGCGACGTGGGCATCTCGTTGCTTTTGGGCTTGGGCGATGGTTCATTTAGTGCCGGTGCGGCGTATGATCCCGGTGCATGGGTCTCCGATCTCGCGGCCGGCGACTTTAACCGCGATGGCTATCTCGATCTGGCGGCCACCACGGATGTAGATTCTTCGACATTCCTGCCAAGCGATCAAACAATTGTTTACTTGGGCGATGGGCAGGGCGGACTATCCATCGGCGGATCGTACGCGGTTGGCGGTATTCCAGCGGCTCTTGTTTCCGGCGATTTCAATGGAGATGGCAATCTTGATTTGACCGCCGCCTCCGTGGGAACATCGACGACGACCACTTTGCTGGGAACTGGCGCCGGTGATTTCCGGCCTACCTTCTTGGCCCCCAATGCCGTGCAGGCGACACCGATCGTTGCCGATCTCACGGGCGATCAAGTCCTTGACACGGTGGTTCTGAATCAGGCGGGACAGATCTTGTTCCGTCGGGGTTTGGCCAATCAACCTGGCGCGTTCGCCTCACCTGTCGTTCTGAATGTCGATGCGCTGACGGCAGCACGCGATCTGGCTCTGGTTCAGGACGGGGCAGGGGGGTATCTACTCGCGGCCCTGAACGCCAACACGTTCTCGATCTCCCCCGATCTGACGATTCCGCGCGTCGCCCGGGTAACGGTCTACCGTCCCGATTCCAATGGCGTCTTCGCCGTCCAGACAACAATCGATCTGCCGGCCGGGTTCCTGCCCGCGAATATCGCATCCGCCGACTTGAACGGCGACGGTCTCGGCGACCTGGTTGTCACGGCCGCCGCCTCGAATCAGGTCTTTGTTTCGTTGCAGTCCGCGTCTGGCGTCTTCGGGCTGCCCACCGCTTACTCGGTCGGCGTCAATCCGTCGTCAATTGGCTTGGAAGATGTGAACAACGATTCGGCCACCGACATCGTTGTCACGAATCGCTATTCAGGCCAGGTCTCGGTTCTGTTGAATCAGGGCGATGGCCTTTTCAACCCGGAGGAACGATACCGGGCGGGAGCCGGTTTGTACGGTATGTCGAGCGTGAATGGCGCACTGGCCGTTCGTTCAGTGGAGGGATCGATTGATGCCGTAACCGGGGAATTCGACGACAATCCCGGCATCGACCTCGCGGTCCTTAACCAAGGAACGGGCAACCTCGTCACGCTTTCCGGCGACGGCTTCGGCGGCTTCTACAATCCGCAAGCCGAACGAACTTTACGCATCGGCTCGTCCGCCACGGCAGTCGTTTCCGGCCGATTTGTCGACGGCGACCCGAACGACCATCTCGCCGTTTTAAATGCTGATCGCGGCGTCGTCGACATTTATCTTCGCGACGGCGCCGGCAGTTTCTTCATGTTGGGTTCGTATAACGCAGGCAACCAACCGACGGGCCTTTCGGTGGTTGACGTCTCACGCCCGGGGGGAGGCGGCCCTGACGGAATCCTCGATCTCGTCGTCGGCAATTCGTACGGGGACCTCCTCATCCTGACGGGCAATGGCGACGGCACGTTCTCGGAATACCGCCGGATTGAACAGCAAGTTTTTCTGGCCGTGGGCCGGTCTAGCACCAGTCAACTGCGAACATTTTTCTTCAGCGATCAAGGTAGCGATCAACTTGCGGTCCGCACCGCCTCGGCCCGATCGTCGGTCGTTGCAAACGCATCCGTCTTTCAAGATCGAACCTCGGGGATTCAATCGCCCGGCCCCCAGCAGGTCATCACGGCTCTGGGCAAGCAATACCTGGCGGTCGTCAACAACGGCGCCAACAGTCTCTTGATCTATACGCTCGATTCCAATGGTATGCCGATCCTGAGCAGCAAGCAGGTCTATTTCACGGGTACGGATCCGGTTAGCTTGACAGTCACCACGACGATCAACGATTTGAACGGTGACTCCATCCCCGATGTGGTGATCGCGAATCAAGGATCCAACGACGTCTCGGTATTCTTGGGCAATCAGATGGGGGACAACTGGGTACTCTCCTATCGCCCCCGGCAAAACACGGGCGGCATCGGGCCAACTTCGGTCGCAATCGCCAACGCGACGGGCGCCAATGGGATGCGCACGCCGGACACCGCCCCCGACCTCATTGTGAGCAACGGGCAGTCCAGCAATGTCAACATTCTCCCCAATCTAGGCAACGGATTCTTCGGGAATGGCGTGGCGAGTGGTCCGTCGTTTCAAATCGGGGCCAATCCCGATCAGGTGTTCGTCGGCAATTTCGATACGAAGGCGGGATTGGACCTCGTCACCATCAACGCAAGTTCCAACAGTTTGACCCTGATCACCGGCTTTCAGTCGGCTCCGGTTTTCTCCACCATTGTCACCGGAAGTAAGTTCCCGTTGATTGCCGTCGCATTTAATCTCAATGGCGACAATGCCAGCAGTCTGCTCGTCGCGAACTCGGCCAGCGGCCTGCTGGACCTTTATCAGGGGACCGCGAGCGGTTTCGAAGTGGTGCAGAGTTTGGATCAGTCGCTCGTGCAGCATTTGTCGAGCCTTGCTTTAGTCGCGGCCGGCGATCAAATCGACATTTACGGGACGAATGATGTCAGCCAAGTCGCGTTTTTGCTCGGCACCTTCGGGCCTGATATTCCAGACCAATTGCCTTCCAGCCCCGTTCCCGGTGGATCGCCTTTTGCCCCCGGGCCGGAATTCGCGGACATCCTGCCTTCCGTTCCCGGCGTTCCCGGTGGATTGCAGATTGCCGCGAACAGTCCTTCGTTCAATGTTCCCACGTTGGTCGTTTTGGTCCTGGGCGCAAACTCGACGAACTCGAAACAACTTGAGGCGTTGGAAGAGGGTTTTGTCGGTCTTCTGCTGTCGTCGACCAGCTTTATCCTCATCCCAACTTTTCTGCCAGCTATAGGTGTCGATGAAATCGCACCCAACGACCCCGATGCCGAAGTGAAGGATGCTGTGGCGCCTTCCGAGACAAACGGAATTGTTCTCCTGAATGTCGAACCGGAGACGATTGGGCCTGATCCGTTGAAGAACGATGAGCCGCCACAACCCAAGGATGAACCGAAGGAAAACGATCCAACGGTTGACTTGCCAGGTTTTGCCGAAGCTCTCCCCCGGAGCGTCGTTCCGTTGCGGGAGTTGGATGTTGCCGTGGCGACATCCGTGGCTGATACGCCGTTGATCCCGCCCCGTTCCGCTGACGGCGAACTAACTCCAATGGCAAAAACGTTCGAGAAGACAACGACTGTGGATTCAACAGACACGACCGGAAGCACCCATCCAGGTGACGATACGGATGTCGAGACAAGCATGCTTGACACCCGATGGCATTGGCTGGCCGCCATCGTTGCGAGTCTTTGGCTGATGCCCACTCGATTCTTCGTTCACTGTGGGAGAATCGGTCGATCACCCTGGGCGTCGTCGCCCGGGGCGTCCTCTCCGAAGAAGCAGTCCTCTCTCAAATCGTGACCATGACGCGGTCGCGGATATTCCCTCGACAACACGAGTAACCACTCCGGAAGCGTTTCGGCTGGCAATCGATCGCCGGTTTGTTAGCCTATTGGGCATGCCATTGATCCGATTTTCTGGAGATGACTCTCATGTTTGTCACCACGTTGACGTTAACCATGGCGGCCATGGGCCAAGGCCCGGCGGATTGGTACGAGCCGTTCCCGGCACACAAGATCGTCGGCAATGTTTACTACGTTGGCTCCAAGGATTTGGCCACGTATCTGATCACATCCCCGGAGGGGCACATTCTCATCAACAGCGGCTTTGAACGTACGGTGCCCCTGATTCAAAAATCGGTCGAATCGCTCGGCTTCAAGATGACCGATGTCAAGATTCTGCTGGCAAGCCATGCCCACTCGGACCACGTGGCGGGTCATGCGGCCCTGCAAAAGGAGACGGGCGGCAAAGTCTACGTCATGGGCGGCGACGACCAGATCATCGCGTCGGGCGGCAAAGGGCAATATTTTTACCCGAAGGATCGTTGGGACGCGTGCAAGGTCGACCGTGTTCTGAAGGACCTTGAAGAGGTCAAGCTCGGGGGCGTCACCTTGGTCGCTCGTTCGACGCCCGGCCACACGCGCGGGTGCACCACCTGGACGTGGCAAGTCGAGGAAGGCGGCAAAAAGTTCGATGTCGTCGTCATCGGCAGCCCCAACGTCAACCCCGGGTATCTGTTGGTGAACAACAAGGACTACCCCGAAATTGCCACCGACTTCGCCAAGACATTCGAGATTCTCAAGAGCCTGCCCTGCGACGTGTTCCTCGGCGCCCATGGCGGCTATTACGGCATGGTCGATCGCTACGACCTTCTAAAAAAGGGGCAGAAAGACGCCTTCGTGAATCCTCAAGGCTACAAGGATTACGTCGCGTTCAAGGAACGAGCCTTTCGTAAGACTCTGGCTGAGCAGAAGGAAAGAGCGGCAACGCCTGCTATCGCGGCCATCAACGATCGGTTGAGCAAAGAGGTGGCCAACAAGGAGATCGCCGGCGCGGTGACCCTGGTTGCAACGCCGGATAAGGTCATTCACCTGGACGCGACCGGTAGCGCGGCCCTTGACCCCGCTGAACCGATGAAGACAGACGCCATCTTCTGGATCGCGTCGATGAGCAAGCCGGTCCTCGCCACGCTCGTGCTCATGCTTCAGGACGAGGGGCTTCTGAACATCGAAGATCCGGTCGACAAGTATCTGCCGGAGTTCAAGGAACTCAAGACCGCCGACGGCAAACCGGCCAAGGTCACGATCCGTCATCTCCTCACGCATACTTCGGGCATGGGCGAAATCACCGCCGACCAGGCACGCGATTCGAAAACCCTGGCTGCCGTCATTCCCCTTTATGTCGCCAAACCGGTCGCTTTCACCCCCGGCTCGAAATGGGTTTATTGCCAATCGGGCATCAACACCGCCGGCCGGATTGCCGAGGTCGTCTCAAAGGAGCCGCTTGAAAAGCTCCTCGAACGCAAACTCCTCGGTCCGCTCGGAATGAACGACACCACGTTTTATCTCACGGACGATCAACTGCCGCGTTTGGCCAAGTCGTACAAACGCACCGAGAAGGGGGAGCTTGAAGCAGCCGAGATCCGCTTCCTAAATGGCAAGTCGCCGACGAGTACCGACCGTTTCCCGGCGCCGAATGGCGGGCTCTTCTCGACCGCGTCCGACTACGCCCGCCTGTTCCAAATGCTCCTGCGCGAGGGCGAACTTGATGGCAAACGTTACCTCAAGCCGGAGACCGTCAAGCTGATGTCCACGATTCAGACCGGCGACCTCAAGACCGGCTTCGCCCCTGGCCACGGTTGGGGCATCGGCTGCTGCGTCGTCCGCGAACCGCAAGGCGTGACCGAAAAGCTCTCAGCGGGCGCTTTTGGCCACGGCGGCGCGTACGGCACTCAGGCCTGGATCGATCCAGGCACGAAGCGCGTCTACATTCTGATGGTCCAGAGAACCAATTTCCCGAATTCAGATGGGTCCAATGTGAGAAAGGGATTTTTGGCGGTGGCGACCGCGGCGCTTGCCGATTCGAAGAGTAAGGAGCCGCGAAAAAATAAACTGGTCAATTTTCTATTGCCTTCCAGCTGGAATTGTGCATCATCAGC